>Ga0207738_100297_pt1 | contig 10176 bp, 10 predicted proteins | sample LuqExpMetagenom9_FD_187767 | JGI IMG/M metagenome (GOLD analysis project Ga0207738, IMG submission 187767) | Tropical forest soil microbial communities from Luquillo Experimental Forest, Puerto Rico - Sample 9 (SPAdes) | ecosystem: Environmental > Terrestrial > Soil > Tropical forest ... | reverse complement strand
TCTCCGCCGAGTACTACCACCGGCTTTCAACCTCCGGATGGTACCTTCAGCCGTTCGGCGCCGCCAGCCGCGAACCGGTCTATATCTGGACCAACCAGAAGCGTGTTGCCGAGCGCTCTCAGCAGAATCTTTCCGGCGGCATGGAGTTCGGACGCACGTTTTCCAACTCCGCTCAACTAGCCATCCAGTGGCGTGCGCAGCAAACACACTGGGCGCTGGTTACCGGTACCGCGGGCGGTGAAGCCATCTCCGGCTCTGCTCAAACCGGCCAGCTCAAGCTCTTCATCGATAAAACCCAGGCCGGCACCATGTCACCCAACGGATGGCGCTTGCAGGCATCGGGCGGCGCGCTCTACCACGCCGTGCACTCAGCCAATGCCCCACTGGCACAAATCACCTTCGGCGCAACCCACTCCTGGCATGAAGACAACGTGATCGGCATCGCAGCCGACGTCAACACCACCTTCCGCACCAATGTGGCCCAGCCTTACCGCTTCACCCTGGGCGGTCCCTTGCGGCTCTCCGCCTCCTCCTTCGACGAATACCGCGGCACCGACACCTACCTGACGCGTTTTGGCTACCTGCGGCGTCTGGCGGCTCTGCCGACCGGGCTGGGCGAAGGACTCTACGCCACCTTCAGCTATGAAGCAGGGCAGGTGTGGTCGCCCGAACAGCGCACTTTTCTGCGCCAGGATGGCGTCTTCGGCCTGCTGGGCGTAACACCGGTCGGCCTGCTCACCGTGGGCGTCTCAGCAGGCGATGCGGGTCACCGCAAGCTGTTCCTCACACTGGGCCGCTGGTTCTAGGGTGTATCGATCTGGCCTTCCGCAACGTCGATTCTCGCCCTGCCGCTTCCTCTGTGAACGGGGCGATGTTGCCGGCGCGCCCGTGCCTCTTCCCGGCCTGTTAACCTTGCTGCAGGAATCATGTTTCTGCTTCTTCTCAGCCTCGTATCTTTTGCCGCATGGCTCTATCTGGCGTGCTTCCATGGGCTCTTCTGGGTCTCTGGTCCCGAACTTCCAGAGGGCTCTCCCGTCTCTGCCTTGAGAATTGCCGTCGTCATCCCTGCGCGCAATGAGGCGGAATCCATTGAGCCGTGTTTGCGCTCGCTGTTGGCGCAGCAGATTGACGCCGAACTTACCATCCTGCTGGTCGACGACAACTCCACGGACAGCACCGCGGAGATTGCCACGCGTCTGGCAATAACTCCCGCAGCGCAGCACCGACTGGTGGTGATTCAGGGAAAGCCGCTGGAGCCAGGCTGGAGCGGCAAACTGTGGGCTGTCCACCAGGGCTTGCAACATGCCGCCGCGCAGGCAGCGGAGTTCGTGCTGCTTACCGATGCCGATATCCAGCACGCCCCCGATCACCTGGCGCGGTTAGTCTCCAAGGCCCAGCAGGACAAGCTCGATTTGGTCAGCGAGATGGTCCGCCTGCACTGCAGCACCTTCGCCGAGCGAGCGCTGATTCCCGCCTTCATCTTTTTCTTCCAGATGCTCTATCCCTTTCGCCGCACCGCCGATCCGCGCAGCAAGGTAGCTGGCGCCGCGGGCGGCACCATGCTCGTGAGCCGTGCGGCGCTCGACCGTATCGGCGGCGTCGCGTCCATCCGCGCCAACCTGATCGACGATTGCGCTCTGGCCCGCGCCATCAAGCACAGCGGTGGCCGCATCTGGCTGGGCCACGCGCCCGACACGCTCTCCCTGCGCGTCTACCAGGGACCCGGCGAGATCTGGAACATGATCGCGCGCACCGCCTATGTGCAGTTGAACCACTCGCCGCTCCTGCTTGCCGGCTGCATTTTCGGAATGAGCCTGCTTTACGTCGCGCCGCTCGCGCTCGCCTTCGTTGCAGTCTCCCGCTGGGTGGCGCTGGCCACATGGCTCCTGATGTCCACGCTCTTCCAGCCCACTCTGCGCCGCTACCGCGTCGCGCATCCTTGGGCGATTGCACTGCCCGCCATCGCGCTCTTCTACATGGCCGCGACCGTGGACAGCGCCGTGCGCCATCACCTGGGAAGAGGGGGTGGGTGGAAGGCACGTACCTACCCGGGCTGAGAGAATTTCCTTCCGATAAACGCAAAAAGGCCCTCCCAGCGGGAGGGCCTTTCAACTTTCTGCGGGAGGAGGTGGTTTAGGCAACCACGTCGATGCCCATGGAGCGGGCGGTACCCTTGATGCTCTTGATGGCGGACTCCACGGAAGATGCATTCAGATCCGGCATCTTCTGGGTGGCGATCTCGCGCACCTGCTTCTCGGTAACCTTGCCCTTCTTGTCCTTGTTCGGAACGCCCGAGCCCTTCTCGATGCCGGCAGCCTTCTTCAGAAGGACAGCCGCGGGAGGGGTCTTGGTGACGAACGAGAAGCTGCGGTCACCGTACACGGTGATGACGACCGGGATAACCAGGCCTTCCATCTCCTTGTTCGAGGTGCGCGCATTGAACTGCTTGCAGAACTCCATGATGTTGACCTGCGCCTGACCGAGGGCGGGGCCGACCGGAGGCGCGGGCGTTGCCTTGCCGGCAACAATCTGGAGCTTGACGTAACCTGTGATCTTTTTCGGAGCTGCCATGGTGGTTCCTTCGAGACCAGCTTCTGACTCCTAGCTTCTAGCCATCGGCGGGTGGTTCTGGTGCAATTTTGGAGTTGCGGATCTAGCGTTTGCGTCCAACCGGAAGGAGCTAGGCAGTCAGTCCGGCTAGAAGCTGGATGCTAGTAGCTAGAAACAGCAACTACTCAATCTTTTCGACTTTGCCAAACTCCAGCTCGACTGGGGTGGAACGTCCGAAGATGGTCACCATGACCTTGAGCGTCTCGCGATCTTCGTTGATCTCATCCACCACGCCGTTGAAGTTAGCGAACGGGCCGTCGGTGATGCGGACCTGCTCGTTCTTCTCAAACCTGATCTTCATCCGCGGCTTTTCCTTGGTGGTTTCGGAGCGGAACAGGATCGAGCTGACCTCTGCCTCCGAAAGCGCCACGGGCTTGTCGCCGGTGCCCAGAAAACCTGTCACCTTGGGCGTATCCTTCAACACGTGCCACAACTGGTTGTCCAATTCCATCTCAACCAGAACATAGCCAGGAAGGAAGACGCGCTCAATGGTGCGCTTCTTGCCGTTGAAAATCTCCGTTACCGGCTCGGTAGGAATCATCACCCGGCCTACGCGATCGGCAAGGCCAAAGGCCTGCACACGGCTCTGGATGGACTCGCGCACTTTGCGCTCAAATCCAGAGTAGGCATGCAGAATGTACCACTTGAACCGCTCGTTGGGAGCAGGTGCTGCCTCTTCGGCAGCCGGCTCGGCGGCAACTGGTTCCTGCGGGCTCTCGGGCTGTTCCAATTCTTCTGCCATTACGATCTCGCTTCCGGGCTTGCGGCCGGTTACTACAATCCACCAAGCTGCTTCAGCAGTTGGTTTACACCGTATTTGAAGAGGTTATCGGTCGCAAAGAAAAACGCGCCGAAAAGAAAAACGGCTACGATGACAACGGTCGTGGTCACCTGCACTTCCTTGCGGGAGGGGAAGACCACCTTGCGCAGCTCAGAGCGCACATCGTTCAGAAAGCCTGCGAAGTTCGTCCAGGCTCCAGCCACGCCGCCAACAAATTTCGACTTGCCGAGCGCGCCGTTTTCGTTGTTCGTCAATGCCGTCTTCGATGCCATGCTTCAAAATCCTTCGCGGCCAGCTTATGCCGGCCGCTTACGTTCAATCTGGCAGGGGCGGAGGGATTCGAACCCCCAAGTTCGGTTTTGGAGACCGACAGTTTAACCGTTGAGCTTACGCCCCTAGAAGCAGCTTGTAGTCTTCAGCTTTTAGCTGAAGGCTGGGAGCTGACTACTTTGTTTCCTTGTGCAACTGATGCTTGCGGCAGCGGTTACAAAACTTCTTGAACTCCAGACGGCCAGTGGTCGTCTTCTTGTTCTTCGTCGTCGAGTAGTTCCGCTCCTTGCATTCGGTGCACTGCAGTGTGACAATCTCGCGCATTGCTAAAATCCTTCTTGTTCAAATTGCCTGGTTCCAGGTGCCAGCAGAACTGGCACCCAGCCCCTAGCCCCTCGTTACTTGATGATTTCCGACACCGTGCCGGCGCCGACTGTGCGGCCGCCTTCGCGGATGGCGAAACGCAGACCCTTTTCCAGTGCTACCGGCGTGATCAGCTCAACTTCCAACTGAACGTTGTCGCCCGGCATCACCATCTCCGTGCCTTCAGGCAACTGCGCCACACCGGTCACGTCGGTCGTACGGAAGTAGAACTGCGGGCGGTAGCCCTTGAAGAACGGAGTGTGACGGCCGCCTTCTTCCTTGCTCAGAACGTACACCTCACCCTTGAACTGGGTGTGCGGCGTAATCGAGCCAGGCTTGGCCAGAACCATGCCGCGCTCCACGTCTTCCTTGGCAATGCCGCGCAGCAGAAGGCCGGCGTTGTCGCCTGCGATGCCTTCATCCAACTGCTTCTTGAACATTTCCACGCCCGTGCAAACCGTCGAGCGGGTCTCGCGGAAACCAACGATCTCGCAGGCCTCGCCCACCTTGATCTTGCCGCGCTCGATACGACCGGTCACCACCGTGCCACGGCCCGAGATCGAGAAGATGTCTTCGATCGGCATCAGGAACGGCAGGTCGACCATGCGGTCCGGCTGGGGAACGTTCTTGTCCACAGCTTCCATCAGGTCGTCCACCGACTTCTCCCACTTGGCTTCGCCGTTCAGCGCGCCCAGCGCCGAACCACGAATCACCGGCAGGTCGTCGCCCGGGAACTGGTACTTCGACAGCAGCTCGCGAACTTCCATCTCCACCAGGTCGATCAGCTCTTCGTCTTCCACCGCGTCGCACTTGTTCAAGAAGACGCAGATGTAAGGCACGCCAACCTGGCGAGCCAGAAGCACGTGCTCCTTGGTCTGGGGCATGGGGCCGTCGGTAGCCGCAACCACCAGAATGCCGCCGTCCATCTGCGCCGCACCGGTGATCATGTTCTTGATGTAGTCGGCGTGGCCAGGGCAATCCACGTGAGCATAGTGACGGTTGGCCGTCTCATACTCCACGTGCGCCGTGGCGATCGTGATGCCGCGCTCGCGCTCTTCAGGAGCGTTGTCGATCGAGTCGAACGAACGGAAGGAGTTCTTCGGGTTGTGCTTCGCCAACACCTTCGTGATCGCTGCCGTCAAGGTCGTCTTGCCGTGATCGATGTGTCCAATCGTGCCCACGTTCACATGTGGCTTCGAACGATCAAATTTTTCCTTCGCCATAAAAGTTCCTTTGAACCCTTTCGATGCTTGTGCTGCTTGTTTCTCGTCCCGGGGCGCCGGCTATCCGGCTCCAGCCCCCTAAGTGGACAGGGAACAGTGATCAGTGGCCAGAACCAAACTACCTGTTCCCCACCTGTCAGCCTTCCCTGCCGAAACCCAACGGATCAGCGGCCTGTGACCACTGATCCCTCGTCCTTACTTGCCCTGCGAGCGGCCGATAATTTCATCGGCAATCATGCGGGGTGCTTCCTCGTAGCGGGCAAACTGCATCGAGTACGATGCGCGGCCCTGCGTGGAGGAGCGGATGTCATTCACGTAACCGAACATTTCCTTCAGCGGAACAATGGCCTTGATCACCTGCGAACCAGCCGCGTGCTCCATGCCTTCGATACGGCCACGGCGCGAGTTGATGTCGCCAATGATCGTGCCCATGTGCTCTTCCGGCACGGTCACTTCCACGGCCATCACCGGCTCCAACAGAACCGGAGAAGCCTTGCGGGCCGCTTCCTTGAAGGCAATCGAACCGGCAAACTTAAATGCCATTTCGTTCGAATCGACATCGTGATAGCTACCATCGAACAGCGACACCTTGATATCGACCATGGGGAAGCCGGCCAGAATGCCCAGCTCGAGTGCACCCTGCACGCCCTGATCGATCGGCTTGATGTATTCCTTGGGAATCACGCCGCCCTTGATCGCGTTGACGAACTCGTAACCCTTGCCCGGCTCGTTCGGCTCGATACGCAGCCAGCAATGGCCGTAGTTACCCGAACCACCGGTCTGGCGAATGTAGCGGCCTTCGGCCTCGGCGCTCTTGCGGATGGTTTCGCGGAAGGCAACCTTCGGCTCACCCACATTGGCCTCAACCTTGTGCTCGCGCTTCATGCGATCCACCAGAATCTCCAGGTGCAGTTCGCCCATACCGGAGATGATGGTCTGACCCGAATCCTCGTCGGTACGCACCTTGAAGGTCGGATCCTCGTCCGCCAGGCGAGCGAGCGCAATGCCCATCTTTTCCTGGTCAGCCTTGGTCTTCGGCTCAATGGCCACCGAAATAACCGTATCCGGGAAGGTGATCGCACCCAGAGCAATCGGAGCCGTAGGCGGGCAGAGCGTATCGCCCGTCTTCATATCCTTCAGGCCCACCGCGGCGCAGATATCGCCCGCCATGATCTCGGTAATATCCTCACGCTTGTTGGCGTGCATCTTCACCAAGCGGCCCACGCGCTCGGTCTTGCCGGTACGCGGGTTCATGATGGTGTCGCCCGTCTTCAACGTGCCCGAGTAGACGCGGATAAAGCAGAGCTTACCGAAGGGATCGTTAATGATCTTGAAGGCCAGAGCCGAGAGCGATTCGTTGTCATCCACCTTGCGGACCAGAACCGAATCATGCTGCTGCGGATCGATACCCTCCACCGGAGGCTTGTCGATCGGGCTGGGCAGGTAATCCACCACAGCGTCGAGCAGAGTCTGAATACCCTTGTTCTTGAAGGCCGTACCGCACATGGCCGGGAAGAACTTCATATCGATGGTGCCCTTGCGCAGGCCAGCCTTGATTTCGTCCTTGGTCAGCTCTTCGCCTTCAAGGTACTTCTCCATCAAAACATCGTCGCACTCGGCAACCGCTTCGATCATCTGGCTACGGAAGGCTTCTGCCTTCTTGGCCAGATCGGCGGGAATCTCTTCCACGTCGTACTTGGCGCCCATGGTCTCGTCGTGCCACAGGATGGCCTTCATCTCGACGAGATCGATCACGCCCTTGAAATTTGCTTCGGCGCCGATCGGAATCTGAATGGCGAGCGGCTTTGCGCCCAGGCGCTTGCGGATGGTGTCGAGCACATACTCAAAGTCCGCGCCGTTCTTGTCCATCTTATTGACGAAGCAGATACGGGGAACCTTGTACTTGTCGCCCTGACGCCACACCGTCTCCGACTGAGGCTGCACACCAGAAACCGAGTCGAAGACCGCCACGGCGCCATCGAGGACGCGCAGCGAGCGCTCCACTTCAGCCGTGAAGTCCACGTGACCGGGAGTATCGATAATGTTGATGCGGACATTCTGCCAAGTGCAGGTGGTAGCGGCCGAGGTGATGGTGATGCCGCGCTCCTGCTCCTGCTCCATGTAATCCATGGTGGCCGTGCCTTCATGCACTTCGCCAATGCGATGCGTGATGCCCGTGTAGAACAGGATGCGCTCTGTCGCTGTCGTTTTTCCGGCGTCGATGTGCGCCATGATGCCAATGTTCCGGCAACGATTCAGAGGAACGGTGCGTGCCACGTGTCTAATCCACCCTTTGCGAGCCTGATGCCCGCCGTTTAACCCTCAGACTTCCCTAGGAAATCCACTCAGGTCAGTGAAACTGTTCGGAGCCGGCAGAGATTTTCGGCCGGCTCCCTGAGATTTCGTTCTTACCAGCGATAGTGCGCGAAGGCGCGGTTAGCCTCGGCCATGCGGTGAACGTCTTCCTTCTTCTTGATCGAGCCGCCACGGCCATTAGCCGCATCCAGAAGCTCATTGGAGAGCTTCTCGGTCATGCCCTTTTCGCCCCGGGCGCGACCATAGGTCAGCAGCCAGCGGATGGCCAGAGAAGTACGACGATCCGGATTGACTTCGATCGGCACCTGGTAGTTGGCGCCGCCCACGCGACGGGTCTTGACTTCGAGCAGAGGCTTGCAATTCTCCACGGCCTTCTTGAACAGCTTAATGGCCTCTTCGCCGCCGCCACGCTCCTCAAGGTTCTTCATCGCCTTATAGAAGATGCCCTGCGCGGTCGACTTCTTGCCGCCCCACATCATCGAATTGACGAACTTCGTCACCAGCGTCGAACCGTAAACCGGATCCGGCGCGACTTCCCGCTTCGCAATATGCCCTTTTCTCGGCATCGTCTTCCTTTTTCCTGGCGCCTTAGAGCGCCCGCTTCTGCTACCCCAGTCCGGGCTCAGTACTCCGTCCCGGAACCGCTCTCAGCAAACAGTGATCAGTGGCTAGTGGTCAGCAGAAAATTCACGCTGACCGCCGCGCACCGCTCACTGATCGCTACTTCTTACCCTTGGCCGGCGCTCCGCCCTTGCCGCGCTTGGCGCCGTACTTGGAACGGCTCTGGTTACGATTGGCAACGCCAACCGAATCCAGGGTTCCACGCACAACGTGATAACGCACGCCGGGGAGATCCTTCACACGACCGCCGCGGATCAGCACGATCGAGTGCTCCTGCAGGTTGTGGCCGATGCCAGGAATGTAGGTCGTAACCTCAATTCCGTTCGTCAGACGCACACGCGCAACCTTACGCAGAGCCGAGTTCGGCTTTTTGGGCGTTTGTGTGTACACGCGGGTGCACACACCGCGCCGCTGCGGCGAGGCCTGCAGGGCCGGCGACGCCGTTTTGTACCGCGGGGCCGTACGCCCCTTGCGAACCAGCTGATTGAAAGTAGGCAAACCGAAACTCCTTACCTAAAAACCTTCCGCTACCATCCGGCAGCCGCGCGCAACGCTTTTGAGACTCCGTGTCACGCCTGGCGCACTTCTACTACGCCTAAAACGCGCACGCGAGCCCCAACTTCGTGCTTCGCGTCTGCCTTCGTTCCCTTCTCAGACGAGAAACGGGACGGTGACCAGTCGTTTTCCCTTACTACCAAACAAGGGAAAGCCAGCTCCGTATCGCCGTTTCCGGCCCGCATAGCCCTCCAAGGTGGAGAACGCGCGGGCGCCGATGCGATTGGTCCCTGCCCTCGCAAGATGAGAGCTAAACTCGGGACTTGTCCGGGCCACAAGCTACAACCGGCCCTGGGACCAGCCGGCGTTGTTCTGTCTCGCCGGGCTGCCCTACCCCGTCTTGCCTTTGAGACACACGACAAGACGCGTTCTTGCGAACCTTCTCACAATAACAAGAAATCCGGGCTAGGTCAATCAACATCGACCCCAGCCCGGACTCTTTAACCCGTTTTTACCGAACCCGGGTTGCCCGGGGTCCGTTTTCACCCTGTTACTGGATCGAATCCAGCTTCCAGTGGTCGCCATCCAGAACAAAGGTGGCCGTCTTCTTGTCGCTCAGCTTGTTGCCCGGGTTGTGGGCAATGGCCTGCAGCGTGGCATCCACGCCATCCAGATTCACAGCCTCGGTGAAGACCACCGTGCGGGTCTCGCCAGCTTCCTGCGCCGGCTGCACGTCCTTGATCTTCGGGTGGGTGGTCTGGGCGGTCTGCAACACCACCACGTATTTCTTGTCCTCGGTGCTCTGCGGACGCCACTCGATCACGTCGCCCTTGGCCAGCTTGACCGCCTTCTTGCCTTCCGGGGTCAAAGTAAAGTCAGCCCAGTAGCGGTTCGGATACACCTTGGTGCGAGCCCAGAGCTTGGCGTTGGCGCCCTGCTGCATGCCCGTATCGTTGACCGTGATCGACACCGGAGCAGCCGCATCCGCAGCATACTTGGCTTCAACCAGCTTCTGTGCGTCGGCCTGCGCCAACGGCGGAGCCGACTTGCAACCCGCCAACACCACCAGACCTGCACCCATCAGGGCCACAGCCGCAAAAACCTTCAGATTCTTCATAACTCTTCCTTTTCCCTCCAGGAACGGCATCCGTCGGCCCACTTGAGCCTCGACAGGCCATTTTTCTCCTACTTTCCCTTGCCGTCAAGAGGCTTGAAAGTGACCCCGCTCACACCTGTCGTTTCCTGCGGAAAATTCCTGCGGAAATAAAGGAAAACAGACGTTTTCTGCCCTGCCTGCACAACAGATTCCGGATCGGAGTCAGCGCCGCCGCGCCCGTTCCCGTTGCAGCTCCCGATAGAGGTCGCTCTTCGACTGTCCCATCTGCCGGGCCAACCGCTTGAGCGCTTCCTTCTCGTCCACGCCCTCCTCGGCTTCCAGACGAGCCACCCGCTCGGCAAGCGTTTGGTGCGCCTGCCCGGCCGTTTCACTGGCGGGGG
>Ga0207738_100296_pt1 | contig 10209 bp, 12 predicted proteins | sample LuqExpMetagenom9_FD_187767 | JGI IMG/M metagenome (GOLD analysis project Ga0207738, IMG submission 187767) | Tropical forest soil microbial communities from Luquillo Experimental Forest, Puerto Rico - Sample 9 (SPAdes) | ecosystem: Environmental > Terrestrial > Soil > Tropical forest ... | reverse complement strand
CCCTGGGCTATTTTCGACCGGCCCCTCCGGGGCCTCAACGTCTTGCAGAATCTTTCGCCGGCAGACATCACCATCGGAAAAATTGGATGACCGGCCAAGACCCTTCCGTCGCCTAAAGGCGAGGGGTTTACGGATCCGGGAGGCTCTACCCCTAGTGTTTCCCCGTACGTACAATCCCGTTGTGCCCAAAAACTGAAAAAAGAACGCAGAAAAATGCCGTTTCCCCAGGGAAACGGCATTTGCATTCCAGGCGGAAGACTGGTGCGTCAGCGTGCTGGCCATTCCTCCACCACAATGCCCAAATCGTTGAGCTTCTTGATGGCTTCTTCCATATTCCTGCGGGCTTTGGGGCGTTCCTTGCGGTTGGGGGTATTCACCTCCGCTACGGCGATCACACGGCCATAGTGCCAGGCACTGGCAGGAATGTCGACCAGAGCCTTGGCCAAGTCCTCGGGATGCACCTGCAGTTCCTGCCGGTGCGGCTGCCCGGAGGCACCCTCCTGCAGAATGCGCAAGGTAAGCGTCTCAGGTCCTACAGCCAGATAGGGGTTAGCCCACGCCGACGGTTCGTGGATGTCCATGTACATGCTCTTGGTGGGCAAAGAAATCTTTTCTAGCTGCGTCCGCTGCAGGTCGCGCTCGGTAGCGTTGGCCTGTGCCTTTTGCTCCGCCTTGACGGCCGTCTGGGCCACACCCACCACAGCCTGCTCTTCCTTATGGCAGGCGGCGAGCAGAAACGCCAACAGCAGACCAGACCAGACAAACCCCTTCAGATGCGCTTGACTCATGATTTTCCTAGCATAGCAGGGGATTGGAAGCAGGCCCTCAAATGCTGAACGGCAGGATCTTGTGTGTCACCGCTGGCAGCGCCCGAACTGGTGTAAGCTGCGTGCGGGAGAGAATGCGGTGAGCAAGAGAGTAGTTGCCATTGTGGGGAGCTATCGCAAAGGTGCGACGGTGGACACGGCAGTGGAGGCAATCCTAGCCGGTGCGCGGGAAAAAGGCGCCGTAACTCAGACGATCCACCTACTGGACCAGCATCTGGAGTTTTGCACCAATTGCCGTAGTTGCACCCAGCTCCCCGGCGAGGAACGCGGCATCTGCGTCCAGGAGGACGATCTGGTGTCGATCCTGCACTCCGTCGATGCATCCGACGCTCTGGTGCTGGCCGCGCCTGTAAATTTTTTCAATGTGACTGCGCTCTTCCGCCGCTTCATGGAGCGGCTGGTGGTGCATGCCTACTGGCCCTGGAACCAGAAAGGCCCTACCACGCGCGCTCCCCAGCCTGTACGAAAAGCTGTGCTGGTGACCGCCGCCGGCATGCCGACGCCCTTCATTCCACTGGCTACGGGAGCACCACGCGCCTTGAAGATAACCGCCAAGGTGTTGCGTGCCCGCCCGGTTGCCAAACTGTGGATTGGTTTAGCCGCCAGCACGCAGTCGCCGCACTTAAGCCAGAAGACTCTGGAACGTGCGCGGCAGATGGGAAGAAACCTCGTCTAGCCTCTACGCGCCTGCCCTACTTTTTGCGATCAGGCCTTTTCCGTTACCGCCCGGATGATCATGCCGAGCAGCGCCAGCAGGGCCGCTCCCCAGAAAGCAGGCAGGAATCCGCGCACTTCAAAGCCAGCCACCAGACGAGATGCCACCAGAATCATCAGGCCATTCACCACCAGCAGGAAGATTCCCAGGGTGAGGATGCTGAGGGGCAACGTGATGATTTTGAAGAGTACGCCAAAGGTGGCATTCAGCAGTCCAATCACCGCCGCGGCCACGAGGGCGGAGCCAAAGCCATCCACCCGAAACCCGGGCACGACATGGGCGACGACGAGCAGCGCCGCAGCACTCAGAACCCACTGCAGAAGAAGAAGGTACATAAGATCTACTCCGGAAATTGCCTCTCTGCGACGAACCGGCAGGAGACTCAGCAAGGACAACGACTCCATAAGCGCAGAGAACGACCTCTGGAACGATCGCCGGCTAGCACTCTATAGAAAACTCAAAACACAATAGATAGATGAAAGATTCCAGGGCGGGGATGCCTGTTCCTAAAAAATGGGGGCGACCGCGCGAACACGGCCACCCCACTTGATACCCAATCTACAGAGGATGAAAGAACTTAGAAGGCTGGAGGACCACCAGGGCCGCCCATGTCACCGTCTGGAGGAGGTCCGGGCGGCATCGAGTCGTCATCGCCATTGCGCTGCCGCTTTTTGAGCAAGGCCGAGAACTTGGTGGCCTGTTCAGCGGTGAGCATAGCGGAAATTTTCGTATTGGCGTCATCGCGGATAGCCTTCATCTGCGTGCGCATCTGTTCCAACTGCTCGCTGCTGGGTGGGCCTTGCTGGGCTGTGTCACTTCCAGATTGCTGGCTGGGATGCATGGAACGCATCAGCTCGCCGGTCTTCTGGTTGCGCTCGGTAAGGATCGTCTTTACCTGGGCCTGCTGTTCGGTGGTCAGTGCCAGTTGCTTGGTAAGCAGCTTGAGATCGCGCTCCACCGAGGGTCCACGGCTACCGCTCTCCTGGCCAGAGCCCTCCGGAGGAGGTCCTCCCGGGGGTGGTCCAAAACCACCATCGGCCTGCGCCATGGACGGTACTGCCACGGCTGCGGCCAGCAGGGCGCAAAAAAGGCCGCGCAAAGCAAGGGTACGAATCTGATTCACGGATACTTGTCCTTTCCCTCCGAGGTTGAGGAAGTAGCGTTGAGGAAGTAACCAAGCCCGCTCCGGGTTGGGGCGGTGCGGACGCTCTCATGCACGGAGCGTCTCCACTGTTATTGGTAGCACAAACAACGAGTGATGGTTACAGCCTGCGTGCGCTAGAGTGGAAGCATGTTTGCGCGCAAGATTGCCGTGTGGCAGCTCAACGTGGACGGGCACCGGAAACCATGCCCTCTGGCCTGGATCGACAACTTTGCCATGCGCAACTTTACCAATGATGCGGTCTTTGACGACACCCTTCCCGTGGCAGACGGAAGGATGGAAATTGGCAGCCGGGTACCGCTGCATCGCCTGGAGGCAGGACTGGAAGACTGGTTCCGACGCAAAGGATGGATCAAAGCCTGGGAAAAGATACAGGTGGAGGAACTGTCGGCCGAAGCATCCAGCCCGGAATTGCCTCCGTCAAATTAGGCTATCCGTTCTGCATCTGTTGCAGGAAGTGCAGAAGCCACAGGCTTGGCCGGAGCAGCGTGGGGCTGCGCCATCGCCTGCGACATAGATGCATTCCATAGCATCAGTTCCGCCAGGCGACGCCGGCGTAATCCCAGATTCTCTTCCCCGTTCACCAGATCCCAACGCAACAGTTGCTCCCCTGCCGCCTGATAGCGCCCGCCGTTGAGCGCCCGGAGCAGCGTGGAACGCGCAAAGCGCTCCTGCCCCAGATTGAAGACAAAGTCCACCAGAGCGTCGTACTGCCCCTGGGTGAGCGGTACCTTCACCAGCCGCGCAACCACACTCTCTGCATCACGTACATCGGCGCGAAGGATAGAAGCCGCATCGTCCTGGCTCAAGACCTTGGTGAACAACTCTGGATGCAGCAAACGATGGCCGTAGCCAACTGTCGGAAAGCCGGCCGGGTCGAGGTAGACGTGCGCGCGAAAGCCCTCGAAGTGCTTGATCATTTCCAGCCCTGCATCGCTCAACTGCATACACCGCCTCCTGCAACGGGATCAGAAACCTCGGTTCCGACAGTAACAGGATGCTGGAAATAATCCGCAAATTGCTGCCGCGTCCCTTCCGCAAGCAACCACGCAAGCTGAAATGTGCATCACTCCGAGACAGTAGATGCAAACTGCCGTAACCAGTCCACAAGTGTGCCCGGAACAGGTCCGAGGAGAAAAAAGAGCAAAAAATCCTCATTTTGCACCAATTTTAGTGCACAAGATAAATGAAAGATGAGTAAAGACTTAACCGGCAAGTGTGGATAAACTACCGCTTTTTCAACAGGAAAGGCCGTACCTCTTTCGCTAATGGGGAAGGAAAGAGGTATCGAGTTGGTAAAATTGGCGAATGGTTCTACGACGGAAATCACGCAACACGAGTACGCGATCTCCTATCCGCCTTTACGTGCTGATCGGGGCTTCATCGGTTGCGCTGGCCGCGTCGGTGGTTTTTCTCTCGACGGGGACCGTGCAGGCCAATGTAAGACTCTCCCGACCTGCCCTAACTGAACAGGAAGCTGCGCCCGCACTGGCTCCCACTCCGGAGCAACTGGCGCAGCAGAGTGCCATCCAACGAGGCGACCGGCTTGCCGGCAAAGCATCGTGGTATGGCGGTGTGTTTCACGGACGCCACACAGCAAACGGCGAGCGCTACAACATGTACGCAATGACTGCTTGCCATGCGACCCTTCCCTTTGGGTCGGTGGTGCGTGTCGTGAACAAGAAAAACCGGCGGTCCGTAGTGGTCCGCATCAATGACCGTGGCGATCTGATTGAACAGGGACGCATCATCGACCTGTCGTTTGCCGCAGCCAAACACTTGGCCATGACCCACGATGGGCTGGCTCAGGTGGATCTGGTGGTGCTGAAGCTGGGCCGGGCCCCGGCAAAGTGATGATCCAGAGAAACGCAGAACAGCCACCCTTCGGGGTGGCTGTTTTGTTCTGCGGCAAATAAACCCAGCATCCCGGAAGGTCTTGCAAGGGCATTGCATCCAGCAGCTCGTCTCGTGTTCGGCAAGGAGCCACTTCTGAGGCGAAGCTCTTGGCCGCACCGCAGGTGCCCTTTCAAGAAAGACTTGCCATCAAGCTGCCCAAACACCCGAGGCATTACTGCAGAATGGTTGCCGGATAGCCATCGCTGAGCAGCTTCTGCCGCCAGTGGCCCGCGTCCTCGCGCGTGGTGAACGGCCCCAGGCGGACATGGATCAGGCCATCTCCTTCGCGACGGGTGCTCACCTGATATCCCTTTTTCCGCAGCGCATTCACCAACAGTTCTCCATCATCGGGGTTGGAGACGGCGGTGATCTGCACCATATAAGGCCCTCCCGGCAGGGCGGGTGACATACGTGGTTGAGCAGGAGCAGGAATGGTGCGCACCGCCAGCAGCGACTGAGCCGCCCGCTGAGCCACGGAGGGCGGTGCGGCCGGCGGCGGGCTGGTTTGTGCCTCGGTCTCTCCTGCCGCCGCGCTATTCCCCTGCGCGTTATCCGCAGGATTCTGCGATGTAGCGGTACGTTTGGGAGCACTGCTTGCCTTGGTTGGAGTGCCAGGGGGCAGAGTCATCACCGGACCAGCGCTGCTGCGACCCATCTCATAGCCCAGCCCGTAGCAGAGTGCGCAAAGGACAATCAGGGCAAAGAAGAGGCCCAGCACGGACAGGTAGCCCAGCGTGAGCTCGGTGTCACGCTTGGGCTGCGGTGCAGGCTTGTCCTCTTCCTCGTCGTCGTCCAGAAATCCCCGCATGCGCACTCCTTGCAGTCCTCCCCGGGCTCAAACTGTTACGGCTTGCCGGTCTCAGGCTTGGCACTCACGCTGAGCTTGTTCAACAACGATAGCAGTTCCACCGGCAGCGGAAAGACGATGGTGGTGTTCTTTTCCACGCCGATCTCGGTGAGTGTCTGCAGATAGCGCAATTGCAGGGTGATGGGCTCGGTGGCAAGCAGCGCGGCGGCATCCACCAGCTTTTGCGCGGCATCGTATTCGCCCCCGGCATGGATCACCTTGGCCCGCTTTTCGCGCTCGGCTTCGGCCTGCTTGGCCATGGCGCGCAGCATCTGCTCGGGCAGGTCCACTTGCTTCACTTCTACCGAAGTCACCTTCACGCCAAAAGGCTCGGTGCGCTGGTCAATGATGGTCTGAATCTTCAGGTTGAGCTTGTCGCGATGGCTCAACAGCTCGTCCAGCTCAACTTCGCCCAGCACCGAGCGCAGAGTGGTCTGCGCAAACTGCGATGTCTGATAAATATAGTTGGAAACCTTGATGGCCGCCGCATTGGGGTCAATCACATAGAGCGTAACCACCGCATTCACCTTGATAGTGACATTGTCGCGGGTGATCACGTCCTGAGGCGGGACCTCCAGCACCTCCTGCCGCAAGGAGACGCGCAGCATCTGCTGGATGGGGCGAAAAACGAAGATCAAGCCTGGCCCCTTGGCAGGTCCACCCACACGGCCCAGCGTGAAGATCACGGCGCGCTCATATTCACGCAGAATCTTGATGCAGTTGATCAGATACAAAACCACGACAACAACGAGGATGAGCGGAAACATCATGGAATCGGACATGGCGCGGGCCTCACAACGCGCGGCCTCTCAGCCTCCGCCAGGGCCTGCGTTGCACGGGCGCAATACAGTGCGTGCGGACCGGCCGGAGCCGCTTTAGCTGGGATTTTATCCCAGCGTGCCGGACTGCGGGGAATCCTGCGCGCGGTCCGCCACCACATGCAGCAAGCGGCCTGTGCGCCCCACCACATGCAGCAACGCGCCCTGAGCCGCTGGTTCTTCCGCCGTGGCGCGCCAGATTTCTCCTTCCACCAGCACATGCCCTTCCGGAGCAAGCTGCTCCAGGGCGGTGGCGGAACGGCCCAGCAGGGCATCCATACCCAGCAATGTCTTACGCCGTCGGGCGCGGATGGCAATGCGCACCAGAAAGACGGTGATGCCTCCGAAAGAAGCGCTGATGCCGAAGGCCACCCAGGGACTGACATTCATCTCCGGGATCGGCGCAGCCACCAGCGTGAGGGTGCCAAAGGTCAGGCAGAGAATGCCGGCCGACGCCAGCACGCCGTGTCCGCCAAACTTGGCCTCCAACAACAGCAGAGCCAGAGCCGCGGCCAACAACAGTAATGCGGTAAAACGGATGGGCAGCAGGTTGAGGGCAAAGACCGCCAAAAGCACCATCACCGTGCCCAGCGCTCCGGGAACCACGGTGCCAGGCGTGTTGAATTCGAGATAGATGAGCAGCGCTCCTCCGAGCAGCAGCAACAAGGCCAGATTGGGGTTCACGATCCAGCCCAGCACCTGATTGCGCACCGACGGTCTGGCCACCTGGATACGCGCGCCGGCCAGATGCAGGACCTGATGCTGCCCATTGATGCGCGTTACTTCGCGGCCCTCCAGCGCTCCCAAAAGCTCCCCCTCGTTCGAGGCGGTCAGTTCGATCAGGTGTTGCTGGAGCGCTTCTTCCGCCGTATAGGAGCGGGAGTTCTCGATAGCCTGCGCGGCGGCCTCGGCGTTGCGCTTGCGGGTTGTCACGTAGGAACGCAGGAAGGCCTGGGCATCATTGGTCACCTTGCGGGCCATGGCCTCATCCATCTTGCCCACTTCCAGCACCGGATGGGCCGCTCCGGCATTGGTGCCGGGAGCCATGGCGGCCACGTCAGCCGCCTCCAGCAGGAAGAATCCGGCAGAGCCCGCACGCGCTCCGGCTGGCGCCACATAGACGATGACGGGAACACGCGAGCTGAGAATGGAGCCGGCCATGGCGCGCGTCGACTCCAGCAGACCGCCCGGTGTATCCAATTCAACCAGCAAGGCTGAGGCATGGGAGGAGTCGGCAAGCTCGATGGCGTTCTTCAGCTCGTCCTGCGAGACCGGCTGGATGGTGTCATGCAGAACCAGCTTGACGACGAGCGGCTGCTCCGCCCACCCCAGAACGGACAGCGCCGCCCCCAGAAGGGCGGCGGTCACAAACAAGCGGGCAAAGCTCAAATTGCGTGAGGCGATGGATGGAACCAGCGAACGCATGGCGCACACCTCCGTGGAACCCGCGAAATCAATCTACTTCCGTTGGCCAGTCTGGGCAAGAATCTGCATCTGCAACTGCTGGGCCGCGGTGTTGGATGGATCGACCCGGAGCGCCTCCTCCACCTCGTGACCGGCATCGGTCAGCCGCCCCGCGGAGCGATCCAGGCGAGCCAGGACCAGCCACGCATCGACGTTGGGGTGACGTTCGTTGGACGCACGTGCCTCACGGCGCGCGGCTTCCAGATCGCCGGAACGTTCGCAAACCTGCGCCAATCCGGCGTGGGCCTCGGCCGAGTTGGAATCGGCGGAAACCGCATCCCGGTAAAGCCGCTCCGCTTCCAGCAACAAGCCACGGTCCAGATAAGCCGAAGCCTGCAGGCAGATCTTCAGCGCGCGGTCGGCTGGCGGCAAAGCAGCCAAGCGAGAATTGTCCATCTGGTTCATCATCTGCGCCGCCTGACGGAAGGCAGCCGCATCGAAGGTGCGCACGATGCGTTCCAGAGGATCGGCCAGCGAAGCAGCCGACGCTTGCCTCCAGGAGATCGACAAAGCCTGCGCTTCCTCGTCATTGGGCCGCAGCTTCAGGCTCAACGCAAGTTCGCTCATGGCTCCGGCGCGCTGCCCGTGGTGGTCCAGGCTGACAGCCAGATTGAAGTGATAGTCCGCGGATGCGGGATCAGACGTGGCCGCCTTGGTAAACAACTCCGTGGCGTCGGATCCCTGACGGCTGAGAGCAACCGCCTGATTATTGATAACCTCGGCCAGGGGCAGAATACGCGCAACCGCTTCGAAAGACTTTTGAGCCTCCCGGTAGTTGCCATTGAAGATCAGCGCCAGACCGCGATAGAAACCAGCTTCAAGGGCCTCGGGATCGTTGTGGCCCACCTTGGCAAAGGCGGCGGCAGCCTGTTCATACTGCTGGCTTGCGTACTGCTCGCGACCGAGTGCCATCCAAGCCGAGCCAAACGCGGGATTCAGCTCCACAGACTTCTTCAAACGTATGAGCCGTTCCGATTGATCCGGCTCCATGATGCCCCGAATGTACTGCTCATAGGCATCCAGACGAATGTCGCGCCCCGCAGCCAGAAAGGTCTCCTCGGCAACGGCAAAGTTCGGATCCAGTTGGCGGGTCAGCTTCCAGGCCAGCGAATCGAAGACATCGGCCAGCTTGGAGATGGAGCCTCGTTCAGTGATCGCGGTGCCCATATGCAGCGACGGCACATTGACAATGCGCGCCTCGGCTACCACGTCGGAGCCATCGGTGGTGAAAGAGCCAACCACAATCGAGTCGGTATCGAGCGTTTGCGCTAACTTGAGCGCACTGGCGCGGGAGGGCTGAAAGCGCTGCGGCAGACCCAGATGGTCCAACGCATACATGCGATCGGTCCGGCTCATGGGCGCAAAACCCGCGGAGGCAAAGCGGCGACTCAACAGATCGGCGGCAGCCTCGCGCATCCACTCCAGACTGGGTTGCCCGGAGCGATTATCAAAGGGCAGCAAGAGCAAAATCCGCCCCTGATCGGCGGAGGACGCGGCAGCTTGTGCCCGCGCACCGGGGGTGCCGAAAACCGCTGTCAGAGCACAGACCGCCAGCAAGGCAGCCACACGTGAACGCATTGAAAGAAGAATACTCACGACACTGCGATTATAGGCGGTTTGCCTGCTTCAGCCGCAGCCTGGTTTCATCTCTACTCACGGCTGAGGAGGGAGAGTGCCTTTGTCCACGGGATTGGTGCGAGAGCCGGACACCGGAACGCAGGCTGCCGGCGCCGGGCGGAAGACACGCCACGTGAACACAAGGGCCAGCAGTAGCCAGAGTATGGAGACCATCCAACGGGTAAGCGTGGCGCTGGCGGCATGGCCCTCGTAATGGAACGCGGAATCGGTGAAGAGAAGAGCGGCAAGCCAGGCGCAAACCGCCTTCAGAATGCGGCGGAGGCGCGACTCGGGAGCAGAACTGCAACAAAGCGCCATCGATTACCTTTCCCCGACACAGGCTGGCGCAGGCAGCATGTTACGCGCCTCCAACTGACGTTCAAAACGGATCACAGCCACCCACAGGCCGCCATCCTCACGCTTCCACACCAGTGTTCCATGGAGCTGCCGTGCGATCTCCTCCGAAGGCAGATCCTGATGCAGGCCAAAGTACTGGGCATCCAGCGCCCGGCTGCGCGCGCCCATGGTGAACAACGAGTTGGGCGGATCGAACTTGGTGGAGAAGACCAGCGCCGCGGAATAACGCTCGGGCTGCTGAGCGGCCCGCTGAATCTCTCCTGCGGTGAAGTCCTCAAGGGCCACCACATCGAACCCCTGTTTGACATACCCCAGCTCAGGGCGCTTGAGCTCATCGGTTCCAGGCCATGCGGAAAGCACAGCCGAGGCCGGATAACGCTTCTCCAGCTCATGGATTCCCGCCGCATGCAGGCGCACAAAGCGCGCGTACTCCAGATTGTCTTCCGGCGCAAAGCCATAGGGCGGATTCACAACCAGCCCCACTGCAAATCCGATGCCAGCAAACG
>Ga0207738_100294_pt1 | contig 10363 bp, 8 predicted proteins | sample LuqExpMetagenom9_FD_187767 | JGI IMG/M metagenome (GOLD analysis project Ga0207738, IMG submission 187767) | Tropical forest soil microbial communities from Luquillo Experimental Forest, Puerto Rico - Sample 9 (SPAdes) | ecosystem: Environmental > Terrestrial > Soil > Tropical forest ... | reverse complement strand
AAACGCCGCAAAGGCAAGGATTCCGCCTGAAGCTCCGGCTTCTATTGCATCCAGCACCACGGATGCATTGCCGCACAGAACCTGGAAACCGACTTCCTTGGACCGCGTCTTGATCGGCGAAGCGACAGGCGGAGTGGCCACGGCCTGTCCACCGGCCAGATCGCTGGCCGCAACAAAACTTCCCTCTTGCGGTGTTTCCGGAGTCAGCATGCGGCCGGTTACAGCTTCAAAGATTGGAGTGACGGGTACGGTCCGTTTGCGAACCTCGCGGGTCAGTTCCACCTGGCGCCGGATGCGCTCCACGTCACCCGCCGAATCCTTGATGCCGATGATTCTCGGGTGGTGCGCCAGCTCAGCGACGACCTCCACCGGAATTACCTGCGGGACACAATGCGGCACGTTGTAGAGCACCACCGGCAAGGGAGACCGGTCGGCCACGGAGCGGAAGTAATGAAGCTGAGCTTCGGCCTTTCTCATGCTGCCGTAATAGCTGGGGGGGCGGACCAGCACGGCATCGTACCGGGCTTTGGCGGCGACCTCAGCCAGTTCCAGGGTTCCGCGAACCGACTCTCGACCCACTCCGGCAAGGAGCACCTTCTCAGGCGCAGCGGCTTCGGCGGCAGTGCGCAGCACTTGGGCTTGCTCGTTGTCCGAGAGCAAAGGCGCTTCTCCGGTGGAGCCCAGAACCACAACGCCCGCCAGCAGCGTGCGCGAGTAGCGCGCCATGTTGGCTTCCAGTTTGCGGTAATAGACGCGTTCGTCGGGATAAAACGGCGTGGGGATAGCGGCAAAAATGCCCTCAATCAGCATGCCTCCTATTGTAGTGCCTGGCTCCGCATTCGTTTCCTCACCGGCAGGTTGCAGCACGCACAGACGCGGCCCGATATGCTACAAAGTAAACAAAGAGCGGAACAACTGTTGACGGAGCCCATGTGATGGAACCACTGATACAGAGGGATGGCGAGGTGGATCGTGTTTCGCCGAACCTTATGCGGCAGGCGGGTGTGGTCCTGCTGCACACTGTTCTTGCTTTGCTTGCCTGGGCTGCGTTGATGGCGGGCGGTTATGCCTTGAACCGGCCTCAGATTGCGCAGGGATTGATCCTGGTGTTCTCGCTGTTTCTTCCGCTGGTGGTGGGCTTTTTACTGAATCATTTCCGCCAGGATCAACTGGCGCCCATGGTTTGGCTGCTCGGCCTGATCTGGTTCCTGATTATTGCGCTCTGGGTGCTGGACATGCCAACCGGCCCGAATGCCTGCAACCAATGCGACGCCACGGACAAGATTACGCGCACCTTCTTCAGTTATCCTTCACCCGGCGGGCTGATCGATAACGATGGACCTTTCCTTGCCACGTGGCCTCTGGCCGCGCTGATTGGTTACTCGATTGGTTCCCGGATGGCCTTGCGGAAGCGCGTGGAAGATAAAGAAGAGTAGCCGTTCCTGCTCACGGCACAGGTCTATCTCTGTCGAATCTGTAAAGGATCTGGGATCCCACAGGAGAGTGGAGATGCACGGTTTCGGGATCTGGACACGATGGGGAATATCCGCCTGTCTGGCGACTTTGCTGGCAGGGTGCTCCGGAGTTACGAATTACTCCGCAGTCCCCTCCACGCTTGCTGCAGGTGGCGCCAGTAAAGTATTTGTGGCCCAACTGACGGCTACAAGGACTAAATCTGGAGTAATTGCGCAGTATGCCGCCGATGGAAGCAATGTGGCAACACCTGCGGCCACACTCATAGCACAGGCTTCCACCACCAATTCCTACGCCGTTGTGGATGCGGCTGGCCAGTTCTATGCCGGCGTGCAGGCGGACTTACCCGAGATAATGGTGTTTGCGGCGGGTACGCAAGGGACTGGCATCGCGGCCAGAACCATTCTGGGTGGAACGGGAAGCTTCACGAAGCCAGGTCCGTTGGCAGTCGATTCTGCTGCGCAACTCTACGTGGCGGACCCAGGTGGCAGCATCGCGGTATTTGCTCCGGATGCAACAGGAGCGGCTATACCGGTTCGGCGCATCCAGGGGGACATGACGCAGTTGTCTGGTTGGGGCGTGGCGAGTGCTCTGGCTGTGGATGGCCAAACAGGAACCCTTCGCGTGGCGATGGATTCCACCTCGTATACCTTTCCAGCTTGGATCGTGTTGGAGTTTGCGGCTACGGCTACAGGCAACGTCGCTCCTTCGCGGATGATCACAGTGGCAAATCCATGTTCGCTCAACAATGCTTTCCATACTGCCCTGGATCGCAATGGCAATTTCTATGTTGCCTGCGTGGAAGAGGCGGAGAGCGTTCTGCTCGTCTATGCGTTGACTGGCCAGGATGTGACAACGCCCAGCCGAACGATTAGTGGCCAAGCTACGGGCTTGGCGAGCGTGCTGGCCATGAGTGCCGACAAGGTAGGCAATCTTTATGTGCTGAATTACAGCCAGAATGTGGGGCTAAACGTGGAGGCATTTGGGGCCAGCGGAGCCGGCAATGTGGCTCCTGCGGTTCAGTTCCCTGCAACTTCCATGACGTCCATCTTTCCGCAGATCGCGGTTGATTAAGAGAGTTCCAGCGCGGCTTTCCATGAGCTTCGAACGTAGAACGGGCGACTTCCCTTTCGGAAAGCCGCCCGTTTTCTCTTCCCTACCCTGTTAGCGTCCTTCGTGCAACTGTTGCAGCGCTTTCACGCTGGCTTGCTGCTTTTGGATGGCCGTAATGCCTTCGGCGGCGGCCTGCGCGGCCGAGAGCGTGGTGATGGTGGGAATGCGCGCGGTGACGGCGGCACGGCGGATGGCCTTGTCGTCGAAGATGGCGTCCTGTCCACGCGGCGTGTTGATGATCAAGTTGATGCGGTCGCTCTTGATTAGATCGACGGCATCCGGACGGCCTTCGGTGACCTTGAAGACCCGCTCCACCACGATGCCGGCATTCTCCAGCACGTTGGCTGTGCCTTCGGTGGCGACAATCTTGAAGCCCAGGTGGATGTACTTGCGCGCCAGATCGACGGCTGCCGGCTTGTCGTGATCCTTGACCGAGAAGAAGACCGTGCCCTTGGTGGGCAGAATCTGCCCGGCCGAGAGCTGAGCCTTGGCGAAGGCCTCGCCGAAGGTTGCGGCCACGCCCATGACTTCACCCGTGGAGCGCATCTCCGGGCCTAGAACCGTATCCACTCCGCCGAACTTGTTCCAGGGGAAGACGGGGCTCTTGACGTAGAAATGATCTCCGGTGCCCAGGTCCTTGCCCGCGGCCAATTCGGCCGGAAGCAGGTCGCGCAGGGTGCGGCCGGTCATGAGGCGGGAAGCCACCTTGGCCAGCGGAATGCCGGTTGCCTTGGACACGTACGGAACCGTGCGCGAGGCGCGCGGATTCACTTCGATCACGTAGACGTGGTCCACGCCCTCGGCATCGCGTTGGATGGCGAACTGCAGGTTTACCAAGCCGACGACCTTGAGGGATAGGGCCAGTTTCTTGGTGTAGTCGCGCAGCACGTCGAGCGTTTCAGGGCGGATGGAAACCGCGGGCAGAACGCAACTGGAATCGCCGGAGTGAATGCCGGCTTCTTCAATGTGCTGCATGATGCCGGCGATGATCACATCCTTGGAATCGCAGAGGGCGTCCACGTCCACTTCAATGGCGTTTTCGAGGAAGTGGTCGATCAGCACCGGCCGCTCCTGCGAGTACTCGACTGCCTCGCGCATGTAACGCGATACACTCTCCGCGTCGTAAGCGATGACCATGGCGCGGCCACCCAGCACGTAGCTGGGGCGGACCAGAACCGGGTAACCGATGCGCTCGGCCACGGCCAGAGCCTCTTCCACGCTGGTTGCCGTGCCGCCGGCCGACTGCGGAATCTTGAGGTCGTCGAGCAATTTGCCGAACTGCTTGCGATCCTCGGCCAGGTCAATGGAGTCAGGCGAGGTGCCGACAATCTTCACGCCTGCGGCCTTGAGCCGCTGCGCCAGATTCAGCGGGGTCTGGCCGCCGAACTGCACGATCATGCCCACGTCAGCGCCGCTCTTGGTCTCGTGCTCATGAATGGCCAACACGTCTTCGAGCACTAGCGGCTCAAAGTAGAGGCGATCACTGGTGTCGTAGTCGGTGGAGACAGTCTCAGGGTTGCAGTTCACCATGATCGTCTCAAAGCCGTCGTCCTTGAGCGCGAAAGAAGCGTGGCAGCAGCAGTAATCGAACTCGATGCCCTGGCCGATGCGGTTGGGACCGGAGCCGAGAATGATGATCTTTTTCTTGTCGGTGGCAGGCGCCTCGTCCTCTTCGTCGTACGTGGAGTAGAGGTAGGGCGTCATGGATTCGAACTCGGCGGCGCAGGTGTCAACCAGTTTGAAGACTGGCTTTACGCCTTTGGACTCGCGCAGTTCCCTCACCTGCTTTGTGCCGTCATGGCCTTCGAGCTTCCACTCGGCGGCGATGCGCTCGTCACTCAGGCCGAGGCGCTTCAGGCGGCGCAGCTCGTCTTCCGTGATGGCAGCGGGAGTGGTTTGGGCGATGGTGCCCTGGGCGAGCGTGATCTCGCGGACCTGATGCAGGAACCAGGGGTCCATCTTGGTGAGCCGCGCAACTTCGCGCACGCTCAGACCGCGCTCAAAGGCATAGCGGATGTAAGCCAGACGCTCGGGGCGCGGGGTGACCAGCATCTGCGTCAAGCGGCGAGGCTCAAGCACTTCCGCGCCGGTCTTCTTGCCGGTTTCGAGCGCGCGCCAGGCCTTCATGAGCGATTCCTTGAAGGTGCGGCCGATGGCCATCACTTCACCAACCGACTTCATCTGCGGTCCGAGCACATCATCCGATCCCGGGAATTTTTCGAATTGCCACTTGGGAATCTTGGTGACGACGTAATCGATGGTCGGTTCGAAGCAGGCCGGCGTCTTGCGCGTGATGTCGTTAGGAATCTCGTCGAGGGTGTAACCCACAGCCAGCTTGGCGGCGATCTTGGCAATCGGGAAGCCGGTGGCCTTGGAGGCCAGAGCGGAGCTACGCGAGACACGCGGATTCATCTCGATGACCGTCATGCGGCCGTCGGCAGGATTGACGGCAAACTGCACGTTCGATCCGCCGGTCTCCACGCCGATTTCGCGCATCACGGCTATGGCCGCATCGCGCATCTTCTGGTACTCGCGATCGGTAAGCGTCTGCGCTGGAGCCACGGTGATGGAGTCACCGGTGTGCACGCCCATGGGATCGAAGTTTTCAATGGAGCAGATGATGATGACGTTGTCGGCGAGGTCGCGCATTACCTCCAGCTCATATTCCTTCCAGCCGAGCACGCTCTCTTCAATCAGACACTCGTGCACGGGCGAGAGGTCCAGGCCGCGGGAGAGGATCTCCAGAAGGTCTTCGCGGTTGTAGGCAATGCCGCCGCCGGAGCCGCCGAGCGTAAAGCTGGGGCGGATGAGCACCGGGTAGCCGAGCTTGGTGGCAAAGTCCATGCCGTCGCGCAGGTTGTTTACGAGCTGCGATTTCGAGACTTCAAGGCCGATGCGCTGCATCGCATCCTTGAAGAGCAGGCGGTCTTCGGCCTTCTTGATGGCTTCGAGCTTGGCGCCAATCAGCTCCACACCGTACTTGTCGAGGATGCCGGCATCGGCCAGATCGACGGCCAGATTGAGCGCGGTCTGTCCGCCCACGGTGGGCAGCAGTGCAAACTTGCCCGCTGGCTTGCCAGCCCGGGTCTGCTCGGCGAGCATCTCCTGCTCAACGCGGATGATCTCCTCCACATAGGCCGTGGTGAGCGGCTCAATGTAGGTGCGGTCGGCCAGTTCAGGATCGGTCATGATGGTGGCTGGGTTGGAGTTCACCAGCACGACCTCATAGCCTTCCTGACGGAGGGCCTTGCAAGCCTGCGTGCCCGAGTAGTCGAACTCGGCCGACTGACCGATCACAATCGGCCCCGAGCCGATCACAAGAATCTTCTGAATGTCGTTTCTGCGTGGCATTGTTCTCTTCTTGGTCCCTTATGGAGCGAATGGGCCTTCAGCGTAAAGGGCTGCGGTCTTCAGTTTGAAGGGTACGGGCCTTAGCCCGTACATCAGTCGTTGTTGAAAGGTCCAGGGGCTTTAGCCCCTGAGGAAATTGAGGCTCTGGAAAGCCCATGAATTCATAGAGCGTAGGATCATCGGCGATGTGGGCTTCTCGTGGATTGCTGCGTATGTATCCCAGATGATGGCTCCAGTCTTCTTCGTCGCGGATGCGGTGATCGGTGAAGCCGGTCTGCCAAATTTCATCGTGCCAATCAAAAGCTTTACGGGCACGGAAGGAGAAGCCACCTTTGATCATCTGAACAGACTTCTCGAGTGATTCCGATGGAGTGAGGAGTAGATGCAGATGATCGGGCATGACGACAAAGGCGTGCAGTGTGTATGCGGATTCTCCGTAGTGCAGGAGAGTGTCCATCATCAGGCGCGCCCAGCGTTCATGGCGGAAGAGGGGTTTACGTCCGGCCGTCTGCGTTGAAACGAAATAGGCAGCGCGCGCTTGCTGGAAGTTTTCTCGCGTCGGTCGCATCCTATTCCCTCGGGGGCTAAAGCCCCAGTTGTCTGTTATCAGTTTTTTTGTACGGCCTAAAGGCCGTACCCTTCAAACTGCGGTTACATCACTTCAACAATGCTGCCGGAAATTTCAACTCGCTTATGCGCATCAAACGAGGAGGCTTTCGACCCCAGGATGCTACATACTTCCTGTAGCCTTCATCCAGTTTGGGATGCGGAATCCTTTCGTCCATCAAGCCAACATAGTGGAACAGGATTGTGTTTCTGAAAGCCGTATCTCCTGAACGAACCCACTGTTCATGCATTCCCCATAGTTTTCCATCTTCGGGGATCTGATAGTTGGTTGCATCCATAACCTTCAGCATTCCGGTGCCATCGAAGCAGTACAGCGTTCGCTGAAAACCACCCACATCGAGAGCCGCGTTCCACTCTTCCACTAGCGTCCCACCGGAAGATTGCCACACCTCCGCAGTATTGACCAGATCCATCTCAAGCTGGTCATAGGCCTTCGGCAAACTTTGCACGATACGCCACTTCCCCGCCTCATCATTAGCGAAGGCATAACGAGGTTGCACATGGAGAATACTGATCTGGCAAAGACTGGCGATACGTTCGGCAACAGGATCGGGCCTATTTGCCCGAAGCGTGTCGACATACCGTCCGAGTGGACTCTGAAAAGATTCTTGAGCGGCTGCTTGAGCCTGTCCCAAGAAAAGAAAACTCCCCAGTCCCAACAGAACTGCCAGAACTGGGAAGCGTGTCGTCATCCCTTCCACTCCTCCATCAGGTTGCGGAAGTCGCGGAACAGGTAGTTGGAGTCGTGCGGTCCGGGGGCGGCCTCGGGATGGTATTGCACGCTGAACAAAGGCAGCGAGTTGTGGCGCAGACCTTCCAGCGTGTTGTCATTCAGATCCACGTGCGTCAGTTCCACCTCATTCGCGTTGATCGAGTCCGGATCGACAGCGAAGTTGTGGTTGTGCGCGGTGATCTCCACCTTGCCGGTGAGGTTGTTCTTCACCGGATGGTTGCCGCCATGATGGCCGAACTTGAGTTTGTAGGTACGTCCACCCAAGGCCAAGCCCGTCAACTGGTGACCCAGGCAGATGCCAAAAACCGGCACACGGCCCAGAATCTTCTGGATAGCCTTGACGGCATAGTCCACCGGCTCCGGGTCGCCAGGACCGTTCGACAGGAAGACGCCGTTGGGCTTGAGAGCTAGAACATCTTCCGCCTTGGTGTGGGCCGGGACCACGGTGACACGGCATCCCTCGCGGACCAGCATGCGGAGGATGTTGTGCTTGATGCCGAAGTCGTAGGCCACCACATGCAGTTCCGGACGCTCTGCTACCTGAGTCAGCAGCGGGTCGCCGGTCTGGTTCAGCGTCATGGACTTGTCGAAGGTGTAGATCGACTTGGTCGTGACCACCTGAGCCAGGTCGGTGCCGTCCATCTTGCGGATGTTGCGGGCCTTTTGGACGAGCGCCTCCGGATTGGAAACGTCGGTCGAGATTACGCCGCGCATCACCCCATAGGTGCGCAAATGACGCACCAGAGCACGGGTATCGATCTCGGCAAGCACGGGAACCTTGTACCGCTCCATATACTCGTCGGTCACTTGCTCAGACCGCCAGTTGGAGCTGATGGGCGAGAATTCGCGCACGATCAGACCCTCGATGTAGGGCTTGGCCGACTCGTTATCTGCCTGATTGGTTCCGTAGTTACCGATTTGGGGATTGGTGAGAACGACGATTTGTCCGGCATAGGAGGGATCGGTGGCGATTTCCTGATAACCGGTAAGGGAAGTATTGAAAACGACTTCTCCCTGGCATTCCCCAGGGTGTCCATAGCCGTGGCCACGGAAGATGCGCCCGTCTTCGAGCGCTAAGATAGCCTGCATCGCCTCTCCAAAGGAGTGGATTCAATAGATTTTAGCAGTTTCTTAGGGGGTATGGGAATGCCTTGGCGAAATTCCTGTGCCGGTGGAACCGGAGAAGGGGGCCGTTCGTATTGCAGGAGCATGATGAAGACCAAGTTTGCGGGCCCCGGAGCGGCCCTTTGCCTTTTGTTGGCAGGCCTGGCCATGCCTTCTGCCGGCCGGGCGCAGGAGGCGTCTGAGGTCACTATCAAGAGTGAAGTGCATCTGGCCAACTTCACCTATAGCGTGCGCCGGCCGGACGGCACGCTGGTTAAAGGCCTCACGCAGGAGGACTTCCAGGTCAACGAGGACGGCGCACCCCAGAAGATCGCCTTTTTTGGCAAAGAACAGGATATGCCGCTGACCCTGGGCCTGGTGGTGGACATGAGCGATAGCCAAAGCCATTTCTACAAGCGCCACCGCAAGGACATTGGAAAATTCCTCCACTCCATCCTCCGCCCTAACGATCAGGTCTTCACCATCTGCTTTGGCAATCATTTGCGCTTGACCAATGACCTGACCGCGAATCCTGACGCTGTCATGGATGGGTTGGAGCGCTTTGACCACGGAGAACGCAAATTTCCGGAGTTTGCAGCGGAGGAGCGGGAAGGCGGAACAGCGCTGTTCGACGCCGTTTACCACGGCATTCATGAGCGCCTGGCGGCGGCGCAGGGACGCAGGCGGGCGTTGATCCTGTTTACTGATGGCGAGGAGAATTCCAGCGCGCACGATCTGCTGGATGCGATCGATGCGGCCCGCGAAAACGATACTCTGATCTACGCCATTCGCTACACGGACGAGAAGGAGCGCTCTACCCCGAATGCGCGAAAAGGGATGACCACGTTGCGGCATCTGGCTCTGGAAAGCGGCGGCCAGGATTACGATGCGCTCCACGTCAATCTCAACGAGGTTTTTGAGCAGATTGCCGAGGATCTGCGCTCGCTCTACTACATTGGCTACCACTCCACCAACCGCAAGCGGGATGGATCGTTCCGCCGCGTGCAGATCACCACCGCCGATTCAACCTATACCGTGCGCGCCCGTACGGGGTACTACGCGCGGTAGGTCGGCGGCCGGATTCAGGCTGGCACGGAGGAGCCGAAGGCGTCTGCCGCACCGCAGGTGCCAGGTGCCTAGCGGACCAGGCCGGCGTCGCGTGTGGGCCAGTAGACGAACGAGGCTTTGCCGTAGATCAGATTCCGCTCGACGGGGCCGAACTCGCGGCTGTCGGAGCTGATCGAGCGATGGTCGCCCATCATGAAGAACTCGTTGTTGGGGACCACGATTTCCGCCATGGAGCGAGTATCGCGGTACAACTCCGGCACGTAGTCCTCTTCCATCCGTCGTCCGTTCAGCCACACCTTGCCATGATCAATCCGCAGCCGGTCGCCGGGGACGGCAATGACGCGCTTGATATAGCTCTTTTCCGGGTCGCGCGGATAGCGGAAGACCACCACGTCGCCACGTTCAATGGCGGAAAAATGGTAGACAAATTTGTTGATGAACAGCCGGTCACTGTCTTCCAGCCGAGGCAGCATCGAGGTGCCTTCCACGCGCACGGGCTGGTACAGGAACGTGATGATCAGGATCGAAGCCGCCGCCGAAATTACCAGGTCGCGTAACCATAAGCCGGCGCCGCTTTCGCGGGTGGTTGCTGCTGCTGCCGTTGTGGGCGCCGCCGCCGGATGCTCTTCTGTGGCCATGGGCGTCTCGGGATCCGTGTGCATGTTGATTCCAGATTACACGGAATCGCTAGGTCTCACAGCCCAGTCCGCCCGGTGGACAAAGAATTTCTGCACGTGCGGGTTTCTTTATGGGCCTGGGCTGATCGGCGGCGGGAATCAACGCGGGTTGGGTGCCTCCGGTGGCTGCCGGACTCAAGTTTTCTTCAACCAGAATCAAGGGGCGTTGCAGAACCATTTCCACCGGGGTGCCGGTTTCAATATTCAGGTCGTAGCC
>Ga0207738_100288_pt1 | contig 10540 bp, 9 predicted proteins | sample LuqExpMetagenom9_FD_187767 | JGI IMG/M metagenome (GOLD analysis project Ga0207738, IMG submission 187767) | Tropical forest soil microbial communities from Luquillo Experimental Forest, Puerto Rico - Sample 9 (SPAdes) | ecosystem: Environmental > Terrestrial > Soil > Tropical forest ... | reverse complement strand
AGACGCCGTGAGCGGAAGCCGTCTGCACAAGGCTTGGGCCTGGAGTGCGGTGGGTGTGGCTTTTGCCCTGGCACTGGTGTTTTGCTGGCGTATTGTGGAAGATCCTTCCCGCATCTTCTGGGAGCCGCTGCTGCATTCTCACAGCCGTGTGACGCTGTGTGCGGGCGCACCCAAATCCTACGTGCTCGCCCATCTGCTGACTTCCGCTCTGAATCTGAGCGATGCGCAGAGCAAGCTCCTGACCCAGACTCGTCCGGATGCGACCACAAGCGTGGGGCAGATGCTGGCGCGCAGCGGACAGTTGAGTCTGGCGCATGTTTCCGCGCTGATCCACGTGGGCGCGTTGTTGGAAAAACACGACAAGCCCTTCCGCGTGCAACTGGATTCCGAGGCGGATTTTCCCGAGCTGCGCGAAGGCCCGGTGGTGTTGATTGGCGCGGGCGACAACGTGTGGACGATGCGTTTAACCGCAGGGCTGCGCTACGGCTTTGTGTATGACGATACGGACCGGACCTGCAGGATTATCGACCACAAGAATCCCGCGGCCCGTGACTGGTATATCTCCATGGGGCAGCCGTACGGATCGCTCACGCGCGACTATGCAATGATTGCACGCTATCATGACAAGCTCATCGATCAGCCGGTGGTGATTGTGGCCGGACTCTCGTCGCAGGGCACGGCGGCCGCCAGTGAGTTTGTGGCTCGGCCAGAGTCGTTGCGCGAGCTGGAACATCGCATCGGCCACGATGCGGCCAAGGCTAACTTCCAGGCCATTATCGAGACGCAGGTGATCGATGGTCACGCCGGTCCTTCGCGCGTGATTGCGTTCGAGGTCTGGTAGTCCCCGAACGTACAATGGGGATGAGAGGTCATCGGCTGTGAAACGAAACTCCGTGGTGCTAGGCGTTACGCTGGCCCTGCTGGCATTCTTTGTCTGGGCAGGATGGGCCAACTGGTCAAGCCGGAAGTGGAAGACAGTTCAACCGCACTCGAATGCAGCGGCCTCATCGCACGATGCGGCGACGCAGACCTCTGACAGCTCATCGTTGATGGGCAAACTCGCACCGGACTTTGCATTGCAAGATCTGAACGGGCAGACCGTGCGGCTAGCGGATTTTCGCGGCAAGGCATTGCTGATCAATTTCTGGGCCACATGGTGCGGTCCCTGCCGGATTGAAACGCCCTGGCTGGTTGAACTGCAGAACAAACATGCCGCGGAAGGCTTTGCCGTGATCGGCATTTCCAGCGAAGGGGAAGAACTGAAGCCGGAGGACAAGGCCGGACTGGCGCGGCAGCGCGCGGCCGTGCAAAAGTTTGCTACAAAAATGAAGGTCAACTACCCCATGCTGCTGGGCGGCGACAGTCTGGCTTCAGCGTATGGCGGTTTGGATGCCATGCCGACCTCGTTCTATGTCGATAAAAGCGGCAAGGTGGTGGCTGTGCAAATGGGAATGGCTCCCGAACCGGAGATGGAAGAGAACATCCGCAAGGCGCTGGGGAAGTAGAATCTCTGAGGGACTAGGGACTAGGGACTAGGGACTAGGGACTAGGGACTAGGGACTAGGGACTAGGGACTAGGGACTAGGGACTGAGGGTTATTTGTGAAGCAGAAAAGCAACATGCAATCGGTGGGTGCCGTGGCGCTTTTGTTGTGCGCTGTGCCGGCCATGGCGCAGTTCATCAACGAGCGCGGACCGCAACCGCAGCCCGGAAAAAACTCTGCGGTTGAATTTGTTGGTCCTGACCAGATTGCGGTTCCAGCCGCTAAGCCAACCCGCGTGCTGCTGCATTTTCGCGTGCAGCCGGGATTGCATATCAACTCGCACACACCGCATGATGAGTTCCTGATCCCCACCGGGTTTACGCTGCCCGAGGGCAAGGGCGTGCGGATAGCTTCGATTGCTTACCCTCCCGGGCGCGACTACGTGTTGCCGGTCGACGCGAAGAAGAAGCTCAATGTCTACGCGGGAGACTTTGTCCTGGATGCGCTGGTGACGGCTACGGACGGAGAGCATGTGGTAGAAGGCAAGTTGCGCTATCAGGCCTGCGATCAGAGCCAGTGCATGCCGCCGAAGACGATTCCCGTGACGCTGGTGGTAACGGGAAAGTGAGATTAGTTGCTAGGGGCTAGGGGCTTTTAGATGCAGTCTGCGTGAGGTGGGAAGAGGACGGAATGAAGAAGATCTATTTGCTGTCAACCGGTGGGACCATTGAGAAGGTGTACTCAGAGCAGCGCGGCGTGGTGGAAAACCGCGTAAGCAAGCTGGATCGCTATCTGCGTATGCTGCGGCTGCCGGAGAGCGAGATCTGTTCCTGTCCCCTGATGAACAAGGACAGCCTGGAGATGACGGACTCTGATCGCTCGGAGGTTGTGGCCAAGATCCGGGAGTTGGCAGACGATGGTGCTCCCATTCTTATCACCCACGGCACGGACACCATGGTGGAGACCGGCAAGACCATCGAAGCGGCTTTTCCTGGATTAGCGATTCCAGTCGTGCTCACAGGAGCCATGACGCCGCTGGGCTTTGAAGGCTCCGATGGCTTGCAGAACCTGACGGAGAGCCTGATGGCCGCGCAATTACTGCAGCCCGGCGTGTACATCGTGATTCACGGCCAGGTGTTTCCGGTGAGCAAGGTACGTAAGGACAAAGATAAGGCGACGTTCGTCGCAGTCTGAGCAGACTTACATCAGGCGTAACGCGTCCACATCGACAATCAGATTGCGGCGGGGAATCTCCGTCTTGTCGGCATGTGTGAGCATGCCGCGCAGAGCCGTGTTCAAGGCACTGCGACTGGCCGCCTTCAGAATCAGGTGGAAGCGATAGATGCCTTTGATGCGAGCAATGGGCGCGGTGCAAGGGCCGAGTACGCGTACGCCTTCCGGTTTGGCCTGTTGAAACCAGCGGCCCAACTCGGCAGACCAGCCTGCCGCTTCTTCCAGCTTTTGCGATTGCACCAGGACATTGGCCAGCATGCCGAAGGGCGGATAGTGCATCCAGCGGCGATACTTCAGTTCGCGTTCGGCAAAGGTGTCGTAGTCGTGGGCGGTGGCGGCCAGAATGGCGTAGTGGTCGGGGTGATAGGTTTGCACCACCACGCGTCCGGGCAATTCGCCACGGCCCGCGCGGCCTGAAACCTGCGTCATCAGTTGAAAGACGCGTTCGGCGGCACGGAAGTCGGGCATGGAGAGGGAGTGGTCGCAGCCCACTACGCCCACCAGCGTGACGCCGTGAATGTCGTGGCCCTTGGCGATCATCTGCGTGCCCACAAGCAGGTTCACTTCACCCGAGTGCAGGCGCGCCAGCAGGCGTTCGAGATCGGCGCGTCCGCGTACAGTGTCGCGATCCATGCGGCCGATGCGTGCGCCGGGAAAGATTTCCTGCAGCCGTTCCTCGCCCTGCTGTGAACCCGCGCCCAGGTAGTAGAGATGCTCACTGTCGCACTTGGGGCAGCGGGGCGGAACGGTGCGCCGATAGCCGCAGTAGTGGCACTCCAACCGCTGGCCTGCACGCGCCATGCCGCCATCTTCCTCCGAGGGCTTGTGGTGCGTAAGGGCAATAGCGCAGTTCTCGCACTCCAGCTTTTCGCCACAGGCGCGGCACATGACGGCAAAGGAATAACCGCGGCGGTTGAGCAGAATCAAAGCCTGTTCGCCGCGTTCCAGTGTGGCTTGCGTTTGCTCGATCAGCGAGCGGGAGAAGAGCTGCTCTTTGCCCACCGTGCGGAACTCTTCGCGCATGTCAACCAGTTCGACGGCAGGCAGCGGGCGATGCATCACCCGTTCGCGCATCTCAATGCGGGTGTACTTGCCCTGCACGGTATTTTGCCAGCTTTCCAGAGAGGGCGTGGCCGAGCCCATGACCACCACGGCGTTGGCCAGCTTGGCACGCATCACGGCAACATCGCGAGCGTTGTAGCGCGGCGTCTCTTCTTGCTTATAACTTTGGTCGTGCTCCTCGTCAACCAGGATGAGGCCAAGGTTAGGCGCAGGCGCAAAGATGGCCGAGCGCGTGCCCACAATCACACGGGCATCGCCAGAGCGAATGCGGTGCCATTGCTCGCTACGCTCTTCAGGGGTGAGCGCGGAGTGCAACAGGGCTACCTGCTGGCCAAAGGCGGCATCGAGCAGGCCAACGGTTTGCGGCGTCAGGCCAATCTCCGGCACCAGCAGGATGGACGAAAGCCCACGCTCCAGGGCCTGGCGCATGGCGGCCAGATAGACGGCGGTTTTGCCCGATCCCGTGACGCCCTGCAACAGAAACGGCTTGAAGTGGCCCAGCGCGCCCACCATCGCATCGCGCGCGGCGGCTTGCGTGGGGTTTAGTTCGAACTTGATGGGCGAGGGTTCAATGCCGCCCATGCGGAAGGCGGCGGCACGCTCCTCAATGCGGACCAGACCACGGCGAACCAGTGTCTGCAGGGTAGCGGTGGGCAGCTCGCGCTTGCGCAGCTCGGCCAGTGAAAGCTCGCCGTTGCGCGCTTCCAATTCGGCAAGGATTGCCTGCTGCAGCTCGGTGAGTTTGGGCAGGCGCTGATCGGGAACCAGCACGGCAAAGCGTTCGGTGCGCCGTGCATCGCGCTCCACGGCCTGCGTCTCGCGTGCGATCCACTTGCGGCGGACCAGCCCGGCAAGCACAGGCAAAGTGGCGGTGGTCGCGGCACGCAGAGTGGAAACCTTGACCGGCTCTCCATCGGCTAGCCTGGTAAGGACGCGCAGCTCCTGGTTCTGTTCTTCAGCGGTGAGCTTGCTGTTGCGGCGCACCTTGAGAGGAGGAGCGGCGCCGAGCAGGCTGCGCGGGGCGTCGTCTTCAATCACCGTGGCCAGCATGTCGCGGCCGAGATCGGTGATGCGGTAGTAGACCGAGCGGCGCACCTCGGCAGTGAGGGGCAACATGCCGCGGATGACTTCGCCGAGCGGAGCCAGATAGTACTGCGCCATCCATTCGGCCAGCGCCAGCAGTTGCTCGCTGAGGATGGGTGTCTCGTCGAGGACGGCTTCCAGCGGGCGAACGTCCACATCGGGCGGCGCGGTCACGCTGGTGGTTGTGACCACGCCGATGAGTTTTTCGTTGCGAAAGGGCGCAATGACGCGGACGCCGCGCTCTACCCGCTGCCCGAGGCACAGGGCGTAGGTAAAGCATCGATCCAGGGGAACAGGCAGCGCGACTTCGCAATAAGTAGCCATGGGGCAAGCTCCAGTTTAGTGGACCGGGCAGGGAAGTGCGCACCGGCGGGAAAGTTTGACGATAGACTGGCAGTGCAGGCGGAGGATGGAGCGATGGTGAATCGCGAGGCGCGGGATCAAGCGGCACGGGCGCTGGAGCGCTTTTTGAAGTGCGAGACGACCAATCGCGTCTTCGAAAGCGAGTACGAAGAGGTTGCCACAACCTGGAAGCGGCATACGGATCGCGGCATCGCGGCGGTGTATGGCTTTGCCTGGAATCTCTACGACGATTTTGAGGAGCACAAGCTGGAAGGCGCGCATGAGTTGGATCAGCCGGTGCTGCAGATGGCCGAGCGCTGTCTTCTGTTCTTACGCTCCGATTGCGAATATGAGTGGCGCAAGGCCAAGCTGATTGGGCTGGACTGGCGGCGCATCCTGTCCCGCTTTCTGCCGTGGATCCAGTGGGAAGCAGACCCGGACAAACGCTTTGAGCAGTTTTTGGCAGAGCCAGGCGGCGAGGCTAGCGTGTGGCCGTTTTACCGGCGGGAGGACTGCGCGGCCAGCCTACAGAAGGAACGCTGAGGGGTAGCAAGGCTCTTCCCCTCCGGTGGGGGTAAGTGAAAGACTCCCACCATGAAGATTTTGCGATGTGTGCTTCCTGTTGCCCTGTTTGCGGCCACTGCTCTGGTCCAGGCGCAGACGCCTGCAGCCGATCCGCTGCATGGTTGGTTGTCAGCCTCCACGCCTGAAGCCTTTGAAGGCTGGTTGAACCAGCGTCTGGCGGCTTCCAAGGCCGACGTCGACAAGCTGGTGGCTCAGAGCGGTCCGCGCACGATAGAAAACACGCTGCGGCCGTTTGACGACGCGCAGAACGAACTGGCGGTCGCGGGCAATAATGCTTATCTGCTGTATGCGCTGGCCGATTCGGCTGCGTTGCGCGACAAGGGGCAGGCGCTCTCGGCCAAGGTCTCCTCGGCCGGCACGGATCTTGCCTTGAACCAGCAGGTTTACAAGGCACTGGCAGCCATCCCCACGCCCTCCGATCCGGCCACGCGTCACTATCTGGAGCGTATGCTACTGGAATATCGTTTGAGCGGTGTGGATCGGGACGACGCGACGCGCAAGAAGATTCACGATCTGCAGGACAAGATCACAGATCTCTCGCTGACCTTTGGCCGCAATGTGGCCGATGGTACGTTGAAGATTACCGCCAAGCCTGCGGAACTGGACGGGCTGCCCGCTGATTACATTGCCGCACACAAGCCCGGCGCCGATGGTCTGATTACCCTCACGACCGATGAGCCGGACGTGAATCCGGTGCTCGACTTTGCCAAGAGCGCCGAATTGCGCGCGCGTATGTATGTGACCTATCACAGCCGCGCCTATCCCAAGAACGATCCGGTGCTGCGCGAGTTGATGACGGCGCGCCAGGAATTGGCTTCCACGCTGGGTTACAAGCGCTATGCCGACCTGTCTACCGCTGACCAGATGATGGGCTCTGCAGCCAACGTGGCCGCGATGATCACCTCTGTGGATGAGGCTGCGCGGCCGGTTGCAGCGCGCGAATATCAGCAACTGCTGACCTTTGCGCAGAAGCAGCAGCCAGGACTGACGGCCATCACCATGGCCGACCGCCGCTACTGGGCCGAGCAGTACCGCCGCTCGGCGCTGGCCTTCGATGCGCAGAGTGTGCGTCCCTACTTCCCTTACGCGCAGGTGCAGGCGGGTATTCTGACGACGGCCTCGCGCTTCTTCCATGTGGAGTTCAAGCCGGCTACCGATGCCGTGTTGTGGAACAAGGCTGTAGACGCTTTTGATGTGTACGACGCCGCGCCGGGCGCGCAGGGAAAGAAGCTGGGCCGGATTTATCTGGACATGCATCCGCGCGAGGGCAAGGACAAGTGGTTCTCCGCCTCGCCGGTGCTGCCTGGGATTCGCGGCCGGCAACTGCCGGAGGCCATGCTGGTGTGCAACTTCTCCGGCGGCAAGTCTGGCGATCCGGGCCTGATGCAGTATGACGAGGTGGTCACCTTCTTTCATGAATTTGGCCACTTGATGCATAACATTCTGGGCGGGCAGGGCCAATGGTCGGCAGCCGGAGGCTTCAGCGTGGAAGGCGATTTTGTGGAATCGCCCTCGCAGATGCTGGAGGAGATCTTCCACTCCGCGCCGCTCTTGCAGAGCTTTGGCAAGCACTACCAGACGGGCGAGGTGTTGCCCACCGCCGTGATTGCGCGCATGAACGCGGCCAGTGCTTACGGGCGTGGCACCTGGCTGGAGCGCCAGTTGATCTACACCAGCTTCTCGCTCGATGTGCACAATCAGGATCCGGCCGGGCTGGATTTCGACAAGACCTGGGCCACGGACATGCACCGCTTCAGCCCCTATCAGGATCTGAAGGGCGCGCACGACTATGCCTCCTTTACGCATCTGACCGGTTACGCCTCCAATTACTACACCTACGTGCTCGACAAGGTGATTGCCATCGACTTCTTCGCGCAGTTTGACAAGAAGAACCTGCTGGATGGGCCGGCGGCGATGCGTTATCGGCGCTCGGTGTTGGAGCCAGGTGCAACCAAGCCCGCCGCGGAGCTGGTGAAGGACTTTCTGGGCCGCGAACAGTCCATGAACGCCATTCGTAGCTGGCTGAACGAGCAATTTGAACCAGCCGCCAAGTAGCTGCAGGCAGTAACAGAAGGGGTGCGCGGCGGGGAACAGGCTTTCCGGCTCCGCACCCCTTTTGAGCGTTCCCTTTTCCTTGCCCGTCCATACGTTGTAGGATTTGTTGAGGAATGGCTGAGGTTGATCGGCCCACCGAAAGGCGCAGAATCGCGATGAACTGCAACCAGATTGTTGCCCGCCGCCAGAGCCGGGTTCCGGCCAACGGTTTCACGCTGATGGAATTGCTGATTGTGATGGCGGTGATTGCCATCCTGTCGCTGATGGCCATTGCCAGCATCACCATGTATACCAAGCATGCCAATGCCCTGTCAGCGCAAAACTCGCTGGACAAGATTGTGCAGGCGGAGATGCTCTACTCCAACAACTATCCAAATCTGGGATATGCCTGCTCGCTGGTTGCTTTAGGTGGCGATCCGCACTCCGGTCCGCCCTCCGCGACCAAGGCGCAACTGCTGCCCGACGATCTGGCTACTGGCCTCAAGCAGGGCTATATGTTCACCATCACCTGCGGCGACGAAGTGACCAGTGGCAGCACCACGCGCCACAATAGCTATACCGTGGTGGCCAAGCCGCAGACCGTGGGCAAGACCGGCGACCGCACCTACTGTACCGACGAGACGCGCGTGATCAAGTTCGATCCCGCCGGTGGAACCGAGTGTACGCAGAATCTGCAATGACAAAATCCAAGATCGTAGTTTGGGGCGGCCGTCTGTTGACGGTCGCCCTTCTGTTCTCTACCGTTCCTCTGGCTGCGCAAGCAGGTGCGCCCAGTCTGCATGATGTGGCCCAGCGCGTGGACAACCATTACAACCAATTGCGCTCGCTCAAGGCCGGCTTCAGTGAAACCTACGAAGGCATGGGCCGCCGCCGTACCGAGAGTGGCACGCTGCTGCTGGCCAAGCCCGGCCTGATGCGCTGGGACTATTCTCAGCCGGCGGGCAAGATCTTTGTGCTGGATGGCAAGTATGCCTGGTTCTATACCCGGGGTAGTGCGCAGGCACAGCGCGCCGCCGCCAAGCAGTTGGACGACCTGCGCTCGCCGCTCCGTTTCCTGCTGGGCCACACCAAGCTGGAGAAGGAACTGGTCCACCTGAATCTGAAGGTGAACGCCAATGGCACCTTTACCCTGGTGGGCCAGCCGAAGGGCCAGGAGCAGCGGATTCCGCGCATGGCGCTGACGGTTACAGGAGAGGGAGCCATTCTTGTCCTCGAAGCCGAGGAGAACGACGGTTCCATCACCCGCTTCAGCTTTACGGGGGAACAGGTCAATGCGCCGGTTTCAGCCAACCTCTTCCGCTTTACGCCGCCTGCCGGTGTGAGCGTTGTGGACGCGCTTCCGCCTTTGTAACCGGTACTTTGAGCAAGCTGCAAGCAGCACTGGCCATTTGCCTTCGTAAGCGTGTAGGGTGAACTTGTTGTTTGCCCAGGGAGGGTGTGATGGCTCGGATTGCGATTGTAGGCGTAGGCGCTATTGGCGGCGCACTGGCTGCGTTGCTGGAAATCACCGGCAGGCATGAGATTGTGCTGTGCACTCGGCGGCCACTGCCTGCACTGATCGCGCAGACGCCCAACGGTGAAGTGCGCGTTCGCGCCACCAATGTGACCAATCCCGCCGATGCCAAGCCTGTGGACTGGGTTCTGGTGGCCACCAAGGCTTACGATTCCGAGGCTGCCGCCGTCTGGTTTCCAGGCCTGTGCGCGGAGGGCGCTCCGGTTGCCATTGTGCAGAACGGTGTGGAGCACCGCGAGCGCTTTGCCGCCTTTGTCAGCCCGGATCGGCTGCTTCCGGTGGTGATCGATTGCCCGGTGGAGCGCAAGGACGATGGCGCCATTCATGTGCGCGGCACGGTTCTGCTCAAGGTGGAGAACTCCGAGCTGGGCAAGGGCTTTCTCGGCCTATTTGAAGGATCGGGCGCCAACCTGGTGCCGGTGGAGGATTTTCGCACGGCTGCCTGGTGGAAGCTCTGCATGAACTCGGTGGGCGCTCTGAATGCCCTCAGTCTCCAGCCTGTCCGGGTGCTTTGGGGCGAACAAATGACGGATGTGGCTCGCCAGATGGCCACTGAATGCCTGGCTGTGGCGCGCGCCGAAGGAGCCAAACTGGATGACGCGGTGGTGGAGGAGATCATCGGCATGTACGCCGGCCATCCCGGCGATTCGGTGAACTCGCTGCTGGCCGACCGGCTGCATGGCCGCCGCATGGAAGCCGATGCTCGTAATGGCGCTGTGGTCCGGGCAGGCCGGAAACATGGCATCCCCACCCCCATGAACCAGATGGCACTGGCCCTGCTGGAGGTTGCAGGGCAGGAGCTTCCTTTCCAAAAATAGCCCAGTTTCCGGCCAAACTCCGGTTGCAAACCGGTTTGAGACTGCACAAGCTCTTCTGTTCCATCGTAAGATCGCTGTGTTTTTTGATTCTGAAAGCACAGCTTTCTTCACTGGAGCAGAATTTTGACTGGTTGGAAGTCTCTTTCGCTTGTCGTTGGTCTCTCGCTGGCCGCCACCGGGGTTGCCGTTGGCCAGAGCGCTCTCCGTTCACCCTGGGATCTGCAGCCGGTGAAGCTGACCGCTGCCCCCTACACCTGTCCGGAACCGATTCACCTGCCTGCCGCTCTGACCACCGACGGCTTCTATTCCGACGCCAAAGGCTCCATTATTGACCCGGTGAAGTGGAAGGCGTATCAGGAGACTGCC
>Ga0207738_100283_pt1 | contig 10681 bp, 12 predicted proteins | sample LuqExpMetagenom9_FD_187767 | JGI IMG/M metagenome (GOLD analysis project Ga0207738, IMG submission 187767) | Tropical forest soil microbial communities from Luquillo Experimental Forest, Puerto Rico - Sample 9 (SPAdes) | ecosystem: Environmental > Terrestrial > Soil > Tropical forest ... | reverse complement strand
TTGCCGCCGATTATTGCCCGCGGCGAGCGGAGGGCTTCATTTTTGCTGCGATGATGTCGATCATCAATTTATCTACCTCCCTGTCCGGCACTTTCGGGGGGTTCCTCTTTGACCGCTTTTTTCACGACAGCCTGACGCTGCTCATCCTCTTATCGGCGGCCCTCACCGCCTTTGCGTTGGTGCTCGTGCCGTTCCTGCATCTCGGCGACAAACGACAGGGGCAGCCGGTCGCGGCAGCGACTGACGAGGCGTGAACCGCGCCAAGCAGGGTACGCTATGCTGGGACGCTGTTATGGTGGTCTTCAAGGACTCCCGTTTCAGTAGAAAACCTTGCGCATCAAAGCCGTGCTGATGACGCCCGAAATGCGTGATGCTATCGGAGCGTCGACTGAGAAGTGGCGTCGGCTGGCGCACGAAATCCGATTCGGCGTTGTGCACGGATTTGCCGCGCTCGGTACCATCGGCTACGAGGGACGCTTCGACTCCTACCGTTTCAACACCAATCGAGACTTTGATCGCCAAAAAAGGTCAGACCAGCCCAGTTACCGCAAACGTCAGGTGTGTGCCTTGCTGTAAGCTAAGCCAAATAGAATAAAGCCTGGAAAGCTAAAGCGGATCATAATATGTGGGCTAAGCTATACGCGATATCAAATTAGTTGTTTGCATATAAGTCTGGATTCAATGGCATGACCGAAGCGCGAACACCATGGTGGGCATGGACCTGGCCAGTATTGGCCTGGATGGTCCTTTTGGCGTACTCGGTCTTCTCTGGGGGGCTAATCGCTACCATTGCAGGAGTGGTCCTGATCTGCACGGTGTTCGCAGCCGTGTACCACGCCGAAGTGGTCGCACACCGAACGGGCGAGCCATTCGGAACACTTGTGCTCGCTTTGGCGGTGACTGTTATCGAGACGGCGTTAATCGTTTCTGTCATGATTGCCGCTCCAGCAGAACATGCGAAACTGCCACGCGACACGGTTTACGCTGCTGTGATGATCGTGTGCAACGGTATCGTCGGCCTGTGCCTCCTCTGGGGCGGCGCGCGTCATCACGAACAAGGCTTTCAAGTCCAGGGAGCGAGCGCCGCATTAGCCGTTTTGGCTGCGCTCACTATCCTTACGTTAGTATTGCCGAGCGTTGCGATAACCGTGCCCGGTCCTTGGTTCAGCACGTCGCAGCTTATGTTCGATGGAATAGTATCGCTGGTGCTCTATGGCTCGTTCGTTTTTATTCAGACGGTGCGGCATCGTGATTACTTCCTCCCGGTCAAGGACGACGAAGCGGAGACGCATGCGCCGCCGCCCTCCAACACAACCGCTGTTCTCAGCGCCGGTCTTCTTCTTGCCTCCCTGGTCGCTGTTGTGGGTCTAGCCAAGTTTCTCACACCCACAGTCGAGTTCGGGCTTGCCCGCATTGACGCACCAAAATCCGTAGTGGGGATTATTATCGCGGGGCTGGTGCTGCTGCCTGAAGGTCTGGCGGCAGTCAGGGCGGCTAAGGCCAATCGTCTGCAGACGAGCCTAAACCTTGCACTAGGATCGTCACTTGCAACTATTGGTCTTACTATCCCGGCGGTCGCGGTCGTTTCAATCATTCTCAACCAGCCACTTGAACTTGGACTAGACGCGAAGGATCAAGACTTGTTAGCGCTGACGCTGTTTGTCAGCGTGATTACGTTGGGAACCGGCCGAACCACGGTGCTTCAGGGCATCGTACACTTGCTCATCTTCGCGGTGTTTCTTTTTTTTGCAGTGGTTCCCTGAAGCTCGACGTCTGAAGGTGAGGTCGCTTCAAGCTTCTGGTCGCTTAGGCTGGTGCGATAATTCCTAAAGACGTAACGCGGATTGCAGACGACAGGCTGTTTCGTTGTAGTTCTGATCAATCATCGCCGCAGAACTTGTCCTCCAGCGACACGCTGGTGTTGGATCCCTGGATCACAATCGAGCGTTTCATGAGCATTTTATTCCCCGCCTGACCGGCTGGGGTGCCCAGTTACCTGCCAGAGCAGATACTACCGTGCGTATTATTGGGCACTGTGACTTTTCTGCACTAGCTGGCAATCCAAGACATTGCGATAGTGGATTGGTTGTTATTTAGACGGGGGGCCCCTCATGAAGAAAATCCTAGTTGTAATCTGCTCTGTAACGCTCGCCTTAGGCCTCGCTGGTTGTGGTTGGGCCGGCAAGACTCCGATTATCGGCAAGGGTAAAGCACCGGCACCGGTTGTGACCAAGGGCTGAACTTCGTAAGAAGATCGGATAGATTGGATCAAAAGGCTTGCAGAGCCGCGTGACCAAAACCATAGGCACTCTGCATTCCCTCATTACAACGCTGGTATAAGCCCCTAGCCGCGACGCCGCCGGTTGGAGGTGGCGATGATTGCTCGCTATGAGATGATCGCATGGGCGATCCTTTCTAGTGCGTTGCTGAATATGCCTGCCGCTGCCCAGGATCGTCCGGAAGATTACCGCGGCGCTCTGAGGATGCCTGCGGCAATGAGATTAATAGCCAATGCAAGGGGGGTGCGGACCGGCGTGGCCACCTACTGGCATGCCCGTAGTCCGCTCAACTCCGGTTCAGGGTGATGCTCGCTTTGACGATCTGTCCGCCGCCCTGCGAGTCGATCGTCACGTTTTGCCGCCGATTGCGCGTCAGCAACATAAGTTCCGCGGCAAATCCCGCACTTTCCACGTGGATTTGCAGGCGCTCGCCTCTGGCGCCGCCGATAGCCGTGCCGCCGATCCCGCGTGTGCGCTCGGCCCAGCGTCCAGTGATCTGGTTCTGCTCGTCGGCCGTGAACTCACCAACCAGATCGAAATTGTAGCTGTCGCTGGCGCAACGCAGTTGAAGTTCGACCTCATGCTGGGTGCTGCCGCGTGGCCGGTAGCTAGCGTTGCAGCGGATGCGTTCGGCCGGGTTGGCACCGGATCGCACGGTGCCGGTGCCCGTCCAGCTGCCGGCGAAATTGGCGAAGGGTCCCGAGGCTGCCGACGCGAACGGCAGCGTCGAGAAAATCACCGTGGCACAGGTGAACGCAGCGAAGACAAACGGTAATCGGCGTGAGGTACGCTGCAATGGCAAGCTCCCTATCAGATAGGTTTACGGCGAGGCGGTCATGTCACAATCCAGGCCCTTAAACGTCGATATCGAGATTCTGGCCGTTGAGCCGCATGCAAAAATCCCTGAAGACGTAAACGCGGATTGCGGACGACAAGTTGCTTTGGTTGTGGTCCTTATTAATCATCTCCACTAGCGTTGAGACCGCGATTTTTTTGCGCTTAGCAATTTCTTGGAAGCTGTTCCAGAAATCGTCCTCCAGCGACACGCTAGTATTTCGCCCTCGGATCTTAATCGAGCGTTTCCTGAGTGCTGGCTTCATGTCGTGATACAAATAAATTCTCCGAACGGATGAAGTGATCTCATTTCGTGAGCGCAAAGCCGGATATGAAAATGCCGACACTCATCAATACTGCTGAGGTGAGCCGATACGTGGTGCGCCTATCTTCAGCCGATGCTTTACCATCTCCAATCAGCAAATACTCATAAAAAATAATGCCACCAGCGAGTGAAACCATACACACCCCGAGGATGAATAGAAAAAGCGCTATGGTCGTATGATCAGCACGTGTCGCCCACTCATATTGAGGCCGACCGTCTCATTAGTACCGGTTGCGGGGGAAACAGGGGGATGGGTTCGCAATCGGTGGGGCTGAAGAGGCGGTCGGCTTGTGGAAATGCTAGAACACGCATGGGAAATCATGCCAGCATACGTTGGTATAGAAAAGAGGGTGGGGACTATACTTGGGTACAATACGGCCTTCGCCCGCGCCGAGCACCTTCGCCACGCACTTCGGTCGCCATGTTCTATTGGTTCGGTGATCGTCTGCGAAGCATCGAGATTTTTGCAAACGGAGCGTTTGAGCTTTGCCGCCAACCTAGGAGGATCGGAAGAAGCCTCCCTTAATTGATACGGGGCGCGGGGGTTCAGGGCTCCGCAGGTAACAAGAACCCCGCTACGGGGAACTACCCCGAGCGGGGTTATTAGCGCTAAAGCGCGTCTCGGAGCAATTGAATGTTCGCGTCAGCGATACCAGTAGTATCGGTTAGCTGGCCAGCCGCCGAAAGGCCTCCAACCGCCGTAACCGTAGCCTGGGTAGCCGTAACCGTAGCCGTAGCTTGGCGTGACGACTGCGGCCGTCGGTGAAGCCGCATAGACTGAGCCACTACCGCTGGAAATAAATTCTCTGCTGGCATAGCCGGTGGTGCCGTTCCAGGCCACGCGGCACCATGAAGGGCCGCAGCTCAGTACGCGTATATCAGAGCCCGCCGGCATCCAGCCGATGACGCCGTAATCGAAGCCCGGCCCACTGCGCACATTGAGATTATCGGTAACTTTTGCTGCCGAGGCCACGCCGGCAGAAAGCAGCAAGGCGCCCACGGCAAGTGAGAGAGCCTTCGTTTGCATGTTACGTCTCCTAGGTTCGAGTTACCGTCCCCTCCGGCATAAGAAGCAGACCGCATTTAATCAACAATTAGAGCTTTAATCTCAACAGATTCTGACCAGTAGTGGACGTTTCGCAGCCTAAAGCGCCCCCCTTCCAAAGCGGATTGACATCCTTCAGCGGTTGCGCCAAGCATTTAATCTAAGTGCCATAAATCTTGGGCCGTAATCTCGATTCGCTTTTGCTGAAGACCCCCACAAGTGAGCCGTACCGGCTGCAGTTTCACCTAAATTTCAATTGGAGAATACCCATGCGCAAACTGATTTTTTGTTTGGCTCTTGCAACAGCAAGCCTACCCAGTCTAGGTCACGCACAGGTTACGCTCGACATGACACAAGTAACCTGCGCGAATTATCTGGCTATGTCGCCAGATCAAACTCGTATGTTCTCCGCTTGGATGAGTGGCTGGTTCAATCAGAGATTTGGCTACGTCTGGGTTGGTCTCAATGATTTTGCTAGAAACATCGCAAGCGTCAAGCAATGGTGTACCAGCAATCCAGGGGACACGATCATGGCGGCCCTGGAGCGTTCAAATCCACAACGTGGGCCTATTACGGGTCAGGTCAAGATTGATATGTCCCTGATCACATGCAAACAATATTTGAGCTCAGATGCTGAGCGACGGGAGTTGATCGCCTATTGGATGAGCGGCTATTACCGCGCATCATTGAGCGAGCCCGTATTCGACTTCCAGAGATTTGCCAACAATAGGAAGGCAGTCGAAAACTATTGCAAGAAGCATGGTGGCGAAACCGTGATGAGCGCAATTCAGGCCGCGCGGCGGTGACTTGACATTACACACGCACACGTCGCCGCCCGAAAAAACTTCAGCCGCCGACTCAGATTAGGCCGGCGGCTACCAGTGCCCGCGTTTAGTTTTTCCGGCTGCGCCTGCGCCCCAATCACCGTCCTACTCGACCACGACGCACATTCGGTCGCCTAGTCGGCAGGTTGAAGGCGCTGGGCCATTTTTGGAAATTGAAAATACTCAGCCCCCGAGCGTGAACTGTGGCGCGGCTACTTACAAAGTTTATCAAGCGCGTCCAGTGTCCGGCCAATCTCCTGGCCGTCCCGAGAATTGGACTCGATGCCCTCAAGGTCCTGCACTAATTTAAGATATTCTGGTCCGAGCTTCTGATTCAGTTCGTCTATTTTCTTGCGCAGACCTTCCGCCTTGGCGGAGTCATTAGCATCCTCGGCGTCGTCCATCTGGTCACTCAGATCCATAGTTTCGCAATAGACTTGCACCTTAGCGCTATCGCTGCTGATTATTTTGACCACCTTTTGCGCATCCGCCTTTAGCTTTTCAGTGCTTGGTCCTTGAGCCAGCGCGGCTGATGCCGTAGCAGCGGTCACCAAAACAGCAGCAATCAACTTCACATCCATAAGAGCCTCCAACTCTGATACCGCCCTGCTAGATTTACATTTCTCCAATCCGGGTATAGATAACCAATTATACGGAATGTACAAAATCTTTGCCGCTGCGATTTTGCTCTTCGCGTTGGCGCTGATGGTGACTTTCCTTAACTCATTTAGGTTCAACCCAGACCCGAGTGGCGACGCGAATTTCATTGCTCGCGCGCAGCATAAGTCTGCCCTCGGAATAAAAGTGAATGCCAGCGCACTCGGAGCGCGTGAAAGTCAGCAAAGCTTTGGAGAAGATCTTGCCAGATATAACATTCAACCCGTCTGGCTCTCGATCGAAAACGAAACGGATGAGCAACTCGGTTTTCTCCCCATTGCAATGGATCCGGACTATTATTCACCTTACGAAGCCTCTTATAAGTTCCACAGCGCCCTGTCTTTCGCCGCCAATCGCGCCCGTGATGAGTTCTTTCGCAAGCGACAAATTGCGAACATTCTCCCGCCTCACTCGAAAACAACGGGCTTTGTGTATGGTGTCCTTGATGCCGGCGTTAAATATGCGCACATTGTAATTGTTGGACATAACCGCGTAGAGACATTCGACTTTGCGTTGCCAGTTCCTGGGCCCGCGTTTGTCGGTACAAACATTCGTGCCGACAATATCTATCCGGGCAAGAAGATTGAAGATCTCGACCTTGGTTTATTGAGAACGACATTTGCAAAACAAGCCTGCTGCACAACAAACTCTGACGGTACGCGCAATGGTGATCCGCTAAATCTCGTCATTGTAGAAAGCAAGAAAGATCCAATCGTTCCTTTTATTGCCCGTGGCTGGCATCTTGCCAGACAGCTCGATGTGGCAAGTGCAATCGAGACCGTGCGCGCTTTCATATTTCGAGACGAGTTTCTGACCTCCCCTGTTAGTCCGCTCTACGTATTTGGTCGCAAGGAAGATGTCGTCGTACAGAAGGCTCGATCCACGATAAATGAGCGCGTTCACGCGCGGTTATGGCTGACGCCGTACACATTTGAGGGGCGAAGGGTATGGATCGGACAAGTAAGCCGAGATATCGGTGTTCGCCTGACTGATCAGACGTGGAATTTGACCACACATAAAATTGCTCCCGACGTTGATTTTGATCGGGCTTATCTTCTGCAAGACGTCTCAATGTCCGGATTCGTCGAACGATATGGTTATGTAGATGGCGTAGGCGCCGCTCTAGCATCCGCGCCGCGTACCAATCTCACAGGAGACCCCTATTACACCGACGGATTGCGTGCGATCATATTCTTGTCAAATCAAACGACACCCCTTGGAGATATCGAAAGGCTTCCTTGGGAAGTTCCATCGTCGCCGCGTGAGGAAGCCCGCTAAGCTAATCCGTTCCGAGTGGAAAACAGGCAGTACGATTACAATGGCGGTCATAGCCCCCCTAAGTGCGTGTAGCGCCGCTATTCGCCGATTGATGTAGGAGTATTCAAATGGAACTCATCGAGAATCGCACCTTCGATGAAATCAAAATCGGCGATATCGCCACGCTCGAGCGCACGCTCACTGAGCAGGACATAATGCTCTTCGCCGTGATGTCGGGCGACATCAATCCCGCGCACGTCGATCCTGAATATGCGATGAGCAGCCGTTTTCGCGAGGTGATCGGCCACGGCATGTGGAGTGGCGCGCTCATCTCTACGGTCCTTGGGACCGTGTTTCCAGGACCCGGCACAATTTACCTCGGCCAGAACCTGCGCTTCCGGCGGCCCGTGAAAGTGGGCGACACCATCACCGTAAAAGTGGCGGCAAAGGAGAAGGAGGCTGCAAAGGGTAAAGTAGTGCTCGAAACCGAATGCGTAAACCAGGATGGCGAAGTGGTCGTTTCGGGCACGGCCGAAGTGATTGCCCCGACGGAAAAGGTGTCGCGCCCCAAGGTCTACCTCCCCGCGGTGCATTTAGACGACAAGGAGGCGCGTTTCCGCGAAATCATGGGCCGGGTCAAGGCGCGCAAGCTTGCACCGGTAGCGACGGCGATCGTCTATCCGACCGACGCCGATTCGCTGGCCGCTGTAGCGGCAGCAGCAAAACAGGGCACCATCGTGCCGATCCTCGTTGGCACGGAGAGCGTGATCCGCGAAGTCGCGGAAGCTGGCAACGTCGATCTCGATGCGTTCGAGATCACGCCAGCGGCGAGCCCGCGGGAAGCGGTTGCAGTGGCCATCCGCCTCGCGCGAGATGGCAGAATCGAAGGCATCATGAAGGGGAGCGTGTCAACCGAGGAACTCATCGGTCAGGTCATCTCCGCAGCGAAGGGCTTGCGCACCGAGCGCCGCATTAGCCATGTGCACGTGGTGGACATTCCGACGTATCCCAAACCGCTGGCCATCACCGACTCAATGATCAACATCGCGCCCGGGCTCTCGGAGAAACGGGAGATCTGCCAAAACGCCATCGATCTTGCGCGCTGGCTCGGACTCCCGGCACCCAAAGTGGCCGTGCTCGCTGCGGTGGAAACGATCAATCCCAAGATGCCCGCCACGATTGAAGCGGCGACGCTCTGCAAAATGGCCGAGCGCGGCCAGATCTCCGGCGGCATCCTCGACGGCCCTTTGACGGTCGATCACGCAGTCTCGCTCAAAGCCGCCGAATATACTGGCATCCGCTCGGCCGTAGCCGGCCAGGCGGACATCCTCCTCGCCCCCGACCTAGAGTCGGCTAATATGATTGCGAAGGAACTCGCCAGCCTCGCCAACGCGCTGTCAGCGGGCGTCGTTCTCGGGGCCAGGGTGCCAATTGCGCTGACGAGCCGCGGTGACGACCGGCATTGTTGGCTCGCTTCGGCTGCACTAGTGCAGATCGTGGCGCGACTCGGGCGGAAATAAAGATGAAAATCAAAATTAGCTACGGCGTGGCAGCATTGGTTGTCTATCGCTCGCTTCCCCAATGCGCAACAAAACCAGGAGTTATTACAGTTGGAATTTCTGACTTTTGATTGTGCCGCACTCGGCAAGTTCTTTATGCGACTACTGTAAAACCATCACGGGAGCGCCAAGCGGCACCCGTTTGTATAAATCGACGATATCCTGATTCAACAAGCGGATGCATCCGCTCGAAACAGCCTTTCCGATCGAGTTAGGCTCATTTGTGCCATGGATGCGGAAATAAGTGTCCTGACCGTCTCGATAAAGATAAAGTGCGCGTGCCCCGAGGGGGTTACCGAGTCCGCCCGGCATGCCCCCAGCATATCTAGCGTATCTTGGAATTCGCTCAATCATGGTCGCGGTTGGCGTCCAAGAAGGCCACTCCGACTTTCTACCTATCACAGCGGAGCCCCGAAAATTGAGTGCTTCTTCTCGTCCCACCCCAACTGCGTACCTGATTGCCGATCCATTTTTGCCTACGAGATACAGGCGACGGTTTGCAACATCTACGACAACCGTTCCTGGTCGATATGGGCTGGCATATCGGACGGTGGAACGCAGCAGGCTGCGATCGAACTCGGTAAAATCGACCGCGGGGATTCTGTGAGCGCGGTCAACGGTCTCGCCATAACCTTGCTGGGTTACATCGAAATCTGATGCGGAGCAGCTAGCGAGCAGGCTGCTTAGGCCAATGAGAAAAGAACGTCGGCTAAATCCAGACCTGCCAGACGCATTACTGCGTATAAAGTGCCGACTCATCTCACCGTTACCGCTATCTTGAACAGGATCGACCCGGAAAGGTTGGTGGAGGCTACCTATATTCGGCTCGTTCTGACCGCCGCTTTTAGGACTTTCTGAACAGCGCTGTATTCATGAGACCAGAACCGGGACAAACGCTCAAGTCTCGCGGGGTACATCTCGTTGTGACCGATGCCAGCGAACCAGTTGCGGCTCCAGCTAAGCGCAAAGTCGTGCCCGTTGCCCAGGTCAGTGCGGAGGTTTAAGTCCCGGAGTGCAGCTATCACGGATTGGCGCCTGGTGGCACGGATGACTGGATCTGCCAATTCCCAAAATACGATGCGCTCATATTCCCAAAACACCGGCTCGAACAGCGGGTCTCTATCATCGCTCGAAGGGTTCACCCGATCCACAAGTGCTAGCAGGACATTTGCCTCGCGATAGAGGAAAAGCTTTTCGCGAAACTGAGCATGGACCGCTTCGGGCAAGCCGAGGGTCTCCGGGGCAACTTGCGGGGCGTCCTTCTCAGCCATCTGGTGTAGCGACGCGGCAATCATGGCTGGGGAAGCGTCCAGGAGGCGTTTCTTCTCAAACTTCTTAAACCATGGCATCGCGATCAACTTGAACGAATCTCGCATATGGGTAACGCATATTAGCTTGGGGTCGGCAACGGTCCCGCACGTATTCTATTCGAAGCGAACACCTATCCGACGCGCCGACCACCAAATTACATGGCACGATCGCTTTGCCCAGTCTTCTTTCATAATCAAAGTAAATCTGTCGGGGATGCCAATCGGGCTCTCGATTTCGAGAGAAGCCCTCGCATTTGATAAGTCGCGCACCACGCAATCAATAGTGGACTTATCATCAATGCAGATCACTCCGGCCTTCCTCCGGCGGCGTTTAATTCCTCTTTTCTCATTCATCGGAATGCTGTGTTTATCCTAATGTTCTTTTTTCTGCGCCAGCCGAGCAGACCCTGCGGTTAGTGCGCCGGAGTTCCACATCTTATATGAAAAAGCCGCAGAAACGCTTAGCGTTCGTGAAACGGCCATATTCTCAGAGAGAATGCATGGTTGATCTCAAATTAGAATGGCAGACGACATGAAAATGCGAATGGCGGCGCTCGCAGTCACTACCCTTGCCGTGATCTGTCCGTTGGC
>Ga0207738_100282_pt1 | contig 10754 bp, 8 predicted proteins | sample LuqExpMetagenom9_FD_187767 | JGI IMG/M metagenome (GOLD analysis project Ga0207738, IMG submission 187767) | Tropical forest soil microbial communities from Luquillo Experimental Forest, Puerto Rico - Sample 9 (SPAdes) | ecosystem: Environmental > Terrestrial > Soil > Tropical forest ... | reverse complement strand
GCCCCTAGCCCCTAGCCCCTAGCCCCTAGCCCCTAGCCCCTAGCCCCTAGCCCCAAATCAATCCCGCTTGCGCCTCTGGTGCGTGGAGGGAATGTTCATGTCTTCGCGGTATTTGGCCACGGTGCGGCGGGTGATCTGGATGCCTTGCTCCTGGAGCAGAGCGGCCAGTTGATCGTCGGTGAACGGCTTCTGCGGATTCTCGTCTTCGATGAGCTTCCGTACCTTGCGCTTGAGGACGAGCAGCGGCGTGTCGGCGCCTTCCGGCCCATTCGAGCCTTCGGAGAAGAAGAAGCGCAGCTCCAGAACGCCTTGAGGCGTGTGCGCGTACTTGTTGGCTACCGCGCGGCTAACGGTGGAGGGATGTACGCCGATTTCCTCTGCCACTTCCTTAATCATCATCGGACGCAGGGCTTCCAGGCCATGCTCCAGAAAATCGCGCTGGCGGCGGACAATCACTTCGCAGGTGCGCAGAATGGTGCTCTTGCGCTGGGCAATGTTGCGCATCAGTTGCAGCGCGGAGCGGAAGCGCTCCTTGACGTATTCCTTCACCTCGCGGTCGGTGTTCTGGCTGGAAAGCATGCGGCGATAGCGCTGGCTTAGCCGCAAGCTGGGCAGGTCTTCTTCGTTCATGGAGACAGACCAGTCCTGGCCGTTCTTGATAAAGACGACGTCGGGTTCGATCAGCCGGGTCTGCTCGCGGTTGTACATGCGGCCGGGGCGGGGATCGAGGGTGCGGATAAACTCGAGAGCTTCCTGCGCCTGCTCGGTTGAAACACCGGCGGCTTTGGCCAGATCGCGCAGATCGCGCTTTTGCAGGAGCGGCAGGTGGTTGTCCACAATGGCCGAGACCAGATCCATGCTGCGACGCTTGGCTTCCAGTTGGGCTTCCACCTCTGCAAGCAGGCTGCCGTGGGGATTCTCGCTGTCCTGCTCAGGACGCTTTGAATAAAGCTGGCTGAATTCCTTCTGCTGGGCGCGGATTTGCAACTGCAGACATTCGCGCAGATCGCGTGCCGCAATACCGGCCGGATCCAGGGTCTGCACCAAGCTGATGGCGCGTTGCACAAGTGCCACGGCGCGCTCGCGCTCATCGGCCGTAGGTTCGGCCACCGGTTCTGCACCCGGAGCGCGCTGTTCCTGAGGAGTCAAAAGAGCGTCGGCCAGTTCTTCGTCGGTAGAGGTCAGGTAGCCGTCTTCACCCAGGTTGCCGATCACAAAGTCAGCGGCATACTCCAGTTCAACATCCAGGCTCAGTGCCCCCAACTGCCACGCCAGGTGATCGGAAAGAGTGGTGGGTTGAGAGAGAAAGTTCTCAAACGAGGGCCTTTCGCTCTCCTCGTATTCCGGCTGCGTACGGTAGCCGGGATCCAGATACTCCTGGAAGTACGAACCGAAGTCGACCTCATCGAAGGGGTCTTTGGCGCTGACAGGGGCTTCGGGAGCCGAGGCGTCTGTAAACTCCAGCCGATCCTCGCGCTCAGCCTTTTCCTGCAGGCCAGCGACTTCGTCCAGCATGGGGACAGACTCATCAATTTCTTCCAGCACGGGATTCTCGACCATTTCAGCATCGATCATTTCTTTCAGTTCCAGCTTGTTGAGAGCCAGAACACTGACCATCTGCATCAGACCCGGAGTAAGGATCTGGCGTTGTGCTACCCGGAGCGTGAGTTTTGGTTGTAGCAGCGCCATAGTGTTGTGTCGTTCCTGTTTTGAATTTAATCCGAGTGTATCCGCGTAAGAAAAAGCTTAATGGGAAAAGTGTCTTAAAGCGAATCACGAATCCCGTTTTGAACTTAGCGGAAGTTAGCGTGCTCGGAGTGGGATTAAAACCTTCCTCTTTTGGGCCGATAACCATTGACTCAGCCCTGTAACTAAGATTGACCCAGTTCAGGGGTTGGGCAGGCCGTGAAATTGGACTGTTTTGGGAATCATTCGATTGCCAGGGCACGTCAAGGGCCATAACCCAGCAAAAAAGGGTACAGACAGAAGTCCGTACCCTTTTTGCGCGGAGTTTTGGAAGCCAACTATGCTGCTAACCAAGGGAGAAGCCTTCGCCCAAATAGATGCGGCGCACCTCCACGTCGTTGCCTAATTCTTGCGGCGTGCCGGCGCGGAAGATGCGGCCTTCCGTAATGATGTAGGCGCGATCAGTGACCGAAAGTGTTTCGCGGACGTTGTGGTCGGTGATCAGAATGCCGATGCCGCTCGATTTCAGGTCGAAGATGATCTTTTGCAACTCCAGCACGGCGATGGGGTCGATGCCGCTGAAGGGTTCGTCGAGCAGAATGAAGTTGGGCTGGATGGAGAGGGCGCGGGCAATCTCCACGCGGCGGCGCTCACCACCCGACAGGGCATAACCGCGTGTGGTGCGGATGTGGCCCAGGTTCAACTGCTGGATCAGCCGCTCGGCCTGGGTGCGGCGCTCGCGGTTGCCCAGCGGTTGCGCTTCCAGAACGGCCAGAATGTTTTCTTCCACGGTGAGTTTGCGGAAGACCGAAGGCTCCTGCGGCAGGTAGCTGATGCCGTAATGGCGGGCGCGCAGATACATGGGAACCCGGGTAATGTCGTCCTGGTCCACGCGGATGGCTCCGGTCTCCGGCTGCACCAGGCCCACGATCATATAAAAACTGGTGGTTTTACCTGCGCCGTTGGGGCCGAGCAGGCCGACGACTTCGCCGCGCGAGATCTGCAGATCGACGCCGCGCACCACCTGGCGGCCTTTATACGACTTACCAATACCTTCCGCTTTAAGAGTTTCCATGGAACCTTTGTGCAGGGCGTACGGTCCTGCGGGCGCCTTAACGTGGCGCTGTCGTTTGCGTGGTTGTAGGCCGGCCGCTGCCTTCGATACTGACGCTATCATCGCGGCTGCGGAAAATCAAAGCTGCTCCGGTTACCGAACCGCGTGCCGGATCGACGATGCGTGGCGGTGCCGAGGGCGTACCCGTCAGCACATATTCGCCGGTTGCACCGGTGTAGACCAACTGCTCACCGGTGCCGCGGCGGCCTGCGGAGTTCAAGTTGAGGTGGCCGCGTGCGATCATGCGCTCCACCTGGCCTTGCGTCGCCGGATCGGCTGCCGCCTTGCCGGAGGGAGTCAGATGCAGTTCCACCTGATCGGATTGCGAGCTGGCGCTGGGGGTTTCCGCCACCACCTGTCCCAGCTTTCCGCCTACCATCACGGCGGTTCGCTCCACACCGGAGTAGTGCAAGTCGCCGCCATGAAGACGGATGACCGAGGGCAGCGCGCCGCCGGATCGGGCGTCCTGGTGGGTGGTCTGGTTCAACAGAATCACGCGCACCGGATCGGAGCGGTCTGTGCTGTGTGCTTCAAGCGTTTGGCGATTCTTTTCCAGAACAATAACCGGCGCTGCTACGGAATTGGCTTGCTGCCAGAGCCGTGCATGGCCGCGGAAGGTGGCAATACTATCGGCATTACCGGGAGCCTGATGCAGTTGTGCCTCATTGGCCACCACGTGTGCCGGCTCCTGTGCAGAAGGAGCAAGGCCGCCCACATGCTGGCTGGAGCGCGCGGTCTGCGTCCAGGTGGCCTTCACATTGCCATGGGCAAAGGCATCGCCGGAGTCTTCCGAGAGATCGATTTTATCGGCGGTCAACTGCAGGCCGGAGTCGTCCAGCCGGGGGTGGATGGTCAGATGCAGCCACTGGCCATCGGCGGTGTAGGCGGCATGGCCGGCAAAGGCATGGAGCGGCGGTTCAGGTTTGGCGCCGGGCCGGGCTGCTTGCTGCTGGGTGAGCACCACGTGGCCATCCAGCGAGGCAACGTCAACTTGCAGATTGCTTCCAGAGCCTGGGGAGGCTGCGGCAAAATGGGCCTCGAGCCGCTCGCCGGTAGCTGTCTGGCGCGCACCGCTGGCCAGGGTTTGTTCCATGGCAGCGTGGCCGGAGCCTGTCATCTGGCTGAGCTGGGCGCCGGGAGCAAATTGCCCATGCACTTGATCCGCGGTAAGTTTGGCAACAGCGGGAGCAGCTTGGCCATGCTGGACCTGGCTGAGCACCACGACTCCACCGGTTCCCGTCATCGTGGCAGGCTCAACCGAGCCGCGAGCCGAGGAGCGGAAATCGACATCCACCATCGGCGAGCGCCAGGTGCGATGCGCGGTAAACGGTTCGGCATGATGGCCTGTGCCTGGATTCTGCTCATTGCTGGCCAACTCCACACCGCCCGCCAGTCGCACGTGGCGAAGGTCGCCTTTGGGAGTGAATTCAAGATCGGCTGCTGGCGCCGTGCCATGCGCTTTGCGGCCGGGCTGCTCGGAGTCCAGGATGACGCCGCCATCGAGCCTGCCCCGCTGGGGTTCGTTGCGCTCGTTGAATTCGATGCTCCCATGAGGCGCTTGCAGCTTGCCGCCTGTTGTAGTGGTGAACTGGAAACCATTGGTGGCGTCCATGTGCGCCGCCGAGCCATTTTCGCGGAATTCGATGCGCGCCTGCTTGGCCACGGCCTGACCGTCGCGATAGTCGACGGTTGCGCTCTGGAGGTTGCAGATCATGTCGGCCCGCGCGAATTCGGCATGCGCAGCGAGAATTTTGACCGGATCGCCGGCCCGCTGGGTGGTCAAGGCCACATTGCGTTCCAGCACCAGATGACCCTGCTTGGATTCGTAGGTAGCGCCCTGAGCCGATCCGGCGCCCTGCGTGGTCAAAAAGTCCACATGCTGCGTGGTGGTAGCAATGCCGGTTTTCCAGTTGAAGTTGAGCCCGCTGGTTTTGACATGAATCTGGCCAGCGGCGGCCGCCCGCGCGGCGGAGCCGAGTGGAGAATTCTGGCTGGCCAATGTCTGCCCCGGAACTGCTTTGGGCGCAATTGCCGGCGCCACACCGGGGCGCATCAGCGTGATCTCAACCGGACCGGCGGCAATGGCGGTGCCGTCCTTCTGGTTGTATTCGAACTCGCGGCCAACAATGTGGTCTACGCGGCTGCCATCCTCGCCATACAGCTCAATCTGCACATCGTGCAGAAGGGCATTGCCCTGTTTGAGCTGAACCACCTGCGAGGCGTGAATCTTGAACTGGGAGTGGCCGCCGAGGGCATGCGAAAAGGTGACTCCCTTTGAATCCTGCTGGATATTCAAGCCCAGCTTCTGCGGCATATCGGGAGTCTTGAAGGGATTGCGGAACCGGCCCACGGTCAGAAAGCCGATGGTGGCCAGAAGCAGCAAAACGGCGGCTGCAACCACAAGCGTACGCAGGCGTTCAATGGTCAGGCGCACGAGCTCAGTTCTCCAGGCCCAGCCGGGCGGCAAGCCGCGTAGCCAGACTCTCTCCCAATTCGCTCCACAGCAGACGCGCGGTGGCAGCGGAGTTCTTGTCGGCAGCCTGAGCGAGCGCAATTAGCTGGCGTACGTTGTCTTCGATATGCTTTGCGCCCACGGTGTCCAGATCGGCCTCTTCCTCCAGGAAGGGGGCGTCGGGACCGAAGTCGATGCGCAGGTGGCCTTCCTGCTCGTAGCATCCCTCGGAGAACAGGGGGCCGAAGGCGGTTACGCGGACCAGTTGCGGTGCGCGGGCCCAGCGAGGAGCTTGCTGCTCGTCGGTCTCCAGCCCCCACAGGTCCCAAGCCATCTGGAACTCGTAGGCATAGTCTTCATGCAGCATCGAGAGGGCAGTTTCAACGGCGGCGCGCGGTTCGGCACCCCGCTCGCCATAGCCCCAGATATGCTGAAATACGGGAGCTTCGTGCCAGTCCACGGGCCAGACCGTGGCAGAGTACACGCCGGGTTGGCCGCCATGATTGCGGAAGCATTCGAGAACCGAAACCAGCTTGTCGCCCAGTGCCGCCAGGCGCAGGTTCGGATACCACAGGCTCAGATATAGCGCGTCAGACATCTCTCTTGATTGTAGACGGGAATGGATGGGGTTTCGGTTAAGGAAAAAAGCAGATATGTCCCGCAGGGGAGGAAAGAGTCCGGCCGCCGTCCAACTGATTGCAGCCGGAGATGGCTGCGGCTAGACTCATACCTGCGTGCCTGTCACAGGGGATTGCGTGGCGGACAGCAATCAGCCCGCTTGCGGACGCCATAAGGCGGCAGTGTGGAAAGATGTGCCCGAGGAGGTCGTGGATGTATCTGGCAGTGATGGCGTTGATGGCAGCAAGCGCAGCTCCGTTGTCCCCCGCCCAGCAGCAGGAGGTGCAGCGGCTGGAAAGCACACTGATGGCTCCCTGTTGCTATACCCAGACAATTGGCGAACACCGTAGCGCAGAGGCGGAGCAGATGCGCGAAGAGGTGGAGGCCATGGTGGCGGGCGGCAGAACCGAGGAGCAGGTCAAAAACTTCTACCGCGCCAAATACGGTGAAACGATCCTGGTGGTGCCGGAAGGCAAAACCGGCAAGGTCGCCTACGGTGTGCCAATCGCGCTTGGGGCTGTGGCCTTACTGCTGTTGATCACATTGATCCGGCGCAGCCAGTTGCGCCATCAGGCGCAGATCCCACAGCAGGCGTCGGCACAGACAGGCGCAGTCGCCGCCGATCCCATGATTGAGCGCATCCGCCGCGAACTGGGCGAATCTTCCTGAGTTTCAAGCGCGAACCGCATCTCTGCGCTGCAGGCTTGCGGAAGGTGCGCCATCGCAGGGCTGCAATTCGATGTTTTCGACGTTGTAAGTTGTAGCCGGCGGAAGCGGCAGGAAAAAACCGCGCAGCGTGCCGGCAAACAGTAATTCAAAAGCCAGAACCACGCGAATGGCCTGATAGAAGCTGCCCTTGCTCCGCCGCAAGGCGAAAAGCCCCACCAGACAGAATCCCGAAAACACAGTTACTGGCAGCCAGGAATGGGCCAGCAAGGCGCTTGCCGCAGCCAGCAAGGCCAGCAGGTTGATGCAGAGCGGTGCGGCTAACAGATGGCTCCGCTCCTTGAGGAATACACAGAAGATGCGCGTACCGAAGTGCTTGCGCAAGACCTGTCCCTGCCCGTAGAGCAACCCCTTGCGATAGCGGATCAGGGGAGAAGAGAGCGTGAGCGGCGCAACTTCATCGCGATGCACCGCGCAGTACCAGTTGTCCTCCGCTAACTCGAAACCCGCATTGCGCAGCCGCAGTGCCAGTTCCGCTTCTTCTTCGGAACAGATCCAGGGATCGAAGCTGCCGGCTTGTTCAAGAGCCGATCGGCGGTAGATGCCCGCTCCTCCCCGCAAAAAGTGACTTGTGCGCAGTTGGTACTCTGCCGGATTCTCTGGCGGCAAGTGTGTATTTGCGCCGTTAAGGATATGGAAGAGCCTTCCTGAAATTCCTGCTAGCGACGGGTTCTGCTGCAACGCTTGCATGGAGCGCGGAATCCATCCTGCCAGCAATTCCGTATCGCCATCGGCATGCAGAATCCACTGCCCGCGCGAGTATTGAAAACCTGCATAACGGCCTGCGGCAGGTGAAAGGCGCTGCTGTCCGGTGAGACGCAGAACTCGGACACCGGGATAACGCCGTGCAATGGCCACGGTATCGTCGGTTGAGGCGGAGTCGACAACAAGGACTTCAGTGGGTGGAAGATCCGGAAGCTGTTTCTGAATCGCATCCAATGCGCGTGCCAGATTCCACGCCTGGTTGCGCGTAATCAGAATGATGCTCAGGTACACTGCGCTCATCGCGGTTGTCCCTTGGCCCAAGCCATATATTCAGCAAGACCGCTGTCAAGATTGGTGGAAGGTGAAAAGCCAAATGCTTTGCGTGCGGCGGAGATATCAGCCAAGCTATCGCGGACATCGCCGGGGCGGGGCGGTCCGTAAACAATCTGTGGCGCAAGACCGCTAGTCTTTTTCATCTTCTCCACCAAGTCATTGATCGAGATGCGAGTGCCGCTTCCAATATTGAATGCGCCTGAAACGCCGGGCGCTTCCGCTGCGTCCATATTCGCTTTCACCACATCGGCAACATTCACAAAATCTCTGGTCTGCTCGCCATCGCCGAAGATTGTGAGCGGATCGCCGCGCAGCATTTGGAAGGCGAAGATGGGAATCACGTTGCCATAGGCATCAAAACGCTGGTTGGGGCCGAACACATTGAAGTAGCGCAGGCACACGGCCTCGAATCCATACAGGCGGCCGAAGGCCAGGCATTGTTTTTCTTCACAGAGCTTGGTTGCGCCGTAGGGAGAATCCGGCTCAAGAGGGTGATCTTCGGCAATGGGCAGAGTCTTCAGTTCACCAAAGATTCCCGCGGAAGAAGAAGCCACAATCTTGCGGACACCGTGCTTGCGCGCTGCCTGCAGAACACGCAACGTGCCAATCACGTTGATCTCCGCATCGTCTATCGGCAGATCGATTGAGCGCTTGTTGCCGACCGATGCAGCCAGGTGAAAGACGACTTCGCAACCCGCCACAGCACGGTCCACCATAGCTTCGTCGCGCACGTCACCCTGGAAAAATTCCACATCCGGATAACAAGCTAGATTGGATGCATAGCCCGACAGCAAGTTATCCAATACCCGAACTCGATGCTTGCGTTGTAAGAGGCCTGATACCAGATTCGATCCTATAAATCCTGCTCCACCTGTAACTAGGACTTGCATATTTCCTCCATATTATCTATCTCGTACTGCTCGAAAATATATAGGGCATGAGCTATTGGAAAGTCTTGTTAGCGCGCGCTCTGCCGCAAGGCCGCTGCCAGAAAACAGCGGAAGCGTTCGCGCATGGTTCGTGACTCGTGCTGTGCTGCGGAAGTCCGCCATGCCTGCTTCCCCATTTGCTTGCGCAGAGGAGCATCGGTGGCTAATTGAAGCATTTTTGCTTTCAGGGCGGCGCGATCTTGATGGCCAACCACCAGGCCCGTGCCTGTGTCTTCCACGTAGCGGCAGGAGGCGAGTTCCTCTGGGCCCCAAGCCAGGATGGGACGCCCGGCGGCAAGATACTGCGGAAGCTTGGTGGAAAACGAGAGCCTGGTAAAGGCGCGCAGTCGTGGTTGGAACGATTCCACATGCAACAGAACATGGCTTGACACCAATGCTTCATGAACTTGCTGCCAGGGGAGTGACCCCATGACCTCCACTCCGCTTTCCACAAGCGCGCTGCCGTATTGCCGCAGATCTTCCTCTGGCGCGTGGACCTGTACGTGCGCTGGAAGGCCGGAGGCGCGCAGTTCTGCCGCGATCTGCCCCATGACGGCTAACGCTTTCCACCTGTCCAGATGAAGACCCCCAACATAACAGAAGCGCACCTGCTTATCGTTCGGCACGGCGGGCGCAGCATCCGGCGAAGGGAAGCAATACATGAAAGGCGTAAATGGCACGGCAAAGCGCTCGGAATATTCTTTGGCCATCAAGGCACTGGCTGCTGCTCCAACGATTGTGTGGCGTAGCGTTTTGCGTAGCTCGCGCAGCAACAGGGCGCGGGGAATGCATTTGAGCACGTCGCCGGCCATGTGGGTCGTGGGCCAGTCGTCGTTGAAGTACGAGACGATAGGGATCTTCTCTTGCGCTGCGATTGTTCGGGCTAGTCGCATCTGCCGGATCGACCCGAGATTGGTGAAGATCAGTTGAGGCGCGAAGTCGTGGACCCATTGGCGAACATTTTGGTCCATCCGATACGGTGCAATATCAGCCCAGGCCGCTGCCGCCGACCGCAAACGGAGACGAAAGGCAGAAGCCGTTCCATCCGCTTCATTGAACTGCTGCTGAGGGCTGGGGCCCATCTGGCCGACGATTTTGCGCCCAGCCAGCTTGCGGATCGCGCGATCCACGGGCACATTCTCGACCGAAAGACGCATCGCCGTTAGGCAAATCCTCGTGTCGGGAGCTTCGGCTTCACTGTAAATCTGCGCGAGCGCGTGTTGCGGCCAGCCTTCGAATAGGTTGGAAAACACAATGCCGGTGGCGCTTTTGTAGTTCAGTCCGTGGTAGCAAATAACCAGAATTCTAGGGTAGATACATCCTTTCGCACTATCCATATCGCAGGGCTGCGCTTTCGTTTAAATTGCGAGCGCTGTTCCTTGTGGAGCACGTAGTGTAGGTGAAGAAATAAGGCGGAACAGCCCCGGCTAAAAGACGGGATCATCATAGCACAAGATGAAATTGCTTCAAGACGATTCCTGTGTGCGGGCAGGATGTCGGTTGCATCACGAGGAACTTTCTGCCCGTTCGCCATATCCTTCGGGCCGTTGTATTCGTGCCAATTCACACGCGGTGAGTGGTATTGTAGGAGTGCCAATTGGCCCTATGTTTCTCCGTGCCCAAAAGAAAGGGCTGGAGTGCATGCCTGATGAGATGTTCCCTGGGCTTCAGGTGTTCGTGAACAGGTTGTGTCCTCTGCCGATTCGCCAGTGCGCACAGTGCGAAAAGTGCAACGATTCGAGGGTGTGACTGCCGTGCAAAAATGCGACCCGCAACGCGAGTTAACGGCAGGACTGCAAGAGCGTACGCGCAAAAACTCGCAGCCAGCAGCCAGATGGATGGTGGTGTATACCAAGCCACGGCATGAGAAGACCGTGGCACGACACTTTCAGCAACGGGCTATTGCACACTTCTTCCCCATCTATACCGTTACGCGTATGTGGCGGAATGGGCTGCATGCAACCGTGGAATTGCCGCTATTTCCTAGTTATATTTTTGTGAAAATCACACCCCGTTTGCGGGTTCGCGTGTTGGAGGTCCCCGGAGTGCTTGCCTTTGTGCTGGGCGCAGGCGGAGAGCCTGCGGCGTTCTCGAATGGACTGATTGAGGCCTTGCAGAAAGGCTTGGCTGCACGCGCGGTGGAACCGCATCCTGTGCTGACTGTGGGGCAGAAGGCGCGCATACGCTCGGG
>Ga0207738_100274_pt1 | contig 11082 bp, 8 predicted proteins | sample LuqExpMetagenom9_FD_187767 | JGI IMG/M metagenome (GOLD analysis project Ga0207738, IMG submission 187767) | Tropical forest soil microbial communities from Luquillo Experimental Forest, Puerto Rico - Sample 9 (SPAdes) | ecosystem: Environmental > Terrestrial > Soil > Tropical forest ... | reverse complement strand
GGAATTATTAAACAATTATATGGCCACTCATCAAATCGATGTGCTTGCTTTTAATTCTCGCCGTCGAAATCTGTTCTCCAGGTTGTTTAATCCGAGCTTAGCTTATAAAATGGTACTGCATTCGGACACACCGCTATTTGTAACACATGTTTAGTTTAGTATAAAGAAAAGACCCGGACTTCCGGGTCTTTTCTTTTATCAATACCAAAAATCAGTATAGATAGGCAGGTGATCTGAGTAGCCACCGGTGTATTTCATTCCGGTGTAGGTTCTGAAAGGTTGTTTCCCTAAGTAAGTATTGTCATTTTCCAATAAAAAGTCAGCGTCGAAGAAATGGGCATTGCTTTGCACCGTATAAATTGAATTCGTTGTGTTCAGCAGATTCCCGGAAACGATCATTTGATCTAACGCACCCCAATCTCCCAAATGTTTGTTCGATCCTTTGCCTGCTGCATGCAACTTATACATTAGGTTGTACAAGCCACGTGCCGGGATGGAATCAGTAAGAGGCTGAGCCCGGAGCACGTTCAGCAAACTGGCGTTGGTTGGGAAATCATTGAAATCGCCCATAATAACAATATTTGAATGGAGGTTCGCCGAGAACAAACTATCCACTTTGTGCCGCACCACCGAAGCAACGAATATTCTCTTATCTTCCGACTCCATTTCGCCGCCTAAACGGGATGGAAAATGACAAACAAAAACATGCAAGGTGTCACCTGTTGGAATAATGCCGGAAGCAAACAGAATATCACGCGTCCGGCTTTGTGGACTTTGCGGATAATGGATTTGAATTGCTTCGTCATGAATTGGTTTAAACAGGTGGGGTTGGTATAACAAGGCCACATCAATTCCCCGTGGATCGGGCGATTCGTGATGCAGATATCTGTATCTGAAATTCTTCAGACCCGAATAACGCGTCAGGTCGCGCAAGCATTTGTCACTTTCCACTTCGCACAAACCCACCAAGGCGGGAGCATCCCAGCCTCCAACGGCCGAAATTACTTTCGCGATATTGGCTTGTTTCTTCTGATACTTTGTGTAGTTCCACGCGCGCATGCCGGTTGGCAGGAACTCCGTGTCGTTAGTGGTGGAATCGTGTACGCAGTCGAAAAAGTTTTCGACGTTATAGCACATGATTTTGAAATTCTGTTTTTCTTTCGTCTGCGCATCGATCAATAATGCAACGAATAAGCAACCAACAGTTAACCCAATATTTTTCGTGAGCTGTTTCATAGTGTTTGAAAAAACGAAAATGAATAAATCTTTGAAAATCCCAATTTAGGGATAGCGTACTATGCAGCATGAATTAATCACCCTCCCAATTCCTTCTGAATAAGTTCCTGTATTTTTTCCAATTGCTCCAGCGAAGCATTGTTGATGAGTTGGCTTACGCTCGACACTTTGTCCAGCCGGCGAAGGGCGTAAAGTGGTTCCGTTCCGGGGATGTTGGACGATTTGGGTGGTGTCCATTCCAGTAAATCATTCGGTGTGCAATGAAAAATCAAGCAAAGCTTCTCGATGGTTTGCATACTGAAGTTTTCGTATTCACCTTTCACGGCACGGGCAGCCGTGGTAACGGTCAGGCCACACGATTGCAAATAAAGAGTTGGCCTTGCGACCCCGTGGACTTTGCATATCCGCTGAAGATTGATCCGTAACATAGTATATCTAATGGAATTAAAGTATGGAGACACAAATATAACAACTTAATTTAAATAAACACGATCCTTAGATTGCATATCAACAACCATAATGCGGCATTCTCTACAGGGGGGCTGATAATTTTTGCCTATAAATACCACTTTCACTAACTTTATCTTAGATATTACAACTCTTATTGTAATTTTCTCTAACCATAGATTATATACAAACTACCGTGTTTTATATTTCTTAAACTATAGATTATACATTGCTTTCCGTGTTTTAATTTTCTCAGACTATAGATTATATACCAATTGCCGTGTTGCAACTTTCTCAAACCATAGATTATGTGCATTCCATCCGTTTTAAATCCGAAGTGCGGGGTTATACACAAAAAAACACCGGAAGAATTGCTTCGTTCCGGTAACTTTTATAGGTTATTCCAGTTTGAATAGAACAGGTATCACTATTTCCGATCGAACCGGCTTGCCATCTTTTAAGGCAGGAGCCCACTTAGGCATCTGTTGAATAGCCTTTACAGCCTCTCTATCGCAGAAAGGTCCTAAACTTTGTATAATCTTAAACTCTCGCAATTCACCATTCGATTCAACTATACATTTCACATAAATTCTTCCTGAAATTGAAGATTCAGCTTCCTCAATCGGATATTTTAGATGGCTTTGAATAAATTCAGTCACTCTTTCTAATTTTGTTTTTCCGTTGCCGAATTTAAAATCTGCGGGGACATCAATCTGAATAGGTATCGATTCACTTGCTGCAAACCTTCTACATTTAAAATTAGAATATGGAATGCGGATAAGAAGCCTGAATTTAGATCGAATCTTCTTCCCGGCCAAAGTAGCAGGATAAAATCGCGGGAGAGTTTTCAACACCCGAAATATTTCATTTTCAATCAAACTGTGTCTAAAAGCAGTTCTATTCTCACTCAAATAAGCTGGATTTAGTTCTATCTTTCCAATCGTATCAATCACAAACTGAACAATCAATTTCTCATTTGATTCTGTAGAATAATTCAGAATCTCGTAATTCAACTTACTTTCTATACAGTAAAATAACGAATCCTCACCTCCTGGAAAAACTGGAGATGTTTCAATATAATCAATCAACTTTTCACCTGAATACTTCTTTGTTTCAATTTTATTTTGAATTGAATCTATTTTCTGGCAATAAGCAAAAGATGTGATCGTCAAGAACAATATAAATAAAAGTAGTTTCATAAAATCTTGAATTTAATGACGAAACTATGCATTATTTCAGGTATTTTTCCAAGAACCGGTCCTGCTCCCAAAGCAGGTGCAAAATGTTTTCGCGAGCCACATACGCATGTTGCTCTTTGGGTAAAATCACCATGCGTGCCGGAGCTCCCAGGCCTTTCAGCGCCTGGAAGTAGCGTTCGGTTTGCAGGGTGAAGGTGCCTGGATTGTTATCGGCTTCGCCATGAACCAGGAGCATCGGGGTTTTCATTTTATCGGCCGTCATAAACGGCGACATGGCGTTGTACACTTCCGGTGCATCCCAGTAGTTGCGCTGTTCGCTTTGGAAACCGAAAGGCGTCAGCGTGCGGTTGTAGGCTCCACTGCGGGCAATGCCGCAAGCAAACAGGTTGCAATGCGTAAGCAGGTTTGCCGTCATAAACGCACCGTACGAATGTCCGCCAACCGCCACTTTTTTGCGGTTGATAAAGCCCAGTGAATCCACCGCATCGATGGCCGCTTTGGCATTCGACACGAGCTGTTCGATAAAAGTATCGTTGGGCTCCGTTTTGCCTTCGCCGATAATGGGGAAAGCAGCATCATCGAGCACCGCATAGCCGCGCGTTACCCAATACACGAATGAGCCGTAATACGGATACGTGAATTCGTTGGGGTTGGCCGTGCTTTGTCCCGCACTGTTCTTATCTTTATACTCGGCCGGATATGCCCAAATGAGCAACGGCAGTTTCTCCGTTTTCGCCTTGCGGTCGTAGCCCACCGGCAGATAAAGCGTCCCCGAAAGTTCCACCCCGTCGGCCCGTTTATATTTAATCACCTCTTTATATACGTCCTTGATACTTTCGAACGGATTGGGGAAATGCGTAACCTGGGTCAGGGCATTTTTCTTCCGGAAATTGCGGAAATAATAATTCGGATATTCATTCCGGGACTGAATGCGCACCAAGGCCTCCCCTTTCTTATAATCTTCAATATCGAAAATCTCTTCCATTTTATCGGTGTAGGCCGACTGATACAGACGTTCGGTTTTCAGGGTTTTCAGGTTCAGTTCGTCAATAAACGGAAACTGCCCTTTCGGCGTATGCCCATCGCCGATGCGGAACAGGCAGTTGTTTTCGATGGCCAACACATATTTGCCATAGGCATTTTTCCAGGTTTCAAAACTGCCGGGGTCGGAATACACATCCTGAAAATTCCGGTCATTAATCACCCTGGGGCTTTCGGCCGGGTCAGATGGGTTCACCAAATAAGTTTTTTCGTTGCGGGTATCGTACCATTCGTCGTGCACCACGGCTACCGAAGCATTTCCCCAGGTAATGTTGGAAAAACGTTGGGCAATTTTAGTCATCAAAGCCGGATTTTCTACAAATGGGGCTTTCCACAAATAAATGGCATCCCGGTAATCGGCTTTTGTTTGCGGATCGCCGCCATCCAATGCCTCCACGTAATACAACATCGCCGGTTCGTCCGAACGCCAGTTCATCTGCCGTTTCCCTTTCCGCACCGCCATGAATCCTTTGGGCAACACTTCCGAGAGCGGCACTTCATTCACCGTTTTCACTTCGGTTCCTTTCAGATCATAAACCCGGGTTACCTGCGGAAAACGATTCAACGGAACAACGTACGAAAACGGTTTGCGCAAAGTTGTCGACAGCAGATAATTCCCATCGGGCGAAAAAGATTCATTGGCATACATATCTTCGCCTTTGAATAATTCTGTCTTACCATTCAAATCCACCGTATACAATTCGGATGAAGCCAGCGTAATAAAATTGACTTCGTCGGTAGCATTTTTCAATAAGTCGGGGTATGTGCGGTTTTGCGATTTGGAACCATCACTCACCGAAACAGTCGGCCCCTTGGGCAATTCCGTTTTCGGATCGATCAATGCCGGGCGGTTTTTGGGCAACACCCGCACCAACAACTGCTTGCTGTCGCGATACCAGTTGAGCGGATTTCCCAGATTGGCATTCACCACCGGTTCAGTCAACCGCGTAGCCTGAGCCGAAACCATATCGAGCACCCACAGCTCCACGCCTTTGGCCGAAGTATTGGTAAAGGCAATCTTCTTTTCGTCGGGCGACCACGCCACATACGCAATACGTGGCACAGCGGGCAATCCTTTCACCTGGACAGGTTCTTTATCGGCAACCTTCCGCACTTTCAGGTTACTAATATAGTTGGTAGCCGAGGCTATATTCGTTACCGGATTTATCCGCAATCCGCCCATACTCATTTCTTGTTGATTCAAATCATCCAGGCTTTTGTAAGTCCGGTGATAACTCAGCAGCAGGTATTCCTTCTTGGTATCGATGGAAACTTGCGGTGCCCGTTCGTAGTCTGCCAGCTTCATAATGCTTGCCGGCGGTGTTTGGTAGGTCAGGTTTTCTTGTGCCATATTTTTCGTTAGTGATATTAGTAAAATTAGTAGGACTAAAGCTGGTCTTTTCATATTGCTCATGTTTTTAATTTAAACAATCTGCAAATGTAAGCCTTTCTTTTGAATTTTGTAAAAAGCAATATCCGTCCGGGTCAATAACAAGATGTCATACGAATGAAAAATATCCATCCGGATATCTAACGTTATTTTACATTACTGTTTCATTTGCACTCAAACGCAAGAAATAGTATGAATATACAAAAAACGTTTTCTACTTTTGCAGTCCATTACAAAATAACATTATTTAAAAGTAATTATATGAAGAAAAATTTTACCCTGCTTCTACTACTCTCTATTTCCCTATTTACTTTTGCCCAGGTGCCAGCCGGATATTATAGTGCGGCTGACGGCAAAAATACGAGTGCACTCCGTGCTTCACTGCAAACAATCATTTCAAACGGGACCATCGATGTAGGGTACGCCGGGTTATGGTCTGCTTATGCCAAAACAGATGAAAATTCGGCCGGAAAAATCTGGGATATGTATTCGAATTGCACATTCACCTACTCTACAAAACAATGTGGAAACTACACCGCCGAATGCGATTGCTACAACCGTGAACATACTTCTCCACAAAGCTGGTTCAATTCCAACGCTCCCATGGTAAGCGACCTGTTTAATGTATACCCCACCGACGGGAAAGTAAACGGCGAACGCTCCAACTATCCTTACGGTGAGGTTGGGACTGCAACCTATACTTCGGCCAACGGCAGTAAGCTTGGCACATCAAGCTTTGCCGGTTATACTGGCGTGGTGTTTGAGCCCGTAGATGAGTATAAAGGTGATTTTGCCCGAACCTACTTTTACATGGCTACGCGCTATGCCGGATTATGCGAAAGCTGGACAGCCGGTGCAGATGTGGTATACAGCTCAGCCAACCTGGGGCTTACTACTTACGCTATGAATTTATTTCTGAAATGGAGTCGCGAAGATCCTGTTAGCGCCAAAGAAATTATTCGAAATAACGCCGTTTACGGAATACAAAACAACCGGAACCCATTTATTGATAATCCGGGATTGGAAGAATATATCTGGGGCAATAAAACTTCAGCAGTATTCTCATCCAACGCCACAACCACCATCCCTTATTTAAGCACACCAACCAATAATGTAGTTATTGAATTTGGAAATACTCCTTTTCAGCAAACTGCCACAGCATCTGTAGCTATCAAAGGGATGAATCTGAACAGTGATTTAAACCTGACATTGACAGGGGCAAATGCAACAGACTTCTCGCTTCCCCTCACGACCATTTCGCAAGCCGATGCACAAGCCGGTTATAATCTTGTAATCAGCTATCCGGCACAAGCACTGGGGACACATACCGCTACACTGACCATTTCGGGTGGAGGAATAACTGCAACAACCATAACGCTAAATGCCACTGCTACCGATGCATTTTCAGCCTCAGCAGCAAGTAATATCTCGTCCACTGGATTCACCGCCAACTGGACTTCATCGGCCAATGCAACTGGCTATAACCTGAATGTATTCTCAATGTCGGGCAGTGCCGATGCTACTCCGCAAACCCTGTTGGAAGAAGACTTCACATCGGGCTTGCCCTCTTCATGGGCAAAATCCGGGTATACGGATAATACATTAGCAAGCAACATAAGATTATCTTCCGGAAGTCAGGGCGGAACCATTACGACTCCTGCAATCAATCTGTCAACCCCAACAACACTTTTGGTCAGGGCTAAAGAATATGGTACAGATGCAAATGCAAAACTCACCGCCACAGTAAACAACCAGGCCTTAACCACCTGGACAGCCGGTGCTACCAATCAGGATTTCACGGTAAATATTCCAGCACAAACCGCAACTTCAACAATTTCGCTATCGGCAGCTTCAGGATCGGGAAACAGGGTTTATGTGGATTATGTAAAAGTAACGACACAAGGAACGTCCCAAACACCGGTTTCAGTAAGTGGTTATCCTAAATCAGTTGGGAATGTATTGAATTATTCCGTAACCGGACTGCAAAGCGATTACTCTTATTATTATACCGTAACTCCTGAAGGCAACAACACACCTGTTTCAAGTAAAATCGCTGTTCAAACCATCAAATCTACAACTACCGGAATCGAAAGCCAAAAAGAAAATTCTATTTTCTGGTCTGTACTACAAAGTGGGATTCAACTTCATAACCTGCCCCTCAATTCACGGGTAACAGTATTGGATCTGATGGGAAAACAAATTCAAACTCTGGAGAACAACTCTTCCGAAATTACAATAAATCTATATCAAAAAGGAATATACCTGTTACAAGTGAGGCTAAACCAAGAGCTTAAAACCTACAAAGTACGTTTCTAACAATCTGCCAAGCATTTAATTTCTTCCGGCAAGCTAATATCAGCCAGACATCGGCTCGATTCATTGAGAATCGAGCCGATTTGCATAACTTATCAACTGTTTGGCTTAAGAAACTGTTATATATGAAGCTCCTTATTATTCAAAAATACTCTATAATTTTTTTAATTAAACCATTTTATATAATTTTGGGAACTGAATAATCTAAATTCTAAAGAGATGAGCACACAATCACAATTTTCAATCTACAGACTCTTGTCAGGCTGCACCTTTGCTTTATTTCTATTGTTATTGCCAGGCCAGGCTGTGGCAATCAATGCCTCCGAACTATCAGAAAAAAACAAATCAGAGAATTTCACCGAATACAAAGGGAAAATTATTGACAAGAAGAATGGAACCGCTTTAGCTTTTGCCGGAGTTATCGTTGTGGGAACTAATATTTCCACCATATCAAACTCCGAAGGAGAATTCTCTCTTAAAATTTCAAATGAAATTTCAGATCCGGAAGTAAAGGTCAGCTATATCGGATATAAAAATAAATCGATGGCACTTGCCGATTTAAAATCCGAAAAATCGCGAATCGAAATGGAACCCACCTCAGTCCAACTGCCCGGATTAAACGTCATCTCGAAAGATGCCGAAGTACTTATTCGCACAGTCATGGCCAAAAAGGGCGAAAACTACTTCAACGACCCAACACTAATGACTGCTTTTTATCGCGAAACGATTAAGAAAAACCGATCTTATGTTTCACTGGCCGAAGCGGTGGTAGAAATAAACAAACAACCGTACACTTCCGGCAAAAGCGATGCAGTTAAACTCTACAAAGCCCGCAAGAAAGCTGATTATTCCAAGCTTGACACGCTATCGTTTAAACTTCAGGGTGGTCCGTTCAGTTCGCTTTATCTTGACATCATGAAGTATCCCGATTTCATCTTCACCGATGAAATGCTGGCCAATTACCAATTCACTTTCGACCATTCTACGTTTACTGACAACAGGCTGATATACGTCGTTGATTTTAAACAACGGAATGATAAAGCCGAGCCTCTATACTACGGCAAACTGTATATTGATGCTCAAAACATGGCATTAAAAAGCGCCGTTTTCAGTCTCAACATAACCGATAAAGACGCATCCGCTGAAATGTTTATCAAAAAGAAACCTTTCAACGCGCGGGTTTACCCCACCGAAACGAAATACCGGATTGACTACCTGGAAAAAGACGGCAAGTGGTATTATGCCTACAGCCGCATTGAACTTGGGTTGAAAATTATCTGGAAAAAACGATTATTTAACACCAACTACTTGTCTACCGTGGAAATGGCTGTAACCGATTGGGGCAAAGATACCGAAAACAAGTCGGCCAATTTCACCGAAAAGCTCAAACCATCAGTTATCATTGCCGATGAAGCATCCGGATTTACCGATTCCCAATTCTGGGGAGAATATAACGTTATTGAACCCGAAAAATCGATTGACTCGGCTATCCGGAAAATCCAGAAGAAACTTGAAAAGAAATAATCGTTCTTGCCTTTTTAGCAAGACAATGGATCAGGGGAAATAAGAGAAATCTTATTCCCCTTTTTCTTTGTTTCAAAGTGCGTCGTGCCCATTTTTTAAAAAAAGCCAATATACCCAAGTACAAAAACAAAAACAGGATAATTTGCGTTATGTAGTCTAATGTATTAAGACAAAGAATTATGCTGTAAAACACATTTTTCGTATCTTTGTAGCATTAATTTCGTATGTAATTCATTTTCAACTGGAACTCTTTTAATCTTGAATTACGAATTAACAACCATGAATTAGAGAAGATTATGTCAGAAGATATATTAAACCAGGTTACCCAAGGAGATTATAAATACGGTTTTACTACCGATATCGAAACGGATATCATTCCCATTGGACTCAGCGAGGATGTCATCCGGTTGATTTCGTCTAAGAAAAACGAACCCGAGTGGATGCTGGAGTTTCGCCTGAAAGCCTACCGCCATTGGACTACCATGAAGATGCCAACTTGGGCGCATCTCGATATTCCGGAAATTGATTATCAAAGCATAGCATATTACGCCGCTCCACGCAAAAACGCTCCGAAAAGTCTCGATGAGATTGACCCGGAGTTACTCAAAACCTTTGAAAAACTAGGCATTCCGCTTCATGAGCGCATGGCTCTATCGGGCATGGCGGTGGATGCAGTTATGGATAGCGTTTCGGTAAAAACTACTTTTAAAGAAAGTTTGTCTGAAATGGGAATTATCTTCTGCTCGTTCAGCGAAGCAGTTGAGCATCATCCTGACCTTGTGCAGAAATACATGAGTTCGGTGGTTCCATATACCGATAATTTCTTTGCCTCACTGAATTGTGCCGTGTTTTCCGACGGTTCGTTTGTGTATATCCCCAAAGGTGTTCGTTGCCCCATGGAACTTTCCACTTACTTCCGTATCAATGCCATGAATACAGGGCAGTTTGAACGCACATTGATTATTGCCGACGAAGACAGCTACGTTTCATATCTCGAGGGCTGTACGGCTCCAATGCGTGACGAAAACCAACTTCACGCAGCTATTGTGGAAATTGTTGCTCTGAAAAATGCCGAAGTAAAATACTCTACTGTTCAGAACTGGTATCCCGGCGACAAGAACGGAGTTGGTGGTATTTACAACTTTGTTACCAAACGTGGAATTTGCAAAGGCGAAAATTCCAAAATATCCTGGACACAGGTTGAAACCGGTTCTGCCATTACCTGGAAATATCCAAGTTGCATTTTGTTGGGTGATAATTCGTCCGCCGAGTTTTACTCAGTGGCCGTAACCAATCATCATCAACAAGCCGACACGGGTACCAAAATGCTCCATATTGGCAAGAATACCAGTAGCCATATTCTTTCAAAAGGAATTTCAGCAGGGAAAAGCCAAAACAGCTATCGCGGACTAGTAAAAGTCAATCCACAGGCAGAAAATGCCCGTAACTACTCACAATGCGACAGCCTGTTGCTGGGCGATAAATGTGGCGCGCACACTTTCCCATATATGGAAGTAAGCAACGACACAGCAGTTATTGAACATGAAGCAACTACTTCAAAAATAAACGAAGACCAGATATTCTATTGCAACCAACGTGGTATTTCGACTGAAGATGCGGTTGGGTTAATTGTAAATGGTTACGCCAAAGAAGTACTTAACCAGCTTCCAATGGAATTTGCCGTAGAAGCACAAAAGCTGCTGCAAATAACACTCGAGGGTTCGGTAGGATAAAAAATAAAGACCCCCAACCCCTGAAGGGGAGTTTGGTGGAATGTAATTTACGGACTTTATTCTTACAAAAATAAAGTGGTATTTTTCAAAATAAAAAAAATAAAATAAAACAATACTAATTTAGTCCCCTTTAGGGGCTAGGGGTTACATTATGTTAGAAATTAAAAACTTACACGCCAACATCAATGGCAAAGAGATA
>Ga0207738_100271_pt1 | contig 11162 bp, 5 predicted proteins | sample LuqExpMetagenom9_FD_187767 | JGI IMG/M metagenome (GOLD analysis project Ga0207738, IMG submission 187767) | Tropical forest soil microbial communities from Luquillo Experimental Forest, Puerto Rico - Sample 9 (SPAdes) | ecosystem: Environmental > Terrestrial > Soil > Tropical forest ... | reverse complement strand
CGTAGGCAGATCGCCCTGCACCCGGTCTCCGGCCGCCACGCCCAAGCTGACACTTACCGGAACCGGCACGCCTCCGGCAGAAAACTCATGATTCTGAAAAGCCAGGGCAATCCGCTGTGACACCGGCACAGCATCCGCCTCACCGGCACGCGGCAAAAGCGCCACAAACTCGTCCCCACCCCATCGGCACAGGGAATCCTCATCCCGCAGATGGGCGCGCATCACCCGCGCCACCTCCGACAGGACCTCGTCTCCGGCAACGTGGCCAAATGTGTCGTTGATCATCTTGAAGTGGTCGATGTCGCAGACGATCAGAGCAATCGGCAACCCGCTGCGCCGTGAGCCGGAGAACTCGCGAAAAGCAATTTCTTCGAAGGCCCTGCGGTTATACACTCCGGTCAACGGATCGTGTAGCGCCTGCACGATCAGGTTCTCATTCAGCCTCTCATAGATCATCAACAGCGTGATGAAATCAATCAGGCTGGTAAATGTAATGCTGACCAGGACATTGAACACTGCGCGCGGCTGGTTGAAGTCATAGTTGACGGGGTAATCGCCTTTCACCACAAACAGAGCCACAACCCCGAGGGTGGAGAGCGCCAACAGGAGAAAAGCCACTGTGGCCAGCCGGTCGGCCCGGAGCGTCTTGCCGGTGCCCCGGCGTAGTAGAAGAGCCACGATCCCCAGCAACAACGCAGCGTTTACCAGGTTATAGACAAGCTGGCAGATCGTGATGTTGCGCTGAATAAACGAAAACCAAAGGGTTGAACCCAATACCGCAACAGGCGGCAGATAATGCCACCTCCAGGAACTCGATATCCCCTTCATCTCGGCAATGGCGCGATAGGCAAAGCCCAGGCCCAAAGGCGCCAGCGTGTTGGCCATCATCAGGCGCAAGGGTTCCGGCATTCGGGTAATGCCGCTCCGCAGCAAAAACCCCATACCCACGGACAGAGTCGACAGCGCCGTGAACCAAAGCGTGCGCGACAGATAGTCGGACTGCGTCGGGCGCACCACCAGAATCACCAGTCCGTAGACGAATGCCGTGAGCGCCCCGATCAGCCAGATCGACTGGAGATGAAAAACCATGTTTTGCCGTATCCCGGATGTTTATCGGCACATCGGAGAGTAAGCGTAGCACAACTCTCCAAATTCAGTTCTCCGTGCCGGCATTCAGGACACCAGGCAGCATTCCGCTTATTCCACCCCAATGTCGCAGCTAGCCTTCTTCCGCCTCCCTCAGCTTGGCAATTACGGTAAAGTCCTCCAGAGTTGTGGTATCCCCAGTGATCTGGCCATGGGTGGCAAGCTCTCGCAGCAGCCGGCGCATGATCTTGCCGGAACGGGTTTTGGGCAGAGCTTCAGTAAAACGGATGTCGTCGGGGCGAGCCAATGAGCCAATTTCCTTGGAGACCCATTTCTTCAGCTCGTCTTTCAGCGCCTCGCTGGGGGTGTTTCCGCTTTCCAGAGTGACAAAGGCAGCGATGGCCTGGCCTTTCAGCTCATCCGGCCTGCCCACCACGGCGGCTTCAGCCACCTTGGCGTGGGCCACCAGGGCAGACTCCACCTCCATGGTGCCCAACCGGTGCCCGCTCACGTTGATCACGTCGTCCACACGGCCCATCAGCCAAAAATAGCCATCGGCATCCCGGCGTGCGCCATCTCCGGTAAAGTAGCAGCCCGGAACATCACTCCAGTAGGTCTTCTTGAATCGCTCCGGGTCGCCATAGACGGTACGCGCCATGGAGGGCCATGGCTTGCGCACCACCAGAAGGCCGCCTGAACCAGCAGGAACCGGTTCCCCTTCGCGCGTTACCACCTCAGGCTCAATACCAAAGAAGGGACGCGTTGCTGAACCCGGCTTGGTGGGCACGGCTCCGGGAATGGGCGCGATCAGGATGGCTCCGGTCTCGGTCTGCCACCACGTATCGACAATCGGGCAGCGATTGTGGCCGATCTTTTCGCGATACCACATCCACGCCTCCGGGTTGATTGGCTCGCCAACGGTACCCAGCAGACGAAGCGAGTCGAGCGAATACTTCTCCACATGCTCGTCTCCCCACTTGATGAAGGCACGGATGGCGGTGGGGGCGGTGTAGAAGATGGTCACCCGATGATCGTCGATGATCTTCCAGAACCGGCTCAGATCGGGCCAATTGGGCGCTCCCTCATACATCAGGACCGTGGCTCCGTTCTGCAACGGCCCGTAGACCACATACGAATGCCCCGTGACCCAGCCTATGTCCGCCGTGCACCAGTAGACATCTTCTTCATGCAGATCGAACACGTATTTGGCTGTCAGGTAAGTCTGTACCGCATACCCGCCGGTGGTGTGCACCAGCCCCTTGGGCTTACCGGTAGTGCCTGAGGTATAGAGGATGTAGAGCGGGTCTTCCGCGTCCATCGGTTCAGCCGGACACTCGGCCGGTGCGTCCATCATCAGATCGTGCCACCAATGGTCGCGGTTCGCCACCATGTCCACGGGCGCTCCGGTTCTCTGGAAGACAACCACATTTTGTACCGTTGGGCAGGCAGGCAAGGCCTCATCCACAATACGTTTTAGCTGGATCTGATTACCGCGGCGATAGCTGGCGTCCTGCGTAAGGATGGCTATACAACCGGCATCCACCACGCGATCAGCAATGGCTGTGGCGGCAAAGCCGCCAAAGATGACCGAATGAATGGCGCCGATACGGGCACAGGCCAGAACGGCAATCGCCAGCTCCGGCGTCATGCCCATGTAGATCGCAACCCGATCGCCTTTTTTGATGCCGAGGCTCTTGAGAGCATGCGCAAACTTCTGCACCTGGATGTGCAGTTCCGCGTAGGTAAGGCGGCGGACCTCGCCCGGCTCGCCCTCCCAGATGATGGCAGTCTTGTCTCTGCGCTCGCCCAAAGCATGACGGTCCACGCAGTTGTAGCACAGGTTGGTTTTGCCGCCCACAAACCAGCGGGCTTCCGGCAAATTCCAATCCAGCACTTTGGTCCAGGGCTCAAACCAGTGGAGTTCGCTGGCGACGCCTGCCCAGAACTTCTCCGGGTCGGCAATCGATTCCTGGTAGAGTGCTTCGTATTCCTCCAGGCTTTTGATGTGCGCTTTGGCCGCAAAAGGGGGAGGCGGCGGAAAAACGCGGTTCTCGCGCAGGGTGGAATCAATATCGAGATGTGCGGCGGCGTTCGCTGGTACCGAGGACATGAGCGATCCTTTGGGGAAGAGTCGTCAGCATAGAGCCGGGCATCCGGACCGGGACAGGGGAAAAAGGATGCCTGTGGGAGTCACTTTACTCGGCGGATGGCACACTCGGCAAGATGCGGGACACAGAAGGCGAACTTCCGGAGGCTGAATTGCGTACTCCTTCCCAAGAAGCATTCATCTGCTATGGTGGGGAACAAGTTTTATTTAGCCCTTAACGAGGTGCCTTGCAATGCTTGAAATCTCTCGCCGGGAGTGGCTTACAGGCGCAGCAGCGCTGGTGGGCCAAACCCAGTTGCCTTCGGTTTTACTGGCTGCACAGGATCATGTGCTCAACTCCGCACGGACCACACCGGCTCTGCCGGCCAAACCCGCCCATCTGTTGGCCAACAGCTTTCCGGTGGAATTGTTGCGCCGCTCGCTGCTGACGCCTGCCAATTGGAAACCTTTTCCGCGCTTCGCCGACCGTGCAGACTGGGCCGCCCTTCCAGCGGATACAACCAGCATGATTCTGGCCAACGCTCAGGCAATTCTGGGCACGCCGTGGGCCTCGCTGCCCGCAGCCACTTTTCTGGACTATGCCCGCAACGGCAACCGCACCCGCTATGAGGCGCTCAACTTTGAACGCCGTGGCCGGCTGGGAACGCTGGTGCTGGCCGAATGCATCGAAGGCAAAGGCCGTTTCCTGGACGAAATCGCCAACGGCATCTGGTTAATCTGCGAAGAGACCTTTTGGGGCGTACCGGCTCACATGGGCATACAGAAACATGGCGTGGGCCTGCCCGATGTGACCGAGCCCATCATCGACCTGTTTGCCGCACACACCAGCGCTACCCTGAGTTGGACTCACTATCTTCTGGGAACAGAACTTGGCAAGGTCTCGCCCCTGCTGCCGGAACGGATTCTGGTAGAGGCCAAACGACGCATTCTGAATCCCGCCTTTGAGCGCGACGACTTCTGGTGGATGTGGAAAGGCAACGAGGGCAGCGGATCGCGGCTGAACAATTGGAATCCGTGGATCAACTCCAACCTGCTGGTAACGACTCTACTGCTGGAACGGGACATGGAGCGCCGCGCGGCTGCGATCCACAAAATCTGCCGCAGTGTGGACGCCTTCCTGAGCGACTATTCCGACGATGCCGCCTGTGAAGAAGGCCCTGCCTACTGGGGTGAATCAGGCGCGGCCTGCTTTGACGTTTGCAAACTGCTCAGCGACGCTGTGCCCGATGCGCCCAAAATCCTGGCCGATCCTTTTATCCGGCGCATGATGCACTACATTGCCGACGTTCATATTGCCGGCCGTTACGCGGTCAACTATGGCGACTGTACCGCCCTGGCGGGCGAGTCGGGAGCGCTGGCCTACCAGATTGGCAAAGCCACCGGCGATACCGGTCTGGCCACCTTTGGCGCATTCACGCTGCCCAAGCCGGGCACCGAAGAGTACCGCCACTCCAATTCCCAGGCAGGCCTTACCCGCCGCGGACTCACAGCATTGTTTCAGCAGGCTGAAGCCCGCACCGCACCGAAGGCCGACGCACTGGTGCGCGACAGTTGGTATCCCGCTCTGTGCCTGATGACGGCGCGGCATCAAGCTGCGACCTCCGATGGCTTTTACATGGCTCTGCAAGCCGCCCACAACCTGCGCAGCCATGGCCACAACGACTCGGGAAGCTTCATCGTCTTCCATAACGGCGAGCCGGTCTTTGTCGACGCAGGTACGCAGGCTTACACGGCGCAAACCTTCTCCAAAGACCGCTACAAGATCTGGATCATGCAATCGGCCTATCACAACCTGCCTACCGTTGGCGGCCACATGCAGACAACCGGAGCGCCGCGCTACCGGGCCACGGGCGCAAAATATGCAACCGATGATGCGCACGCGCAGATCGCATTGAACCTTGCACCGGCATATCCGGACGAAGCCGGTATTCAGCACTGGAACCGCACCCTCACGCTCGACCGCAAGGCGGGATGCATCCGCCTGACGGAAGAGTTCGCGCTGGCGCGGCGCGTTCCTGTAGTACTGAACTTCCTGACGCCGCGTACCCCTGCCACAGACAAGACCGGCGTTCTCACGCTCACGTCTTCCAATCCGCAAGCTAAACCCGTGACGCTGCGCTTCGATGGAGCGCAACTGAAGCCCTCCTTCGAAAAGATAGAACTCTCCGACAACGGCCTGAAAGCCGCATGGGGACAGCTCTATCGCGTTCAGCTCACAGCCACGAATGTTGCCCGCGGCAACTGGACCCTGGAGATGGTGTAGGCGAACCGCGCACGCAAAACAGCCCCGGAACTCGAACGAGTCCGGGGCTGTTGCATTCTGCGACGATGAGCGTAGATCTGCTCTAGTCGCGACTATAAACCGTGCGCGCCTTGTCGGCATGGCGTTCGAGGGCGAGCTCGATCAGCCGCGTAATCAGGCTGCGATAGGTGATGCCGCTAGCCTCCCAGAGCTTCGGATACATACTGATGCGGGTAAAGCCAGGCAGCGTGTTGACCTCGTTGATATAGATCTTGCGCTTCGGTCCAGGATCCATCAGGAAGTCCACGCGTGCCAGCCCGGACAGGTCGCAGGCGCGGAAAGCGGCAATCGCCATCTCGCGAATCTGCTTGCTCTCCGCGCGCGTCAGCTTGCCGGGAATGATGGGCACAGAGCCTTCGGAGAGATACTTGGCCTCGTAGTCGTAGAACTCCTTACCAGGAACAATCTCGCCCACCACACTGGCCTCAGGCGCATCGTTACCCAGCACAGCCACTTCAAATTCGCGGGCGCGCACCTTCTTGCCGCCCACTCCCTGCTCAATCACCAGCTTGCGGTCAAAACGCGAAGCCTCGGTGAGAGCCGTCTTGAGTTCCGCGCGATCATGCGCCTTGCTGATGCCCACCGACGAGCCAAGATTCGCGGGCTTAACAAAGACCGGATACTTGAGTGCCGCCTCGATGGTGGCAATCGCCTTGCGCGGGCTCTTCTCCCACTCCGAACGCAGGACGGTGACATGCTTGACGATGGGCAGGCCTGCCTCTTTGAACAAGCGCTTCATGGCGTCCTTGTCCATGCCGGCCGATGAGCCCAAAACACCTGATCCCACGTACGCAATGCCTGCCAACTCAAACAGGCCCTGCATGGTTCCATCTTCGCCAAAGGTCCCGTGCAGCACGGGGAACACCACATCGACCGCAAGGCTAGAGCTCGACTTTGCCGAAGATTCAGGCGCAAGCAGCGTGGGAATGCCCTCATGCAGGAGCTTGGCGCCGGGAGTCGCCTTGGGACCGCTAGTGCGCAGCGATTTGCTGGTCTGGGCCAGATCCCCTTCCAACAGGTTGCGGGCATCGGCCGCAGCCAGCCAGCGTCCTTCCTTGGTGATGCCAATTGGCACCACGTCGAACTTGGTCCTGTCGATGGCTTCGAGAATCGATGCGGCTGAAAGCAGCGAAACCTCATGCTCGCCCGAACGGCCGCCGAAGAGAATGCCCACACGCAGTTTCTTATTCATAGCAGTACTATTCTAATCGCGTGCGCGCAGAGTCTTCCCGCCATCCGGCCCGCCTGGAGCTATGCCGCCCCAGAAGAAGCAATGCACCTACGCTTTTGCCGCATCCGCGGCCAAAGCCGCTTCCACCTCTTGCGCGCTGGGCATGGAGGGTTGCGCTCCGTGGCGCGTTACAGAGAGCGCGGAGGCCACCGAGGCCAGCCGCGCACTGGCGGCCGCATCCGATCCACGCGCCAAACCAACGGCAAAAGCGCCATTGAACACATCGCCGGCCGCCGTGGTGTCCACCGCCGTTACTGCGTGCGGAGCAATGCGTATACGCGCTCCTGCCGCATCCGCCACCAGCGCGCCCCGTTCTCCCTGCTTCAGCACAACCCGCTGCAGGCCCATGGCAAACAGGCGCTCCAACACCTCTTCCTCCCCGGTTGCACCACCCGCATAAAACGCAGCTTCAGTTTCATTGGGAGTAAACCAACTGATAAGCGGAAACAGGCTGGCTGGCAGCTTGCGGGCAGGAGCGGGATCCAGCATGAACGGCACACCCGCCTCATGACAGAAGCTGGCTAGCCATTCCACCGAGGCAAGAGGAATTTCAAGCTGCGCGAGCACCATACCGGCTTGACGCAACAGGTCAGCCTTCGATGCAAGGTAGACCACGGTCACATCGGCATTGGCTCCAGGCGTTACAACAATCGAATTCTGGCCATTATCCGCCACCACAATCAATGCCGTGCCGGAGGTTGAAGAGGCAGGTTCAACATGCTCGGTGTTGACGCCGGCTGCTTGCAAACTCTGTACCAGTTGCGGTCCGAACAGATCCGCGCCACGCCGCGATAGGAAGGTGCAGGGCGCGCCAAGACGGCTTACTGCAACCGCCTGGTTGGCGCCTTTGCCACCGGAATGAATGGCAAACTGGCGACCAGAAACCGTCTGCCCTGGCGAGGGAATCTGCTCCACCTGCGCCACGAGATCGACATTCATACTGCCTACAACAACTACAGGCTTCATGCCTCACTGCCTCCGGGATGCATCTCCCGAACGATAGTTCCGACGGTTTCGCCATGTCAATGTGCGCGCATGGAAGGACGCTATGCGACTGAAGCCACACTGTACAGCCATCCTGTCCGCTAACCGCCAGCGGTGCGGGCCGGCTCGGCCACAGGAGTGGTGGGGGTACGGACAAAGCCCATGCTCAACGTCTTGCCCAACCGGGTTGCCGGCATCTCCACGAACTTGTTGAACAGGTGCGATACGGCAATCGTCAAGGGCAGATAAATTGCCGCAATAGCGGCAACCGGAAGCTTGCCATAGAGCAGATGCAGCAAGGCAAACAGGATGGTTCCATGCACCAGATACATGCTGTAGGAAATCTGCCCCAGATAACGCGGCAGGCTATGATTCAGCACACGGCTCACCCGCGGCGAGTACATGGCAAACAGCATCAGACCCACGGCTCCGATTCCGATCAACGTGTCATGCGGCGCAACATTGGGGATGTTGCCGTTGATCCAGGTCAGGAAGTAGGAGTAGTAAAGCCCCACGCTCAGCAGAAACAGAAGTACGCGCGTCCTTGGCCCGATCCGCGCAAATATGGCCGCAATGGCCTGTTGCTTCATGGAAAGGATCGCGCCCATCATAAAAAATTCCGACCAGCGCAAGGCCGTCATCCACTCCGCTTCGTAGCCATGCTGCAGGTGCGTAATGACGCGCAACGAAGCCTCCAAAGCGGCAATCAGAACCAGGCCGCCCCACCAGCGCAGCCGCAGCAGCAACCAGCAGATGACGGGAAACAGGATGGACATCTCCATCTCATAACGCAGCGACCAGAAGGCGGTGTTCAATTGGCCATCTTTGGGGATCAACAACTGTGCCAGCAGCAGACGCTGCGTGACCGGCTCACTCCAGGTGTGATGAAACCAATCCGTGAGTGGCACCTGGGACTGTCCGAAAAACCATGAACCCACTGCAGCCAGTGCGAGTGCCGCCAGAAAGGGGACATAAATACGGAAGGTGCGGCGCACCAGGTAGCTGGGATAGGCCGGCTGCTTGCCCCTCCAGATGGGAAGAGCCAGGACAAAACCACTCAGGATGAAAAATAGGGTCACCGATTCATGCCCAGCAAACAGAGGCCGAACTAACTGCGAGAGTGGAGTGTTGGGAATCACGTCCTGAAAAGCAAAGCGGAAATGGCACCAGATCACCACGAAGGCGGCCAGACCGCGCAACGCATCCAGTTCGTCAATTCTTCCGCGAGCTGCAGCGCCAGGCGCGTTGTTGTTCTGTTCCGCCATCCATTCCCTCCACGCCCCTCTGCGGGACAGCACGTTTTTACTGCGTCAAGTTGATCAGCATGGCGCTTACCGCAGGCACCGTCACCGAGAAGGTGCCGTTGGTTGCGGTGAGAGCAGTGGTCGACAGCGTCCCTTGAATAGAGCCGTCCGTGCTTCCATCAAAGGTTTGCCCCGCGTAGCGCACACCGGTGGTGGCAGTATAACTGCTGGCGGTTAGCGGATATGCGGTTCCGTTGGCATACCCCGGCACCGAGAACTGCACGCTGCCAGAAGCCGATTCGTCCTTGTTGATGAGAATCAGATGCACCACGCCACTCGCATCCACAGTGGCCCATGCATCCAGATTCGCGTTCGTCAGGGTTGTCACCGGCAGCAATTGCGCGCCGTTGCCCGCGGCTTGGGCAAACATCAGCAAGCCATAGTAAAGCGGATTCACCTGCGATAGCGTGAAAACATTCTTACCAGACTTGGTGGTGGCCGTAATGTTGAACGGGTTGTAACTGGCGCCGGAAGCCGTATGCCAATTCACACCGTCGATGCCCGCGTTGACAAAGGCGAACATGGTATCAACGCTCCAGAGCGCGGCGGTAAAGTTGTTGCTCAATCCGGTTTGCCCGCCGTTGCAGATGGAGTTCATCTCGCCCATGCGGAACTGCATGCCGGCCTGATGGGCAATAGTGGCGTAAGGTCCGTAGAGCCGCGGCGCCGAGGTGGTTGCGTAAGGCTGCAACAACAGATCGAGCGCCGAGGGATTGGTCTTGTTGTTGCAAGTGATGTAGCTGTGCTGGGTCACCAAAGTGGCCGGCAGTTGCCCTGCCTGAATGCCAGCTTCAAGACCCGTCATCCAGGTGGAGCCTGCCAGGGCCGGGCCAGCAAAACGCGGCAGGGCGGGAACGGCGGCGGCCGCCGCCTGTTGATAGGAAGCAAAGTCGGCCAGATAAGGCTGCACGCCGTAGTTGCTGCCGCGCGCGCCGTTAATGATGTAGTTGTCCGGTTCGTTGCCGATTTCAAATGCATCGATCCGGTCATTGGGAATTGCCGCCGCGTAGGTTTGCGCCTGGCTCTGTGTCAGGCTCGGCGTCGCCAGATCCAGATTGATTCCCATGATGTAATGCACGTTCAGATTCTGCGCCAGCGTGGCAAACGGCGCAGCCGTCGTGCTCGACACGGTTCCGGTGGCAATGCTGTCTCCCGCAACCCGCAGAACCAAGGGGCCAGAGTTATAGGCCATCAGATTGTTCAGTAGCTTCTGGAAGGTGGTATCCCATCCTGCGCTGGTGGTGCCCATCCAGCTTTCGATGGTGTTCCAGTCAAAGGAAAATCCGAGGAAGTTGGTTGGAATGGTACGGCTGGGCGTGAGGCTGATCTGCGTAGTTGCCAGCACACCGGCAGGCAGCGGTGTGGTGCCAGTCAGCGCAACCTGCTGCGTGCTGCCTGCAATGCTGCTGTCGTTGTCGGTAATGGTGAGCACCGCACTCTCCAGCGCGGTGCTGGTGGGTTTAAAGGTGACGCTGATGGTGCAGCTTGCCCCAGGGGCCAGCGAGGCAGGCAGAGCGCCGCAATAGTTGCTCTGAATAAAATCGCTGCTGGCCGTATTGAACGCAGGCGCAATCGAGATATCGGTAATCACGAGCGGTGCCGTGGCGGTTCCGCTGTTGGAGATGGTAACGCTCAGCGGCGCGCTGGCCGTGCCCACAGTCTGAGTGGGGAAAGTCAGCGCAGAGCTGGAAAGCGAGGCCTGCGGAACCTGCAACAGCATCATCAGGCTGTTGGCTGCCGAATCCGCCACCAGAAGATCTGGACGGCCGTCACTGTTGAAGTCCGCTACGCCCAGTGCCATGGGACGATTGCCCGCTGCCACAGCGGACTGGATGGTAAACGTGCCGCTGCCGGAACCAAGTGCGACCTGCAGGTAATTGCTGTAGTAGCTGGCAACCGCAAAGTCCATGTGCCCATCGCCGTTGAAGTCGGCAACAGCCAACGATCCGGGAGCGATGCCAATCGGCACGGAAGTTGCATAGCTGAACCTGCCATCGCCCTGTCCGCTCCACATGGTCACGGCTCCGGCGGCTCCGGCTCCGGTCAGATAATTATTCACCACGATCAGATCGGCGATGCCGTCCTCATTGAAGTCCGAAGCGGCAATGGCTGAAGCCGTAGCACCGGTCTGAATGCTGGTGGCCAAGG
>Ga0207738_100269_pt1 | contig 11213 bp, 8 predicted proteins | sample LuqExpMetagenom9_FD_187767 | JGI IMG/M metagenome (GOLD analysis project Ga0207738, IMG submission 187767) | Tropical forest soil microbial communities from Luquillo Experimental Forest, Puerto Rico - Sample 9 (SPAdes) | ecosystem: Environmental > Terrestrial > Soil > Tropical forest ... | reverse complement strand
CCGCCATTGCCGCCGATGAACTGGAACCCGTCCGTCCGCAGCTCCCTATTTGCCCTGCAGCCGAGGCCTGGTGCAACCAGTACCTCTCCTGCTCCGGCATCCCCGCCGTACTGATCAACCCAGGCGCGGGATGGGGTGCAAAGCGCTGGCCCAGCGAACGTTACGCGGCAGTTGCCAAGGTATTGGCCAGCCGCGGCTATCGCGTCTTTGTCAACGTGGGACCGGGCGAAGAACCCCTGGCCGCCCCCATTGTGGAAGCCACCGGCGGTAAAGCCATTCCTGTAGCCGCCACGCTCGATCAGCTCATCGCCCTCACCCGCCGCATCCGTCTGGCCATTGCCGGCGATACCGGCCCGCTCCACCTGGCCTGTGCCCTGGGCAAGCCGGTCGTAGGCATCTACGGTCCCACCGATCCCAGCCGCAACGGCCCGTTTGGCGTTCCCTTCCGCGTATTGCGCAGTCCGGAAAGCAAACGCGACCACCGCCGCCTGCCCGATCCCGAGGCTGGCCTTCTTACTATCGAACCCGATGCCGTACTTGCGGCAGCCGAAGAAATTCTCCGCTAGGAAGCACTCGATGAGCACTGAGACCTCCCAAAACAGCTCGATGCAAACATGGCAGCGCATTGCGCGCCGCATCCGCGTCCCTCTCGGCTTTGTTACCGCCGCCCTTTATATCTATGAACTCTGGCGGCAGGCCCCCGCCCTGCCCGCCGTGGCCTGGAGCCTGTTGCTGGTCGTCCCCGGAGTCTGGCTGCGCGCCTATGCCTCGGGCTACGTCAAAAAGAATGCCGAGCTGGCTGTCACCGGGCCTTACGCCTACACTCGCAATCCGTTGTATCTGGGCTCCATGCTGATTGCTGCCGGTTTTGTGCTGGCGCTGCAGAGCTGGCTGCTGGCAGCGGTGCTGGCAGCCGGTTTTGCCTTCATCTACATTCCCACCATCGCCAGCGAAGAGCGCTTTCTCCGCACCGCATTCGCCAACTTCGACGAGTATTGCCAGCGCGTTCCCCGTCTTCTGCCGCGCCTCACCGCCGCGCAAATGCCTGATTCCGCTCCCCAGATGAACTCCTCCGCGCCGGAATCCCCAGCCGTGCAAGGGAGCTTTTCCTTCCCCCTCTACCTCCAGCACCGCGAGTACAATGCTGCTATAGGCGCCGTATTGCTCTATCTTTGTCTCATAGGTTTGCGCCCACTGATTGCCGCCCTCGTGCACGGAGCGCACTGAGCGTTTTCCGGATCCGTCAGATTCTTCTTCTCAGGAGCCCGCTATTGAAGACGCTCAAGAACCTCATGGCCCCCATTCGCGTCCTTGTCCTGGCCACGCTGGCCCTTGCCGTACTTCCGGTTGCCGCGCAACAGTTGCCCGCACCCCGGCCCGGCTTCAACTTTCCGCAACGGCAGACTCTCACCTACTCGGTGGATTGGCGTGTCTTCTCCGCTGGCACCGCTGTCATTCGTTTCGACGCCTTTGGCGACCGGGAGCGGCTCTCCGCCTCGGCCGATACCGTGAGCGCCATCAACCTGCTCTTTCATGTCTCGGATCACTTCCAGTCCACCTTCGACCGCCAGAAGGGCTGCACCTACCAGTTCGACAAGCAGACCATAGAAGGCCGTCGCCAGATCAACTCCACCCTCAAGCTCGACTATGCCAACGGCAAGTCCATCCTTGACGAGCGAAACCAGGTGAACGGCCAGACCAAGCACTTGGAAGCCCCTATTCAGGGATGCCTGACCGACCTGCTGACCGGCGTCTTCTATGCCAGCTCGCAGCCCATTGAGGTAGGCCACAACTTCGTGCTGCCCGTCGTCGATGCCCAGCGCACCGTTATGGTCACCATGAAGGTGGAAGGGCGTGAAGAGATCAAGACGCCCCTCGGCACCTTCAAGACCATTCGCGTGGAACCCCAGGCCGACGCCGGCGTGGTCAAGAATCGCGGCGCCATCTGGATCTGGTACACCGACGACGAACGCCATATTCCCGTCCAGATGCGGGCACGCCTGTTCCTGGGCACCATCACCTTCCGCCTTACCGGCAACGATACAAAGTAAAGCCGGGGACCGAGAGACGAAGGGACTAGGGGACACGAGTGCTAGGGGCTAGTTGCCAGAAGCAAGCCGCAGCGGCCCGCGTAACCCATCCACAGCGTACAGCGTCAAGCTCCGGCCAGAAATCCGCATGCGGGATCTCTGCCGCCTGCAATACCCACACCATAGGTGCCTTCCGCGTTACACTTTCCATCAGGCCACCCCGGCCTGGGGCCATGCCCGCTCGAAGGAAAACCATGCGTAAAGTCCTCTGTTGTCTTGCCACACTTCTCTTCGCATCCCTGCTTACAGCCCAAACCGCTCCCAAGCGTCCCATGACCTTCGACGACATGATGGCCATGAAGCGGCTAGGCGAAACCGCAGTATCGCCCGACGGCAAATGGTTGATTTACGCCGTCACCACCATGAGCCTGGAGCAGAACAAGGGCACGCGCGAGGTCTTCATCCAGGCCATCGCAGACGGTACGCCCAAGAAGTTCTCCATCCTGCGTCCCGGCGATTCCGGCGTGCAGTTCTCCGCCGATGGCAAGCGGATCCTGTTCCTCTCCAGCCGCCAGGGCTCGCAACAGATCTGGACCGCCAGCTTCGACACGGCCACCGGCACAGCCAGCGATGAAGCTCGCCTGACCTCCATCTCCACCGAGGCCGACAGCGCTCTCTGGGCTCCCGACGGCAACTCCATCGTCTTTGTCTCCAGCGTCTACCCCGATTGCCCAGCCATCTCGGCCGCCGACGCCGCCAGTGGCGACAAGTGCAATCTGGATCGCGACACCGCGGCCGCCACCAGCAAGGTGAAGGCGCAGATCTGGGATCATCTGCTTTATAGGCACTGGAACCGCTACATGGGCGAGAAGCGCTCCCACCTGTTTGAGGTGAAGGTGGCTGGCGGAGCGGTGCGCGACCTCACGCCCAACGATCCGCACGACGTGCCGCCCTTCTCGCTCGGTGGTGACGGAGGCTTTGCCTTCTCTCCTGATTCGAAGGAACTGGCCTTCACTGAGAATCTGGAAGAGGTTCCGGCCATCAGCACCAATGCCGACATCTTCACGCTGGATCTGACAAAGGCTGATGCGAAGCCTGTAAAAATCTCGACGGCCAAGGGTGGCGACTTCTCGCCTGCCTACTCGCCCGATGGCAAGTACATCGCGTGGCGCAGCCAGGAACGCAACGGCTACGAAAGCGATCAGTTCCGGCTGATGCTCTACGACCGCGCGACCAAGACGGCCAAGAATTTGCTACCGAAGTTTGAGAACTGGGTAGATGAGTTTGCGTGGGGAGCAAGCTCACAGCAAATTGCATTCACAAGCGCAGTTCACGGCGAAACGAACGTCTATCTGTTGGGACTGGAATCCGAAACAGCGGCCCAGATTACACGCTCGGGGGAATTCAGCGGTCTACATTTGCTCGCCAGACCAGATCATCCCGGGATGATCGAAAAGGGCGGTATCGGCGCAATCATGGCGACCAGCATGAAAATCGACCATCCCACCGAAGTTTCGATAATCAGCATCGGCGATACATACGAACACAGTTCAGATCAACCTGGAGTCAAACATTGGATTGATTCACCGGTTTCGGAATTTACCCATCTCAACGACGCCCTTCTCGCCCAGCTCGATCTACCCAAGATGCAGGACTTCTGGTTCACGGCCAAGGACGGCACCAAGCTGCAGGGCTTTGTGATTCCGCCGCCAGCCTTCGATGCCAGCAAAAAGTATCCGGTGAAGTTTTTGATTCACGGCGGACCGCAGGGTGCGTGGGGCGATGCCTGGAGCTATCGCTGGAACGCCGAACTATTTGCCGCCAACGGCTACGTGGTGGTGATGGTGAATCCGCGCGGCTCAACAGGCTACGGACAGGCAGTGGTGGATGGCGTCAACGGCGACTGGGGTGGCAAGCCTTTCACTGACCTGATGATTGGTCTCGACGAAGCCGAGAAGAAATTCCCGTTCATCGACAAAACGCGTGAGTGCGCGCTGGGCGCGAGCTACGGCGGCTACATGGCCAACTGGATTCTGGGCCACTCCGACCGCTTCAAGTGCATCGTGACGCATGACGGCATGTTCAATCCCGAGTCCGCCTTTGGTTCCACGGAGGAGCTCTGGTTCAATAGCTGGGAGTTCAAGGGCCGTCCCTGGGACTACTACGGTAAGCCCGTCGACGAAAACCCCTTCGAGAAGTGGGCTCCCATGCGCGCAGCCAAGAACTTCAAAACGCCCACGCTCGTCATCCACGGCCAGCTCGATTACCGGCTCGACGTCTCGGAAGGCTTCCAGCTCTTCACCACCTTGCAGTTGCTGAAGGTGCCCTCGAAGATGCTCTACTTCCCCGACGAAGGTCACTGGGTGCTGAAGCCGCAGAACTCGCAGCTTTGGTATAAAACCGTGAACGCCTGGGTGGATCAGTGGACCAAGTAACTCTGCCGTAAACAACAAAGGGCTGGAAAAAGGAATCTCCTTCTCCCAGCCCTTTTGTATTGCACATCGTTTTGTCTTAGCCCTTGGCGAACATCGCCTTGATGCCGCGCAGCGCCTGCCGCGTACGCTCCTCGTTCTCAATCAAGCTGAAGCGAACGTGGGTATCGCCGTAGTCGCCAAAGCCGATGCCGGGCGAAACCGCGGTCTTGGCATCAATCAGCAAACGCTTGGAGAACTCCATGGAGCCGAGCTTGGCGTATTGCTCGGGAATCTTGGCCCAAACGAACATGGTGGCCTTGGGGCTCTGCACCGGCCAGCCAAGCTTGTTCAGTCCGTCCACCAGCACATCGCGACGCTTGCGGTAGATCTCGCAGATCTCAGCCACACAGTCCTGCGGGCCTTCAAGAGCCGCAATGGAGGCCACCTGTATGGGCGTGAACGTTCCGTAATCGAAGTAGCCCTTCAACCTGCCCAACGCGGCCACCAGCGTCCGGTTGCCCACCATAAAGCCCACGCGCCAGCCGGGCATGTTGTAGCTCTTGGACATGGTGAAGAACTCCACCGCGACATCCTTTGCACCGGGCACCTGCAGAACCGAGGGTGGCTTGTAGCCGTCAAAGGCGATGTCGGCGTAGGCGATGTCGTGAATCAGATAGAAGCCGTACTGCTTGGCCAGCTCCACCAGACGCGCCAAAAAGGGCAGCTCCACACACTCCGTTGTGGGATTCGAAGGAAAGTTGACGATCAGCGCCTTGGGACGCGGCGTCATGCGGGGAATCAGATCCTCAAGCTGCGCTAGAAACTGCTCGCGATCAATAATGGGCACGCTGACCACATGCGCGCCGGCGATTACCGGACCGTAAATGTGAATGGGGTAGCTCGGATTGGGCACAATCACGGTATCGCGCGAATCGAGAATGGCCAGGCACAGGTGAGCAATGCCCTCCTTGGAGCCGATGGTCACAATGGCTTCGGTGTCCGGATCCAGATCGACGTCGTAGCGCGTCTTATACCAATTCGTGATCGCTCTGCGCAGGCGCGGGATGCCCTTCGAAACCGAGTAACGGTGCGTGGGGGGCTTGAGCGCCGCTTCAATCATCTTGTCGACGATGTGCTTGGGAGTGGCACCGTCGGGATTGCCCATGCCGAAGTCGATAATATCTTCGCCCTTGCGGCGGGCAGTCATCTTCATTTCGCCAGTGATGTTGAAGACGTAAGGAGGCAGGCGTTGAATACGGCTGAACTCTTCCATGATGGGACCAGTTTACAAGGATTAAGCAGGCGCAGTCAGCCAAAGTGGAGCTTCTGCACGAGCTCCCCTTCGGTCATTCCATGCAAAACAAGATGTTTTTCAGCTTATTAGCGCACTAAATCATCAAAATCAAGAACCTTGTGCATATTTCGCCACCACGGCGAACAACCCGCCTTATGCCGGTTCACCGCGGAGGATGGGCGCGGACAGGCCTGCGTTGCTACAGCTTCATGTCCTGATGGGGATTGCGCCGGAGCTGCCAGCAAGGGCTCTCGCCGTTCTGCGGGAACAATGCTTCGGCGCAGGGAGTGTCGACCTTGCCGAGGTAATCGAACTCCGTACGCTGGCCCTTGAGTGGGATGGTGACGTAGCGGCTGACGGCTACGTGCCCGGTGGGCGAACCGCGCAATGTATAAACAGCCAGATCGCCGGCGTAGGTAGCCATGAACAAAAGGGCAACAGCCGCCAGCACGCGCCCCGTCCAGCGAACCATCAACCGCATGAGCATTGATCCATGCCTCCTGAGCAAGCTGCATTCAGAATAGCTGTTTTTTGCGCTTGCCCAGGCTGCGCTCTGAGCAAGATAACAGCGAGCATCCGCACGCTGGGTTCGAATTGCCAACGTTCGCCGCGCCCACTACCATTCTTGGCAAACAACAAGATGGTCTGGAGTTCTCCTGGTGAATATGCGCAGGCTCTTTCCTTGGTTCATAGCTCTCTGTTTGATCGCCGTACAATCGGTGCTGGTTTTCATGATGGTGCGGGGCGAATCGCCCACCTTTGACGAATGCGACCACGCCTTTGCCGGCTACATGATGTGGCACACCGGCGACTACGGATTGAACCCGGAACATCCGCCTCTGGTTAAGCTGCTGGCAGCGGCGCCCATCGCCGGACGCGCGCTGTGGGTTCCGCAACTCACGCCTGGACGCAACTTCAAAATTGAAGCCTACGTCAGCGGGCGCGACTGGCTGGCACGCAACGATGGCGCCAGCAATCGCATGATGCTGGCCATGCGTCTGGCCACGGGCCTGCTACTGTTGGCTCTCTCTCTCACCGTATTTCTGGCCACACGGGAATGGTTTGGCGAAGGTGCGGCGCTGGTGGCGCTGGCCTTCCTCTGCTTCGATCCCAATGTGCTGGCTCACTCCGCTCTGGTCACCACCGATGTGGGCATCTCGCTCTTCTTTCTGGCCAGCGTGTATGCCTTCTATCGCTACGCCACCAAGCCGGGCATGGTGCGCATGATGGTTGCGGGCTGTGTGCTGGGACTGCTGCTGGCCACCAAACACTCCGGCATTCTGGTGGCTCCCATGCTGCTGATTCTGGCTGTCTGGGAGCTGTTGACGGCCGCACACGAAGAGCGCAAGCGCGTGGCTCTCCAACTCGTCGGCGGCCTGGCGGCCATGACGCTGCTTGCCGTTGCGGTGTTGTGGGCGTTCTACGGCTTCCGCTATGCAGCCCGTCCCGCAGGTTTGGCGCTGAGCACACCTCTGGAAAAGTTCGCAGAGCCGCTAGGCGGATTTTCCCGGAGCGTGGTGCTGTTCTTTGCGCACTATCACCTACTGCCGGAGTCCTACCTGATGGGTCTGGTAGACGTGAAGCTGATGGCGGCCTTTTATCCCACTTACCTGCTGGGCAAAATTTTCGCGCATGGACAACTGCTCTACTTTCCGGCCGTGATTTTGATCAAGAGCACACTGGGTTTGCTGGCGGTGTTGCTGCTGGCGGTCGTGGCCTATTTTCGGAGCGAGCTGCGGCGGGGACGCGAGTTGGTATATCTGTTGACGCCCGCAATTGTGTATCTCCCCGTTGCCATGCTTTCCGGAATGAACATTGGTGCGCGTCACATTCTGCCGCTCTATACGCTGGCCGCCATTGGCGCGGGCGTGGCGTGGGCGGCATGCCGCCAGTTGCCGGCACGCTGGGCGTCTCCAGCATCGATTGCCGTACTAGTGCTGCTGGCGGCCCATGCAGCCTCATCGCTGGCGCTCTATCCCGATGAGATGGCTTATGCCAACGAGGCCTGGGGCGGAGCCAGGAATACTTCCCATCTGCTGAGCGACTCCAATGTAGATTGGGCACAGCAGCTCTACCAGGTAAAGAGCTGGCAAGAGCGGCATCCGGGCGAAGAGTGCTGGTTTGCCTACTTTGCCTATCCTGAAATCGACCCGGCAACCTACGGCATCCGTTGCCATATGCTGCCCACAGCAGACACGGGCTGGTTTGGTTCGGAACTGAACGTGCCGGCAGCCATCGCAGGCAACGTGCTGATCAGCGCCGGCGATCTGAGCGGATGCGAGTGGCCGAGCGAGGTGTTCAATCCTTACCAGCGCTTCCTGAGCCGCAAACCAGACGAGGTGATTGCTCACTCCGTGATGGTGTACAAGGGACGCTTTGACGTGCCCGAAGCCGCCGCGCTGGCCCGTGTGGATCTGGTGCACAAATTGAGCAAGCACGGAGACAAAGAAAAGGCGCTTGAGCTGGCGCGGGAAGGCGCAGCTCTGGATCCCGCGGGCATCGCAATCCAAACTGCGCATGGGGATGTGGCTGCGGCGCTGGGGCTGAAGGATGAGGCGCGCACAGCTTGGCAAGCGGCCCTGACGCGAGGCCGCACAATGGATCCCTACGCGCAACCTGAGACAGTGCCGGAACTGGAGATGAAACTCCACAAGCTGGACGAAAAATAAGCGGGTCCCATAGCTATCCACAGCGAACAACAAAAGGGGCGCGGAGTAAAATCCGCGCCCCTTTTGCTGTTTGTCGAAAAGATTGGACGCTTAGACTTCCTCGGGATTGGAGCAGTTGAGGAAGTCATTGAGAGTGAGCTTCACGCCGGTCTTCATGGCGCGGTTGCACATGGCCACGGTTACGCCTTGGCTCCATCCAATGTCTTCGTTGGCCACCGGGCGTTTGCGCGTGCGAATGCAGTCTACCCAGGCGGCTACACAGGCCAGATCGGCATCCGACGCAGAACCCTTGATGGGCATCTTGCCGGAGCCGTGATACGGCTGTTCGGCGCTGTAGGTGGGGCCAGTCACGATCTTGTGCTGCATCTGAATCTCAGGCGGCAAGGCAGAGCCCGGGAACCAGGGCTCGGCAAAGTAAGTGGCGTCGGTGTGCGTCAGCTCAATGGATCCGCCGGTGCCGTAGATGCGCTCCTGCGCGCCTTCCAAACGGTTGGTAGTGATAAAACTGGCAGCCAGCGTCTGCCCCTGCGGATAGCGCATGATGGCATGAACGTTGTCCTCGATCTCGCGGCCATCCTTCCAGAAGTCGATGCCACCCGAGGCCATCACCGATTCCGGCATGGCGCCGTAGATCATGTTGGCAAAGCTGATCTGGTGGGAGCCCAGTTCCGCGAACAGTCCGCCGGAGTGCTCCTTGTAGAGCCGCCAATTGAGCAGGTGTTCCAGCTCAGCCGACGCGCCCTTGGGCACGGGCCTGCGCCAGTTGTTGTTGCGATGCCAGTAGGAGTTGATCTGCGTAACCTGGCCAATGTTGCCCTTGCGGATCTGCTCCAGCGCCTTGGTGTACCACGGAGCATAGTGATACTGCAGACCGATCTGGAGAAGCTTGCCGGTGCGGCGGGCAGCAGCGCGAATGTTATTGCAGTCGGCCAAAGTGCGGCCCATGCTCTTTTCGCCGTAGACCGCGCGGCCAGCTTCCAGCGAGGCAATCACATGCTCGGCATGCAGGCCAACCGGTGTTGACACCATGACCGCGTCCACATTCTTGTCCTCGAGCATGCGCCGATAGTCGGAGTAGCCGGGAGTGGCCTGTCGCGTTACCTTGCGGCCCTCGTCCAGGCGAGGCGGATGTACGTCGCACAGCGCGGTAATACGCACGCCGGGCACGCGGAGCAGCATCTGCATCATGTGCTGGGCACGGGAGCCCACACCAATAACGCCCACATTCACCCAGTCGTTGGCGGAAATGGACTGGGGCGATTTGCAGGCTTCAAGACCCAACGCGGCAGCGCCCAATCCCGCCGCGGCAAGACCCAAAAACTCCCGGCGGCCAAGGTTGGAGTTACTCACTTCAGGCTGATCAGGCAAGATTTCCGTGGCAGCGGAAGCAGGAACTTCCAGCTCGCGATCTGATTTTGTCATTCGATCCATCTCCCCAAGGCAAAAACAAGAAATTCAATTCCACGAACTGCTAGGCACAGGAGGTTGGCCAGTTGTGCTCGATGGAGCGAATCTGACCTTCTTCTGCAAGAACCCAGAGTGCGGCCATGGCCGGAAAGCTGACCAGCACCGCAGCACCCTCTACGGGCCCAAGAACAAAAAGCGCGGTAGAGAGGGCATCGGCCAAAGCTGCGGTAGGGGCAAGCACGGAAGCTTGCAGCACCTGCGCAGTACGGACCTGCTCTCCCGGTTCGGCTCCAAGGGTTCGAGGGTCGAACAAATGAGAGAAGGTCTGGCCGCCCTGTTCCAATTTCTGCTCCATGATACCGGAGGAGCCCATGGAGTTTGTGTGCAGTAGAACACGGGAGAGGGTTTGCGCGGGCACCGAGGGAAGCTGGGGAGAACAAACCTCGATGGGCCAACCCGACTCAAAAGGCTCACCGGAAGCGGCAAGACTGGAATTACCGGCATTGATCAGCCCAGGAACACCCTGCGCGGTAAGAAGATGCAGCGCGCAATCGACGGCATAACCTTTGGCAAACGCCCCCAGATCAAGCTCGACTCCAGGAGTGTTGAAGGAGACGGTACGCCATTCGGGATCGAGTACGACCTGGGCCATGCCGGAAGCCGCACGCGCGCTGACAAGTTCTTCTTTATCAGGCATGTGCGGCGATTTCTGCGCAAAGCCCCAGGCCCGCGAAAGCCGCCCCATTGCCACGTCGAAGGCTCCACCGGTGAGCTGCCATAGCGAGCGCGCCACCGACAGCATCTGAAAAACCTCCGGATCGGTAACCACCGGTCCCTGGGCAGCCATCCGGTTCAGCCGGCTGATTTCACTAGCAGGGCGGAAGCGGCTAAAGATGGATTCCACCCGGTCAACCTCGGCAAATACGGCTTGAACGAGCGTGCGCTCGTCTGTCTCGCTCATCTCTGCCGGTTCAAGGTAGAGCAGAAACTCGGTGCCCATGGCGAGATGGCGGTGGAGCCGGACAGTGGTGGAAACAGGATTCATGCTGGTTTGCCTGTGATCACAATACCGCAGTCCTCGTAGGACACTCAGGCCCGAAGGTAACAAGGGCCGCAGGGTGCGGCCTCAAGACGAAAATTCCGAGACGAAAGCCCCACGACGATAACAACGCCGCGGAGCATCCCGTCAGAAAAGCTCCTGTCGGCAGTGCACGCCTTCCTAACGGAATTGCGGCATGGTGAAGGATGCGCCGGGCTGCATCGCCGCGTCCTGCACGGGTTCCAGCCTGCGCAAGTCGCGGTAGATAACCGACTGATAGATCGGCTGAATCGCCATCATGAGAGAGAGGGCCATCAAAAACAGGGGAAGAACGATCAGAGCACACAGCACACCCACCAC
>Ga0207738_100267_pt1 | contig 11249 bp, 12 predicted proteins | sample LuqExpMetagenom9_FD_187767 | JGI IMG/M metagenome (GOLD analysis project Ga0207738, IMG submission 187767) | Tropical forest soil microbial communities from Luquillo Experimental Forest, Puerto Rico - Sample 9 (SPAdes) | ecosystem: Environmental > Terrestrial > Soil > Tropical forest ... | reverse complement strand
GCTGGCTTTATCAATTCTGCAGTCATACTGCCCGAGAGTTTCGTAGGGCTGTTTCCCGAGGAGCACCTGGCTTCGTTGCTCCAGCACGAGGGGCAGCACCTCATGCGACGCGACCCATGGACGACACTAGCTTTTCGCATCTTGCGGGCTCTCTTTCCGTTGAATCCAGCCCTTTGGTATATAGATCGTCGATTGGCGATCGCACGAGAGATTGCCTGCGATGACGGAGTGCTTGAGGCGGGTGTGCCGCCTGAAAGCTATGCAAGTTGCCTTGCGCAGGTTGCGGAACTGGCGTTTCACCACAGATCAGACCCGCTGGTTTCTGGCTTTCTAGGACGCCAGAGCCAGATATACCTGAGGGTTGACCGTGTGCTCTCTCCCCGTACGGCGAGCGCCCCTGCATTTGCTTTTTCGACTTGTACAGCCACGGCGTTGATCGTCCTGGCTGTGTTCCTGCTTGGGGTGCCAGATTTGGTCAATCTTCCTGAGCCGGCCTCAGTGCAGTCTTCAAGCACCGTTAAGTCTTCCCCAGAGCCCTCCGACGACTCGTTCGACTATCTCGCATCTCCTTTCGGCTCTCCTTCAACGCCTTCCGTTCGGCCACCCTCGATGCCTGTATTTCACTTTCCCAGGGGAAGGCGGCATAGAACAGTGACGGACGATCTGAGAAAGGCTAGTAAAGGATGACGGAATTGTTTTCGGCACGCCGTCTCGTGCACTCTGATGCACGGACAATAAGAGCTACCTGCATCGTCTGCCCTGGGACGTTTTCCGCCGCCGAGATCCTAAACGGGAGGGGCTCAGGAACTGCGGCTCATGCCCATTTCACGCACTGGAGTTGCTCTTACATGAACCGAGCCTTTGTGCTTTTCGTTGCCCTTCTGTACATGTATGCCGTAGAGTCGGCATGGGCTGGCCAGGCGGTACAGACTGTCCCGGTCCGCTCCTCCGTATTACCCAATGCTTCCCTCGAACGCTATGGCCATCCCCAGCAACTTGTGGACATCGGAGGTCGACGGTTGAATCTTTACTGCTTGGGCCACGGCTCTCCGACAGTCATCCTCGAGGGTGGGTTGGAAGCATCGACTATCGTCTGGCGCAAGGTACACGCCGAGCTCGCCAAGACGACCCGCGTGTGCGCCTATGACCGTGCCGGATATGGGTTCAGCGACCCAGGTCCGCTACCGCGCGACACGCGAAGCCTCGCCGACGATCTGGCCGCCCTGATAAAAGCCGCGCAGCTGCAGCCGCCGTACGTGCTGGTGGGTGCCTCACTTGGGGGAGGAATCGTGCGGCTCTATGCCGACACTCACAGGGCCAATGTTGGTGGCATGGTGCTCGTCGATCCACATACTGAGCACGAAGAGAACCGCCTCGAAGCCGTCTCGCCGGGGTTCCTTAAGAGAATAAAGAAGGGAAATGATTCGTTGCGCGCGTGCTTGACCGCAGTCGAAGCGGGCGTTCCCGCGCCGGGGTCAAAGGCTGCTGAAGATTGCGTTGACGACCCTGAACCTGAGTTTCCGGCCACCGTTAACGACCATTTTGCGCAGCTGTCGAGCCATCCGCCGTTCTTCCGTGATGCTTTGTCGGAAGCCGAAGAGGAACTCGGTGCGGGAGCGGATCAGGTAGAGGCATCGAAGCGGTCTTACGGAGCCCTACCCTTGATTGTGCTAACGTCGACGACGCCCGAATCACCGGCCCCCAGCCATCCCGATCCTTACTTCGATGCGCGGACCAAGGTGGTGATTGCAATGCACGAGGAGACGGCGCACCTCTCGTCGCTCGGAGTCAACCGCATCGTTCCAGGCGCGACGCATCATATTATGCTCAGCGTGCCACAAGCCGTGATTGATGCGGTCAATGAGGTGGTCGCCGAGGTGCGACACGGTCGAACTGCGGCACGACCACAGCATTGATTGTCTTAAACGGCACACCTCCAACTTGTCTCCCAAAACGCCGAATAAGAAGCACCGCAGAATCTCTCCGCACGTCTTCCGCCACTCCACGGCAGAGGGTCTGCTGGAGCAAGGCGTAGACATCAATGTCATCCGAGCCCGGCTGGGCCACGTCAGCTTGGAGACCACCAACCGTTATGTCGAAATCACCTTGAGAACGAAACAAACCGCAGTCGCAGCTTGTCTTCCTCCCACCTGAAATGGCTTAACTCGTTGTAATCGTTATGTGCCTCCCATGAAGGGGGCCGCTTGTTCCCACGCGGCTCTCGCTTTTCGCGTGTGACAGCAATCTCTTTTCCGTCACACCTCGTGTGAACAGATTCTATCGGGACATTCATCGGGTGCTCCCGAAATTCTCCTTCGCGTTAAAGCCGCTCTCGTATAGCAAGGCGCCAGCATGCCAATACAGCGAAGAGCAGCCCTCCGCACATCCCCCATATGAGCGGCAATAGCGGCTCTTGCGGCGAAGCAGCAGCCGCCGCGGCGGTCCAGGGATACAGGCTGAGAAATTTCAGCGGAGCGGAGATCAGGATGATACCGGACATGATTCCGGCAATTCCGATTCCAAGCGCAACAAGAAAGCTGCGCCAGCGGAGCGCAAGCCAGCACTGCAGAGATAACAAGAGCAAACATGCGCCGCAGCTTCGGCTTACTCCACTAAGCAACAATCCCCATGGCAGCGCAGCGCCTCCCCATTCCACGCGCACCAGCTTCAGTATCTCGATTGCACCCACGGTAAAGAGGGGTAGGCACGTGGAACTAAACACCAACAGTCCAAAAACGATGATCCACTTCGCGGCATAGATAGGCCAGCGACGCAGGGGCAATGCGAAGATCTGCTCCCAGTGATTGCCGTTGTGATCCAGCGATGCACAGAGTGAAGCCGCCAGCGTTGCCCAAAAAGGCAGAAACACGAGCGTCCACAGTGTCACAATTCCGCGAGCAAACCCGAGAGCAGGATTCGCAGCGGCGCGCTCCACATCTTCTCCACGTGCCATGTAGACGCCGAACTGCAAGAGGACAATGAACAGCGGCGCAATCACAGCAAGACGCAAGGCAAGCGTGCGCTTCAGCTTCAGTGACTCGGCCGATACTGCCCGCATCAACTCAGTCATGTTCCTCCGAACGGCTGGTGACCCTCAGAAACAGCGTTTCCAGTGATGCCTGTTCCTGTTCCAGGTGATGAACAGCTACGCCATGCTGTACAAGCAGTGCATTAATAGCACCCGCATCGGACGCATGAGCAACCGGCATGGAAAGCGCGCCATCCGGACGTGCCTCAACACCCCATCCGTTTTGTCGTAGCAGCAGAACAGCATTCTCGGGCCAGTCCACACGCAGCATCAGTAGCCTGCCGCACTGCGCCTGGAATTCGCCAAGCGTTCCTTGAAACAGAAGATGGCTTCGGTCAAGAATGACAACGTGATCGGCGATCTGTTCGACTTCGGCCAGTAGATGGCTCGATAGAAACACAGTAGCCCCGCGCTGCCGTACAAGCGTCCGCAGAAGATCGCGCAAATCATGTAATCCCGCCGGATCAAGCCCATTGGCAGGCTCATCGAGCACAAGCAGCTTCGGATCGCCGAGTAAAGCAACAGCCAGGCCAAGACGCTGCCGCATTCCGAGCGAGTAAGTCCGGACAAGCCGGTCAGCATCCTTGACGAGTTGTACCAGTTGCAAAGCCTCGGAGACAGTTGCCGGAGCAAGACCGAGCAGCCGCCGGATTACTTCCAGGTTCTCGCGCCCCGTTAGATTCGGATACGGAGATGGGCTCTCGATCAACGCCCCAATCCGGCTTCGTATCTCAGGATCAGTGCGGGAAACACGTTGGCCATCGATCAGAACTGTCCCGCAGCTTGGTTTGAGCAAGCCCAGGAGCAATCGAATGGTCGTCGTTTTGCCCGCTCCGTTCGGACCGAGGAATCCGCAGATGGACCCTGTCGGTACCTGAAGGTTCAGTGCTTCAACTGCGGTCAGCGAGCCATAGCGGTAGGTTACGTCGCGCGTCTCAATGGCAAGAGATGCTGGCATGAAGATGAGAGCTCCTTAGGCAACAGGGAAACTAACGACCAGCGATTGGTGTCCGGGTGTGCCATGTTGCCCGCGCGGAGATCGCAGCGGCGAAACCGAAGAGGATCAGGGTAAGAATCCAGGACGCCAAACCAGACAAGCCGAATGGTCCGCTCGCGCTATGCAGTGCCGTAGCCGACACATGGATAACGGAATATCCCCAGACGGCGACACCCGCCAGCATGACGAAGATTCCGACTGCCGCCCAGGGTGCCAGCGCGCAGGCAAAGGACAGCGGATTTACCTCAACATTGATTCCCCGATATGCGATGCGCAAATTGCGGCGCTGGCTGTTCTGCGCAAGCTGCGAGATGCTTGCTGCGCTCGCGAGGCAAGTGAATCCAAGTAAGGCTGCGCTGGTCAATCCAGTGAGCCATCGAACGCTTTCTGCCGGCCAGTCCGGACGGGAAAAAGCTACGGCCCACGGTGATGCCGCCCAGTGCCCCCCTGTAAACATCCGTACTGCGGCCACCCATGCAATTAGCGCAAAGGCCGAGATCAACGGAATCGTAAGCTTTAGGTACACTCCGCCCCGCCGCGCACGCACTGCATAGAGGCAAATGGACAATCCAAGCGGCAATCCAGCAATTGCGATAGCTGATGCCGCAAGTACGCAGCCAACCTGAATCATGGTCCAACTGGCGGCGGAAAGCAAGTTCTGAGCCATGGCACTCACCAGCGGTGAGTCATCCACCATCCCGTACAGGATGAGTCCCGCGACAACCGCCATCATCCACGCCGACCAGACTGAGCCAACAATAACGCCCTGGTTGCTCTCTTGCGAAATTGCAGCTTGCATGTGTGCCTCCCCTGCTGACCGAAGGACATTGGCCACGGTTTTCAACGAGATCGGATGTTCTTCGAGCAAAGCGGCAAACTCTTGCCCGTAACGCATGCGCCAGCGGCGCGGATATAGACTTACCAGCCGTGCAGCAGTTCTTGAAGTCATTGCGCCTCCAACTTCCGCAGTCCCGCGAGCACAATTTGACGCATCGCCAACAGCTTGGTGCGAAGCGCCCGGCGACCGGTCACAGTCAATCGGTAAGGTTGGCGACGCTCCTCAACAGCCAGCGGCTCGATCAGCCTCTGCTGCTCCAGCCGTGTGATTGCGCCATAGAGCGTGCCAGGGCCGAGCCGTGCTCCGCTCATTCGCTCGATCTCTTCGATCATGGCGTAACCGTGTTTAGGCCCATCTATCAGACTAGCAAGGACCAGCAAAGGCGGGTCGGAGAACTGTTCCGCCTTGGATTCGACTACTACGTATCGCGTACTATTCCGCATGACGTAATAGTGAATTAATAGATCGCCCTTGTCAAGAGCCGCCCGGCGGTGGCAGCAACTCCTGGGCAAACAGCTGTTGGCATGCCATAAAGAGAGCAAGTGATTCCAGGTCGCGCAGCTATCTATAAATGCATATAATGCTCCCCCTTCACAATGCCGAAACCTTTGTTTTCTGAAAGAAGTCTCCGCGTGGACACTTAAAATACTATTCATATAGTATTTATCTGTTGAGTACTTGTAATGCATACCCGGCCATTCGCTCACAAAAGGAAGGACACCGTGCCAAGCTGCCTCCGCCCCCACGTTTTAAGGATCAGTGCAGAAGGCGCAGTCTGCCTTCTTTCGATTGTCGGTACTTCCCAATTGGCCCGACCGATGACGATGGCGGGATCGGAAACATCGCAACCCTCTGTTGCGGTCCGCGTCGCGGAACAAAACTCTTTGTTCCGCCAGCAATGGGACGATGACATGAAATCCTCACCCGAGACCGCGACTGCATACGGGGATTACCGTTACAACAATCGCCTAAGCGATTATTCTCTTGCCGCAATTGCAAGGCAACACGCTACAGACCAGGCATATCGGATCAAACTGGCGGCCATATCTACGGAGGGATTTTCCGATGAGGATCGTTTGTCGCACGATTTGCTTCTTCATATGCTCGATGACAGACTCGCAGACTACAAATTGAAAGTGCACGAGATGCCGGTCTCTCAGATGCAAGGCATCCAGAGGGACCTGGGTGATCTACCCAACAGTGTTCCTCTCGATACAGTCCAGCACTATCGGGATTACGTTGCCCGTCTTCACCAAATTCCCAATGCAATTGAACAGACAATAGCTGTACTCAGACAGGGCGAAAAAGATGGCCTGATGCCGCCGCGCGTACTCCTCGATCAGATACCCGCGCAATGCGAAGGAATTATCTCCGATGATCCCTTTCTGAAGCCTACGAAGAGGTTTCCAGAATCAATTTCTGTCGACGAGCAAAAACGACTCACCGAGGAAATAACCCGCGCGGCACAGACGGAAGTTCTGCCGGCGTACAGGCACCTCTCCGATTTCATCGCCAGGGAATATGCCCCGCATGGTCGCGACAGTATTGGTATGAGCAGCCTTCCAGGTGGCGTGGAGCTATATCAGAACGCGATTAGGAAACAGACCACGACCAATATGAGTCCGGCTGAAATCCATACGCTTGGCTTACGCGAAGTCGACCGCATCAATGGATTACTGACAGAACTGGCTCACAAGGCTGGATATGCAGATCTGAAGAGCTTCCGTGCTGCCATTAACAGCGATCCGCAGTACATTCCGGAGTCTGCAGGCCAGATCGTCGATGACTTCCAGCGGTACATAAATCAAATGCAGCCGCGTTTGTCTGAACTCTTTGGAGTGTTTCCTACAGAACCCCTCACAGTAGAAGCGATGCCTCCATCGCAGCCAGGTAATATCTCGCACTACATTCCCGGCACGGCAGACGGCACGCGGCCCGCCAGGGTCGTAGTTGCAACGTCAGATTATGCCCATCGCAAATTGATCAGCGATGAAACCATTGCCTATCACGAAGGCATTCCCGGACACCACCTGCAGATCTCCATACAGCACCAACTCAAAGGATTGCCAGAGTTCCGCCGGCATCTGATCTTTACTGCATATGCCGAAGGCTGGGCCGTCTATGCCGAAGCACTTGGCAAAGAGATTGGCTTCTTCCAACAGTCAGCGTCGGACTATGGCAGGCTAAACACGGAGTTGATGCGAGCGGTTCGGCTCGTTGTCGACACTGGCATCCATGCCGAAGGTTGGACCCGCGATCAAGCCGCTACCTACTTCCGTGAAAGCGGAACTGCCGAGGAGCCTGTGATCCAAGCTGAAGTGGATCGCTACGTCGCCTGGCCCGCACAGGGGTTGAGCTACAAAATCGGGCAGTTGAAGATCCTGGAGTTGCGGAAACGTGCCCAGCAACAACTTGGTACACAGTTCGACATTCGAGCCTTTCACAATGAAGTGTTGCGCGGTGGCAGCCTTCCCCTCTACATGCTCGAAGCACGAATCGACGCGTGGATTCGCCACCAATCAAAAGGAATAGCACTTAAGCGTTGATCCTTTTTATCAGGCAATAAGAACCTTGACAGATGGGACGGGTTTTTACTGACGTGAGGCGATCAAAAAAACGTATTGCGACAATCATCTGTGTTGCAGCAACCCTGCTCGGGCTTACAGGCACGACGTATTCGCAAGAAAGGCAGCAAGCGAAGGCGCAGCTGTGCCTGGAGTGTATTCGCATTCGTGTTGGCTTGCCGCGCGTCGTGCGTGGTCCCGCCCGCGATATTGCCGACAATCGCTTTAGCGAAGTTCAGCTCCCGGATGGGAGCTTTCGCGGCTTTGATGCGTTTGGAGTAACGCGCGCCATCGACGGACGTTTTCCCTGGAGTATGGGTGGTCCGGAACGTGTCGTGCTATCCCGGGGCAAACCAGGAACGATTGATGCCTGTGGACAGTGGATACAGCAGGTCGAGTTGGCGAACGGCAAGCTGCTGGGCTTCGTCCACGACGAAACAGCGTGCAACTATGAGGCAGGGCAGACTCACAAATCAATGTCGCTGGCCGTCTCGATGGACTACGGCCTGACCTGGAAAGACATTGGCCAGATCATCACCGGTAATGACAGGCCAACCCCTGGCAAGAATACCGGCATGGGCGACTGTACCACTTTCAATGGCCAGGATGGCTACTACTATCAATACTGCGGCAGGCCACGTGACAGCGCCGTGATCGTTGCGCGCGCGCCGATTTCCAATCCCGGGCCAGGCCAGTGGAAGAAATACTTCCAAGGCCATTGGGATCAGCCTGGGTTGGGAGGAGATGCAACCCCACTCGGCAAAGGCTTGAGTACGAGCGCCGCACGATGGAAAACTACAGGAGCCACAATATTGTTGGGGTGGCAGCCTGGCGGTATGGGCGTGTTCTTTTCTGATGATCACATCCACTTTACGAATCTACCGGAACCTCTGCTTCCTCTCGATCACGGGATATGGAAACGCCCCGATCCTTCCGAAGTATTGGGCTATGCTGTTCTGCTCGACGCGAAAGACGGCAGCACGCAGCTCAGCAACTCCTGGATGATGACCTATGCTTACTGGCGGCCTTATTCGTCGGATAAGTATCTGGTTTTTCGCGATATTGAGGTAACGCTCGCGAATTCGCTCGCTTCGCCGCAGGTTGGAGTGTTGCTTGCCCGCTGGTACAACCCCACGTCACATGACCGCTGGTCAACCACGGCTGCGGTTCCCGGAAATTACACCACGTACAATCTCGAAGCTAAATCGGGGTATCTGATGACTGCGCCGCCAGCGAATGTGGCCACAGTCCAACTCGAAGACTGCTTCGCGCAACGCCCCGGACATCCAGATCATCTGCTGGCCGAAAAAGGCTTTTGCGCATCGCGCGACTACCAGCGCCTGCGCACGGCTGGCTGGGTCTATGCGCAGCCGATGCCAGACACAATTCCGCTCTACCGGTGTTACAACGCAGTGGATCAATCCCACTTCGCTTCGAATGAAGCAGACTGTGAAAAGCTGGGTAGCCGTGAGTCACTCCTGGGATATGCACTCAAGCCGTAGTTGAAATGGAGAACCATGTTGACACTGAAGCAGGCTTGCCAACTTATGTCGCACCGCGTTCTTTTCACGCTCCTTCTTCTTTCGACAGTTGGCGTTTCGGTTCATGCTCAGAATCGGAGCGTATTGCGTGGCGTTGACTTTGTTCGTCCAGTGCAATTCACTGTCGAGCAACAAAACGCGAAACTGACTCAACTTCAGACGCTCGGTGTCCGCATCATCCGCTTCGGTATGTATGCGCAGGATGAGGACAAAAATGTCGACTTTATCAAGCGTGCCTATGCCCACAACATATCGACGGACATCATTCTTCATGGACTCTATGCTCCCGGTACGCCGGAGCGTTCGTATCGGCCACAAGAATTTCCAGGAATGTGGCCGGGACCTCCGTTCTCTGCTCTCGATCCAGATCGCTCAGCCCAATACTTTCAGGAACTCATCGACAAGTTAGAGGCTGGCGGAGTAGTCCTCGCTGGTTTGGAGTTGGAGAACGAAATTAACATGGCCGGGAATAACCCTGATTTTCGGCTACCCGGCGAAGGGCGGGTTCTCGGGCTGAATGACTTGACGCACGATCCCGAAGGACAACAGGTTGCAAAGGGCTATCTTCAGTACCTGAAGGTCCTCAGTGTTCTGAAAGACGTTCGCGACCGCTCGAAGCTCAACAAACATACTCCCCTGCTCCCAACAAGCCTCGTCGACATCGAGCAGGAAGGACCATGGCCGACGCCGAAGCCCTATGACGGCGTCAGTGTAGGGGCAACGATGGCCTTCTTTCGTGCGCATGGGCTCGACGAGCTTGTCGACGCCTATAACCTGCACACCTACCCGTGGGCTGATCATCCAGGTGACAAGGCTTCTGCAATTCATCGGCTAAATCGGTTGAGGGAACTGGTTGATCCAGTTTGCGGCCCAGGCAGCAAACCCTGCTGGATTACTGAGTGGGGCTTCTCTTATTCGAGCAAGTCGTGCGCTGCATCCGAGGAAAGTGCACATACCCTCCTTGTCCAGGAGATGATGAGCGATTTCAAGCTCTTATCAAAAGAGGGCGGGCTTCAAGGATTGATCTACTACTCCTGGACGGGCGATATGCAATTCGATGTCGATCGCTGCAGGAGACTTAGTGATTCTGGAAAGCTGGCTCTCAGCCCATTCTGAGCAAATACACCTTGTGGTATGAGGTCGCTTCGTATTTATCCGCTGCAGTACCAAGAGAGGTAATCTATGCCCTATTCCGCGGCTTCACGACTTTGCATTTCTCGCCGTTCATTGCTGAAAGGTGGTGTCTCTTCACTTGCTTGCCATGCCATGTCCCATGCCGTAACCGCTTATGCGCAGAAGATGACACCTATGGTGAAACGCAACCCTACTGCCGCAGAGCGGGATGCAGTTCTTCGCGCCTCAGCCGCTCTTCCTCCTCGATGATGGCGACAATCTCGCTGTACTCACGATCTCGAGCCAGGGTCAGTGCCGAGGTTGCATCACGATTCGGCCAGATCCCTTTGCGTGCATCGGCACCAGCCTCCATCAACAGTTTCACCATTGGCGCGTTGCGGCTCAGCACAGCGTAGTGCAGGCCTCTATGCTCGTCATTGCCGGCCCGGTCCATACCCACCAATTCAGGACGCGACGCCAGCATGCTTCGCACCTGTGTCATGTCTCCGGTTTTCACGGCATCGCTGAAGCGAGCGATAGTAGCGCCATCGACAAAGGCTTTGAGCTTCGGCCAACTCTCGAAGCCATAGGCGCGGGCGAGCACCCGTTGCGCATCGTTAAGGGCGAAGTGAGCGGGATCGGGGCTGCGCTCGAATTGACATACTTCAGCAACAGCAGCTACCTCGCCGACACGGAATCGCTCAAGCAACTCTTTCGCTTGTTTCTTAAGCTGTTCGAGACTTGGCTGTTGTGGAAGACGGCGAGAAGGTACGGATGTAGAACGTAGGTCGGACATGACAATCTCCTTTGGATCGCTGCCCGGTGTCCGCGTTACGGGCTCAAAGAAGATGGTCCGAATGAATTGGAGTATTACTCGTCGATGGGCTCAGCCCTACCCGCGGACACGGAGGCGTCCGATACGCCAGCTTCAGTATATCGTGAGTTCCATCTCAGACCATCTTCGTTTGAATACGGTGGAAGCTGCGAATCGCGAAACCAGAGTTGAATTAGTGCCCACAGGCCAAGTCACTCTTCCACATGCTCCGGCGATCCACTTGGACGTAGAGTCGCCGTGTCGGACTTGTGGTCTCATCGCTCTATGTGAGCATTTGAGGACACTGGGCGGATTAGTACCTAATTTCGGTTTATCGGCTTCTTGAGTCCAGAG
>Ga0207738_100263_pt1 | contig 11305 bp, 9 predicted proteins | sample LuqExpMetagenom9_FD_187767 | JGI IMG/M metagenome (GOLD analysis project Ga0207738, IMG submission 187767) | Tropical forest soil microbial communities from Luquillo Experimental Forest, Puerto Rico - Sample 9 (SPAdes) | ecosystem: Environmental > Terrestrial > Soil > Tropical forest ... | reverse complement strand
CCCGCCACAAGCCGGATGCGGAGGGCAAAATCGTGCTCACCACCGATTATCCAGACATGCAGCCGGTGATGACCTTTGCCGGCTCGGCTCAGTTGCGGGAGCGCATGTTTGTGGCCTACAACACGCGGGCGTTTCCGGCCAACAAACAGATTTTGCTGGATCTTCTGGCCACGCGTCAGGAGATTGCCCAGGTGCTCGGCTTCCGTAGCTGGGCCGATCTGGCCACGTCGGATCAAATGATTGGTTCGGCGGCCAATGTGCGTACCTTCCTGGGCAAGCTGAACGCGGCCAGCGCAGAGGGCGCGCGGCGCGAGCATCGGCTGATCCTCGACTTTGCCCGCAGCGTGGACCCGACTCTTACCGCCATTGATCAGCCCAGCAGAGGCTACTGGTATGAGCAGTTCCGCCGCAAGGCATTCGATTTCGATTCGCAATCGGTGCGGCCCTACTTCCCCTATGAGCAGGTGGAGCAGGGCGTACTGGCTACGGCGGCTAAGCTCTTTCATGTGGAGTTCCGGCGCTCGGCGCAGAAGGCCTGGCATCCTTCGGTTGCGGTCTACGACCTGTACGACCGGGGCGAGCTGGCCGGCCGCTTCTATCTGGACATGCATCCACGCGAGGGCAAGGACAAGTGGTTTTATGCCACTAACCTTGTAACCGGCGTGCAGGGGCGCTACCTGCCGGAGGCGGCTCTGGTGTGCAACTTCCCCGGAGGAGAGGAAGGCGATCCGGGACTGATGGAGTTCCAGAACGTCGAAACCTATCTGCATGAGTTTGGCCACCTGATGCATACGCTGCTGGGCGGGCGTACGGAGTGGGCCGGCATCTCCGGCTTTGCCACCGAGCATGACTTCATCGAAGTGCCTTCGCAGACGCTCGAAGAGTTTTTCGGCAATGCGGAGCTGCTGCAGAGTTTTGCGCGCCACTATCAAACCGGTGAGCCACTGCCGGCCGATATGATCCGCCGCATGAAGGGAGCGGATGCTTTTGGCCGCGCTGATGCGCAACGTGCTCAGTTGAACTACGCCACCCTCTCGCTGGACCTGCATGATGAGGATCCCGCAGGACTCGATCTGGATATCAAGCTGCGGGCAACCTATGAGAGTTTTCAGCCCTGGACCTTCCATCCGGCGAGCAAGATGTACGCGAGCTTTGGCCATCTGACCGGTTACTCCTCGAACTACTACACCTATGCGCTCGATAAGGTGATTGCGCTGGACTTCTTTACGCAATTCGATCCGGCCGATCTGCTGGGCTGCGCTGCCGGCGAACGCTATCGCCGAACAGTCCTGGAGCAAGGGGGAGCGAAGCCGGGTCGCCAGATGGTGCTGGACTTTCTGGGCCGCGAAGAGGATTTCAGTGCGTATGCGCGGTGGTTGAACGTGGAGTTTGAGAGCGGGCAGATCTAGAGCCAGGCTGTGAAACTTGCAGAAGAAATGCGCGGGAAGGACATGGTGGAAAACGTGTCTTTCCCGCGTAGTTTTTTGCGGCGCATTTCTTCCCGCATGCTCACGGCGGCTCGGCAGAGTGCACGCCCGATCCGTTAGAGTGGAAAGGGAACAAGTCTTCTGCGAATCGATTCTGCACCGTTTGAAAAAGAACTCACATTCCGACGCATTGCTTCAGACCCTGAACTCGGTTTTTGGCTTTCCCCGTTTCCGCGCCGGGCAGGAAGCGGTGTGCCGTGCCGCGGTCGACGGTCGCGACCTGTTGCTGGTGATGCCTACTGGCGCCGGCAAGAGTCTTTGCTATCAGCTTCCGGCACTGGTGCGTGGTGGTACGGCGCTGGTGATCTCACCGCTCATTGCGCTGATGGAAGACCAGGCGGCGAAGCTGCGCGCGTTGGGGCTCAAGGTGGCGCGGATTCACTCCGGCCTGGAGCGCTGGGAGGCTCGTCAGGCCTGCGTAGACTTTCTGCAGGGCAATCTGGAGTTTCTGTTTATTGCGCCGGAGCGGCTGCGTGTGCCGGGCTTTCCGGAGATGCTGGCCAAGAAGAAGCTGGCGCTGGTGGCCATTGACGAGGCGCATTGCATCTCGCAATGGGGACATGATTTCCGTCCCGATTACCGCATGCTGGGCCAGTATCTTCCCGCGCTGCGCGGTGAGGGCGCGCCTTCGCCCGTGCTGGCCATGACGGCCACCGCCACACCCACCGTACAGGCCGACATTCTGGCGCAGCTCGCAATGGAAAAGCCCGCGCGCTTTATTCACGGATTTCGCCGCGAGAATCTTGGTATTGAAGTGGTGGAGCTTGCCGTGCCGGAGCGTGCGGGAACCATTGCGCGGCTGCTCAGTGCACGCGAGCGCAGGCCTGCGATTGTGTATGCCACCAGCCGCAAGCAGGCGGAGAAACTGGCGGAAGAGCTGGCGCGCAAGATTCCTGCCGCGGCGTATCACGCCGGCATGGAACCCGAGGCCCGCGAGCGCGTGCAAACGGCCTTTCAGTCAGGGGAACTCGAAGCGGTTGTTGCCACCATCGCTTTCGGTATGGGCATTGACAAGGCGGACATTCGCACCGTGATTCACGCCGGATTGCCTGGCACACTGGAAGGCTACTATCAGGAGATTGGCCGCGCGGGCCGCGATGGCGCACCCAGCCGCACCTACCTGATGCATAGCTATGCCGACCAGAAGACGCACGATTTTTTCATGACCCGCGACTATCCTCCGGTGGATCATCTGAATCAGGTTTTCAAGGCGCTCGATGAAGAGCCGCAACTGGTGGAGGATGTGCGTCCCAAGGCAAAGCTGAGTGAAGAAGAGTTCGACAAGGCGCTCGAAAAATTGCAGATTCATGGCGGCGCGCTGGTGGACTTTGGCGGCAGTGTGACGCGTGGCGGGTTGGGCTGGCGCAAGACGTATGCGGTGCAGGCGCAACATCGCACCGAGCAGTTTGAGCGCGTGCTGCGTTTTACCACCACCAACGAATGCCGCATGGCCGCGCTGGTGCGCCACTTTGGCGACGTGAGCGATGCGGGCCGCTCCTGCGGCCAGTGCGACGTGTGCGATCCCGCGGGCGCGGTGCTGCGGCAGTTCCGTCGCGCCTCCACCGCGGAGCGCGAACTGGTGCAGGAAATCATTGAAGAGTTGCGGCAGGCGGAATACAAAGCCACTGGCACGTTGCAGCGCAACAATCCGGCGCTTGGCCGCCTCAGCCGCGAAGGTTTTGATGCGCTGTTGCAGGCCATGCTGCGCTTGAATCTGATTGCCATTGAAGAGGCTGAGTATGAGAAGGATGGCGAGACGCGTCGCTTCCGCAAGGTGAGCCTCACCGAAGACGGGCTTGATGTGCGCACCACGACGCCTCTGGCGCTTTTGCTGGCCGATGGCATTGTGGATGCCTTCAATGGCGGCGGAAAGAGTGCTGCGCGCGCCCGTAAAGGAGCGTCCGCGGCGCGTTCCGCAAAAAAGAGCGACGGCGCGGAAGAGCCGATTGAATTGTGCGCAGAGGGCGAAGCTTTGGCCACGCAACTGAAAGAGTGGCGCGCGACGGAAGCCAAAAAACTAGGCTTGCCGGCCTACATGGTACTGAACGACCGCACACTGCGCGGTATTGCGGCGACCCGGCCAAAGAATCCCCGCGAACTGCTTGAGGTGAACGGCATGGGCCCGGCCAAGGCGGATCGCTTTGGGGATGCGCTGATCGCGCTCTGCCGGTAACGGTTCCTCGTACTTCCTACTTGGGCAACCGCCCCCCTCTGCGGTACGCTCGTACCCAGCATGAAAGATATCTACATCTCCGACGTGGCGGCCTTCGACGAGGGCCGGAGCTTTGACAGCTACTTCCTGGTTCTGGCCAAGCAGCAGCGCTTGACCAAGACCAACAAGCCCTACCTGAATCTGATGCTCGGCGACCGCTCGGGTCAGATTGAAGGGCGCATCTGGGACCCGGCTGATCCGCGTATCGCCAAGGATTTTGAGAAGGGCGATATCGTGAAGGCGCGCGGCTCGGCCTCACGCTTTGATGAGCGTGTGCAGATGAAGATCGACCAGTTGCGTGTGGCGCTGCCGGGCGAGGTGGAGAAGAGCGACCTGCTGCCTGCCACCACCTACGACGTGGACGCGCTCTGGAACGAACTCATCTCCACGATTGGCAGCTTTACCAACGGGGATTTGAAGCGGCTTTTGCTGCTGATGCTGGAAGAGCCGGCCATGCGCGCCGCCTATCGCGAAGCGCCCGCCGCGCGGCAGTTGCATCATGCCTGGCTGGGTGGACTGCTGGAGCATGTTGTGAGTCTGTTGCGGCTGGCGGATCGCGTTGCGGCACATTACCCGCTGCTGGATAGAGATCTGCTGCTGACCGGCGTCATCCTGCATGACATTGGCAAGACCCGCGAGCTGAGCTGGGTGGTGGGCTTCGACTATACGGTGGAAGGCATTCTGCTTGGCCACATTCAGTTCGGCGTGGATATGGTGAATCGCGCCATCGACACCCTGCCGGGCTTCCCGGAGCGGCTGCGTACGCTGGTGGTCCACATGATTCTGGCGCATCACGGCAAACTCGAATTCGGCTCGCCCAAGCTTCCCATGATTCCGGAAGCCCTGGTGCTGAACTTTGTGGACGATCTGGATGCCAAGATGCAGGCCATGCAGACCGAATACGACAAGTGCGAGCGCGAGGGCAAGAGCGGCGAAGAGATGACGGGCAAGGTTTGGTCCCTCGATAACCGGCAGTTGCTCCACACAAGAAAGTGGCTGGCGGGCGAGAAGAAGTAATATCCCAAGCATGGAAGGAGAACCTTGATGACAGGTTCATCTTGCAGTGGGAATGCAACTTATAGGCAGATAGCAGAATGGGTAAGAGATCATTTCGGCTTTTCTGTTAAATCCTGTTGGATTGCACATTGTAAGGAGATCTGCGGACTTCCTTTAGGTAAAACTTGGAATAGACGTGGGAAAGATCGTATGGTCCCTTGTCCGCCCGAGAAACAATCTGCGATTTTGGCAGCATTTCGTCGTTTCAGAATGATTCCTTAATAGCGCGGTCAGAAGGTTCTGCTTCAAATCACCTTCTGTGCCCCATTCAAAACGCGTGGTCTGCGTTTTGAGCGGGAGCTGCAAACTTCCCACGCCTGTTCATCGCAAATAGCGCGATAAACCGGGCATGGTTTTGTTTTCTCTGTGCGGATCTTCACCGCTCTAGAGTGTCCAGTCTTCCAGCTTCAGCCCAGGGACGCGGATGAATTCGCGGGTGTTGGCGGTGATCAGGATCAGATTGCGGGCAAGGGCTTGGCCAGCGATCAGCGTGTCATGGGCGCCGATGCGCTGGCCTGTTTGCTCAAGATGCGCTCGAATGTTGCCGGCCGCATGTGCATCCGTTGCGGATAAATCCAGAATCTCCAGATGACTGGAGAGGAACTCCGCTGCAATGCGGGCATTTTGCTGTGGCCGCTGACTCTTTGCCGCTCCATACATCAGTTCGTGCACAACGATGGACGACGTCCTGAGGCTGGCCCCGGCGTTCACGGCTTGTAGGAAACGATTCCGTACCTTGTCGGATCGGGAATTAATCAGCGCGATGCAGACATTGGTGTCGAGCAGGTAGTTCACAGAAAGTACTCACGTATTGGTGCCAATTCCTGGTCGCGTTCTTCCGGAAAGAGGGTCTCGCCGCGCAGCGCATCGATGCGTGCAAACCATTCCTCTACAGAGTTGGACTCTGCTGCAGGAACCGGTTCGATCAGGATGCCGGTTCCCATGCGTTTTACACGGACGCGGTCTCCCTCAAAGCGGAATTGCTTGGGCAGGCGTACAGCCTGACTTCGGCCGTTCCAGAAGAGTTTCGCTTCGGCTGTTTCGGATTCGACAACTGGTTTTGTCGCCATGAACGGCCTCCGTGAAGTAGTATATACCAAAAGTATATATCATTTCATGATGAGATGAAATCACGCGCTTTCAATTTGCTGGGTGAAGCAGGAAATTGCCGCGCCATCTACTATGGGAAGAGTGTTGGCCATCGACACGTACTTTCATGCACCCGACGAGGAAAACAATGCCGGCAACCGGAGCCAAACCCGAGGGCGTGACCGACGAGGCGAGCGCCGCACGGGCCGTGGCAGAGATGTTCAATGCCATTGCGCCGCGCTACGACTTGCTGAACCACGTGCTCTCGGCCAACATCGACCGGCTGTGGTGGTGGCGGGCGGCACGGCGTTTTGATGCGATTCTGAAGCGGCCCGAAGCCAAAATTCTCGACATCTGCTGCGGTACCGGCGACATGACGATGGCGCTGTTGAAGCGGCGTCCGAGCGGATCCGAACCTATTGTTGCCGCAGATTTTGCCCGCGCCATGCTCAGCCGGGGCGAGCGCAAGTTTGGACAGGCGGCACGGCCGGCCGGCGCTCCCTATGCGATTCCCGTCGAGGCGGACGCCCTGCATCTGCCTCTGGAGGCGGAGTCGCTCGATCTGGTGGTTTCCGCCTTCGGCTTCCGCAATCTGGCCAATTATGAGGCTGGACTGCGCGAGTTCCGCCGCGTGCTCAAGCCCGGAGCTCAGCTTGGGATTCTGGACTTCTCCGAGCCTGGCGGCCTGGTGGGCAAGGCGTATGCGGTTTATTTCCGGCGAGTGTTGCCGGCTATTGGCCGGATGATCTGTGGCCAGGATGGTCCCTATAGTTATTTGCCGGCTTCCGTGGGGAACTTTCCGCCGCCGCCACAGATGCTGGAATTGATGCGTCAGACCGGCTACTGCGATTGCACCTGGCAGCCTTACACCTTCGGCATCGCGGGCTTGTACACGGCCCGCCGTGCGTCGTAGGCTGGAGAACCATGATGCCGAGCGTTCCGCAAACGCAGCAACAGCAACTGGCAGAGAGCACCGCGATGAAGCAGCGTGTGGCGCGCGACTCCATGCTGGCGGCTGCCGCCATGACGCTGCTCAAACTTGCCGCAGGTCTGTTCTCCGGATCGTTGGGCGTTCTGTCGGATGCGGCGCATTCTGGTCTCGATCTGGTGGGAGCGGCGCTTACCTTTTTTTCCGTGCGCGTAAGCGACTTGCCGGCCGACGAGGACCACACTTACGGTCACGGCAAGGTGGAAAATCTTTCTGCGTTGGGTGAAGCCATTTTGATGGCGGTCAGTTGCGTGTGGATTATTGCCGAAGCGCTGGATCGCATCTTTCACAACAAGATCGATCTGCGCCATTCGCTCTGGCCGGTGGGTGTGCTGCTGCTATCGATTGCGGTGGACTACTGGCGCTCACGCAAGCTGCGCAAGGCTGCGGAGGCCACAGGCAGTCCGGCGCTGGCCACGGATGCCTTCCACTTTGCCAGCGATATCTGGTCCACGGTGGCGGTGCTGGCGGGCCTGGCGGCAAGCTGGCTGGGCGAGCGGCTGGGCATCTACCAGTTGCGGCTGGCCGATCCGGTGGCGGCCGTGGTGGTTTCAGTGATGATTCTGCGGCTCACCGTGCTGCTGGGAAGAGAAACCATTGGCGTTCTGCTGGATGCGATTCCCTCGGAGACGCGTTCGAAGCTGGTGAATGAAGTAGCGCGGGTGCAGGGCGTGCTGGAGGTGGAGAAGGCTCGGGTGCGTCGTGCCGGCCCGGGTTACTTTGTGGATCTGACGCTGGCCATGCCCCGTCGTTATACCTTTGAACACACCGGCGAACTGGTGGCAGCCGCTACGGAAGCGGTGTTGCGTGTGCTGCCCCGGGCCGACGTGGTGGTGCATACGGTTCCGCGCATGGCGCGCGCGGAGAGCATCTTTGACCGCGTGCGTGCCGCCGCCGCCCGTCATAACGTGAGCGTGCACGACCTGAGCGTGCAACTGTTTCACGGCAAGCTACGCGTGGAGCAGCATGTGGAACTGGATGAGACGCTGACTCTGGTGCAGGCGCATGAATTTGTCTCCTTGTTGGAGGAAGAGATTCTGCGCGCCACGCCGGAGGTGGATGCGATTCTGACTCACATTGAGAGCGAGCCAGCCACCATCGAGCAGCCTGAAGAAACAGTGGAGGAGATCCGTCGCATTGAACTGGCGATGGAGCAGGCCGCGGAGCTGTTTCCGGAGGTCCTGGATGTGCATGAGATTCTGGTGGGTCGTGCCGGTGATCATCTTTCGGTGAGCTGCCATTGCACGCTTCCCGATGAGTTGACCATGCTGCAGGTGCATGAAGCCATCACCGCGCTGGAAGACCGCTTCAAGCTGGAGTGTCCTGAAGTGCGCCGCGTCACCATCCATCCGGAACCGGCAACGGATAATCTGCGGTAGAGGAAGGCGGAATGCGAGCAACCATGAACGTTCGGGCCATCAAGAGCTTTATTCAGATTGCATCGCTGCTCATGCTGCTGGTGAGTGCGGCGCTGGTTGCCGCCATTCTCACCATGCACTTTGCTATTCATGGCGCGGAGGTGCAGGTGCCGTCGTTCAAAGGCATGACGGTGGCCGAGGTTCGCACGCAGACCGCCGGGCTCGGGCTCAACATGGCGGTGGATAACCGCTACTACTCGGCGGATGTCCCGGCCGGACACATCCTTTCGCAATCGCCGGCGCCGGGCACGGTAGTGCGCCGCGAGTGGCAGGTGCGGGTGGCGGAGAGCCTCGGCCCGCAGAAGGTGGACGTGCCTGAGACTGTGGGCCGCGATGCGCGCGTGGCCGAGTTGGAACTGCGGCGGGTGGGACTTGAAGTGGGCGCTACGGTAAAGTTTCCTACCGCGAAGTTTTCTGCCGGCACGGTGCTGGCACAGGATCCTCCTGCCCATGCGCAGGACATTTCAAGACCCACCGTTAATCTGCTGGTGGCCGCGCCCGACGATGTGACGGCAGACGGCTACTTGATGCCGGATCTTGTCGGCAGCAGCGGTGCAGGCGCGGTGGCTTCGCTGGCCAAGGTGGGCATCAAGGCGTCAACCAGGATGTCCGATGTCGCGGTGGGCCAGGTGGGAACAGGCAATGAGCCGCCCAGGCCTCCAGTGCCGCCGGGAGCTGTCCTGGCGCAGTCGCCCGCTGCCGGCGAGCGCGTGGATCAGGCAACACAAGTGAGGCTAACGGTAGCGCGTTAAGTGCTCGGAAGGCTTGAAGTGCTGGAGGGGGAGGCTGCGATGGGCGTGAAGGAAGATATCGAGCGGGTATGCCTGCAAGAGCGCGAGCTCTGTTTCCAGCACTTGGATGCGCAGGTGGCGTGGGAACTGGGAACAAGCCTGCGCGCCGTGGCCTTGGAGCGTGCGCTGCCGGTGGTGATCGATGTGCGCCGCTTTGGCCAGCCTCTGTTTTATACCGCGCTGGAAGGCACAACGCCTGATAACGTGGAGTGGGTCAGGCGCAAAAATAATATTCTCGCGCGCTACCATCGCAGCAGCTATCGCATGGGATTGGAAATGAAGCTGAAGGGCGAAACGCTGGAGCAGCGCGGTCATGCCGTAGCGGACTATGCGGCCCATGGCGGCGCCTTTCCACTTACGGTGACGGGCGCGGGCATTGTCGGTTCGGTTACGGTTTCAGGCTTGCCACAACGCCAGGATCATGAACTGGTGATTGAGGTGCTCTGCCGCCTGCTGGGCAAGGAATACAGCGTACTGAAGCTCGATCCGGAGAGCTAGACGATGACAACTTTTCAGCGGGTTTCGATTGCTTTGGGCGTGATTGCCTTTGCGGTGTGCGTGTGCATGGTTGCTAATCCCTGGCTCAAGCCATTGATCTTTCCGGTGCGGCAAGCGAAGGCGATCCAGCACGCGGAGGCGCGGGTGGATCGCGTGGAAGGCTCTGCCGGTAACCTTACGATTTGTTTCAGCATCGCTTCGTTCAACGAACTGCCTGCTGGGGATCGCGCGTTCTATGAAACCACTGAGGCCGCGCGCAAGGCCGGCCATGGTTCGCGTTGCGTGACCTCGCTCAATCCTGCTGCCGCTGCGCTCGTTCCAGGCGCCAAGCTGGACGTGTACTTCACACTGGCTAACGGCGGCAAGATCGTAATCCAGCGCATTGCCACAGGCGCGAGCGATCTCTAGTTGCAGGGTGTGTGGGAAAAGAGCTTAGCCTTTATTACTCAGCTACGCGCTCAAACAGCGCCATGAAGAAGCCATCGGTGGGCGAGGAGCCTGGCAGCAGGCGGAGCGCGCCTGCTGGCGTGAGCGCGGCCTGGAGAGTGTGCGCTGTGCCTTCGGTGAGAAGACCACGGTCATCGAGTGTGTCGATGGCGGCTGCGAGCGCAATCTGGCGCACGTTTTGCTGGGCGGCCAGTGCGCGCGCGACCACATTTTCATTTTCTTCCGGCTCCAGCGAACAGGTGGAGTAGAGTACGCGTCCACCCACGCGCACCGCGCCCAGAGCCGCCGCCACAATCGCGTACTGCCGCTCCGCCTGACGCGCAAATTCTTCGGGCTGGAGGCGGTGACGAATCTCCGGATTACGGCCCATGGTGCCGGTGCCGCTGCAGGGCGCGTCCACAAGAATCAGATCGAAGGCTTCGCCGGCAGCAAGGGTTGATGCGTCGATCACGCGACAGTGCACGCGCGGAGCGAGAGGTGCGAGGCGTTTAGCCAGTTCTTCGGCACGCGGAGCACTCAGCTCACAGGCCGTGATCTGAGCCTTGTTATGGCGCTCAGCGAGGATGAGTGTTTTGCCACCGGGAGCGGCGCAACTATCGCAAATTTTTTGTGTGCCGGCCGGAGCGCAGGCCGCTGCCAACTCCGCCACCAACTGCGAACCTTCATCCTGCAGGCGTACCTGGCCCGCGTGGAAGGCGTTCGTGCGCACCAGATCGCCTGCGATCAGCGTGCGCGCGGCAGTGAGTAATTCGGCGGGAGCTAGTTGGATGCCTTCGCCGCGCAATTGCTCTGCCACGTCCGGATGAGCCATGCGCACATGCAATGCGGCCTGCTGTTGCCCGTGTGCGCAGATGGCTTGCGTTTGTGCCGCACCGTACTGTCGGACCCATCGTTCAACCAGCCAGGTGGGATGCGCAAAGGCGAGAGCCAGATTCGCAGGGGCCATGGCTTCTGTTTTCTCTTGTCCGGAAGGATGGGGCGGAGCATCTGCTTGTGCCTGCGCCAGCTTGCGGAGCACGGCATTCACCATGCGCGCGGCAAAGCTGTGCCCCGCCTGCTTCACCAGTTCCACGCATTCCGCAATGGCGGCGTGGGCAGGGATGCGCTCCATGCGCAGCAATTGCAGCGCGCCCAGGCGCAGGGCAATGCGTACCTCGGTATCGAGCTTGGCATTGGGCTTGGCAAGGTATTGCTTCACTTCGCGATCCAGCGCGATTTGCCAGCGGAGCGTGCCGAGAACGAGTGCCGTGGTTAGATTGCGGTCCACCGGCATCATGCGGCTCACAAAGCGGGCGCGCAGCAGATCGTCGGAGTGGGCC
>Ga0207738_100255_pt1 | contig 11502 bp, 8 predicted proteins | sample LuqExpMetagenom9_FD_187767 | JGI IMG/M metagenome (GOLD analysis project Ga0207738, IMG submission 187767) | Tropical forest soil microbial communities from Luquillo Experimental Forest, Puerto Rico - Sample 9 (SPAdes) | ecosystem: Environmental > Terrestrial > Soil > Tropical forest ... | reverse complement strand
GGCGATAAGATCAGAACCGGTCAGATGTTGGTAAAAATCCCACGTGCAGTTGGTAAAGCAGGTGATATCACCGGTGGTCTTCCACGTGTAACTGAATTATTCGAAGCACGTAACCCATCAAATCCGGCTGTAGTAGCTGAAATTGACGGTGAAGTAACCTTCGGAAAAATCAAACGTGGTAACCGCGAATTGACTGTAACTTCGAAAACCGGTGAAGTCAAAAAATACATGATTCCACTTTCAAGACAGATTTTGGTTCAGGAAAATGACTTTGTACGTGCAGGAACACCGCTTTCGGATGGTGCAACTACACCTTCGGATATTCTTTTAATCAAAGGGCCTACCGCGGTTCAGGATTATATTGTAAACGAAGTTCAGGACGTTTACCGCTTACAGGGTGTGAAGATCAATGATAAACACTTTGAGGTAATTGTACGCCAGATGATGCGTAAGGTGGAAATCCTTGAACAAGGTGATACCCGTTTCCTTGAAAAACAAATCGTTGACAAACACGATTTCATGGAAGAAAACGACCGTATCTGGGGTAAGAAAGTAATTTTGGATGCCGGTGATTCAGCAACGTTGAAACCGGGACAGATTATTACAGCCCGTAAACTGCGTGATGAAAACAGTATGCTTAAACGCCGCGATATGAAATTGGTTCAGACCCGCGATGCGATAGCTGCTACTTCGAACCAGATTTTACAAGGTATTACCCGTGCTGCCCTTCAAACCAACAGCTTTATGTCGGCTGCTTCTTTCCAGGAAACAACGAAAGTATTGAACGACGCTGCTATCAACGGAAAAGTGGACAGATTGGAAGGATTGAAAGAAAACGTAATTTGCGGACACTTGATTCCTGCCGGTACCGGCCAACGCGACTTCGACAAAATTGTTGTTTACTCGCGCGACGAGTACGACAAGAAAGTGGATGCCCGCCGCAACGTTCTTGATGCAGAAGAAAAAGAAGCAGAAAAATAAATCTCTTCTGTAACAAATATCGAAAACCGGACTACTTGAAAAAGTAGCCCGGTTTTTTTTTGCGATTGACATCCCCTGCTTAAGTCAGAAACCCTCCACTAATTTTTCCAACCATCCTTTCCGTTTTTACAGCCATTTTGAGTGCCGTCGGCCGGTTAAATCCGGGGTGTTTTTTCAAGCCCAAATTTGCGTCCTATAAATAAATCCGATGTCCACCGATTGAACATTGATTTCCAACTATTTACAAAATAAGCCAACGAGCTTGCGTCCTATCGATTTTACATTATTTTTTTTGAGAATAAAGAAAGGCTTAATAACTTTGGGTAAACAGAACGGTTAATCCAAGCGGTTTGAAATCCGGATTAACCGTTTGAGCCAGGGTAAAGCGCAGCCGGGCAAAAAATCCAGCCAGGGAAACAAGAAAGAAAGACGGAAAAGGTGCGAACCCGATCGGATGGACGAGCGGAACCATCGGATGAGCAAGCGAAAGCATCGGATGAACGAGCGAAGGCATCGGATGAGCGAGCGAAGGCATCGGATGGACGAGCGGAAGCATCGGATGAGCAAGCGAAGGCATCGGATGGACGAGCGAGAGCATCGGATGAGCAAGCGGAACCATCGGACAGGCGAGCGGAAGCATCGGACAGGCGAGCGAAGGCATCGGATGGGCAAGCGGAAGCATCGGACAGGTGAGCGAAAGCATCGGATGGGCGAGCGGAACCATCGGACAGGCGAGCGGAAGCATCGGATGGGCGAGCGAATCAACCGGTTGGATAATCCAAACGAGACGGCACTGAGCGGAATTGCCTGTAAGAGGACTTCAGGTACAATGGAATGACTAAAATTTTGTCCTAAATCCCTGCAAGTATTGTGAGATGAGTTCGCATTTAAATACTGGAGAACACGACATTATATCCATTTACTTACAACTGTAGCGGGCAAAAGTATCAAGCAAGTGGAATGAAATGTTCTTTGCAAGCAAAGCAAATAAGTTCGAGCGGTTGTATTTCAACAGGTAGATATTCCGATTTATCCCGATATCGGTGGAATTGGAATTCCACCATCCCGGTGATCGAAGCCCTTGGCAGGAATTGAATTAAAGGTAACATGTAGTGAATTTATAAAATAGAATAGTTTTTACATTGGGGTTTTATCCCAAACCCCATTTCATTTATTGGCTTGAACCAAAAAATGAAGCAAAAAAAATCAAGACTATGTTAAGTTAGGCGTAATCTATAAACTTTGCTATAAAATAGAATCTATCAATTTAAATGCACTACGGGTTAAAGGTATTTTGCCCTTATTTTAAAGTCAGGTTGTTGATTAATGATTTAAAAGTACGACATTATTTTGTTCCTACTACTTAAAAACATTTGCATGTATTATTTTCTTTCATCCTATATATAATAATTATTTAAAAAATTACAATTATGAACGCGAAACAGAACAGTAAATTAAACATGTATTTAGCAGCAGAAGCCGTATTGACCGCAAATCCTATCCCGATGGCAGGATTTTTAAAGTTTTCGGGATTTTTTGAGATCCTTCAGTCCGGAATTATCAAGATCCGCTCGCTGGACGAAGGACAGGTGTCCAACAAATCGGGGATTACGGTTAATAAGGGGCAATCGAGGACTCAGGTAGTAACGTTGACTTCAGATCTTTGCCGCAAACTGCGGGCCTATGCGACCATGGAAAATAATCAACTGCTGCTGGGTGAAACCAACATTTCGGAAACCAAACTGAAAAAAAGCAAGGACAATGAGCTGCTTGACATTGCGCAGGCAACGTATAACCGTGCCGAAACCCATCTGCCCGAGTTAACTTCTTACGATTATACGCCTATAAACCAAACGTCATTGTTGCAGGCAATTACAGAATATAAAATTGCCATCCCGACATCGAGGATCAGCATTATTGAGACTAAGAAAGGGAATGTGCAGCTGGCCAGTGCCTATGCCGAAGTGGATGATGCTTTAAATAATATCGATATTTTGGTGGAAGTATTAAAGGTTACGAAGCCTGAGTTTTATAATAGTTACAAATCGGCCCGGAAGATAATTAACCTGAGCACAAGATCTTTCGGGGTAAAGGGACTGGTGACTGAGGCCGGGACGGGCGAAGGGCTTAAAAATGTGACTATCAGTTTGGCGTTAAATGGCAACGGACTTATGAAAGCTAAAGGAAATAGCGAAACTATTGAGAAAAAAACAGCCGCCAAAGGTGGATTTGTGATAAAGACATTGCCGGAAGGGACTTATTCAGTTACGGTGCGGAAAACGGGCTACGCAGACGTGGTGACTACGCTGAATATTACCAATGGCGAGCTGGCAACACTCAATGTGGAGTTGATGAAAAACTGAGTGGTTACCTGCTTTTGGTTGACCTAAAAGTATGAAGCGGGGTTAAATGAAATGATTATGAGCATAATTGACTTAATCCGATTTGCAATGGGGCTTCCACCCCAAACCCCGACTGACTTTTTGCCTCTCAAGAAACAACCGCCCCCAACCCCCTAAAAGGGGCTCTGGATTAGTATCGTCTCTTATTTATGATCATCTCGCAAACCACGCTTCAAGTCCTCTTTAGGAGAACCAACGGGCAGCGACCGAAGGGAGATAATTAGAGGCTGTATAAAAATCAGGTTTCCTTTAAGTTATTGGAAGATGATATTTTCCGGGAACTTGACGCAAAAAATCAACAAAAAGATCAAGAGACCTCACCCGCCCTTCGGACACCCTCTCCAACGGGAGAGGGAAAGTGGGAACAGCAATTATAAAGCCCTGCGAGAGCGGGGCTTTATTTATTCTCCTCTGAGTGGAAAATATTTTAGCGAAAGCGAATGTAAGTTAATTATTTTTAGTATGTTTGTGGAACTGAAAAACATAGACACTTAACCATAAATGCGATAGTTGTTCAGTTAACCGGACATCCAGTCAAAACAAGGAATAAAGTGAGTAAATTGGGCAGATTGGGGTGTAAGGGGGCAAGGCTAAAAAAATAAAGAATAAAATGCCAGAAATTAGTGAAATCATTCAACAGATAAAAGATTTGGATTTATCTGGTTATCCATATTTCCAAATTCAAGAACTCATAAGAAGCTTGGGCACAACAAGTTTTTTTGTCTTCACATTACATAAAGGGAAAATAATAACAAGAGCAAGAGAAGGAGGAAACTACTTAAATAAAAATGAAATATCTTATCCACCTGTAGAAAAATGCAAAGATTGCCAACGAGCGAGTATTCCAAACAAAACTATGTTCTATGGTACAATTGTTCAAGAAAAACAGCCTCTAAAAGAAACAAGAATGTTAGCAGCTAGTGAATCATCTAGCCTTTTAAGAAATGGTATTGATTCAGTCGGTTTTAAAAAAATTACTTTTGGTAGATGGAGTGTTATTAAAGACATTAATCTTATAGTCATTGTCGATGAACATAATTTTAATGAAGTTTCTAACAACGCACTTTTGACAGAACTGAAAAACACATTTGACTCAATACCTGGTACAGAAGAACAAAAAGAAAAGTACAAACTAATTCTATCATACTTTGCTGACGAATTCTCTAAAGAAGGAATTCAAAAAGATTATGAGTATCTAGTTTCAGCATTATTTAGTGAGATTATTACAACTGAGCTTGGATATGATGGAGTGATGTACCCTTCAGTTCAACTTGGTGGACAACTGGGATTTAATGTTGCAATAAAACCAGAAATAGTCGATAACAATTTGATATTAGACATTGTAGCAGAGTCAACAATTTATAAGAAGAAAGATAAATCATTATTATTAGTAGATAAAATCTCAGATATGACTAAATGGCAGTATGTCGATTCTTCACAGGTTACACCAGAAATAATCTGTGAAGAATTAGAAATAAACAGCATAAATGAATTAAATAAAACGGTTCAAACACCTAGCCCATAACACACGCTTGTCCATTGGCTGGCTGATAGGCATAAGTTTAGAAAACGAAAAATAACATTGAATACAGTCATGAACGATTAATTTAAAAAAATAAGCAACTTACATGGTTGTTACGTAGAATATCGAAAAGGCGACACTATATCAGGACAATTATAAATAAAACAAAAATATTATGAGAACAAGAAAAATTATTATTGCTTTATTGCTTTGTGTAACAAGTATGCATGCCCAAACCAGAAGTCAATGGATTGACAAAGCTGGAGTATGCTTTGGTATGAGTGATTATAAATGTGCCGAAATATGCTTCCAAAAAGCAATAGAATTGTCCGATAAAGATCACGATGATTTATATATTTTGTATGCCAATATGGCTACTGCACAACGTAGGGACAATAAGAAAAATATTGCTCTTGAATCGTATAATATGGCAGACAAACTAAAACCGGATAATATATTTGTATTGACAAATCGTGCTTCCTTAAAGCATCAATTAAATGACGAAGTAGGAGCTTTGATTGATTTTAATCATGCTATTAGAATTGACTCTTTGAATGAAGAAGTTCTTATTGATCGGAGTCATCAATTAAAAATAATGGGTGACACCGTAAACGCACTTAAAGATTTAGAAAAAGTAATAAAGATAAATCCCAAAAGTTTGCCTGCAAGAAACAATATTGCCGATGTAATGATGAATCGTGGACAACATGATGAAGCGTTGAAAATATTTAATCAACTTTTAGAAGAGCATCCAAACGAAGCTATCTTACTGAATAACATTGGTGAGGTTTATCTGAGAATGACAAATTATGGCAAAGCTTTAGAATATTTGAATAAAGCTACTTCCATTCTTAAAACATATAGCACTCCATTTATGAATCGTGGAGAAATATATATATTGCAAGGTCAAACTGATAAAGCAAAAAAAGAACTTCAAAAAGCTATTAAACTAGGTTGTGATGACAACAAAGTATTTAAGTTGCTTGATCGGTGCATATAGAACAATTTAGAATTTCAAAGAATATCTATGTATTTTTGAGGTTTTTACTCAAAAAAAGAGCGAGGAGATTGACTTAGGGAAACAAAAAAATGTGTAACGATTTATGTGCAACAAACTTGAATATTAGTGCTTTGATTGGCGAACCAGGTTTATCAGCCGACAAATAACAAACTCAGATAATCAAACACCTGACTCCTAACATACGCTCTGTTCATTGGCTGGCTGACATGCACTTAATAGTAAGCTTAGAAAAAAATTCTTTAGATAAAAGACAAAATATGGGAACCGAAATTGAAGAAATATATAAGGACTGTCCTGAAATTATTGAGAGTCCAATTGAAATGACAGAAGCAAATTCGCCCGTTGTTATATTTGAAGGACAGTTTACACTTAAAAGTAAGTCTCAAGAAATAGTAATTGACGGAAGAATTCAATTTGATTGGTTTCCAGATTCTGGCGCAAGCTTCTCTGGTGTTCCACATATTGATATTTTTGAAACGGATAAACTTTTCAAAGGAATAGATGATTTTGAGGTGTTGATAGACGGATTATGCTTTGGGAAGGGACTTCTTACAAGCACTAGTATGGGATCTGACTTTTTTATAAGAGGAATATTGTCTCAACAAGCAATAAAAGGTGATAAGTCAATTCCAGTGCAGAAACTATGGTTTGCAATACCAAACCTTAGAGATTTCCTAGGAGTATCTGTCAAAAAAGTACATGAGAAAGGTTTATATTGTTCTAAAAACAGGCTAATTCTTGAAAATGATAGTTTTAGAATTCTACTTGACAAGTGCTACAACTATAAAGAATTAAAACAATCACTAGAATCTAAAGGTGGTTACATTATTCAATATGCAGGTGAACTTTATAGTAAGAAAGATGCTATTTTATTTGATGATGTTCAAGACCTTTTTCACTGCCTAAATACATTTTTGAGCTTTTTAAATGGTAGACGGACTTCTGCATTATTTATCCATGGTATATTCGAAAATGAAACAGTTTGGTGTGACTATACTGATTATTATGTTGACTCATATAAAAGTGTATTTTCTTGGCCACAGAAACATTCAATAGATGGAATAAATGAGCTTTGGCAGAAATTCAGTGAATTATGGAAAGATAGTGATGACAAAAACTTCCTAATTTCAGCAATACATTGGTATGTAGAAGCTAACTCTAGTTCTGGGTTTACAGAAGGTTCGATTATTATGGCTCAAACAGCATTAGAACTAATCTATAATTGGCTAATAATTGAGCACAAAAAAATTCTAATTGGCAAGGATTCAGAGAATATTAGTGCAGCCAATAAAATCAGATTACTTCTATCTAATCTTAATATAGACTATAAGGTGCCATTATCATTTAACAAACTACAATCGTTTATTGATGACAGTAAAGATATAATTGATGCTCCAGATGCAGTTGTTCAAATTCGAAATGCAATAGTTCATTCACAAGAAGAAAAAAGGAAGAAACTAAGTTCTATTCATTATAAGGTAAAAGCTGAAGCATTAGGGCTATGTGTTTGGTATATTGAAATGTCTCTTTTGTATGTATTGAACTTTGATAACATATACTATAATAGATGTATTAGAGGACTTTTTACTTCGAACTCTAAACAACTTGTTCCATGGTCTAAAAAAGAAATAAAAACAAAATGCTAGCCCCTAACACATGCTTTGCCCATTGGCTGGCTGACGTGCACTTAACGGGTTTTGCTCCCGCATTAGCTTCGCTGATTTTCAATTCACTTTGTTGGTGATTGTCCTGACTTGGAGAAAACCGATTAATCAGATAAAAACGGCTATACTAAATCCGACCTCCCCAGCCCCTCCCAAGAAGAGAAACTGGTACTGTCGTATTTCAACAGGTAGATATTCCGATTCATTTATATAAATCCAGATCCTTCGGACTTGTGAAATAGAGCAGCAGAAGTAACCATTGTACATCCCACAGGCCAGTCCAACTCCCAACCGCACCCCGGCGGTAAGTTTAAACTTCTTGCTATAAAACTATTAACCGCCGTACTTGTTTAGCTATCAATACAAGCTCCTTTTTTGTTGTTTTAAATTTTGGTTTGCTCAAAAAAACACTGTATCTTAGTGGTGTTTTTAGAATTAACCGGGTTGTCAAACTCTAACCTTTCATTAAAATGGAAAACAATTATTGTATTATTATGGCTGGTGGCGTGGGAAGCCGCTTTTGGCCATTCAGTCGTAATAACCGTCCCAAACAATTTCTCGATTTCTTCGGTACCGGACGCTCTCTTTTGCAGCTTACCTTTGACAGAATAAACCATTTAGTTCCTGCCGCTAATATTCTTATCGTATCCAATGTTATTTATAAAGATTTGATCCTGGAGCAATTGCCGGAAATCAAGGCCGACCAGGTGCTATTGGAACCAAACCGCCGGAACACGGCCCCATGCATTGCTTACGCTGTAAACCGGATCAAAGCCATGACCAATAAAGCCAACATAATTGTGGCTCCATCGGATCATTTGATTTTGAAAGAAACCGACTTTTTGGAAACCATAAAAGCCGGATTTGATTTCGTAGAGAAAAATGATTGCATGTTGACCTTGGGAATCAAACCAAGCCGGCCGGAAACCGGTTACGGCTATATCCAAATTGACGAAGGTGAGTCCAACCTGCGTCGTGTAAAAACATTTACAGAGAAACCGAACGCCGAGCTGGCTCAGATATTCTTTGAAACAGGTGAATTTTTTTGGAATTCAGGCATTTTCCTGTGGAATCTTCAGACTATCGTAAAGGCATTTGATGACTTATTGCCGGAGGTTGCAAACAAGTTTAATGCCGGGAGAGAGTTCTACAATACCGAAAAGGAGCAAGCATTTATCGACGAAATGTACCCTTCGTGCCCCAATATCTCCATCGACTATGGAATTATGGAAAAAGCCGAAAACGTACATGTTTTATGCTCCGACTTCGGATGGACCGACCTGGGAACCTGGGGATCACTCTACGAAATGTCGCCCAAAGACGAGAACGAGAATGTGACATTGAAATGCAACACTGCCTTTTACGAAAGTGAAGGAAATATCGTTGCCTTGCCGTCTGATAAACTTGCGGTGATACAAGACCTGGAAGGTTATATTGTAGCCGAATCTGACAACGTATTGCTTATATGCAAGCTGGAAGAGGAACAACGTATCCGGCAGTTTGTAAACGATATGCATGTGCAGTTCGACGGAAAATTTAATTAATAGTTTAGAATTGGCAGTTGACAGTTGGCAGTTGATAATGCAGGAAAAGAATTCCCGTTTATCAACTGCCAACTGTCAACTATTAACTGATATACATGGCTGATATTATTCATCTTTTACCCGATTCGGTAGCCAATCAAATTGCAGCTGGCGAAGTGATTCAACGTCCGGCATCGGTGCTAAAAGAGTTGGTTGAAAATTCAATAGATGCGGGAGCAACTTTTATTCAAATTGTGATAAAAGATGCCGGACGCACGTTGGTACAGGTGGTTGATAATGGGAAAGGCATGAGTGAAACAGATGCCCGTATGGCATTCGAGCGACATGCCACATCGAAGATAAAAAACGCAGATGACCTGTTTGCCCTGCGTACCATGGGGTTTCGTGGGGAAGCGTTGGCTTCGATAGCCGCCGTTGCTCAAGTGGAATTGCGGACACGCCGTGCCGAAGATGAACTGGGCGTGTTGGTAGAAATTGCCGGAACACGGGTTTTCAAACAAGAAACAGTACAATGTGATTTAGGTACTTCTTTTCAGGTAAAGAATCTGTTTTTCAACGTTCCCGCACGCCGTCGGTTTCTCAAGAGCGATAATGTGGAAAAGAGCCATATTCTGACCGAATTTTACCGCATTGCCCTGGTCAACACCTCAGTGGCATTTTCTTTTTTCGATGGTGATGAGGAAATTTTTCAATTGCCGGCTTCCAACAATAAAATCCGGATTGAAAACATCTTTGGCAAAAATGCCAAAAAGCGTTGGCAGCAACAACTCCTGAATATCGAAACCTCGACCAACCTGGTAACTATTTATGGCTACGTTGGGAAACCTGAATACGCACAAAAATCGGCAACCCAGTATTTCTTTGTGAATGGTCGCTACATGCGTCATCCGTATTTTCATAAAGCTGTGCTACTAGCCTACAATCAAATGATCCAGGCCTCGGAAAGCCCCAATTATTTCATCTATTTCGATGTTGACCCGCAAACTATCGATGTCAATATTCATCCAACGAAAACGGAGATTAAATTTGAAAACGAACAGGCAATCTGGTCCATCCTTTCGGCAGCTGTAAAAGAAGCGTTGGGGAAATTCAACGTAGTCCCATCCATTGATTTCGACCAGGAAGGTGCGATAGATATGCCTACCAGCATCTCCATTGAAAATGTCCGTCCACCCCAAACCAATTTCAACCCGAACTATAATCCGTTCGGAACAACGAGTTACAAACGTCCGAACTTGGATTGGGAACAATTGTATGGCAGCTTCGAAAAGCAAGAAGAGCCTGTCGAATCGAACATCGACTGGGAATCGAACACCGAGCTAGTGGTAACGCCTTCGTTCATCCAGCAGGAACCGCAGCAAGTTATTGAAAATATGGAGACACGAGCCGAAAATTTTCAATACAAAAACCGCTATATCCTGACCGGAATAAAATCAGGCTTACTGATGATTGACCAGCACAGAGCCCATATTCGTATTTTGTTCGATTTATTTCTTGCCCAGATCGAAAATTCAAAAGGAGTTTCGCAACAAGTTTTATTTCCTGAAATCCTTGAACTCAGTGCTGACGATGCTTTGTATTTCGAACAAATCCTGCCTGATTTACAACATGTAGGTTTTGAATTTGAAGCTTTGGAGAATCATTCTTACAGCGTGAAAGGAGTTTCGGCCCAAATAGGAACCGGTAGCGTGATTGACTTACTCCTCGATATGCTCGACAAAGTAAAAACCACTGCGCTCGACCCTACAGCAAGCATCCACGAAACTATTTCCTTGTCGCTGGCTGAAGCCTCTTCGCTGAAAGCCGGACAACGACTGTCGACTGAAGAAATGAGCGACCTCATTGACCGCCTCTTTGCCTGCGCCAATCACAACTTCACGCCCGATGGAAAGAAAATCATGACGATTTTCGATCAGGATGAACTGGAAAAGAGGTTCAAATAGGATTTTAGGATTTTGTACAAAACAAAGAAAGAGATTGCCCGGCCGGACAGTCTCTTTCTTTGTTTCCTGGGTATTGATATGGACTCAAAGTTACAATACCACTTTCGCAACCCTGTTGCCCACGCCCACCAACAACATGCCTTTTACCGAAACCAGAATGGTATTTATCCCCTCGATTGCCGGCTTCCGGACCAATCTTTGTCCTGATGCATCAATGATTTGAATCAGTTCGCCCGCAGAAGCCGAAAACACAATAGTGCCATTGATGACCGAAATGGGCAATTGCGCATGGATCGTATTCAAACCAGTTGCAATTGTTGTGGACAAAGTTGATTTTTCTCCAAACGTCGTTTCAAGTTTCGCCTGATTCCGGGCTTTCACTCGAAAGCCATAGGCAGTATTCCGGGCCAGGTCAATGAGCGTGA
>Ga0207738_100251_pt1 | contig 11694 bp, 11 predicted proteins | sample LuqExpMetagenom9_FD_187767 | JGI IMG/M metagenome (GOLD analysis project Ga0207738, IMG submission 187767) | Tropical forest soil microbial communities from Luquillo Experimental Forest, Puerto Rico - Sample 9 (SPAdes) | ecosystem: Environmental > Terrestrial > Soil > Tropical forest ... | reverse complement strand
CGGGTCAGCAGATTAGCGAAAACCACACCTACCGCGCCAGCCAGTGCACCCAACACCAGAAACTCCACGCTGTAGATGGCTACAATGCGCCGCCGCGTTGCGCCGAGAGTTTTCAGCACCACCGCTTCGCGCATGCGGCGGAAGCGCGTGGAAGCAACGCTGGAAGCCAGAATCGTGAGTCCGGCAAGAATCGAGAAGCCGGCCAGCAGACGGACGACGAAGGTGATCTGCTCCACCACGCTCTCAATGCGTTCCAGCACATCGGCCAAGTTGATCACCGTCACCGAAGGATAAGCCGCGAACAAGGCGCGTTCCAGGGCGGCCACCCGTTTAGGCTCAACATGCGCGCCGCCATACCAGGCCGCGGGCTGATCCTTCAACAGCCCGGAAGGCAGCACGAACGAGGTGCGCGCGCCAATATGCTGACCATCGGCAGCGAAGATGGCCGCGATCCGCAAGGTGCGCACCACGCCGCCCACCTCCAACTCAACCGAGGAACCAACCCCCAGATTCAGACGCTTCACCAGCCAGTCCGCGACGGCCATTTGCTGCGCATTGGCGTCTTTCCACCAGGAACCGGCCGTCAGCTTGTCGCCCTCCGGCACTGTGTCGGACCAGCTCAGCTCGACGCTCTCCAGCATGCGCCGAGGCACATGTTCGCTCTTCATCTCCGCCACCGGCTTGCCGTTGATGCTGATAAAGCGCCCCTGCACAATCGGCATCAGAGTCAGTGGCTGGGTAACGCCGGGTTGATGCGCAAAAAAGTTCTTCACGCCTTCAGCCTCTTCACTCTGTACATCCACCAAAAATAGGTTGGGCAGCTTGGGCGACGCGGTTGCGCGGATATCCTGCAGCAGACCGGACTGCAACAGATACACCGCCAGAATCAGCATGACGCCGGTACCGAGCGCAGCCAGCACCGCCGCAGACTGATTGCCTGGACGATAAAGATTCGCCAGCCCATGGCGCAGCGCAGATGGCAACTGCAAGCGCACGCGATTCAAAAGGAAGCGCAACAGGCGTAGCGCTGCCCAGGCCAGCAACAGCAAGACTGCCAGGGCCGCCGTAAACATGCCGGCAAAAGCCAGACCGATCTTGGCCGAATCGGCCAGGCCCCAGGCGATGCCGCCCAGCGCCACCACCACGGCAGCCGCGAGCAGCAGTTGCAGACGACGCGCCCACCAGCGTGCCAGCCACGCTCTGAAGGTGTCCGGCCCCTGCTCCACCAGCCTGCGCAACACCAGCACGGGGCGCACCGCGCGCACGTCAAGCAGCGGCGGCAGACAGAACAACAATGTGGTCAAAAGCCCCGTACCCAGGCCAGCCAGAATCGACCGCCATGGAAAACCGAGCGTGGCATGAAACGGAATCAGGTTGCCAAAGGCATGCGGCAGCGCATACATCACGGCAAGCCCAGCCAAAACACCCAGCACGGCGCCTGCGAGTCCGAGCCCAAGAGTTTGCAGCAAGAAGATGCGCAACAGATCGGCCGAGCCCGCGCCCATAGCCTTCAAGATGGCCAGCATATCCATGCGCTGTTCAAGATGCGCGTGCATGGCCATGGCCACACCGATAGCTCCCAGCACCATGGCAACCAGACAGATCAAACTCAGAATGGCGGTTGCGTTGTCGAGACCATGCGTGATGGCGGGGTTGCCTTCGCGGAAATCCATCACCTGGGCTTCAGGCAGGATCGCTTCAAGTTGCGTCCGAACGGCCGCCACCTCGGCATCCGCCTTCTTCCCCGTACCGGCCAGCACTGGCAGTTTGACCAGCAGGCGGTGGCTGGCGCGGCTGCCAAAACCGAGCAAGCCAGTCTTCTCCAGCGATGCATTCGAGATCATCACCCGTGGTCCAATGCCCGCACCAGCCGTGGCGCGGTCCGGCTCCTGGGTGATGACGGCGGCAATGCGAAAGCGCATGCCACCCAGCTTCAAGGTTCCGCCCACATGCGCTTTGAGACGGATCAGAAACTCTTCCCCCACCACGGCCTGATCGCCTGCGAGAGCGTCCTGCAAGTTCATGGCCGGTTCCAGCCCCACCTTGCCGTAAAAGGGATACGCTGCGGGATCGACGGCCTTCAGCGTAACCAGGATCGGAACCGGATCCTCGACAATGGAGGCCATCGAAAGAGTTTCCGTGGTCCAGCTTGTGCTCACACCGCCGGCCATTCCGGGGGTACCCAACTGCCTGAGTTTGGCCTGCTCGGTTTCGCTTGGTATGCGAAAGACACGCGCCGTCAGATCACCGCCCAGCAGGGAGCGGGCCTCGGCGGAAAGCGTCCAGCGAAAGCTCTCGCTCAACCCGCGCACGCCCACCAGAGCAGCAACGCCCACGGCAACGCTCAGCACCACGAAGATGAACTTCGCCGGGGCCGATTTCAGATCGCGCCAGCCAATCTGCGCCGCACGCGTCCAGCTCAACGGTTGCTTCACACCCAGCGTTTGGTTAGCCATGGTTTTCCCCGGCAACCGCAACCGCTGTGGCCAACGTATCCTCAACGATCATGCCGTCGCGAAGCACAATGCGGCGATCGGCGCGGCTGGCCACCTCCGCATCGTGGGTGACCAGAACCAACGTTGTGCCCGCGCTTTTGTTGCGGTCCAGCAGCAGGTCCAGCACCAGCTTGCCGTTGGTCGAATCCAAATTGCCGGTAGGCTCGTCCGCCATCACCACAGGCGGCTCCACAACGAAGGCACGCGCCAGGGCCACGCGTTGCTGCTCGCCGCCCGAAAGCTGCACGGGATAGTGCTCCATGCGCTCCTTCAGCCCCACCTCTTCCAGCAGCACACGGGCTTTGGCCACACCGTTGCCCCGAACGTTCAGCTCATGCGGCAGCAAAACATTTTCCAGAGCCGTCAGGGTCTGGATCAACTGATAGCTCTGGAAGACGAAGCCTATCTTCTGGCCGCGCACCTCTGCCAATTGGGCCTCGGCCAGATTATGAATCGGTACGCCGTCCAGCCAGATTTCGCCTTCGCTCGGTGAATCGAGCCCGGCCAGCAAGCCGAGCAAGGTGCTTTTCCCTGAGCCACTCGCGCCCACAATCGCAACAAACTGCCCGGCCGGAATGGTGAGGGAGATACCTTTCAGAATCTCCACACGCCGCGTTCCGTTCTGGATCCACTTTTTAACGCCCTTGACTTCGATCAACTGGCTCTCCTGGCAAAACGGCAGAACTTCCCCGCCCTGCTCCACGTACACTATTCCCGTGTACGTTTGCCGAGCGATTTTCGTTGCAATGTTTTTTGCGGTGGCTGGCCCGGTGTTGCAGGCCGCGGCCCCCAAGCTGGTGGTTTGCTATGGCGACAGCATCACGGCCGGATACGGTCTGGAGCGCGGTCAGGCCTACACCGACGCCCTTCAACACACTCTGGACAGCCAGAAAATTGCCGCCAAAGTGGTGAACCGGGGCACCAGCGGCGCCACCACCAAAGATGCCGTGGCGGGTTTGCCTGCGGTGTTGGCGCTGCATCCCGATGTGGTGATTGTGGAGTTTGGCGGGAACGACGGTCTACGCGGGCTACCCCTCGATCTGACCCGCCGCAATCTGGATCAGGTATTGACTAAGCTGGAGGCGGCCCATGTAAAGGTGCTCCTGGCCGGCATCACCCTGCCGCCTAACTACGGCCCCGAGTACATCGCCCAGTTTCAGGAGATCTTCCGTTCGCTGGCCGCAAGACACCATACTGCTCTGATCCCCATGCTGTACAAAGACCTTGTCCATGTTCCCGGGACCATACAAACCGACGGCATCCATCCTACCGCCAAAGGGTCGGCGCTCATTGCCCGGACGCTCTTGCCGGGCCTGAAGCCGCTCCTGAGTTCAAAGTAATTACATCATCACAATGACCGGCTGAAAGAGCGTTCCGGCAATCCGTTTGGCCACGCCCACAATCTCGCGCGGACCGCTGAAGACCTTGACCAAAGAAGCATCCGAGAACTCGGGCAGATTAGCCTGGGCTCCGTTGCGCAGGCGGCCAAGAGCCACGGTATCTCCCGTAACCGACGGCATGTGCGTCAGCAGCGCACGGGGATGCACGCAAAGCTGCTCCAGGGCTTCCACATTGCCGGCAACGGCTTCCAGTTCTTCCAGCTTGTGCGCATCCGCCAGCGTAAAGACACCGGCCTGCGTGCGGCGCAGTGCGGAGAGATGCGCGCCACAGCCTAGATCCTCACCCAGTTCATAGGCCACGGAGCGCACATATCCACCTGCAGAAATGCTCATGGCAAAGGTGGCTTCCGGGCCATCCATAGCGAGAATCTGCAACGAAGAAATGTTGACCAGCGCCGGCTTCAGTTCCACCGGCTTGCCCTCGCGCGCCAGTTTATAGGCAGGCTTGCCGCCTATCTTCTTGGCCGAAAATTGAGGCGGCATCTGCTGCATCTCGCCATGGAAACGTGCCGCTGCCAGGCGGATACGCTCCAGCGTCAACTCCGGGCCACGCTCTGGCCAGCAGTCCGGGCCAGCCGGCTCGCCTTCGGCATCGTAGGTGTCGGTGGCAAAGCCGAAACGGATCGCTCCGGTATAGCTCTTTTCCGCGGTAGAAAAATACTGTGCCAGCCGGGTGTATTTCCCCATCAGCAGGGGCAATACGCCGGTGGCCATTGGATCCAGCGTGCCCAGATGCCCGATAGAGCGCTCGCCGGTGATTCTACGCAGACGGCTCACCACGTCGTGGCTGGTGATGCCGCCTGGCTTGTCGATAACTAAAAGCCCGTTCACTCAACTACTTTAAGCCATGGGAGCGGTTTGCCACGTTGGAAAACCAGCCTCAGACTTCCTGCACGTCCTATTCCGCACATAACGCGCTCTGGGGCTCCTGGTATGATCAACGCAAACTCCAGCACGCGACCATTACCCATGACCATCCGCCCCATGCAGCCCGGCGAGCAGCATCAGGTTTCCCATCTGATCTGGAGTGTGTTCTGCGTCTTTGAAGCCCCCACCTACAGTCGGGAAGGCGTGGAGGCGTTTCATGCCTGGATTGAGCCGGCCAAGTTAGCCGAACGTTTTAGCCACCCCGGCTTCTTCCTGCTCTGTGCATGGGAGGCAGAAACACTGGTGGGCGTTCTCGCCGTCCGCGATTACGCCCACATTGCCCTGCTGTTTGTGGATGCCAGCTATCAACGCCGTGGTATTGCCCGTGCTCTGGTGAGCGAGGCTCTCGCGCGCTGCCGCGAAGACAATCCCTCGCTGCTGGCCATCACCGTCAACTCCTCTCCGTTTGCCGTTCCCATTTACAAACGGATGGGCTTTGCGGCAATCGACCAGGAGCAGACGATTCAGGGAATCCGCTTTACGCCTATGCGCCTGGAACTGAAGAACCGGGGTTAGATGGTTCCTGTTCCCGGCTGGCGCACCAGGGAGAGGAATTCTGCACGCGTCTCTTTTTGCTGAAAGCAACCCACCATAGCGCTGGTCACCGTGGAGGAGTTCTGTTTTTCTATGCCGCGCATCATCATGCACAGGTGGCGCGCTTCAATCACCACACCCACGCCCTGGGGCTGAATAGCGTGTTGAATGGCATCGGCAATCTGGCGGGTCATGCGCTCCTGCACCTGCAGGCGGCGCGCAAACACCTCGATGAGACGCGGAATCTTGCTCAGGCCAAGAACTTTGCCCTTGGGAATGTAAGCCACATGCACACGGCCAAAGAACGGCAGCATGTGATGTTCGCAGAGCGAGAACATCTCAATGTCCTTGACGATCACCATCTCGTCGTAATCCACGTCGAACATGGCGCCGCGCAGAATCTGGGTGGGATCCTCGTCGTAGCCCTTGGTCAAAAAGCTCATGGACTTCTCGAGTCGCTCCGGCGTGCGCAACAACCCGTCGCGAGTGGGATCCTCGCCCAAGCGGCCCAACAACTCACGATAGATCTCCTGCGTTGTGAATCCGCTCAAACCTTCTTCCTGTTCCGTTGCCCTGCGTACCGGCTTGGTGACCACCATCGGCTGCGCCATCCTGTTCTCCTCACGCTCCGGGGAATGGAGCGTCCATCATCTTGTGTTCAAGCGCCCCGTTATGCGCTGCGCATCTCAAAAAAGTTGTTCTCCGTCTCTTCCACACGCACCCGGTCCAGGCTGTCCTCCGGCAACGCGCTTTCCAACAGATCGAAGATCACCTTCGAGAAAACCTCAGTTGTAGGAACCTGGTCAGCAAACACCGGATCCAGATTCAGATTGGCATGATCAAAACGCTCCAGTACCGCTTGCTGCACAACGCGATCCAGATCCACCAGGTTCATGACCATGCCTGTAGCCTTGTCCACCTCGCCGCCCACCACAACCTCCACCACATAATTGTGACCGTGGCCAAACGGATTGTTGCACTTGCCATAGGCTGCGCGATTCTCGTCCGCCGTCAGCCGATCGGTATGCAGTCGGTGGCTGGCGCTCAACATGTAGCGACGGCCAAAGTACGCCCTCAAGCCACACCCCGCTGTTCCAGCTTGGGCACAGACGGCAAATCCTGAGGCCCGCGATATTCCGCAAAAATCTCCGGCGTCTCCCAGATTCTTACCCGGCTCAACTCCACCTTGGCCTTGCTGAGTTCCGGCGTAAGTCTCTGCCAAGCCGCAATCGCAAGATTCTCGGTAGTCGGCACCCGCTCCCGAAAATCCTCCGTCTCCAGATTCAGGTGGCGATGATCCCAGGCATCCAGAACCTGGCGTTCAATCACATCCTTCAGCCATTTCAGATCCACAACAAATCCCGTGACCGGATCTGGCTCGCCAGCGACGGTGACCTCCAGCGTGTAGTTGTGACCATGACCGTTGCGATTCGCGCATTTACCAAAGACGCGCACATTCTCCTCGGCCGTCCAGCCGGGATTCCAATAGTAGTGCGCCGCGGAAAACGTGGCCCGCCGTGTCAGGAAGATCATTCGGTCCTCATTGGTTCAGATGCACGACAGCCGAATCCGTTTCACAGATTCACCGCAGCATCCCGTACCGCGAAAGATTCCAGGGTGCTTTCTTCTGGTTTATCAGGATCTTACAGCCCTATTGGTTGTAGCTGCGCCCCTTCCAGCTCACCTGTTTGAGCACCTTGTGCTGAAACCAACTGCGATAGAGCAGGAACACAAACAGGGGCAGGCCAAGAGGCGTCAACGCACAATCGAGGAACGGAAAATTGGACTTGGCCACGCGCGCATAGAAGCGCACCAGGGTGCGTAACCAGAGCAAGGCCAGCACCCAGCCCGCAGCCAGCCACTGAATGGAGTGCTGCGCGAATTTTGCATTCCAGAGCACCACGGCCAGCACCGGCAACGCAAACAGCAGGAAGAAATCGAGAGCACGCCAGAGCGAGAGCGCAAGGGTGTTATTGAATAGCAGGGCCAGATTCTTGGTCCAGCCTTCCATCATGGCGCGGGTGGTGCGATACATGCGGGTGGAAACCGCGTCGTCCGCATAGCGGAAACGCAAGCCGATGCGACGCTTTTTGGCCATGAAGGCGAGTTCGACATCTTCCAGCACCTCGCGCGAGACGGCGGCATGTCCGCCCAGCTTGCGGTAAGCCTCACGCTCGATGAGCAAGAACTGTCCGTTGGCAGCGGCAATGCGCTGCTCCTTGGGATCGGAAACCTTGGCCGGCGGATAGCTGAGTGCCAGTTCACAAAAGACCAGCGGCATGAGGGAGCGCTGGGCCAGACCGGTAACAATCTGGCGAGGCGAGTAGCTGAGTACGCCACATTTATGGCGTTCGGCCTCGTGCAGCGCGCGATGCAGGTTGCCGGGTTCGTGCAGCGTATCGGCATCGGTAAACAGCAACCAGCGTCCCCGAGCCTGCCTTGCCGCGGCAAAGACGGCGTTGTTTTTGCCGGTCCAGCCCCGTTCGAGCTTGGGAGCTTCGATCACGGTAACGCCCTGGAAGCTGCGGGCAATCTCAGCCGTGCGGTCCGAGGAATGATCGTCGACCACGATCAGTTCCCAATCCTTGCCGAGTTCAAAAACATCCTCCGACTGCGCCACCAGGGACTGGAGACATGCCGCCAGACAATCCTCTTCATTGCGGGCCGGAACAATAACGGTCAGCTCCAGCAATTCGGTGGGTTCGGGCTGGTCGAATACGGTGCCTGCCAGTGCCGAGGCAGCCCACTCGCGCCAGTCGCGCGGGGCGGTGGTCTCACCCTCTTCGCCCAGCCCCAGTATGGGTTTGTACTCGCTTTGGTCCTGCTCGCCGTGCTCCGGCATTTCGGTGGTCATGCGCTCCCCTTTCAGCCCCTCTTTCAGACCGGCCTACCCGCTCCGTATTATAAAGAGGTGCGATTCCCTAGACTGCTCCAACTCGCGCTTCTTGCTCCCCTGCTGTTGGCCACGGCCTGCAATCGAGGCATCCATCCGGCGCAAACCGGCAAGGCGGCTCCCGACTTTACCGTGAGCGACGGCTCCACCACCGTGCATCTGGCCAGCTATCGCGGGCAGGTGGTGCTGGTGAACTTCTGGGCCACCTGGTGCGGCCCCTGCGTGGTGGAAATGCCTTCCCTGCTAGCCCTGCACCATCAATTGCCCAACGTAGCCATCCTCGCCATCAGTGTGGACGAAGATGCAGACGCCTATGCCAGCTTTGTGCGCCGCCGCCATGTGGACCTGATCACCGTGCGCGATCCGCAGCAGAAAGCCGCCAAGCTCTTCCATACCGAAATGTGGCCGGAAACATATGTGATCGACCGCCAGGGTGTGGTGCAACGCAAATTTGTGGGCGCGCAGGACTGGACCAGCCCGGAGATCCAACGCTATCTGAGCTCGCTGTGAGGCCCAGGCTTCACGCCACACCGCATCTTGGTATCATGCTCCTATGACTACGGTCGAAATCCTCTATCGCTATGCCTCAGCCCCCACGGAGCCGGTGGCCTTTGCCTTGGCGGCTCTTCGCGACGTTTATGGCATCCGCCGTATCCAACTCGAATCCACGGCCCGGACGCTGCTGGTGGAGTACGACGCTACCCGGTTGAATGCCGCCACGGTGAGCAATCTGGTGCGCTGCACCGGCCTTGAGCTGGTGGAAGAACTCTCCCAGCTCCCCCCGCAACCGGAGCCCGCGGGCGCGGAAAAGGCCTAAATACGCCGCTTTTAACTCGCGTATTACGTTGTGGTTCCGGGCCATTTGCGTTCTTCGCTCGTTCTTGATAATCTGTCTTTGGTTCGGTGATGAGCAACAGCTCAGCGACGAACTGAAAAGGTGTGCGCCCGTAGCTCAGCTGGATAGAGCGACTGACTACGAATCAGTAGGTCGGGTGTTCGAATCACTCCGGGCGCACCATAAATGATCGAGCGGCCACCAGGGCCGCTTTTTTCATGTCTGCAAACAGACTTCCCTTCCCGTCTCCCCACATTCCTTGCCCGTTCGTCTTGCACAGCACTACAGGTGAATTGCGTGCACGCGGATTGAATCATATTTGGAATCGACGCTGGCCAAGACGGTACGCGCCAGCAGTTCCCATGGTCCACACGGTGGGTCCGGTAGTCCAGCCCTTTCACGGATCAATCGCTCAGCGCCCAGCCAGTTGGGCCCCATCTGCCGCGTGTAACCGCGATAGATGCGGCGCACTACCTTCAGCCCGGCCGCTTCCAAGGTACGATCCAGCGAGTTGCGGGTGAAAAAATGCAGGTGGCGAGGCGCATCGCTCAAGAACCACCCCGGGCCATGGATTCTGAATCCTGCGGAAGCGTGGTTCGGCACCTCGATCACCGCGGTCCCGCCGGGAGCCAGCAACTGTTTCACGTTGCTCAGGGCCGCTACCGGATCCATGCAATGCTCCAGCACATGCGCCAGCAGCACCACACTGAACTGCTGCCCCCGCACCTCATCCGGCAAAGCCTCCGCGGTTCCGGCAAGCACAGGTCCGAATTGACTGGCAGTCTGGCGCGCCTGAGGATCGGGCTCAATACCCATCACGTCATATCCGGCCAGAGCGAACATCTTCATGAACTGCCCCGCACCGCACCCCAGATCGCACAGCGAGGGATGGCTGCCGGTGAGCGAAAGGGTGCGCGCAATCTCGCCCGGCTCCAGACTGGCGCCGCGATCAAGCCTCCACGCCAAACTCACGCGCAAACGATCCAGCCAGCGCGCAGCTCGGCCGCAGGCTACTTCTTCAGCATGGGGCAGGTAATTGGAAGGATAGAACTGGGAAACGGCCGCTGAATCGAACTCCCCTTGCACACGGCCATAGCCACAGGGAGTGCACCATTCCACCCGATAGAGGGTGCCGTCGGCGGGTCGCAGATGGTCGCACACACTGAAGCGCATCTCCATTGCTCCGCCACATAAGCTGCAACAGCCCATCGTCCGGACCCTCGCAAATTGGTACCACAAGCATACAGAAAGACGCAGGCTCCTGCCGCAAACCCGCTGAAGCCATGGAACGGAAGTGTAGAGAACCGGACTTGAAGGGTCCTGACTGTGCGCGGATTTTCAGCGCGGTTATCCACATACAGATGGTTCCCAGCCCTGCCGCCACGGCCCATCCCGGCTGTACGCGGTTTAATCTGGAAAGCAGCATGATTCGTGACGACGCCCCCGAGCCCCAGCCGTTCAACGCCGGCCCTGAGCCCCTTACTGCATCCGCGCCTCTTCCGCAGGACAAGAGCGATGCCGAGCTCACGCCCTTCATGCGTCAATGGGCTGCCGCAAAACGTGAAAACCCCGATGCCCTGCTGTTCTTCCGCATGGGCGACTTCTATGAGCTGTTTTACGATGACGCCGTAGTGGTGAGCCGCGAGCTGCAATTGACCCTCACCGCACGCGACCGCGAACGCTCGCAACCCATGTGCGGCGTCCCCTACCACTCCGTGGAAGGCTACCTGGCGCGTCTGCTGCGCAAGGGCTACCGGATCGCCATGTGCGACCAGATGGAAGATCCGAAGCTCACCAAAAAGATTGTCCGGCGGGAAGTGACCCGCGTTCTTACCCCCGGCACGGCCCTGGACTCGGCCCTGGGCCAGGATCAGAACAACTTTCTGGCCGCCTATCATGAAAGCGCCAACGGACAACTGGCCGCCATTGCGCTTCTGGACCTCTCCACCGGCGAGTTTCGTACCGCCGAATATACGGGCCCAGCCGCTCGTACCCAAGCCATTGAAGAGATTCTGCTCGCCAGCCCCAGTGAAATTCTTCTGCCCGCCTCGCTCCAACAGCCGGACGCCTTTGCCAGCATTGCCGCCCGTACCCGCGTAGACGACTGGGTATGGACCCATGACTTTGCCGTGCCTCTGGTGGAACGCCAGTTGGGCGTCAAGTCTCTCGAAGGCTATGGGCTGAGTGGCCACGAAGCCGCCGCCACCGCTGCCGGAGCCATCCTGCATTACGTGCGCACCACCCAGAAGAATGAGGCTCTGCATGTAGACTCGCTCCGCTTCCAGGAGCACTCCGGCGCGCTTGAGCTGGATCATGTGACGGTGCGCAACCTGGAGTTGGTCGAGCCTCTGTTCCAGGGCCAGGACGACCGCGCCACCCTCTTCCGGACTCTGGATGCCTGCCTTACCCCCATGGGCAAGCGACTGCTGCGCTCCACCATCCTGCGCCCGCTGGGCGACGCGGCCCAGATTGAAGCGCGTTACCAGGCCGTAGCCGAGGCCCATGGCGACCTGATGCGGCGCGAGGAACTCCGCCGCGCCTTTGGCGGCATTCTGGATCTGGAGCGGCTGCTGGCACGCCTCTCCCTGGACTCGGCCGGCCCCCGCGCTC
>Ga0207738_100250_pt1 | contig 11700 bp, 6 predicted proteins | sample LuqExpMetagenom9_FD_187767 | JGI IMG/M metagenome (GOLD analysis project Ga0207738, IMG submission 187767) | Tropical forest soil microbial communities from Luquillo Experimental Forest, Puerto Rico - Sample 9 (SPAdes) | ecosystem: Environmental > Terrestrial > Soil > Tropical forest ... | reverse complement strand
TACTGGCCCACGGTGTAGTTAATGCCGTAGCCGCCACGCACCACCATCTGCTTGATGTGCGGCACGCGCCAGGCTACCCCGATGCGCGGCGAAAAGGCCGTGCGGTACGGGTCCACCAGGCTCGAGCGCAAAGCGCCGCTCGACGCGCCCACTCCGCCGGCCTGCACCTCGCTCTGGCGAGTAAAGCCCGCCGCCGCGTTCGTATCCACCATGGACAGATGGTTGAACTTCTCCGTATAGGGAGCAAAGTACTCGTAGCGGATTCCATAGTTGAGCGTCAGCGTGTTGGTCGCGCGCCAGTCATCCTGCGCATAAAAATCCACCACATTGTCGCGCAGGTAGCTCTTGGCGGTGGAGGTATTGATGGTGGTGGCCTGCGGAAGTCCCAGCAGCATGTCGGCCAGGGAAGCGCCGGTGGAACTGGAGCCGGACGCATCCTGCGTAAACAGGCCGGTAAAAGTAAAGGTGCCGGTGGCGTTTGATCCCCCCAGGAAGTCGCGATGCACGCGCCGGAAATCCGCGCCAAAGCGGAGATTGTGCTTGTGATAGATCCAACTGACGCTCTCTGAGAACGACAGCGTCTGAGAGATGGACTGGTTCGGCTGCACCTCGCTCAACCCGTTCATTGAGCTGAGCGTCACGTTGGGCAGGCCGTAGTTGAGCGCTCCCGCCCCGGGCACGGCCACGCCCAACTGTTGCGCAATATCCGTCACGCCGGTAAAGAAGTTCTGGGTTTGTGCCGCGCTGCGATTCCAGTTGGCGTTGAAGTTGCTGGTCACGCGTTTGTAGCCCACCGTGTAACCGGTCTGCACGGAATAACTATCCGACCAGTTCTTGCCGCCCAGTTGCGGAAAGATGTTCACATTGTCTGCCGCCGAGTGGCTCCAGTTGGCGTTCAGGTTGATGCTCTGGCGCAGCCCTTGATTCTGCTGGCGGCGATTGCCACCGCCACCAAAGCCTCCACGCCCCATGCCCAGGAGCGAAGCATTCTTGCCCAGGGAGCGCATATAGCGCAATCCGGCCTGGGTCTGATTGGTCTGCTCGCTGCTCAGCAGATGGTAGTTGTAGCTGTTGACGCTCTGGCTCAGATTGGGCTCGGGGAAATAGTTGAGCAGGGCCAGCGCCGCAGCGGAGAGCCGCGCCGTGGGAATCACATTCGGCGTGCCATCCACAATACCGGTGTTGCCCTTGGCCACAAACTGGGTCTGCGTGACGGGATCGTAGATTGTGGCCAGACCGGTGGCCGTAAAGTCGCCCTTGCGCTGGGCGGCGGTGGGCACAATCGCATACTGGTCCAACGGCGTGGAACTGCGCTGGCCGCTCAAGGTCAAAAAGACTGTGTCTTTGCCGCTGGGCTTGGTTACGCCCGGAATGTACGGCGCACTCATGAAGGTGATACCAAAGCGGTTGGTGCCGGAGGAGGGTTGCGCCTGCGATTGGCCACGCAAGCTGTAAGGCTGCGCGTTCATCGCCGAGTTCGATCCCTGCCAGAACAATGAGCCATGAGGCTGCCCAGGGTTGAAGCCGCGGAAGTTCATCCGCCCGCCCCCCATTCCGCCTGGGCCGCCAAAGCCGCCTCCAGGACCACCAAACCCACCGCCGCCCGCAAACCCACCAAAATTGCCGCCCCCGGAACCTCCGCCGCCAAACAATCCGGCCATGGCTCCATTGGGCCCGCCCAGTTGCGCGCGCACCGTCTCCATGGCATCGCGCAGCCGGTCCATATCCATACCGGCCAGCGCGCTCACCTGGCCCTGCTGGCCGCTGATGGCCACCGACTCGCCGCTGAATTCGGAGCTGGTTGCCACCGTTGGCAGCTCCGCGCCCGAGCTCTGCGTGCCGGTGCCGGCTTGGGTCTCCGTACCGGACTGCAATGCGCTCAGCAGACTTACCGCCTGCGCGCCATTGCCGCTCAGTTGCTGCACCAGTTGCGCCGCCGCATTTTCGGTCTGCGTCTGCGCCTTCTCGGCGGCAGCCGCGCGCGAGGCTAGCTGCAGATCAAAGTTGAGCGTCTGCTCATGGCTCTGCGCATTCAGTACCGCTTCCTGCGCGCCCTGCGCAAAACCGGCAAACTGGGTACGAACCACGTAGCGGCCGTTCTGCGCCAGCACCAGAGTCCAGGCTCCGTTCAGGTCCGTGGTGGTGGCCACGCGCTTACCGGTGAGCGTATTCAGCGCCATCACCGTTACGCCCGGCAGGGGCGTGAGGCCGCTCTTCACCGTACCGCGCAGCTTGCCGCCCGCCTGCTCCACCTGTGCCGCAGGCTCCTGAAGGCTATGCACAACGGTTGCGCCCCATACCCCGATTCCACATCCCACCACCACTGCCAGCTTCAATCGCATCATGCTCTTGCTGTCCTCACCTGAGCTTCGGCCTTACCCTAACAGACGGATAAAACATGCCGGGGGTTGAGTCGCGCCAGGATATGAGCCTTCTTCGGCATCAGAGTCCAGACACAACGACGCGCTCACCAGGGAAGACGCAAAAAAGCTCCTGCTCCGCGTCACAAACGCGTAAAGCTGTGTAACAAACTGTCACGGCCCCTGCCCGGTGAACGAGCTGCGAAGAATCTCAAAATGAAACCCAGTAAGGACGCGGGGTTTCCAACAGGCTTGCATTCCGACTCCGGGCATGTTAACTATTGTGTCAATATTCTTTCGGTCGCTACCGGGCAAGTAACCCCCAAGGGCAGACCGAACCTGGGGACCATCATGAAAATCGGCACTACCATTCGCGCACTCCGCCTGCAGAAGGCTCTCTCGCAGGGCGACATCGAGAAAAAGACCGGTTTATTGCGCTGTTACCTTTCGCGCGTAGAGAATGGCCACACCGTTCCTTCGCTGGATACGCTTTCCAAAATTGCCATTGCCCTGGACGTGCCGCTCGCACAGTTTTTTGCCGACGACTCGCTGAACCGCCAGTTGGGCAACCAGAAACTCTCCGACGAGGAACTCCGCTTTTTGACCCAGATCCGCCGCTACTCGTCCAACTTGAACGAGAGCGACCGCAAGCTGCTGATGGCCATGGTGAAGAAGTTCGCCCAAACCGCGGTGCGATAGCGCGGCCCGCGCGGCAACCGGCCACAAGCGTGCCCGCCGCCCGTGGAACAAGTTCTGCTTGAGCAAGCGGGGCCTTCGGGCCCCGTTGTGCGTTGTCCTCTGCAATGTGCAAGAAAAAACTGGTCAGCGACCTTGCCGGAACGGCAAGTTTCGTCAGGTTCGCAGCCTAGCTAAAACTGGGCCAGATAGAAGCTGAACAGCGTCAGCAGCAACACCACCATGGCCACGGCAAAGCGGCGACGTACCTCGAACTTCTGGCGGGGGGAGCCGATGCGGGGCACCAGAGGCAAAGCAAAGAGCAGGCCGCAGGCAAATCCGCCGATGTGTGCCGTGTTGTCGATACTGACCGGTGAGCCCGGAACCATACTTGCCAAGCCAATCACCAGATTGATGGCCGCAAAGGTGATAACCGACTTGCGCAGCCCGTTCAATTCAACCCGAGGCACCGGCAGCAACGGCGATTTGAGCAGGATAATGAGCACGCCAGCCACGCCGAAAACCGCGCCGGATGCACCCGCGCCCACCGGGCCGAAGAGACCCACCTCGCCCAGAGGAGGGTGGAATCGCCAGGAATTCCATAGCGTGGAGAGCAGGTTGCCGGCTGCACCGGTAAGGATGTAAGCGGTCACCATCCCCGAGAAGCCCAGCAGCGGCTCGGCCAGCAGGCCCAGGTTCCACAAACACCACATGTTGGTGGCCAGATGGATGATGCCCACATGGACAAACATGGCAGTCACAATCCGCCACCATTCGCCGTAAAACAGGACAGCTCCGGCGTTATTGGCGCCATGCGAGAGCAACTCGCTCCAGGACGGGCTGATAAAACTGACGTGCCCGGCCAGCATCCAGAGGAAAACCAGGATGTTGGCAGCCATCAGCAGATGCGTGGCGGGGGCAATCTCCCAGGCGGAGCGGTTGCGCCGCTCGCGTGGCTGGGTATGCGGCTGCGCGGCTACGCCGTCAGGTGGCAGAATTTCAGGCTCGGGAACTGGCGGAGAACTCCCCATATCTTAACTTTACCCGAAGCCGGGGCGGAGACTGCGCCTCCTAAGCGATTCCTGGAGTCCAAAGTTCCCGTCCGCGTCTCATAAAATGGTGCCGGATCCTGCTTTGGGGCCTGGAGTTGTAGTCTGAATACGGTAGTTCCTACGTTATCTGAATCTTGGACCCCGCCGGCCAGGCGAACCCAGCTCATCGCCGGCGCTGAAAACCCTCACAACAAGGAGAGTTCCCATGAGTTCCGCCGCCAATGGCCTGAAACCCGTCCGTCGCGCCCTGCTGAGTGTGACCGACAAGACCGGCCTCGTCGAATTTGCCCAGAAGCTTGCCGACTTCGGGGTTGAGCTTGTCTCCACCGGAGGTACCGCCAAAGCACTCCGTGAAGCAGGTCTTACGGTCAAGGACATCAGCGATTTGACGGGCTTTCCGGAGATGCTCGATGGGCGCGTGAAAACGCTCCATCCCAAGGTCCATGGCGGCCTGCTCTATATCCGCGGCAACGCCGCCCACGAGGCAGCCGTGCGCGAGCACCAGATCGAGCCCATCGACATGGTGGTGGTGAACCTCTACGCTTTTGAAAAAACCGCCGCCCAACCCGGCGTCGCCTTCGGCCATCTGATTGAGAACATCGACATCGGCGGTCCTTCCATGGTCCGCTCGGCCGCCAAGAACTTTGAAGATGTGGCCATTGTGACCCGCGTGGCCGATTACTCCGCCCTGGCTGAAGAGCTGGCCGCCAACCACGGCTCACTCCACCGCGCCACCCGCTGGGAACTGGCCAAGAAGGCCTTTGCCACCACCGCCGCCTACGATACTGCCATTGCCAGCACGCTGGAACAGATCGCCGGCTCGCCCACCCCAGCCGAACCTGCAGCGCCGGACACCGCGGCTCTGCCCGCCACGCTGCGCATCAGCATGCCACTGCAACAGGCTCTGCGCTACGGTGAGAATCCTCACCAGCGCGCCGCTCTGTATGCGGACGGAACAGGCCTGGGCATTGCCGGCGCAACGCAGTTACAGGGCAAGGAATTGAGCTTCAACAATTTGGTGGATCTGGACGCCTGCTGGGAACTGGCCCAGGAGTTCGACTCCCCGGCCGTGGCCATCATCAAGCACACCAATCCCTGTGGCGCGGCCATCGGCGGCTCCGTGCTGGAAGCCTACCAGCGGGCTCTGGCCTGCGATCCTCTCTCTGCTTTTGGCGGCGTAATCGGCATCAATCGCGAAGTGGATGCGGCGGCGGCCGAAGAGATTGCCAAGTTGTTTGTGGAGGCAATTGCCGCACCCAGCTTCACCGCCGAGGCCCGCGAGCGCTTTGCCGCCAAGAAGAATCTGCGCCTGGTCGAAGTGAAATCGGCTCCGGCACGACCCGTGGCCAAACATGTTTCCGGCGGCATGCTGGTGCAGGACGCCGATACGGCGCGCATCGACCCGGCCGGACTGAAGGTGGTCACCAAGCGGCCACCCACCGCCGAGGAGCTTGAGAACCTGCTCTTCAGTTGGCGCGTCTGCAAACATGTGAAGTCCAACGCCATTGTGTACGCGCGCGGTGGCCAGACCATCGGCGTGGGCGCGGGCCAGATGAGCCGCGTAGATGCCGCCCGCTTTGGCGCGCAGAAGGCCGTGCTCGATCTCAAAGGTACCGTTGCCGCATCCGACGCCTTCTTCCCCTTCCCCGACGGGCTGGAGGAGATTGTGAAGGCCGGTGCCACCGCCGTCATCCAGCCCGGTGGCTCGGTGAACGACCCCAAGGTTATTGAAGCCGCTGACCGGCTGAACGTGGCCATGGTCTTTACCGGTGTCCGCCACTTCCGGCACTGAGACATACATAGATTCAGGAAGTAAATTTCTTGAACCTGTAGATCAAGAAGCGCTATAGTGATTGAAGATATCCCCCCGGGCGCTTAGGCGGTCGGGCGCGAAGCCGCTCCAACAGAGCGGCTTCTGCATTTACGGAGCTAGCCGTTTGACCACAAACGTCTATATCGACGGCTTCAATCTGTATTATGGTGCTCTGCGGCAAACCCCATATCGCTGGCTGAATCTTGAGCAAATGTGCCAGCTTCTTCTCCCCACAAACGTTATAGCCGAGATCAAATATTTCACCGCACTGGTTTCAGCCCGTCCGCACGATCCGGCCCAGCCAATGCGCCAGCAGCTCTTTCTTCGGGCTCTGGGGACCTGCCCCAAAGTTTCCGTTCATTTTGGGCATTTTTTGACGCATGAGGTAATGATGCCCCTGGTCGTTCCAGCAGGCCAGCCGCAGCAATATGTCCGTGTCGTCAAAACCGAAGAAAAAGGATCGGATGTTAATCTGGCAACGCATCTTCTGCATGACGCACACATGGGAAGGTTTGATATCGCTGTCGTAGTTTCGAATGATTCCGATCTGCTTGAGCCGATTCGTATCGTACGTCAAGAACTGGGAAAACGTGTTGGGCTTTTAAATCCCCACCCAAATCCTAGCCGCGCGTTATTGCCCCACATAGACTTCATCAAGCCCATCCGCAAGGGTGTACTCAAGACCTCACAGTTTCCCGATGTCCTCACGGATGCACGCGGAACCTTCACCAAGCCCGTCTCCTGGTAATCCTCGTACGCTATGCCAGCATCTTCCGAATCCGCCGACCTTCGTACCCGGATAGTGGCCCTTGCCCGCCACATGGACTGGTACCGGGGACTGCGGGCGGCCATTGCCTTGTGCATGCCGGTGGTGTTGGGCGACTTGCTCTCCATCCCCAACCTGGGCTGGGCGGGACTGGGCGGCTTTGAGGCCATCATCTCCGACGCGGGTGGCCCGTATCGTTTGCGTCTGGGTTCCCTCGCCACTGTGGCTCTGGGCGGCGCGCTGGGGCTCACCCTGGGCACGCTGGCCGGCAACAGCCTGGCCTGGGCGCTTCCGGTCACCATCGTCTTCTGTTTTGTGTGGAGTTATCTGGCCGTGTTGGGCGCGCCCTTCAGCGGCGCGGGAACCCTGGTGCAGGTCATCTACATCTGCGGCATCGGCGCACCCGATCCCAGCGTGCATGAAGCGGTTATGCGCGGCCTACTGCTGATGATCGGCGGTTTGTGGGCGGCGGTGCTTTCACTGCTGTTGTGGCCGCTGGATGCCTACCGTCCGGCGCGTTTAGCGGTCAGCGCCTGCTACACCGATCTGGCCAGCTTCCTCGATTCCATCTCCCAACTGGCGGCCCGGGGCTCGCAGAGCGCGGCACTCTGGCATCGTCTGGCGCAGCATCATCAATACCGTTTGCGGCGCACGGTGGAACAGGGCTGGCAGGCGTTGGCCGCGGTGCGCGCGCGCCGCCAGGCGGAGACCCCGCAGGGCCAGCAACTGGTGGTGTTGCTGGAACATGCCGACCTGCTGATGGCCCGCTTCATCGCTATTGCCGAACACATGGAAAGCCAGACCAATTGCGCCAGTTGCAGTCCCTGCCAGGCGCATTATCTGGCCGGACTCGACGACCTCCGGCTGGTGTCTTCCTGGATTGCGGCTCTCCTCGAAGACCGCGCAGGGCAAACCATGGCCCATGCCGAAGCCCAACGCGGACGTATGCGCCGTCTGCCTGCCTTCGTGGAAGGCACTGAGTGCGCGGGCAACGCCGGTGGCCGCTTCCTGGCCGATCAGGTGGCCGCCTCCGCCTCTTTGCTTGATTCCTCGGTGGATAGCGCTGCGCAGTTGCGCATCGGACGGGCCATCCAGCGCCGCCCGGAGCCCAAGATTCCCCAGGGTGCTTCGCAAGGCCACTTCGCCCATGTGCATCTGCGTCTGGCGCAGTTCCATTCCGACTGGTCGCCGCTGCGTGTGGCCTCTCAGTTGCGCGCCAATTTCACGCGCTCCTCGCTCCTGCTGCGCCATGCGGCCCGCGTCACCATCGTCTGCGGGCTGGACGTATTCCTGATCTTCCAGCTCAATATCGACCACGGTTACTGGCTGCTGCTCACCTCGCTGATCGTGCTGCAACCCCATGTTTCCGGTACTATGCGCCGGGGCCTGCAGCGAATTGGCGGCACCGTGGGCGGGGGAATTCTAGCTGCCCTGCTGGCCGCGGCCCTCCACACCCAGTTGGCCACCGCCGCTACCCTATTTCCGCTGGCCCTACTCGCTCTGGCTATTTTGCCGGTGAGCTATACGGCCTTCTCCTTCTTTTTGACGCCGACCTTTGTGCTGGCCTGGCTGCCCTACTCGGGCGACTGGAGGCTGGCCGTCATCCGCACCCTCAACACCATCGGCGGGGCGCTGCTCTCCGTAGCCGCCATGTACTTTCTCTTTCCCAGCTACGAACGTGACCGGGCACCGCAGTTTCTGCGCTCAAGTCTGGCCGCCGATCGCCGTTATCTGGCGCAACTAGCTGAAAACTGGCGCACTGGCGCGCGTGGATCGCGCCTGCTGGCCAATGCTCGCCGTGCCGCCGGCCTGGCCCATAACGACACCGAAGAGTCCATGGAGCGGCTGCTGGCTGAAACCTGGCCGCGCCGCCAGAACTTTGCCCAGTTCGTCACCGCCTTCGTCACTTACCTGCGCCGCGCCGCGCAAAGCGCCACCGTACTGGCAGCCTTTGAGGGGGATTCGACCTGGAAGCAGTCCAGCGCCGTCCAGAGCCGGTTGGGGCTGGTGCTACGCCGTCTGGAATGGCTGGAAAATCAGATTCCCGTGGCCGGAGCCGAACCCGCCACCACCCCCTGGCCGGAACCGGAGGTGGGTGCGCACTGCCTGTTGAGCGGCGTCGACGAGGCCCACCCCGGCGAACGGCAGATGGAACGGCTGGAGCGCCAGGTGGAGATTCTCCGCCGCCAGTTGGCCAGCCTCCGCCAAAGCGGCTGGCTCCCCACCGCCGGGCGCGTGGCTGGAAACTGACCCTGTCTCCTGAGCCCGGTCCTTTCTGGTGATCGGGGGGCAAATTCGAATCAATCCCACCTGATTCTGCGACAAAGGGCGCGTACAATCGTCAATACAGATAGCGGAGTTTTCCGCCTGGAGCCGCTTTTTGGCGACTCTCCGGACTGGCGCAAAGTAGCGCGCGGCCCAATGGATAGGATGGCTTGGAATCCCCTACATGATGATGCAGAAAAACCTTACGCTCACCTTTTGGCTCTCGGTTGCCACCGTCCTCGCGCCCACAGCAGCGATTGCGCAGAACACTGCTCCGGCCGCTGCCCAGACGGCCAACCCAGCTCCAGCTATCGACCGTTCCCAGGCCTACTTCCACGCCGCCCTGGCCGCCACCTATGCGCAGGATGCCCTGCAGCAGGGACGCCCGGAGATGCTGACCAAGGCTATTGAAGAGTACAAGTTGGCCTTGAATGCCGATCCTGGTTCGCCGGCCATCAGCGTGGCCCTGGCCGAGCTCTACTTTGGCGCCGGACGCGTCCGCGAGGCCGAGGCCACTGCTCGCAACCTGCTTAAAAATGCACCGGACGACGTCGACGCCAATAAGTTGCTGGGGCGCATTTTTCTCCGCCAACTAGGCGAAGGCCAAGCTGCTTCCACCGTTCTGGATCAGGCCGTGGCCGAGTATGAGAAGCTCACCACGCTGGAACCGAAGAACGTGGAACACCGCATGATCCTCGGCCAGCTTTACACCATCAAGCACGACGCCAAGAAGGCAGAAGCCACCTTTGCCGCCGCTCGCCAGATTGAGCCCGACAGCGAAGAAGTGATTTTGAATATGGCGCGGCTCTATGCCGAGTCCGGCGATGTGGCCCGCGCCGCCCAAGTGATTGAAGAAGTTCCGGTCAACGACCGCTCCCCCAAGATGGAGTTCAGCCTGGGCGCGGCCTATGACCAGATGAAGAAGTATCCCCAGGCCGTGGCCGCCTATGAGCGCGCCCTCGATATGTCCCGTGGCGACCTGCATATTATGGAAGCGCTGGCTCTGGCGCTGAACGCCAACAACCAGCTCGACAAGGCGCTGGAACAGTACCGTGCGCTGGCCAAGGCCGATCCGGAGAATGCCGAAGCACTGGTCAAGATCGGCGACATTCTGCGCCGCCAGGGGCATTTCCAGCAAGCGCTGGAGGTCGTCCAGAAGGCTCGCAAGATGGAGCCCAACTCCCTGGAGGGCGGCTACAACGAAGGCATGCTGCTCGACGTGATGGGCCGCTACGACGACTCCATCCGCGTGTACAGCGAGATGGTGGACCTTACCAGCCACGCCAATGGCGCCTATACCGAAGAGGAAAAGGGCAGCCGTTCCTTCTTCCTGGAGCGGTTGGGCTCGGTCTGCCAGGAGAGCGGCCGCACCGAGCAGGCGCTGGCTGCCTATCAGAAGATGATCGACATGGGCGGCGAGGCCAGCCCCCGAGGCTATCAAGGGCAGGTTGAGGTGTACCGCGCCGCCAAGCAATATGACAAGGCCATCGAGGCTTCCCGTAAGGGCGTTGAAGCTCACCCGAAGAATCGCGAGCTGAAAATGATGCTGGCCGGTGAACTGGCCGATCACAATCAGGCCGAAGAGGGCTTCCGCATCATCAAGAGCCTGCTCGCCAACACCGCCGAAGACCGTCCTCTCTGGATCACCATGGTGCAGATGCACATCCGTCTCCACCAGTGGAAGGAGGCCGAAGAGGCCCTGGCCAAGGTGGAAGGCTACACCACCAAGAAGGAAGACAAGGTCTATCTGCTCTTTCTGCGCGGCGAGAACTCCGAGCGCCAGAAGCGCTACGAGCAGGCCGAGCAGCACTTCCGCCAGGTTCTGGAGCTGGACCCGACCAACTCGCTCACCATGAACTACTACGGCTACATGCTGGCCGATAAAACCTCCCGCACCTCCGAGGCTCTCAAGCTGATCCGCAAAGCCGTGGAGCTGGACCCGATGAATGGCGCGTATCTGGACTCGCTCGGCTGGTGCTACTTCAAGATGGGCGATTACGAACTGGCCGAGGACAACCTGAAGAAGGCTGTGGACCGCGACCAGAGCGATCCCACCGTCCACGATCACCTGGGCGACCTCTACGAGAAGACCGGCCGCGTCCGTCTGGCCGCCGCGCAATGGGAGATTGCTCTCAAGCAGTTTGCCGTCACCTCGCAGGGCGACTTTGAGCCGGCCGACGTCACCAAGGTACAGAAAAAGCTGGACGGCGCGCGCACCAAGCTGGCCAGACAAGACAGCGTTCTGGCTCCGACAACCAAAAACGAGTAGTCTGCGCCTCCCTGCAACATCCAACGCCGGCAGCTTCCGCTGCCGGCGTTTTTTATGCTCCACGCTCCCCTTCCGGCAGCGGAATTCTTCCGCCCCGGTTTTCCCCAAATGCCCGGCGCGATAAGCTAGAAGCAGGAGATCGGTAGAACGTTATGTCCCCAAACAAATACAAGTACCAGACCCTGGCCATCCATGCAGGCCAGCATCCCGACCCGCAGACCGGGGCTGTCGCCGTGCCCTTGTATCTGACCTCGACTTTTGAACTGACCGGCATCGGCACGGACCGCGGCTGGGATTACACGCGCGCCGGAAACCCCACCCGCGACCGCCTGGAAGAGGCTCTGGCCACGCTGGAAGGTGGCCACTCCGCCCACTGCTTTACCACCGGCATGGCCGCGCTCTCCGCTCTGTTCGCCATGCTGCGCGCGGGCGATCACCTCATCTGTTCCAAGGACGTTTACGCCGGCACCGTGCGTCTGCTGGACGCCATTGTGGCGGGC
>Ga0207738_100249_pt1 | contig 11771 bp, 9 predicted proteins | sample LuqExpMetagenom9_FD_187767 | JGI IMG/M metagenome (GOLD analysis project Ga0207738, IMG submission 187767) | Tropical forest soil microbial communities from Luquillo Experimental Forest, Puerto Rico - Sample 9 (SPAdes) | ecosystem: Environmental > Terrestrial > Soil > Tropical forest ... | reverse complement strand
AAGAAGCTCTGCGCGAACTCGGCTCCCGCATCAACAACCTGCGTGAGACGCTGCAAGCGCGACGTGCTGAAGAAAATGTACAGCGCGCGCAATCCAACAAGCTGCGTGGCGATCAGGCCGCCGTCACCGGCCGCCGCGATTCGCTGCAGGCCCTGATCCGCAATCACAGCTACTCCACCGACAGCGTCCGCAAGTTGCTCAAGCCGGGTTCGCTCGGCGATGGCATGGCGCCGGTGGGCACGCTGGCCGACTTCCTGGAAGTGAGTGGCGCGCATGAAGCCGTCGTGGACGAGTTCCTGCGTGAAGAACTCAACTATGTGGTGGTTGAAAACTGGGCCGCGGCCGATAAGGGCGTGCGCCTGCTCAAGACCTCCGATGGCCGTGCCACCTTCCTGATCCACGCCGATGCCCAGGGCATGCTCTGGGATGAAAATGCCGGCGCTGTGAACGAGCCCGGTGTGGTGGCCTTGCGCGACGCCATCAAGGTGCTCAACGGCTTTGGCCGTTCCCTGGAAGGCATTCTGCCCAAGCTGCGCCACAGCTATCTGGCCGATGGCTCGACGCAGGCACAGACGCTGGCCGCGCGCTATCCGCATGCCTACTTCCTCACCCCCGAGGGCGAGTGCTTCCACAACGCCACCGTCACCGGCGGCAAGCCCGCCAGCGAAGGTCCGCTGGCCCTCAAGCGGGAACTGCGCGATGCGGAAATCCGCCTGGTTGCGGTTACCGACGAACTCCGCGCCAGCGAAGAAAAGGCTACGGAGCTGGTGCGCATTATCGAAGAGCTCACGAGCGAACTGGAAGCCACCAGCGAACAGCGCCGCGCCGCTGAAAGTGAAGCCGCCAACCTGGGCGCGCAATTGCGTCAGATGGAAACGGAAACCCAGCGTGTTGCCCGTCGTCTGCAGGAGTGGAGCGCGCAAGCGGCACGCAACAAGGAAGCCGTCGAAATCAAGCGCAACTCCATCGAGCAAAAGCGCGAAGAGATGATGCGCCTGGAGGCCGAGCACAAGCAGGCCGAATCCGGACTCGATGAGCAGCAAACGCAGCTCAACCTTCTGCGCGCGCAGCGCGAACAGGTGCAGCAACAGGCCGCGCAGATGACCGCCGAGTTGGCCGGACTGGAAGAGCGCCGCCGTGGCGCGCAGGCCGCCTTCGAACGCATTGATCGTCTGCACGTGGATCTGGTTCGCCGCGTGGAAACCATCGCGCAGCAGCGCACGGCCGCCGAGAACGAGCGCACCCAGCGCATCGCCGAGAGTTCTTCGCTTTCCGCACGCCAGGAAGAGCTCACCGCGCAACGCGCCGAAGCTCTGGCGCAAACCCAGGCCATCGTCGCCCAGTCCCAGGCCCTGCGCCAACAACTGGCCGAGATGGAAGCACAGTTGAAGGCGGGCCGTTCCGCGCTGGACCAGTTGCGCGACGTTCGCGCCGCGCGCTCCAGCGAACTGGCCAAGCTGCGCTCCGACCTTGAACATCTTGAGGCCAGTTGCCTTGCGGAAGTGAACCTGGAAGCGCAGGTTCTGCGCGAAGACGACACCATCGAACGCATCGAAGGCGAGTTGCTGGCCGCCGAAGAAGAGGTTTGCCGCACCCTGCGTCAACGCATCGAGCAGATGGGCCCGGTCAACATGATGGCTCTCGACGAATACAAGGAGACCGCCGAGCGTCATGGCTTCCTGGAAACTCAGCGCAAGGACCTGATCGAATCCATTGAGAACACGCACGAGACCATCAAGGAAATCGATCGCATCTCGCGCACCAAATTCGACGAGGCCTTTGCACGCATCAACGAGAACTTCGGGCAGGTGTTCACCCGCCTGTTCCACGGCGGTCAGGCATTCCTGCGACTCACCGACATCGAGAACTCGGCCGAGAGCGGCCTGGACATTGTGGCCTCGCCTCCGGGCAAGAAGCTGCAGAACGTGCTGTTGCTCTCGGGCGGCGAAAAGGCGCTCACCGCGCTGGCTCTGCTGGTGGGCATCTTCCAGTTCCAGCCCAGCCCCTTCTGCGTACTGGACGAAGTGGATGCCGCACTGGACGAGACCAACGTGGGCCGCTTGGCCGACCTGCTCAAATCGCTCGGCAGCGACACGCAGTACCTAATCGTCACCCACTCCAAACGCATGATGTCGGCCGCCGACCTGATCTACGGCGTCACCATGCAGGAGCCGGGCGTCAGCCGCGTGGTCAGCGTCAAACTCAACAACCAGTCCCAGCAACGCCAGTCAGCGTAAACAACGGCACTCCAGCCATCGCTTTTACGCCACAAACATGCTCATAAGCAAAGCAGGCTCCCCGAGGGGAGCCTGTTGTTTTCGTCTGTCACAATGAAGACATCCAAACATTCAGGAAGAAACGAGCGATAAAAGATGGGCCTCAATCCGAGCGAGCTCAAGAGATGCGACAAATTTGTGCGCACAAAGAAAAACACCTCCGAAGGAAAACGTCGCTTCGGAGGCGCCTGTATGTGAAACAAGATAAGAACGGGGACCAGTAGCCGGCACTGGAGGTCGGTAGCACGCAGCTACTGGTGATCCCTGCACAAACGAAGCTAGCCGCGGCTTCCCCTTTCCACTGCTGCCTCGTGTCGCCCGGCTCAAAGAGAACCTCTTTAAAGCGTGTCCTCCGAACCATGTTGACAATTGGAGTTTCGCCGATGCTCGAAAACCATTCTGTGATCGTCATCACAGGAAGTTAACCCCATCAAGACCCCAGTATTTACGAGGGTTTGCCCCAGGAGCCCGAAGTGTTGCCGGCGCCCTCCATTTCCGCTTTCCACCCTCCTATTTCCGGCCCCCATCTGGCCCCACAGTCTCCTGAAATTGACGAAGCCCTGTCCTGCGCCGGACAATCGAGTTTCAATTCCCTTCCGGAAGGCCAGGAAACCAATCGTGACTGCTCTACTCCAGACCGATCTTCAGAATGCCGCGCCGCTCATTGGCCGCGGCAAGGTGCGCGACCTCTACGCCGTGGGCAACGACCTGCTCATGGTGGCCACCGATCGCATCTCCGCCTTTGACCACGTACTGGCCACCGGCATCCCCGGCAAGGGCAAGATCCTGACCCAGATCTCGCTCTTCTGGTTCGAATTGCTGGCCGACCTGGTCCCGAATCATATCCTCACGGCCAAGGTTGACGAGTATCCTGCCCAGTTGCATCCCTTCCGCGCGCAGCTCGAAGGCCGCTCCATGCTGGTCAAGCGCGCTGCCATGTTCCCCATCGAGTGCGTGGCGCGCGGCTATCTGGCTGGCTCCGGCTGGAAGGAATATCAGGCCTCGCAGACGGTGTGCGGCATCGCCCTGCCGGCGGGCCTGTTGGACGGTTCCAAGCTCCCCGAGCCCATCTTTACCCCAGCCACCAAAAGCATGGACGGCTCGCACGACGAGAACATCGGCTTTGAGGCTGCAGCCGCGCTGCTTGGTCAGGATGATGCCGCCGAACTCCGCCGCCTGACGCTGGCCATCTACCAGAAAGCCACCGCACATGCCGCCGGGTGCGGTCTGCTGCTGGCCGATACCAAATTCGAATTCGGCCGCATCGATGGACAGATTGTGCTGGCCGACGAGGTGCTCACCCCCGACTCTTCCCGCTTCTGGGAGGCATCCCAGTGGAAGCCGGGTGGCGCGCAGCCTTCCTTCGACAAGCAGTTTGTCCGCGACTACCTGGAAGAGATCCGCTGGAACAAGCAAGCCCCGGCGCCGGCCTTGCCCCCAGCGGTGGCCGAGCGCACTCTCGCCAAGTATCTGGAAGCCTTCAAGCGGCTTACAGGGCGCGAACTGAGCCTGTAACGCCAGGAGTGTACCTATGACCTGGATCGACTGGTTGATCGTCATCGCGATGGCAATGGCCATCTGGGGGGGGCTGCGGCAGGGCTTCCTGCGCGCGGTCTGCTCCCTGGGCGGCTTGTTCTTCGGCCTGATCCTGGCAGCCTGGAACTACGATGCGGTGGCCAGCATGCTGCTGCCGGTGGTGCGCTTTGAAACCCTGGCCAGCGTGCTGGGCTTTCTGTTCATCGTCTTTGTGGTAACGGCTCTGGCCAACCTGATTGGATGGATGCTGCACAAAACCGCCAGCACGGTCGGGCTCGGATGGCTCGACCGGCTCATGGGCGGGCTGTTCGGCTTCTTTCAAGGCTGGCTGATCGTCACCATCATGATTCTGCTTGCGGCGGCTTTTTTCCCAAAAGCGCACTGGCTGTACACCGGACGGCTGCCGCATCACTTCTTTGGCTCCGCGCATTTTGGCGCTCAGCTCAGCCCTGCCTCACTGGCCCACCGCATCCGCGACGGGTTGGAGTACGTGGAGCAGCAGGCTCCGGGCTGGATGCGCGGCAAGGCCACGTCCTGAGAATTTTCCTGACCAGCGGGAACCACGGTTCCCGCTTTTCCTTTGTGTGCTTTTCCGCGCACCCTGTCCCATTTTGCGGTTCGTGTCGCAGTACAAGATCACCTGATCGGTGGATTCCCATGCCGCATCCGCAAACCGGGCTTTTTGCCTCCGGCGAGCTCCTACTGGGGTCCCAGTGGCTAACACGGCCACCCTTCAAGTGGACTCTCGCTTTTCCGCCTAAACTACCCTAATTGAATGCCGCCGGGATTTGGCTTCCCGCCTCCCGCGCCTGATTCGATACCCCCTTGGAGAATCTTTCGCACTTTTGCTTCCGGACTTGATATAAAGGTAATTCGAACGACGCGTGCGGGACTCCAAATGGCGAGCACGCGATCAGAGGTGGCTGTGAAGAGAGAACTGGAAAGCCTGGTAACGCAAATGCACTCAACCGGTGTTCCTTACGAGGATGCCGTTCGCGAATTCAAGCGCCAGTATCTGCGCGAAGTGCTGATCGCACACAAAGGCAACCAGTGCAAGGCCGCCGACGAGCTGAAGATGCATCGCAACACCCTGAGCCGGACCATGGCCGAGCTGGGCATTGAGTTGTCGGAAATTCGTGCCGGCCTCAAGCGTCCGCCGCGCTCCGAGCGTCCTATGTTCAGCGTCTACCGCCAGGGCATCCGCCAGGGCTGAGTCGCCCTGGAAAATGCCCGATCAAGAAAACGAAAATCCGCGCGTCAGCATGCGTCCCGGCTTTACGTGGGACCGTTGTGCTGCCTATCTCTTCGACATCGATGGCACGCTGTTGCGCAGCCGCGATCGCATCCACTTCAACTCCTTTGCCGCCGGCGTCCACGCAGCCACAGGCATCGTCCTCTCCCTGGAGGGCGTTTCGATGGCCGGCAACACCGATAGCGCCATCTTGGCTGAAGCCTGGCAGCAAGCCGGCCTGGAATCCACTTTGCTGGCCCTCCATGCCCCCGCCATCCGCGTTGCCATGTCCGAGTGGGTTGCCGAGCGCCGCGAGCAGTTGGAACCCGTCCTGATGCCCGGCGTTGAAGCCACACTCCGCCACCTTGCTGACCACAATGCCTTGCTCGGCGTTGCTACCGGAAATCTGGAAGCGATTGGCTGGATCAAGCTCACACGGGCCGGTCTGCGGCCCTGGTTCCGTTTTGGCGGCTTCAGCGATCACTATCTGGTCCGTGCTGAAATGGTGGCCGCAGCCGCGGCCGAAGCTCGCTCCCTGCTGGGCCAGCCCGATGCCGAGGTTTGCGTGGTGGGCGATACCCCCCGCGATATTGAAGCCGCGCGGGCCGCGCATCTGCCTGTCGTAGCCGTCGCCACCGGGCATTACAGCTTCGACCAGTTGGCTGCCCTCCATCCGGACGTGTGCGCCTCAACGCTGGCCAGTTTGCTGGCGGCAACGCCGGCAGCCGGGTAGGAGACGCCATGCGATCTGCGCTCCCCTCCTCCGTTCTCTCCAGAAGTCTGCGTACGGCGCTGCTGTGTACCATGCTCTTCCCTGCACTGCTGCCCGGCCAAGCCCCCGCGCCAGCAACCAGCGCTCCACCAGCCGAGACTGCCGAACAGAAGAAACTGCCCCGCACAGCCGACCGCCGCCGCGCGGCCAAACTCTACATGGAGGCAGGCAAGCGCTTCCTGGCCACCAATTATGAAGAGGCCATGGCGCTCTACGGCCAAGCCGCCCGACTGGACCCCACCAACAACGACTACCTGCTGGCCATCGGCGTGGCACGTAGTCATGCCGTGACGGCACTGGTGCAGCAGGCCGCCCAGGCGCGCGTACGCAACGATGCGGCAACGGCGCGGCTGGCTCTGACCCGGGCCATGGCGCTGGACCCCACCAACCCGGTGGTTACCCAGCACATGAATGAGCTCGGAGACGATGCGTTGGCTGGCCAGCTTCCGCCCCTGCTGGCGCCCATCGCTCCCGGACCAGCCGACCGCGCCAAGCCCGGCGCAGCGCGGCACAGCTTTCATCTGAATACCGACACCCGCCAGTTGATTCTGCAGGTTTTTCGCGGCTATGGGTTGGAAGCCACGCTGGACGAGAGCGTGCGCTACGAACGGGTCCGCTTTGAGATCGACAACGCCACCTTCGAACAAGCCACGCAAGCCCTCTGCCTGTTGACCCGGACCTTTTATGTCCCACTCGACTCGCGCCGGGTTCTGGTGGCACGCAACTCACGTGAGATGCGCCAGCAATATACGCGCCTGGAACTGGAAACCATCGCGCTAGCCGGTTTGAGCGCCAACGACCTGAACGAGTTGGCCAATGTGGCCAAAAACGTTTTCGGCATCCAGACGGCGACACCCAATCCAGCCAATAGTTCGCTCACCGTGCGCGCCACGCCGGAGCAGTTGGACGCGCTCAACCGCACCCTCGCCGATCTGGTGGCCGGACGCAGCCAGGTACTGCTGGATGTGCGCCTGATCCAACTGGCCCATTCGAACGAACGCACCACCGGCGTGCAGAAGCCGCAAAGCTTCGCGGCCTACAACCTGTACGCCGAAGAGCAGTCCATCCTGACCGCCAATGCTTCGCTCGTGCAACAGATCATCTCCTCCGGCCTGGCCTCGGCCAACGACCCGTTGGCCATCATCGGCATTCTGGTTGCCTCCGGACAGGTCTCCAGCTCGCTGTTTGAAAATGGCATCGCCACGTTCGGTAATGGCATCACGTCCAGCGCCCTGAGCCCGGGCAAGGCCGCCATCAGTCTGGGCGTGAACAGCTCGGAATCGCGCCAGTTGGACCGCATTCAGTTGCGCATGGGCGATGGCGACGACCAGGGAGCCACGCTCCGCCTGGGCTCGCGCTACCCCATTCAGACCTCCAGCTATTCGAGCATGAGCACCGCTTCGTCCATCTCCGGGCTCACCAGCGCGGGCACCTCGGCGGCGTTGGCCGCGCTGCTCGGCACATCCACCAGCACCGCCTCACTGACTCCGCAGGTCGAATATCAGGATCTCGGCTTTACACTCAAGACCAAAGCCTCCGTCATGCGCAATGGACGCGTGGCCCTCAGCATGACGCTGAAGGTGGATGCACTCTCCGGCTCCAGCCTCAATGGCAACCCGATCTTGAACCATCGCAACTACGAAGGCGACATCCAGGTGAACGAAGGCGCGGCCGTGGTGGTGGCCAGTGAACTGGACCGCACCGAGTCGCGCGCCGTCTCCGGCACCCCGGGACTCGACGAAATCCCCGGCCTGGGCTCCACCGACAGTCGCGATAAACTCCGCAGCGGCTCCACCCTGGTGATTGTGGTCACGCCCCACGTGGTGCGCAGCCCGCAGCCCAAAGGCCACTCCCCGATCATCCGCATCGATCGCAACGTGTTGCAACCCAACTAGACCCGGCCAGCCGCCACTCTTCCCTCGCCCTGCAGCGCACTCCAGCATTGCAATCGTTCTGCCCCCGGGACGCTGGCTCCAGTAGAATGAAACCATGTTTACCGGCATCATTGAGCAGACTGGAACGTTGGTGAGTTTGGAGAGCCGCGGCGGCGTGCGGCGCATTACCGTGGAAGCCCCCGGGCTGGCCGCACAGTTGCGCGAAGGAGATTCGCTGGGCGTTTCCGGCGTCTGCCTTACGGCACTCGACGTGGACCCAACCTACTTCCATGCCGATCTAGCTCAGGAGACCCTCGACAAGACCTCTCTGGGCGCCCTCGCCCAAGGCTCCAAGGTGAATCTGGAATTGCCCACCGCAGCCGGCAGCCCGCTGGGCGGTCACGTGGTCCAGGGCCATGTGGATGGAGCCGGCGTGCTGGTCGCGCTCGATCCCGTGATCCCGCGCGACGATCCCCGCTTTGACATGGAGACCACGGACTGGACCCTGAAGGTCAAGGTGCCTGAAAATGTCCGCCGGTGGATGGTGCCCAAGGGCTCGGTGGCCGTGGAAGGCATCAGCCTGACCATCGCCGATTTCGACGGCGAAAACATCACCATCGCGATTCTGCCCCTCACCTACTGGCGCACCAATCTGCACGTGCTCCAAGTGGGTGCTCCAGTCAACGTGGAAGGCGATGTGGTGGTCAAGCTGGCTTACCAGAAGATGCTGGAAGACCGCGCCCAACAGTCTTTCGACATGACCGAGAGCTGGCTGGTAGCTGCCGGATTCTAAGACAAAAATCTCGTATCGTGCGGCGTGCGCAACACCTCGCTGCGCCTGCCGCACTATGCCCGCACAGCCCGCCTGAAAGTTTCTGTTTCTTGATGCCGCACCGGAGATTCGCCTCTGCATAGGTTCTAAATTTACGGATAGGTCGCGCGATGGATAAGAACTCAAGCTTTCTGGTAGCTCCAGATTGTCTTCTCCTGCTGTGGATGGCGCTGGTCCTGTATGGCTTCCATCGGAAGCGCAATCTGGGCTATCTGCAGCTATGGAGCAAAGGCCTTCTGCTGATCGTGGTGGAAGATATCGCGCGCATGTTCTACCTGGCGCCCACCTCTCCGTTGATCCACAAAATCACTCACGTCTGCGCACTGGTGGCCTACTACTTTGCCGGGCTCGCCTTCTTCTGGACGGCCAGCGGAAATCTCCGCCTCGCTCCTCACTGCCGTCGCTATCTGGCCATCTGCAGCGTGCCCCATCTTCTCCTCCTGACCACTTACGGAATGGAGATGCGCCACCGGCTTCTGTTTATCGGATTAGCGGCCGGTGGATGGGCCACCAGCACGCTGGCCGCGCTCGTGCTGCGTTATCCCCGAGTGCATCTGCTATGCCATGCGGCCTTTTGGCTTCCGAGCATCTACCTTGCCTATGGCGGGCATTTCCGCTCCGTAACCTACTATTCGCTGTTTGGCATTTACGCTGCCACCGCCCTTGGCTTCTATCGCACCCTGCCCCACAAGCGCCGGGGCCGCACCATCGTGATCGCAGGCTTCGCAAGCTGGGCAATCTGCTTCCTCACCCACCCGCTGTTCAGGGATGTCCTCCAATACTGGAATCCGCTGGCCAGCCGCATATGGGATCTGGAACGGTTTGTGGTAACTCTGGGTCTGCTCTGCCTGGCCCTTGAGGAACTCAGCGCTACCCACGAATTCGATGCCCTGCACGACGCGCTCACCAGCCTACCCAACCGTCGTCTGTTCGCCGACCGGCTGCAACAAGCCCTGGCCCGCGCCCGCCGCAACTGTTCCCGCGTGCTTCTGGTCAACATTGACCTGAACAGCTTCAAGTGCGTCAACGATCAATGGGGACATCCGGCAGGCGACTTCATGCTGTGCGAAATCACCTCCCGCCTGCGTGCCGTTACCCGCGAATCCGATACCCTTTGCCGCGTCGGCGGAGACGAGTTCTGCCTGCTGATCGAAGACTTTGCTCCATCCCAGGAACTGGCCGCGTTGAGCTTCCAAAAACACAGCCAGAACCTGATCGAGAAGATTCGCCAGCGTGTGGAAGCCGCGCCCTTACTCTGCCCCACCGGCTCATCCCAAGGCCAGATTCCGCTGCACGCTTCCCTAAGCATCGGCCTGGCCTCTTTTCCCGATGAGGCCGCGAACGAAGAAGACCTCATCCGCGTAGCCGATCAACGAATGTACCAGGACAAGAACGAACGCAAGCGCCTGCGAACCGGCTCTGAAACATGCGGCTGAGAACAAGCGCATGATCTGCGCTGCTGCAAGCCCGCGAATTTTTCTATCCGCAGGCCTGCTCAACCTTCTTCCGTTATGGTTGAAGCTTCCGCCAGCTACTTGGCGGCAATCTTCGGCGGAGCCTGCAGATATTCGTCGCCGGTGCGCGCCAGAATTTGCGCACGGCGGTCGGTCAGCAATTTGACCCGTGAGGTCAACTCGACAAACTCTTTCTTCTGCTCGGCACTCAATGCGTTCTCAGGCTTTTTCGCCGCATCCATCTTCGTCTCATCCTGATCGGCGACCGTTGCCAGCTTCGTCAGTTCATCGAGCCGCGCCTGCAGCAGCGGCAACTCGCGGTCGATCAGCACCGGCCGGATCATGGCGGTCTTCGCCTTACCCTGCGTCATCTGGTTGCGATTGTTTTCGCCCCACACCGGCAGAATGCCCACATGGCCCAGCTCCACGCGCACACCGGCCGGGCCGTAGTCGCGCTTGACAGCCGAGAACAAGCCGATCAGCGCATCGCGCGGATCGCCGGTCGCATCCGGCATCAGCCCGTCCACGTAGGTGCGCGACTGGTTCGACAAAAAGTTCCCCAGCGAATAGAAGATCACCGTATCGCGCCCCGCCTCGCCACCCTTGCCGTCGGCTCCCGGCGGCACATCGTGCGTGTGGTAAGACTCCACCGCCTGCAACACATGCGGGTGATGGCCCACAATCACGGACGCGCCCGCCTCCATGATCTTGTGCGCCAGCTCCACATCCTCGGAGCGCGGCGCCGTTGCGTACTCTACGCCCCAGTGAATCGAGACCACCAGCAGATCGCACTGCCCGCGCGCCGCCTTCACCGCGGCCAGCACCTGCTCCTCGGTTGCTCCGGTGTCGGCTCCCGGCTCGCCCGCATAAGGGAAAAAGTTCACATGCGGCAGCTCGTCCTTATCCGGATTGCGCCCACCGTTCAGCCAGCGCGTCATCCCCAGCCAACCCACCTTGATTCCCTTGGACTCGGTGATCACCGGCTGAAAGCCCGTCGTGCCTGTATCGCTGGTCCCGGCAAACTGCAGGCCCAGTTCCTTCAGATGCTCGCGGGTCTCGGCAAAGCCCGCCCATCCCTGGTCCATGGCGTGATTGTTGGCAAAGCTGACAATTTTGATGCCCACTGTCTTGAGCGCCTGGGGCAGATCCACCGGCGCGTCAAAAAGAAACGGTTTCGTTCCATGCGAGTGCGCCGGAGCCACCGGCGTCTCCAGATTCACAAAGCCAAAATCCACGCCGCGGAAGACATCCGCCAGCTCGCCGAACAGCGCCGCCCAGCCCTCGACGCCCGGCCCGCCGGCAGCCGCCGCCTGGCGCACCGCCTCATGCGGAATCACGTCGCCCGCCACGGCAAAGCTGACCTGCGTCCGATCGTGCGGATAGGGTGTCACGGTGGCTGCTGCATCCACCACCGGCGGCGCGGTGCGAAAAGCCACCGTCAACAGCAAAAGAATTGCCACCGCCACCACCCGGTCAGAGTTCTGACGAGGGTTACTGCGGAACTTGACCAGCGGGACCAGCCGGGACAGGAGCGGCATCATACGTTCTCCGTACACACGCCCTCAAAGAGCGGTGCCAACAGGATAGCGGAGCACCTGCGGTGCGGCCAACGCGCTACGCAATAACAACAGCACAGAAGATCATCGCTCCAGGTCAAGTTCTTCGAGCATATGAGCCCCTCCCGGCAAAATTTCCTTTTCATCCATGCAAGGGAAGAACCGTGTGATGCAGTCAAGACGAAAGTCCATCAACTTGGCGCGCTCTTCAGGCGACTCGGCGGGCAAAAAAAACACTCC
>Ga0207738_100246_pt1 | contig 11788 bp, 7 predicted proteins | sample LuqExpMetagenom9_FD_187767 | JGI IMG/M metagenome (GOLD analysis project Ga0207738, IMG submission 187767) | Tropical forest soil microbial communities from Luquillo Experimental Forest, Puerto Rico - Sample 9 (SPAdes) | ecosystem: Environmental > Terrestrial > Soil > Tropical forest ... | reverse complement strand
GGGAACAGCCAGCCTCATCCGCCGCTCTGAACGCGAAGCCGCGGTAGCCAGTTGGGCCATGGCGGCGGCAGGCATCTTCACCTCCATAGCGGCCGCAGTTCTCAAGTACTTTCTCCACTAGAAAGTGCCTGTCTGGCATGCAGCACATCCACACATGTAAAACCTTGGCGCGGTTCTATGCCTCTCCCGTTAGGAAGCATCTACCCCTCCCCGCTATCCTGGAAAGGTGATGACAGAACAATCCAGAAAGCGTGTGGCGGTGTATTGCGGATCGGCCTCAGGCAGCCGTGAGGAGTTTCGCGCCGAGGCCGCGGCTCTCGGCAAGGCAATTGCCGCAGCAGGGTTCGATCTTGTATACGGCGGAGCCAGCGTTGGCCTCATGGGAACCGTGGCAGATGCGGTGCTAGAGGGCGGTCAGCAAGCGGTTGGCGTTCTGCCCGCCGTGCTAGCCAACAAGGAAATTGCTCATGCGGGACTTACCCGCCTGGAATACGTGCCCACCATGCATGCGCGCAAAGCCAGAATGGTGGAGCTGGCGGATGCTTTCCTGATCCTGCCCGGCGGCTATGGCACGTTGGATGAATTGATGGAAGTTATTACCTGGGCGCAGTTGCGCATGCATAGCAAGCCCTGCATCCTGGTAAACTCCACCGGTTACTGGGACGGCATGCTCGCGTTTCTGGCAACCGCCGTGGAAGCCGGTTTTGTGAAGCCAGAAAACATGATTTTGCTGCAAGTAGCCAACACGTCGGAGGAAGCTGTGGCCATGGCGGTTGAAGCTATTCAGGCCGCCCAATAGAGCTTCGAGCACGCTCCTTGTCCTGCATCCGACCGGTTGTATCATCGTCGCATGGCAAACAAGCTGCGTTTCGGCGTTCTCAGCACGGCCAACATCGGATTGAAGAAGGTTCTGCCCGCCATGATGCGGGGCGAGCGGACCACAGTAACCGCGATTGCCTCGCGCAATCTGGGCAAGGCGCAGGAAGCGGCCCGCGCTCTGGGAATTCCCAAGGCCTATGGCTCCTATGAGGAGTTACTGGCCGACCCAGAGATCGACGCCATCTACAACCCTCTGCCTAACCAGTTACACGTTCCTTTAACCATTCGGGCGGCCGAAGCCGGCAAGCATGTGTTGTGCGAGAAACCGGTAGGACTCTCCTGCGCGGAAGTTAAAGAATTGATTGCCGTCCGCGACCGGACCGGTGTGCAGATTGCGGAAGCCTTCATGATTCGCTGCCACCCGCAATGGTTACGCACCCGCCAGTTGCTGGATGAGGGGCGGATTGGCCAACTGCGCGCAGTTACTGGCGTCTTTAGCTATTTCAATGCCAACCCGGCCAACATTCGCAACCATGTGGAATACGGCGGCGGCGGCATATACGACATTGGTTGCTATCTAATTCAAGCTTCACGTTTTGGTTTCGGCGCTGAGCCACAAAGAGTGGTTTCCCTTATTGATCGCGATCCAGAGATGAAGATCGACCGGCTGGCTTCCGTATTGATGGAGTTTCCGGGCGGACAAGCGGCGTGGATCTCCAGCACGCAGATGATTCCCTATCAGCGCGTAACTTTTCTGGGAACGAAGGGACGCATCGAAATCGAGATACCGTTCAATGCGCTTCCCGACCGGGAAACGCGGATCTTCGTGGATTCCAGCGGTGATCTAAGTGGAAGTGGAGTCACAACGGAAAGCTTTCCCGCGGTCGATCAATACACCTTGCAAGGCGATAGCTTTGCCAGGGCAGTTGAAGGCAAGGGAGCGGTTCCGGTCTCTCTGGAAGATGCCTTGGGCAACATGGCGGTTATTGAAGCCATCTTCCGTTCAGCAGAAACAAATGGTTGGGAAAACCTTCAAGCTAGTCAAAGAGTTAAGAAGGGAAAGTAACCATTTACATTTCTTCTTGCATTTGCGTTTTTACAAAACTTTACAAAGTTTTACGAAATTACAGGCGGAGAGTTTCAAAAACCTGGCAAAAAACTACCGGCGAGGGCATAAGCTCCTCGCCGGCGGAGTATCTCTATAGATTGTTTACTTGCTAGAAGAAGCTGCTTTACGCTGGGCTTCCCAACGCCGCTTAACGGCTTCAGCTATGCGCTTGCGGCCTTCCGGGGTCAAGTTTCTCTTCTTCTTCTTTGCTGCCTTGGGGGCTACCGATACGCCTTCTTTTCTAGGCCTGCCGGCTTTTTTCTTCGACCCAATTGTGCCGGTTTCGGCAAGGAGGGTGCGTGCCTGTTGCAGCAGGGCAATCTCTCGATCAATCGACGCCAGAATCTCCGCGACTCCCATTGTTTCTCCCTTCAATTACTGGGGTGTGACCTCTTGGCGGCTAAGTGCTCGCTTCTCAATTATTCCCCAGTTCAGAATCAAGATAATAGTTAATTATCTATTTTGCAAATACAAACAGTCATACCTCTGAGCCGGATATGGACCAAAAGTACACAATGTTCCATTTAATTCTTCTGTGAAGAAAAAATGATCGTCTTGGGGTGGCATTTTCGCCCCCCAAGACTCATATGCGTAACCTACGGTTGTATAAATAGTTAACCTAACATCCAAATATTAAAACCAGCTAGGACGCCGCAGCGACTTCTTGCAGGTCTTTGCTGAATGCATCAATTCGCTTAAGATCGCAATCCCACGAAAACATGAATCGGGCCGCGCCACCTATGAAGGTGTAGAACTTCCAGCCGCGCGCATGCATGGCATCCAGTATCTTCTCGGAGGCCTCTAGAAACACGGCATTGGCTTCTGCCGGTCCAGTAAGACGCACGCCCGGGATAGCTTCCACCTTTTGTGCAAAGTAACGGGCGCAGTGATTGGCGTGGGCCGCATTGCGCAGCCAGGCTCCGCTTTCCAGCATGCCAACCCAGGGCGCGGAAAGAAAACGCATTTTGGAAGCTAACTGCCCAGCTTGCTTGCAGCGGTAATCGAAGTCTTGCGAAAGCTGCCGGTCAAAAAACAAAACTGCTTCGCCTGCAGCCATGCCGTTTTTTGTGCCACCAAAGCAAAGTACATCCACACCCGTCTTCCAGCTCAACTCCGCGGGACTAACATTGAGCGCCGCGCAGGCATTGGCAAAGCGCGCACCATCCATATGCACGTGAAGCCCGTGGGCCTTGGCTGTAGCGGAGATTGCGTGCAGCTCGTCGAGCGTATAGACGCGCCCTGTCTCCGTGGATTGCGTCAGAGTCACCACACGCGGCTTGGGATAGTGGATATCCTGGCGCTTGGTGGCAAGCTCGCGGATAGAGTCAGGACACAGCTTTCCACCTACACTCTGAGCTACCAAAAGCTTTGAGCCATTGGAAAAGAACTCCGGTGCTCCACACTCATCGGTTTCCACGTGCGATTGATCGCAACAAATTACGCCGTGATAGGACTGGCACAGCGACGCCAAAGCAAGCGAATTAGCCGACGTGCCATTGAAGACAAAATAGACATCGCAGTCCGTCTCAAAGAGTCCGCGAAATAGATCGGATGCCTTGGCAGTCCAAGGATCCTCACCGTAGGACGAAACGTGGCCGTGATTGGCAGCTTCCATGGCCTGCCAGGCTTCAGGGCAAACGCCAGCATAATTATCCGACGCAAATTGCTGCGTAAGATCATTCGAATCGATCATGGTCATAGCTGATTCCTTTGTCAGTAAGGGAGAAGGGTTCCGGATGCAAGTTTGCAGGCATGAACCGGGTTATGAAGGAAACCCATCAGGATAAATACTCTCGCATCTCGCACGGGGGAATGCGACATACATACAGGCTATAGCGGTTTCAGGATTGCTGTACCCACGAAGTGAAGCTGCTCAGCCGCCCCGACCCCAAGGAGGGGCGGCATCGGAAGCACTCGGATTGGGTATACCTATCCTGAAACCGCTCGAATTACCTGTTTATTATGCACCTCGAGGGCAGGGCAGGACCAAGCCAGGGGGCCAGGCATGAAGTACGTTCGATGTACACAGGCCCAACCTTTTATTGACAGCGGCTCATCCGGACCTTAAGGTTTCAAGCGGTAATTTGTTGCTGCTGGAAAATCTTAAAATGCGGAAAGGAGCTCCTTCCATGACGCGAAAGAGCACCGCGCTTGTTGCATTTGTGTTGTCCTCGGTTTGTGCCGTCTCAGCGCAGGAGAAGCCCAAACCTGCCTCGGCTCCACCGCCTCCGGCTGAAATCGCCGGCATTGCGGTGAACTACGATGAAGCAAAAGTTGGTGTGTACACGCTGCCCGACCCATTGGTTCTAGCCAACGGCAAAGCGGTGCGCGATGCCAAAACCTGGCGCACGCAACGCCGCCCCGAGTTAATCAAGCTGTTTGAAACCGAGCAATACGGACGCGCTCCGGGACGGCCCTCCGAATTGAGTTTTGAGCTGACCGGCAAAGCTTCGCCCGCACTCAACGGGAAGGCCATCCGCAAACAGATCAACATCCACTTCTCCAAAGATCCGGCCTGGCCTGTGCTCCACCTGTTGGAATATCTTCCCGCCAACGCCAAGAAGCCTGTACCCATGCTGCTCTCCATCAACTTTGGAGCCATCCAGAATGCCGTGGACGATCCCGGCATTACTCCGATTACCGTGTGGGATCCCAAGACCCACCAGCGTAGTCTTCCGCCCGCAGGGCGCGGCTTTGGCCGGATCAATGTAGAAGCGTTCTTGAATGCCGGCATCGGCGTGGCCACCTTCTATTACGGCGATGTAGATCCGGACTACGCTGATGGCTTCAAGGACGGCATTCGCGCTCATTATCTGAAGCCGGGTCAGGCGGAGCGCGCCGCCGATGAGTGGGGTACGATCGGCGCGTGGGCCTGGGCCATGAGCCGCGTTGAAGATTACTTTGAAACTGATCCTGATGTGGACGCAAAACGGGTAGCTATCCACGGCGTTTCGCGGTTGGGCAAGACGGTGATGTGGGCCGGCGCGCACGATGAGCGTTTTGCTGCCGTCATTGCCAGTTGCTCCGGCGAGGGCGGCGCGGCTCTCAGCCATCGTAACTACGGTGAGACCATTGCGCATCTGGCAGCCCCGTCGCGTTTCCCCTATCAGTTTGCTTTGAACTACGGCAAGTGGGGTGGCTTCCCAGACAAAGCTCCGTTCGATGCCAATCTGCTGGTTGCTTTGATTGCTCCACGTCCGCTGCTGCTGCAAACCGGCAACACCGATTACTGGTCCGATCCCAAAGGTGAATTTCTGTCGGCTGTTTCCGCCGGTCCGGTTTACAAGCTGCTTGGCAAGGAAGCTCTCGGAACCGATGTTTGGCCCGGCGCGAACCAACCCATCCTGCATGACCTGAGCTACTTTATGCACGATGGCGGCCACGGCATGGTTCCAGGCGATTGGGATGTGTACGTCGAATTCCTGAAGAAGCATCTGCACCCTGGCCAGTAACCAGAGCCTGTTTTCCGCCTGCGTGGCGATCCGCACTGGCCTGAGCGGATCGCCTGCGGAAAGCAGGCATTCTCGTTTCGCTGCAGGGCCAAGAACACGAGGAGGCAAGCGATGCGGAGTTTGATCCGGCTCGCGGGATTGTGTCTGGCAACGGCCAGCACGGCGATGATGTGTGCGCAAACGGGTGAGGGTGGACTGGCCAAGGGCTTCAAGACTCCGCCCGCATCGGCACAACCACGTACATGGTGGCACTGGACCAACGGCAACGTGACAGAAGAAGGCATTACCAAGGACCTGGAGTGGATGAAACGCTCCGGCATTGGAGGCTTTCAGTTGGCCGACGTGTCCGCAGGCGGTGGCCAGACGATTGAGAAGAAGATTCACTTCGGCACGCCGGAGTGGTACCACGCCGTGCATCACACCGCAATGGAAGCCAAGCGGCTGGGTCTTGAGATGACTATCTTCAGCTCGCCTGGATGGAGTGAGGCGGGTGGCCCATGGGTAAAGCCCGAACAGGCCATGAAACGGCTGGTGTGGAGTGAAACCGCGGTTGAAGGCGGCAAGCAGGTAAGCGTGAAGCTGACCGAGCCGCCCAGCAATCAGGGGCCAGTGCGCGACCTGATAGCAGGTGCAAAACCAGACGCACCGCACTTCTATCGCGACAGTATCGTCATTGCCTATCACACGCCGGAGGCAGCTCTGCAGGCCATGCAAGCGGCGCCAAAAGCCAGCACAAATGCGGGCCCTCTGGACGCAACGGCCTTGCTGGATGGCAGCCTGAACACCAGCGTGGTGCTGCATCCTGTAAAAGCGGGAGAATCCGTATGGGTGCAGTATGAGTTCCCTGCTCCTTTCACCGCACGCGCACTTACGCTGGGCGCACGGCGCCGCATCCCCGTGGGCATGCTTTGCGCGAGCAGCGATGGAGCAAACTTCCATGAGGTGGTTCGTTTCCCCGGTCCGCAGGGTTATCACGGAGCAGCCGTGCGCACCTTCGCGTTTCCTGCGATCACGGCGCGCTTCTTCCGTATCCAGATCGATGGTGCTGGCTTTACTCCGGCTGAAGTCATTCATGGCGGCATACCCCAGCCTGCGGCGCAGTACACACTGACGGAAGCAATCCTTTCTCCCGATGCGCGCGTGAATCGCTGGGAAGACAAGGCCGCCTTCGGCAGCTTGATGGATAACTACGAGGTCGCACCAACACGAAGAGCCACTTCTGACGCAGTTATTGCGACGAAGGATGTCGTGGACCTGACCAGCAAGATGAGTGCGGACGGCACGCTCAACTGGCAAGCACCTGAAGGCCACTGGACGGTAGTACGCATGGGGTATGCGCTGACTGGCGCAATGAATCGTCCATCAGTTCCCGCAGGCAGCGGGCTGGAAGTGGACAAGCTGGATGCGGCTGCAGTACGCAGCTACTTCCATGGGTACATGGACCCCATTCAGAAAGAACTGGGACCGCTGGCTGGCACAACACTGACCCACATGATGATGGATAGTTGGGAAGCAGGCATGCAGAATTGGACGCCTGCAATACTCAGCCAGTTCAAAACCCGTCGTCGCTATGATCCAACACCCTGGTTGCCGGTACTTACCGGGCACGTGGTCAGAAGCCCAAAGGCCAGCGACCGCTTCCTGTGGGACTTCCGCCAGACCCTGGCCGAGATGTTCGCCAGTGAGTTTTACGGAACCATGATGGACGAACTGCACAAGGCGGGCATGAAGGGTTACGCCGAGGCCAGCGGCGTAGCGCTGGAGATTCCCGAAGACACGCTCCTGAACAAGCGCTCCATCGACATTCCCATGGGTGAGTTCTGGGTACGTGCTCTGCATCCGGAGTCGATGTATTTTGTCGATATTCGCGGTGCGGCTTCAGCGGCGCACGTGTGGGGACGCCCCGTGGTTGCGGCGGAAGCCTTCACCGGCGGCAGCTATGAGTCGCCTGCAACGCTGAAGAAGATTGCCGATTTCTGGTTTGCGCAGGGTGTGAACCGACTGGTCTTTCACACCTCAGCCCAACAGCCGCTCGATACCAAGCCGGGCAACACCATGGTGGGCGCGCATATCAACCGCAACATCACCTGGGCCGGGCAAGCGCGCGGCTTGATGGATTACTTCAGCCGGGTGGAATGGATGCTGCAGCAAGGCAGCCCGGTTGCAGACGTGGCGGTTCTTCTTCCAGAAGGAGGCCCCTCAACAATGCCCTTTTGGGGTATAGGCACGCAGCCCTACATCCCTGAGGGATTTGACTACGACTATGTCAACGCCGATCTGATGCTGCACCACACAAGCGTTACGGCCGATGGACGTATTCACGTGGAGGGTTCGGCCGAAATGCCGGACGGTATGAGCTATCGCGCGCTCATGCTGCCGGAGTCTGCACGCATGACGCCGGAGCTGGCCGCGAAGTTGGTCGAGCTGGTCACCGCCGGTGCCACAATCGTTGGCCCAAGACCCTATAACTCGCCAACCCTTTCTGAAGCTGCTACTTCCGATGACAAGATGCAGGAGAGTGCTGAACTGCTGTGGGCCGACATGGACGGGATGACCTACACGCAGCATGCGACAGGCAAGGGCATGACCTACTGGGGTCAGTCGCTGGACGAAATCATGAGCCGCCTGAAATTGCAGCCGGACTTTCAGTCGAGCCGCGGACTGGGCCACGCACCAGCATGGATTCATCGCTCAATACCTGATGCGGAAATCTACTTCATCGCCAACCAGACCGATGAACCAGCCCAACTCGATGCGCGCTTCCGCGTGGCAGGCCGCACAGCCGAACTATGGCGGCCGCTGACCGGCGCGCGTACGCGGCTAACAGTAACAGAGACAGCCTTGGTCGAAGATCGCAGCGGAAACAAGCAACCCGGGCTTGAGCCTGCAGCTTATGTTGCCGCGAACGGCCTCTCCACCATTGCACTCAACCTGGAAGCGCGCGAAGCGGTCTTTGTTGTCTTCCCCAAAACGGCTGACGCCCAGCTTGCCGTAGAGAAGCCGCGCACCACGCTGCAGTTGGCAAAGCTCAGCGGACCGTGGACCGTAAGTTTTCCGCCGCACTGGGGCGCACCTGCAAGCATCCAGCTCAATAAGCTTGCGCCTTGGACCGACAACGCAAACGAGGGCGTGAAATATTTTTCGGGAACAGCGGCATACACCAAGGAAATCACGGTGGATGCGGCATGGCTGAAGAAGGGTCGGCGCATCCTGCTCGATCTTGGCCAGGTACGCGATCTTGCCGAAGTTGTACTCAACGGCAAACCCTGCGGCACCGTGTGGACCGCACCCTTCCGCGTGGATGTGACCGATGCGCTGAAGGCAGGAAGCAACAGGCTCGAGATCCGCATCACTAACGAGTGGACCAACCGCATCGTTGGCGATCGTAAGGTTGCAGCGGAGAACCGCGTTATTCCCGTGGAGAATTTACCGCCGGCGATGGGGCAATTTGGCGGACCCCAGGAGCCGCAAACCGCAGGGCTCCTGGGACCAGTCCGCTTGGTAACTACTTTGCCAGAGCCTGCGAACCGTTGACCGTAAAGGCGGCCTCGGAGATGGCTTTGGTTTCGCCAGGCTGAGCGCCGCCAATCCACAGCGTGTATTTACCGGCAAGAATCGAACGATTGCCCTGATCATCGACCGCGGAGAGAGACCGCGGATCGATGATCAGGGTTACATCTTTACTAGCGCCCGGAGCCAGCGTCATGCGCTCCATTGCCACCAGCGAGTGACGCGGCCCATCGGCCTGCGGCGTCTTCAGGTAGGCTTCCACCACTTCATCGCCACCTACCGTGCCGGTACTGGTCACTGTCACAGTGGCCTTGATGGGATCGCCAGCCTTCAATTCCTCCGCCGAGAGCTTGATCGGCGAATACTTGAAGGTGGTGTAGCTCAGGCCATATCCAAAGCCCCACAGCGGTGTGCCGGCAAAGTAGCGATAGGTGCGGCCCTTCAGCGAGTAATCCGTAAAGGCCGGCAGCCCTTCAAGATTTTTATAGAAGGTCACAGGCAGGCGGCCCGCCGGGTTAGCGGCTCCAGCCAACGTGCGCGCGATGGCCGTGCCGCCCTCTACGCCCGGATACCAAGCGGCCAGCACGGCAGCGGCATGTTCATTGGCCCAGTTGAGAGCAACGGCCGAACCGCTCTGTAACACCACCACCAGCGGCTTGCCGGTTGCGGCCATGGTCTCCAGCAGCTTCTGCTGCGGAGCCGGAAGATCGAGGCTGGTGCGGTCGCCGCCATCGAAGCCATCGATCTTGATCTTCATCTCCTCGCCCTCAAGCTGGGGCGAGAGGCCGACAAAGGCCACAATCACGTCGGCCTTCTTGGCCTGCTCCGCGGCCTCGTCCAACTGGGCCTGAGCCGGCGCTTCCCACTTGAGCGTAATGCCGCCACCAGCCATGTCGCCGGAGTGCGCGTAGTCTAAGCGGAACTCGTGCGGCTTGGTGTCCTCAAAGTCCACCGCAAAGCTGGGCGTCAAGGGGCCATCCATCGGCCGGGGAGCAGTTGGCGAAGCGCCCACCGCCGCGCCGTTTGCAGGCGGATTCTCGTGCGGCTTGCGCAAGCTGCCTTCGGAGATGACCTTGCCATCCAGCACAAAGCGGTAGCTCTCCACAGGCGAATATGGGAAGGCGTCACCGGGCTCCACCGAGAAAACGTAGTGGCCGGCGGCAGGCACGGTCAGCGCACCCGACCAGCGAATCGAATAATTCGACGTGTGAATCTCCGCTGTGGGCAGTGCGGTTTCAAAGTCGGCCTGCACCAACGGCTGCATCTGAGTGGTCAACGCACGGCCGGTACAGTCCGGCGAGGCATAGAACTCCGTCTTGAGTCCCTTACCGAAGGCGGTGCGCGGAACCGGCACGGCGGAGCCCACGGCCAGCGTGGAGCCCTGCGCATAGAGCACGTCGGCTGCGGAGAACTGCGTCGTCATTCCATCCAGCGGCGTCACCGCATGGATCGGCGTGCCCTGGTAGTTTCCATGGATCGAAGTCAACAGGTCCGCCGTGGGACCAATCACCGCGATGCGCGGCTTACCCTTCAATGGCAGCGCGCCCGTGTTCTTCAGGAGCACGATGCTTTCTTCCGCCGCCTTGCGGGCCACCATGCGGCCCTGGTTGTAGAGGCCATCGCTGGGCCAGAGCTTGTCCAACTGACTCAAGCCCACCGTATCGAAGAGGCCCAACTGAAAGCGTGCCGTATAGAGCCGCTCCGCAGCCTGAGTTACCAGCGCCTCCGGCACCAGCTCCTTGCGCACCGCCTCCGCCAGCGTATTGAAGCCCGGAGTCCAGATGGAGCAGGAGAGGTCGGTACCCGCTTGCAGTGAGAGCACCGAGGAGTGCAGAACGTCGGGCGTCTTTTTGTGGCCGTTGTTCACGTCGACGATGGCGCCGCAGTCTGACACCACGAAACCCTTGAAGCCCCATGCCTCGCGCAGGTGATCTTTCAGCAGCATCTGGTTGGTGCAGGCGGGCCAGCCGTCAATCGAGTTGTAGGCGCACATGACGCTCTGCACCTTGCCCTCGGTCACCGTGGTGCGGAAGGCCGGCAGGTAGGTCTCTTCCAGATCGCGCGCTGAAACATCCACATTGAAGCCATGGCGCAGGCTCTCCGGCCCACTATGCACGGCAAAGTGCTTGCTGGTGGCAACGGCACGCAGATGGTTCAGATCGTTGCCCTGCACGCCGCGGATGAAGGCCACTCCCAGCCGTCCGGTCAGGAAAGGGTCTTCGCCGTAGGTCTCCTGCCCCCGTCCCCAGCGGGGATCGCGGAAGATGTTGATGTTCGGCGACCAGAAGGTGAGGCCAAAGAAGATGCGGTGATTGCCCTCGCTCTGCGCCTGGTTGTATTTCGCGCGGGCCTCGGTGGAGATGGTTGTACCCATGCTCTCCACCATCTTCTGGTCCCATGTGGCCGCCATGCCAATGGCCTGAGGAAAGACCGTCGCATAACCAGCGCGCGCCACGCCGTGCAGAGCCTCGTTCCAGGTCTGGTAGTCGGGAATGCCCAGCCGGGGGATGGGCGTGGCCCAGTCCTCAAGCTGCTGCGCCTTTTCGTCGAGCGTCATGCGGCCCACCAGATCGTGGGCCCGGTCAGCCGGAGAAGCCTTGGGATCAAGATACGTAGGTTGCGTGGGCTGGACCGGCGGTGCGGTCTGGGCGGCCAGGGCTGTAGCAAACCCGGCGGCAAGCAGTAGAGAGAACCAGCGTCGACTGGACATGGCAACAAAACTCCTTCCAACAGAATCCCGCGCACAGTTTGGAAGAGCTTCGAGCGCGGGCAAAAATCGCCACGGCGATCATACAACTGGAAAGACGCCTTGGTAAATCGCTTTTATAAAGTCAAACCGAAAGACTCGCGCGTTAGCGCTGACGGACGCCGGCAGTCCGGAAAACAACTTGTCCTGCCC
>Ga0207738_100238_pt1 | contig 12161 bp, 10 predicted proteins | sample LuqExpMetagenom9_FD_187767 | JGI IMG/M metagenome (GOLD analysis project Ga0207738, IMG submission 187767) | Tropical forest soil microbial communities from Luquillo Experimental Forest, Puerto Rico - Sample 9 (SPAdes) | ecosystem: Environmental > Terrestrial > Soil > Tropical forest ... | reverse complement strand
TGCCGCCGATCTGGGCCAGTCACGCGGTGCGCAGGCAGGCGAAGCGGATCGGCACGCGGTATGGCTCAAGGCCAACAACCTGGAACCGCGTGTAAGCCCCTTCGACCCGCTAGCGGTTCTGGATGAGATCGAACGCTTGGTTCCTGGTTACAAGCTGGACCGTGTGAATCTCTTTGCCGGCAGCACGGCGCAGGCTAAGGCTGCACCACCCGCAGGTTTTGTACCGCTCACAGCTTTGACCGCGGCCACCCCCGACACCCTGTTTACCTCAGGCACCCTCGGCAAGCACAGTTCCGCGCTTGAGGCCATCAAGACGCATCAGGCCAACGCGGCGCAAGCGGCTACGCGTTAAGTTCAACCCGTTCCGGACAACAGGAACGGCAACCGCAGAGAAAAGGCTGAAGGCAAGTGACGATTCTCGAATTCATTCTCTGGAGCCTGCTCAAGGTCGCGGTGGTGACCGTGGTGATGCTGATGGGCATTGCTTACACCGTGCTGCTCGAGCGCAAACTGGTTGGCCGCATCCAGAACCGCTGGGGGCCCAATCGTGTGGGTCCGTTCGGATTGTTGCAGCCGCTGGTGGATGGCGCAAAGTCGTTCCTGAAGGAAGACCTCATTCCGCAGGGCGTGAACAAGCCGCTCTACCTGCTGGCGCCCATCCTCTCCCTGGGTTGCGCGTTGATTTCCATTGCCGTGGTGCCGTTTGGCGAGCCCAAGATCGGACCAAAAGGTTTTGATCTGCTCTCCATTTCGAACGTGAACATCGGCCTGCTGGTGATCCTGGGCGTGACGTCGATGGGAGTGTACGGCATTGCGCTGGCGGGCTGGTCGTCGAACAACAAGTACTCGCTTCTGGGCTCTCTGCGAGCCTCGGCGCAGTTGGTCAGCTATGAATTGGCGCTGGGGCTCTCGCTGGTGGGCGTGGTCATGCGGGCCGGATCGCTCAACCTGCGCACCATCGTCGAGCAGCAATCGCGGCTGGGCATCGCCACCTGGAACATCCTGGGCGGCTTCCAGTTTGTTGCCTTCATCATCTACCTGATCGCGGCCTTTGCGGAAACCAACCGCTCGCCCTTCGATCTGGTGGAAGCTGAAAGCGAACTGGCGGGCGGCTACAATATCGAGTACAGTTCCATGAAGTTCGCCATGTTCTTCATGGCCGAGTACGGCAACATGATCAACGTGGGCTGCGTCGCCACGCTGTTGTTCCTGGGCGGCTGGACCAGCCCCTTCGGCGACCTCATTTCGCCGCCGCAGAACATGATTGCGCATGCGCTGTTCCCGATCATGTGGTTCGTGCTCAAGGTTTTTTGTTTCCTCTGCCTTTACGTCTGGGTGCGTGGCACGCTGCCGCGCTTCCGCTACGATCAACTGATGAATTTCGGATGGAAGTACCTGTTGCCCATTGCCATCCTGAACATCGTTGCCACAAGCCTCTGGCTTGCTTACCGCTAGGGTACGATGCACCTGATTGTCTTCATCCTCTTCGCCGTCTTATGCCTGGCCGGGGCCGTGAATCTGCTCTTGCAGACGCATCCGATCAACAGCGCCTTGTCGCTGATTGTGGTGATGACGTCTTTGGCGGTTCTCTACCTTCTGCTGGGCGCAGAGTTCCTTGCGGCAGCGCAGGTGATCGTGTACTCCGGCGCCATCATGGTGCTGTTCACCTTCGTGGTCATGCTATTGAATGCCGGTCGCGAAGAACGAACCCTGGGCTCAAAGGCTGCCAAACGCATCGGCTTCCCTGCCGTCGTGGTGATTCTGGCGGTGCTCACCACACTGCTGTTGCACGTGGAAGGCCTGGGCGCTGCGGGACCGAACACCCCGATCAGCACCACCGAGGACCTGAGCACGGTGCTCTTCACCAACCTGCTGCTGCCTTTTGAAGTCACCTCGGTGCTGATCCTGATTGCGATCCTGGGCGCGGTAGCTCTGGCGCGCAAGGGCCATGGCGATCAGCCTCCAGCAGATAATTCGACCCAGGAAGGGACGGTGGCCAAGTGAATTTTCTGCTCCAATCGCAAGTCCCGCTCTCATGGTTCCTGGTGCTCAGCGCGGCGCTATTTGTGCTGGGCGTTGTGGGCTTTTTGATCAAGCGCAATCTGATCACCGTCTTCATGTCGATTGAGCTCATGCTCAACGCCGTGAATCTCTCCTTTGTCACCTTTGCCACCCAGTGGCATGCGGTGAAGGGGCAGATCTTCGTGTTCTTTGTCATGATGGTTGCCGCGGCGGAAGCTGCCGTGGGCCTGGCCATCATCATTGCTGTCTTCCGCGCTCGCGCAACCCTGGCCGTCGACCGTATCGACCTGATGAAACTATGATCTCTTCCTGGCTTTTGATCATTCCGTTGCTTCCGCTCGCAGGCTTCCTGATCAACGGCCTGTTGGGAGGGCGCCTGCCCAAGAGTGTGGTCACCATGGTGGCCTTGCTCGCGCCACTGGCCTCCTTCGCGGTGGTCGCCCAGGCTGCCCGCGCGGTCTTCCTCGCCGGAGAGGCCTTGCCTATCGTGGCAACCTGCCCCTTCCCATGGATCAACGTTCCCGGCCTGCACGTGGACTTCAGCTTTGTGCTCGATCAGCTTTCGCTGGTCATGCTGCTGGTGGTCACCGGTGTCGGCTTCCTGATCCACGTCTACTCGGTGGGCTACATGGCCCATGAGGAAGGCTACGCGCGCTACTTCAGCTACCTGAATCTGTTCCTGTTCTTCATGACGGTTCTGGTGCTGGCGGGCAATGCCCTGCTGATGTTCGTGGGCTGGGAAGGCGTCGGTCTGGCTTCGTACCTGCTGATCGGCTTCTACTTCACCAAGGACTCGGCGGCCAACGCCGGCAAGAAGGCCTTCATCGTCAACCGCATTGGCGACTTCGGTTTCCTGATCGCCATGTTCCTGCTGCTGGCGAACTTCGGCACGCTGAGCTTTGCGGAAATCGCAACCAAAATTGCGGCAAGCCCGGCCATCTCCGGCTGCGTGATTACGTCCATTGCGCTCTGCCTCTTGCTGGGTGCAACCGGCAAGAGCGCGCAATTGCCACTCTACATCTGGCTGCCGGATGCCATGGAAGGCCCCACGCCGGTCTCCGCATTGATCCACGCGGCAACCATGGTGACGGCGGGCGTTTACATGATGGCCCGCACGCACGTGCTCTTCGATCACTCGCCCACAGCACTCACCGTGGTGGCGATTGTGGGCGCGGCAACAGCGCTATTCGCCGCAACCATGGGCCTGGCACAAACCGACATCAAACGCGTGCTGGCCTATTCCACCATCTCGCAGCTTGGCTATATGTTCCTGGCCTGCGGTGTGGCGGCTTACTCGGCAGGCGTCTTCCACCTGATGACCCACGCCTTCTTCAAGGCGCTGCTCTTCCTCGCGGCGGGCTCAGTGATTCATGGTCTGGGCGGCGAGCAGGATCTGCGCAAGATGGGCGGTCTGTGGAAGAAGATGCCCATCACCTTCGCCGTCACCACCATTGCCGTCTTCGCCATTGCAGGTTTTCCGCCCTTCGCCGGTTTTTTCAGTAAGGATGCCATTCTCTACGCAGCCTTTCTGCAGCAGCCCTTTGGCATCGTTCTCTGGGCGGTAGGCGCGCTCACCGCGCTGATTACGTCGATCTACATGTTCCGCCTCTGGTACATGACCTTCCTGGGCAAGCCGCGCACGGCAGATCAGCATGCGCATGAAAGCCCCTGGTCGATGCTCGGGCCGCTGGTGCTGCTGGCGCTTCTCTCCCTCTGCGGCGGCTGGATGGGCATCGAAAAGTTTGGTGAATTCCTCGCACCCGCGACCGGCGCACTGCATCTTGAATCGCATCTCCCGAATCTGGAGATCATCCTGACGGGCGTTGCTGTGGCTCTTGCCGCGCTTGGCCTGCTGGTTGCGCACATCTTCTATAGCGCGAAGCCTGAAGCACCGGCCAAGCTGGCCACCACGCTCGGTCCGGTTTATAAGCTTGTCGCCAACAAGTACTACGTGGATGAGATTTACGCTGCCCTGATCGTCAAGCCGTTGCTGGCGCTCTCCCGCTTTGTTCTGGAGTGGGTTGTGGATGTTGCGATCCTGGGCGGCTTGGCGTGGCTGCTGGGCGGGCTGGCAAATTTTGCAGGCGCGATTCTGCAGAAGGTTCAATCGGGCAATCTGCGCAGCTATGCCGGATGGCTGGCGGGCGGCGCCGCCGTGATGCTGGTCTTCGTGCTTGTCCCTTGGGATTTTGTTGGCTTGCTGTGCAAAGGGTTCCTCATGATCGTTCTGAAAGGCGCGGGGCATTGAGAATGGACGCAATCAATCAATCGATCCTGACACTGATCCTTCTCACGCCGCTGGTAGGCGCGCTGCTGGTGGCGTTGCTGCCGGACAAGGCCAAGCTGCCCAACTGGATTGCGCTGCTCACCACGTTGGTGAGCTTTGGACTCACCCTGCATCTTCCCGCGCACTTCGATAAGGGCCTGCCGGGCTTCCAGTTTGAAGCCAACGTGCTCTGGATTGAGATGCCCGCCATCCGCTACCACGTGGGTGTGGATGCGCTGAGCCTGTGGCTGGTGGTGCTGGTGGGTCTGCTGGCTCCGGTAGGCGTGGTGACCAGTTGGAACGCCATCAAGGAACGCCGCAAAGTTTTCTACTCGCTGTTCCTGGTGCAACAGACGGCGATGATTGGCGTTTTTGTTGCGCTGGACCTGATGCTCTACTACGGGTTCTGGGAGCTCTCGCTGGTGCCCATGGCCATTCTGATTGCCATGTACGGACGCAAGGATGGCGCCCGGGCAGCGATGAAGTTCTTCCTGTTCACCTTCATTCCTTCGGCTCCGCTTCTGGTAGCCATTCTGTGGATGTATGCGCAGGTGCACAGCTTTGACTACGCCCTGCTGCAGGTGGTCTTCAACCACGGCGCATTCTCGTCGACGGCACTGTGGTGGTTGTCGCTGGCTTTCCTGTTCGCCTTCGCGGTCAAGGTTCCAGTGTTTCCGCTGCATGGCTGGCTGGCTAATACCTTTTCTGAAGCTCCGGTAGCGCTGGCCATGGTTGTGGCGGGCAAGCTCGGTCTCTACTCGATGCTGCGCTTCCACGTGGGTCTGTTCCCTGCCCAGGCGCGCTACATCGCGCCGCTGCTGATTGCTCTAGCCGTTATCGGCATTCTGTATGGCGCGTGCATGGCGCTGGTGCAGCGCGACTTCTGGCGGCTGATGGCTTTTGCCGCACTGAGCCACCTGAGTCTGATCACGCTGGGCATTTATGGATTCACCTTCACCGGCTGGACCGGCGCGATCTATCAAATTCTCAATCACGGCGTAGTGGACGCGGCTCTGTTCCTGCTCTTGGGTGCGCTGGAGTTGCGCTACGGCACCACGCAGATTGCGGCGCTCGGCGGCGTGGCTTCCAGACTTCCACGGCTGGCCATCTTCTTTGTCCTTGCAACCCTGGCTATGATCGGCCTGCCCATGCTGAACGGCTTTGTGGGTGAGTTCCTGATCCTGTCGAGCACCTTTGTCGGCGTCAGCCGCAGTTGGACCATTGCCGCAACGCTGGGTGTGATTCTGGGCGCGGCCTACATGCTGTGGCTGGTGCAGCGCATCTTCTACGGCAGCACCAATACGCTCACCGAAGGGCATGAAGCCCGCGACCTGAACCTGGGCGAATTTGCCACGCTCGCGCCGCTTGTCCTTCTGATGGTGCTGATGGGCGTGGCTCCCGGAAGCTGGCTCTCCACCATCGGCTCAAAATTCGGACGAAAGACCTCCGTCTACCAACTCGTGGTCACGGACCAACCAACCATACCCGGAAGGATCCAGGCGATTCCGTTGCGACCTCCCACACCAGAGCTTCATCTAGCGCAGGAATCTACAGGACAGGCATCTGCTGAAGGGTCAAAGACCTCCGGCGCTCAATCCAGTTCGAATCCCAAGGAGGGACAGCGGTGAACCCAGTTCCTGATATCCTCCGCATCCTTCCCGAGGTCATCCTGACGCTGACGGGTGTGGCCATCATGCTCGCCGATGCGTCTCTGTCTGCCTCCGCGCCGCGCCGTCCCCTGGGCTGGCTTGCGGCCCTCGGCACCACCATGGCGCTCTGGGCCAGCCTGCAGCAGTTGCAGCTAGGCGTGGGCACGGGCTTTTACGGCACGGTGGAGACCAGTCCATTCACAGTCTTTTTCCATGTGCTGATCTGTGGCATTGTGCTGGTGGCTCTGCTGCTCTCGCTCGACGCGCTGCCCGACACCACGCATCATCAGGGCGAATACTACGCACTTATCGTTTTTGGCGCAGTGGGCATGTGCCTGCTCACCTCCGCGGTTGAGCTGCTGGTGGTCTTCATCGCGCTTGAAATTTCTTCGATTGCCACCTACATTCTTGCCGGCTGGCGCAAGGAATCCGGCAAGGGCCCCGAAGCTGCCATCAAGTACTTCCTGCTGGGCTCCTTCGCCACAGGGTTCCTGCTCTATGGCATCGCTCTGGCCTTTGGCGCAACTGGCACCACGGAAATCTACAAGCTAGCCAAGCTGATTCCTGACGCAACCAACCATCCACTGCTGCTGGCTTCGATGGCGCTGATGCTGGTCGGCATTCTCTTCAAGGTCTCCGCTGCGCCCTTCCATGTGTGGACGCCGGATGTTTACGAAGGCGCTCCGTCCGTCGTGGTGGCGCTGCTCTCCACCGCACCCAAGGCCGCGGCCTTCGCGGTGCTGGTACGCATCCTCTACGAAATCTTCCCGTCGCTGCAAGCGGTATGGTCGCCGCTCCTCTGGGTGGTAGCCGTACTTTCCATGACAGTGGGCAACCTGGCCGCACTACGTCAGCAGAACGTCAAGCGCATGCTGGCGTACTCCTCCATTGCCCACGCCGGCTATCTGCTGGCCGCCTTTGCCGCCAGCGACGCCACCGGCATTGCCGCCGCCGCCTTCTATACCGCGGCCTATGCCGCCATGAACGTGGGCGTCTTCGCGGTCATCGCGCTGGTCAGCGGCTATGAGGACGATCTGCCCCTCATCTCCGACTTCCGCGGGCTCATCTATCGCTCGCCTATTCTGGGAACGCTCCTGATCTTCTTTCTGATCTCGCTGGTCGGCATTCCCTTCACCGGTGGCTTCTTCGGCAAGTTCTATTCCTTCTCGGCAGCCGTCAGCGGCGGCGCAATTGCGCTGGCCATCATCGGCCTGCTGAATTCGGGCATAGCGGCCGGCTACTACCTGAAGCTGGTTCTGGCTGCGGCCTCACGCGTTCCCGAGGATGAGGTGAAGGTGGCCGCCAGCGAGCGCCAACCCAGCACCCTGGCCGTTATGGCCCTGGTACTGGCGGTGGCCGCTACGCTGGTGCTGGGCATTGTGCCCAGCCAGGTGCTGCACGCCGCGCAAACAGCCGCGCATACCTTGCAGCCGCCGCCGGAAAATGGCCCCACTATCATGATGATGCCGCCCAACCATTGAGCCGCATTGCACCTTCCCAAAGAAGACCGCGCCTACCACGGGCGCGGTTCTTTTTTGCCTTGGTGCAGAGCAATCTGGCACGAGGCCGGGGCCCGGCACTATCTGCGGCAAACGCCTTTGGCCTTCTCGGCAGACTTCGCGGTTGTGCGAAGCAGTCAGCCCCACCGCAGGTGGCCTCACCGCAGGTGGTTGGCCCCACCGCAGGTGGTCCATTACAATCACTTCGATGAAGCTCGGTGAAGTAGCAAAGAAGATTGGAGCCGAACTCCGCGGCGATGCGGAGCTGGAGATTACCGGCGTCAAGGGAATTGAAGAGGCCGGCCCCACGGAGATCACCTTCGTCGCCAACCCACGGTATGCGGGCCTGGCGCGCACCACGCGCGCGGCGGCAGTCGTAGTGGAGCCTGACTTCCAGGAGATTGCGGCAGCCACATTGCGCATCAAGAACCCGTATCACGCCTTCAACCAGGTGCTGGGTCTCTTCTATCAGGCCCCCGCCTATGCTCCCGGCATCCACCCCACTGCGGTTGTGGACCCGACAGCGGAAATCGGCGAGGGCTCGCACGTTGGCGCGTATGTTGTGGTTGGCCCCGACGCCAAGGTTGGCGCGCACTCCACGCTCCTGCCCCACGTGGTGCTCTATCCCGGTGTGCAAACCGGCACGCATTTCTTTGCTCATGCCCACTCGGTGGTGCGCGAGTTCTGCACGTTGGGCGACCATGTGACGCTGGAAAACGGTGTCATCATTGGCGGCGACGGCTTCGGCTTCTCCAAGGACAATCAGGGGAACTGGGTCAAGATTCCGCAGTCAGGCCCGGTGAAGATCGGCAGCTACGTCGATGTGCAGTCCAACGCCTGCATCGATCGCGCCACCGTGGGCGCAACTGAAATTGGCGACGGATCGAAGATCGACAATCTTGTCCAGGTGGGGCATGGATCGCAGATTGGCAAGCATACGCTGGTCTGCTCGCAGACGGGACTGGCCGGCTCCTCGGTGATTGGCAACAACGTGATTCTGGCCGGGCAGGTGGGCATTGCCGGGCACCTTACGGTAGGCGATGGCGTGATCCTGACGGCGCAATCGGCCGTCTCGCATGATGTGCCGCCGGGCAAGGTCATCTCCGGCTCGCCGGGCTTCGATAATCGCGTATGGCTACGCGCTGTCACCATCTTCCAGCAGTTGCCGGAACTCTTGAAGCGTCTCAACCGGCTGGAGAAACAGGTAGCCGCCGAAACAGCCAAAACCAAGCCGGAAGCCTAGCGCAATCGGTAACAATCACGTGACCACCAGGAACTTAACGTGCCCCATTCATCCACAGTCATATCGTGGATGAGTGGGGCACGGCGAACGTTTCCGCTTGCGCATATTACTGGCAACATTGACCGGGCAACCTGTCATTCTTTGCCGGTAAAACATGGCTCAATGCCAAATTCTGCGCTGGTTGCACACGTGACGAAGTACGTCATATCCAAACGTCTGTCGTTGTAGGGGTAAACCCACATCCCTTTATGACGCAGGCATGCGCCCTTCGCACAAATTCAATCTCCGAGCACCTCCGTATTGAGATGCCAAACTCTGATGCGATGTGGATTTCGCGTGCTAAAGAAGACCAAACCGTCGCCCAAAATAAAGCCCGGCCCTGCGCCTTTTGAACTCACCATCATCATGTCTGATAGCTTCGCAGATTCGATTGCGGCACGTTGCCTATCATTGAGTTTCTTACGAACGGATTCAACCCACTCTGCTCTGGTGCGGAGAATAAGAGTCGAATCCCTTCGCTTACCTTCTCGCGTGGTGCTGTAAACCACAACCTCAATGGGAAACTTTATAACTGTGTTTGGCGAAAGCTTCTCAGGTGAGCCAACAGCCGCTTTAAAGTCCAAGATAGCTCGATTAGCCTGGCTCGCAGTAACGCCTAAAGTGCAGAATAGGGATCCGCCTCCAACAGTATCTCTATCGTGTTCGATATCGAATGCGGCTGTCGGCCCTGAGGCCTTCACAGCGCAATTGTCATTGGCAGGAAATGGAAATCTGGATTGGCTCTGACACACTACTGCGGCACATGCCAGAATAACTAGGATTGTCATTTTCATCCGTTTGATGGGCTCTTTCCATTCCATATGTCCTGCCGCAGGTGCTCCAGTCATCTGATCGCAGGGATAGGTCGTAATGATACTCCCTTATCATCCATCAATTCCTGGTCTCAGACTCGAGAACGGGTCCCCCGTCAAGCGTCATACTACTTTTCTGGCAGAAGATGCTGAGAAACGACGTATATGTCAACGTCTGTCATCGAGCATTCCTCATCAGAAGCGTCGTGGATAACGATGGCTTCAATTTTTTCTCCAAACTTCTTAAAAAATGTGACGAGATACACCTGATGCCACAAATTCCCGCCCATTGGCTGGGATGCCAAGCGTATGGTTTTCGTTTTGGACAAATCAAGGACATTCGCATTGGCCAAGCCTGCATTTTTCAATTTTGCGAATGCCATTTGAGTAGGCCATCCACCACTGCAATCTGGCTCAACTTTCTTCTTCGCTATAGATTGCGCATGGACAGCAATACAACTCATCAACGCAAAGATGCATATCAGTTTCTTCATAGCCCTCTTGCTCCTCAATGATTCAGGCAGGTGGCCCAGCCATCCGATCACAGGGACTTGATGTGCCCTATTCATCCACAGTCTTATCGTGGATGAATGGGAGAGCCTGCCGCCCGCTCATCGCCAAAAAGCCGCGATGAACGGGGCACAGCTTTGTATCCGCTTGCGCATATTTTTGGCAACGTTGGCCGGGCCATCTGTCATCGCTGGCATATGCTCCCCATCGTACAAGCAATCGGCGATGATGGAGAAATCTTGCCGCTACGCGAAATGCGCGCAAAACAAAAATGGCCAGCCCAGAGGCTGACCATTTCTGTGAATGCGGATTGTTGAACTAGCGGGCAACCACGCTCTTGAAGAGCGAGGACTGCAGCAAGTTCGAAAACTCGGAGTCGTTGGCGGCAAAGCGCACATTGAGCTTGCCGGCGCTGGAGCTCACCGTGGTATTGCTCAACGCTGCCTTCTCTGCCTCCGCACCGCTCATCTTGCGCACCAGCACGGCGGCATTCAGCAGCGAGGAGACCGTGGCGGCCGCAAAGGTGTCGCCGGTCTGGATGGTCAGAGCAAACTTGACGCCATGGGTGAAGTTCATGGAGTACCAGCTTGATTCCAGGCGTTTGCGGATGGTGTCGTAGTCGGCAATCGAACCGGCTTCACCCAGCAACTGCTTCATCATGGTCTGGGTGCCGGCGTTGTCGAGAATGCTCCACAGCGGCTCTGAATCCACACTGCGCATGGCGTCCATCATGACGCCGTTGCTGAGCATACCCTGGGCCAAGCCATCGCGCACATCCAGCGCCTTCACCACGGATTCCTTCTGCCCGAAGATCATGGTGGAGGGATCGACAAAGCAGAGCACAAGCCCGGCCTTGGTCATGGGATAGATGCGGTTGGTACGATGCAGGGTGGCGCGCAGCTTCTGCTTGCGGAAGTTGGCCATGATGCCTTCCACGTCGAATTGCCCCTGCGCAATGCCGACAATCTGCACCACGTCGGCCTGGGCGTTATTGGGCCGATAGAGGGCAAAGGCAAGCTGATCCACGTCGTGATTGTCATTCAGGCCAGACTTGCGCAGCGCTTCGTCAAACTGGCGAAGTTCGGGAGGCATCACGCGGTCCCGCAGGCTCATGGCGGCCGCAGAGTTCTGCATGGCGCGATAGTCGATCACCACCAACTGCTGAATGTCGTGGGGAATAGCACCACGGGCATCCGTGGAGAGCTGCGCGGCCGAAGCCAGCGAAGCCAGCGCGAAAGGCGCAAAAACCATAGCAAGTCGTGCGAAATTCTTCAACAAGGTGTTCCTCCGAAAGTCGAATCGCAGCTTCGGGCAGCGAGCCACAGCCAGCGTCCGAGCATTCTTTGCGCGGTTAATCCCGCGAAAACCGGCCTCAGCCGGCCAAGCATCCATCTGCCAAACCATGGCCCGATCCAGCACCCGATCCTGCCGCCGGCCAGGGTAAAGGAGACTCCAACCTGCGCTCCAGGATCTTGGTGGCCGCATCGAACTCACCTAATTGACGCATCCACTCGCTCTCCCGCTCACAAGCCGCCTCGGGAATGAGGCCAATTACTTCTCCCTCAGCCAGCAGAAGCTTGTGCCGCACCGCCAACTTTTCTACCGTGCTGTAAACGAGCGAAAGGGGCGTCACCTCAAAATCCGTGATGTTCATAGTGAGTTGGGCACGTCCATGGGCCATAACTCCCATAGCTTTGACGCCCTTCAGGCCACCTGAGGCAGCACGAATTTCACGGGCAATGGTACGAACCGCGGTAAGATCCGTGGAATTGAAGTAGATGTTATAGGCCACCAGGAATTTACGCGCGCCCACGGCACAGGCTCCAGCGGTAGGATGCAGGCCCGGACCGCCTAGATCCGGCCGCCGCGCTGCATCTTTGCGCACCGCATCGCGCAATCCTTCAAATTGGCCCTTCCGTACATCTTCCAGATTGGCGCGATCCGGACGTGCCGCAGCAGCTTCGTAAAAATAAACCGGAACGCCAAAGCGCCGCCAGATTTCAAGTCCTGCCTGGCGAGCCAACAGCGCGCACTGTTCCAGCCGGATCCCCGAAACAGGGACGAACGGAATAACGTCCGCAGCGCCGATGCGCGGATGCACGCCCTGCTGGCGGGTGAGAT
>Ga0207738_100227_pt1 | contig 12748 bp, 9 predicted proteins | sample LuqExpMetagenom9_FD_187767 | JGI IMG/M metagenome (GOLD analysis project Ga0207738, IMG submission 187767) | Tropical forest soil microbial communities from Luquillo Experimental Forest, Puerto Rico - Sample 9 (SPAdes) | ecosystem: Environmental > Terrestrial > Soil > Tropical forest ... | reverse complement strand
CGGAGATGACACCGGTGGTAGTGTTAAGGCTCAGACCGTCCGGAAGCGTAGGCGACACGTTATAGGAGGCTACAGCGCCGCCACTGGTGTTGGGTGCATTCGATGGAATAGAGTTTTCAATCGCGTAGATTGCGGAGTTGGCTGAATACGTCAGGCCATTCGGCGCTGTCTCCACAGTGTTGACAGTGAGTCTGACTGCTGCGGTTGTACTCCCTGCCGCATTATTTGCCATAACCGTATACGCGGTGGTGGCAGCCGTTGCTGTGGGCGTGCCGGAAATACTGCCCGTAGTGGTGTTCAGGCTCAGGCCTGCAGGAAGTGCCGGTGAGATACTGTAGGAACTGACGGTCCCTCCACTGCTGTTTGGCGTATTGGGCGTGATTGCTGCGCCTACCGTATATACCGCTGGGTTGGCTGAATATGTCAGCCCGCTAGGAGCTGTCAATGCCGCGCTGATTGTAATCGTGACCGTCGCAGTCGCGCTGCCTGCCGCATTATTTGCAGTGACCGTATACGCAGTGCTGGCAGACGTTGCCGTTGGCGTACCGGAAATGATGCCTGTAGTGGTGTTCAGGCTCAGGCCTGCAGGAAGCGTTGGCGAGACGCCGTAGGAACTAACGATCCCTCCATTGCTGCTGGGTGTGTTGGGGGTGATTGCTACGCCTACGGTATATACCGCGGGATTGGTTGAATACGCTAGTCCGCTGGGAGCTGCCAGTACGGCGTTGACCACAATCGAGACTGTCGCAGTCGTGCTACCCGCGGAGTTGCTTGCCGTGACCGTATACGCAGCACTGACGGACGCTGCCGTAGGTGTGCCGGAAATGATGCCTGTAGCGGTGTTCAGGCTGAGGCCAGCAGGAAGTGTCGGCGAGACGCTGTAGGAACTGATAGCCCCTCCACTGCTACTCGGTGTGTTGGGGGTGATTGCTACGCCTACGGTATATACCGCAGGATTGGTGGAATACGCTAGCCCGCTCGGAGCCACCAATGCGGCGTTAACTGTAACCGTGATCGTTGCAGACGTGCTGCCTGCGGAGTTGGTGGCAGTCAGAGTGTAAATTGTCGTAGCTGTTGGCGAGACGGATACGCTGCTTCCTGTGACTGTGCCGACGCCATGATCAATAGACACGGAACTTGCATTGCTCACTGTCCAGGAAAGAGTGGTGCTGCTACCGGACGTAATCGTGGCCGCGGAAACCGTAAAGGTGGAAACTGTTGGAGCTGCTGTTCCTGAAGGGCTGGAGCTGCTTCCCTTTCCTCCGCAACTGGACATGAATGTAAAAACCAATAGAACCATACAACTTGTTAAAAGATATACAGGCAAATTTCGGAGAGATCGTCTTGCGGAAATGTAAGCAATATCCATTACTGAAATTCCCTTTCGGTCAGGCTATTTCATAACAAAAAACGGCTAAAATCTCAGGTTGCGCCGTGGCCTAGATTCACCGTTTTACACGCCCTATGTCAGTAAGCGTAATTGCCAAGAAAAATGGAACAAATGGATCGAAGCGCAGCTTCTAGAGCATTCAATAAGACATGCAAGGCCGTATCTTCTGGTTATGAGCGGCGAGCCAAAAGAGGACAAAATCCATTACAAAATTCGTATTCGATGATGTACTATTTTCCAGAATCTGCGAGAATGACGTAATCTAGATGTAGGAGTTGCGGAATATTTCTGCAATTTTGGACTACTCAGGATAACGAGAATTCAAAAAACGCATCCAACAAAAGAGAAATGATGCGTGTGTAGACTCATGGCGCATAGCCATAGGTAAGAATTCGCGCGAACAATGATGTTGATGGCTTGGTAGGAGAGTATCTTTTAACCTGGCAGTGTTGAAGACTGTTTGCTGCGGAGTGCGGCCGAAAGGTAAATTAAGGATGCAGTCGAGTGTATTGATCCGCAACAACTCTGAAGACAAAGATCAACATGCATCTTCGGGTCCATCCGCACATTTATTGTTGTGTAAAAAAAGCTACAGTGTAAGTAAATGGACAAGCTCAGTCGGAAAGAGGATCTTCGACTGCAGCAGTGTCTTGCTCTCTCTTCCCATTGTTCTGCCTGTACTGACTGTGACAGCACTTCTCGTTCGTCTCACCTCGCGTGGCCCGGTGCTCTTTATTCAGGAACGTGTTGGCCTGCACGGTGAGAACTTCCGCATCTTGAAGTTTCGCAGCATGGAGCATGTGCAGAACAAGAATCGTAGTGCTGTGACTTCAACGAGCAATCAGCGCTTTACTCCGATTGGACCGTTCCTGCGGCGCTACAAATTGGATGAGCTTCCGCAGTTGTTCAATGTGTTGAAGGGCGACATGAGCTTAGTCGGCCCGCGGCCCAAAATGGCCGAGCACGTGAAACATGATTTGCCTTGCCGCCCGGGAGTCACAGGCTATGCGACGCTGACGTTTGCCCGCGAAGAGGCTGTTTTCTCGCGTCTGCCGAAGGAAGAGCTGGAGCACTTCTACCATGAGGTGGTGCTGCCTGCGAAGCGCCAAATGGACGAACAGTACATGGCGACAGCATCCTTCACGAGCGATCTTGGCCTTATCCTCAGCACTGTTTCCAGGCGCTGGGACACGTTCCATCTCAACAAGCTGGTGGCGCGGTATATGCATCGCGCTGAGAACGTGGAGACGGAGGAGAAGCCAGCGCGTAAGCTGCAGGTTGCTCCAAGCCCTGCCAAAAGGCATGCTGTGGCTTTGGCAGCGGAAGATGCCGGATTACAGTAGATGCAATTTCGTGCGCGGTGTTGTGGTGTTGGGATGAACATATAGGGGCTTATTGCCACGTCCCGCCAAGATGACGCGGGTATTCAAAAATGGATCGACAGTTTTACCCAAGGTCCTGATCGTATGCAGAAGCTGGTGATCCTGCGCGACGGACAGAAGGTCGAAATTCCCGTTCCCAAAGGAAAATTTGGTGCAAGACTGGGCGACCCCAAGCTCGACTAGTGCGCGAGTCTTGGGCGTGATGGATCGAGCAACGATTCAGGAGGAATCAGATTTCCTCTGAATCGTTGCTGATCTTCGAGGGGTTTTATCCGGCCTTGATCTCGACGTGGCGCATGAGGGTCATCCAGTCTTGGGTTTCCTGGAGCATCACCTTGTCGATCCGGCGCAGCAGGCTGAAGAGCTCTTCCGGAGTGCTGGCGCTGAGCAGGCGGCGGTTGAGCTGTTCAAGCCGGGCTTCCATCATGGCGCTTCGCACCGAAAGCCGCCGGAACTCGCGATACGTCTCGATGCCAACCAGCGCAGCGGCCATAGCCGGCAAGGTCAGCGCAAGAACGGTCATCGCCGATTCCACAAACCGAACGCCATTTGCTGCAAACTCGTGCAAGCCCATGGCAAAGTGCAGGGCCGCAACGACCATCGTTGTAGGCACGGCGATCTTGCCGAGGGCGGCAAAGCGCAGAGACATGCGGTTGTCGCGCGCGGATTTGCCGTGGTGATAGCGAATCTGATCGCTGAGCCAGCGTTGACTCAGGTATTGGCGCAAGGGTGCGACTTCCCCCAGGCTGCTGGGCTCAAGGCGAGGCATGCGCAACCACATCTCATCAAGCACCCGCGCCATCCAACTGCGATCCACCGGCTGGGCTCCCATGAAGGGTGGCACTTCAATGGGAGCAGCCTGCACGCCGCAGATGGCCAGGAAGGCTGCGCAACGGATGCGTTCTGTAAGAAAACGGTTCTCGATCCAGTCGGGATGAGTTTGCGCATGATGAGTTCGCTTGAGCATGAACACCATGACGAGCAGAAGAACCAACTCAAACAGGTAGCAGAATGGGGCAGCAGGCACTTCTTTCACCTCAATGTGCCACTCGCCGAACACTACGCCTAAAGCCGCAAAGAAGACGGCTAGTGCGGAAAAGGAGTAGATCTTCCAGCCTCCGCCCTGAAAGCGGTCTCGGCAGCTCTCAGCAATGGCCGAACCGCGTGCGTAATTGGTCAGCATTTTGGTACGAACAAGCTGCTTGACGGGCGCGGAGAGCGGTGGCTCCTGAGGCGATTCTCCTTTGGATGCAGGCAGGGGCGCAAAGAGACTCTTCTCCTGAGCATCAAAGGCATCGGCGTATCGATCCGCATGAATACTGGCGCGATTCCAACGATCAAGTCCGCAGAGCGCTTCAGCATCGAGCGGCGCAAACCGGTCCGGATTGAGCAACTGAGCCTTGCCGTTCCAGATGTGCAAGACGGGAATGTGCTGTTCCTGGGCGTAGGCGACGATCTCCGCCGTGCCGCCGCGTCCGTGTGAAGGGCCGCCGTCCCAAACAGCCAGGAGCAGATCGCAATGGTTAACGACATAGCGGCCCACATTTTCGTATGCCAGCTGTCGGGCATGAGAGTCTGGCTCAGCGCGGGAGGACTTTTGATCTTCCGTCATCAGACAGAGTTGGCGAGCAGAGAGAGCTAGCAGACTGTCGAACTCGGCCAGGGAGGCGGTGCTAGAAAAATCCTTCTTGTATTCGTCGATGGACAGAGGCAAGACCGCTTCCAGTTGTGCGGCAGGCAACTCCAGAATGGCTTGAGCAACCACACGATCAGCGCCTTCGGCCAATGGCGAAAGAATCGTGTAGGCCAGCGGAGTATGGCCCTTGGCAAGCACGTCCTGAACCTTGCTTTGTGCCTGAGCAGAAAACAGCGCGGGCGTCCAATTGCGCAGAGAGTCATGAACAATCTGCCGCACGGATTCAACGTCAGGCAGGACGCGATGGCCTGTGACAGCTACTCGAATGCGGAAAGGGAGAGGCTCAAAGTCGAGTTGTGACCGGAAAGCAAGGGATACAGACGGGCTATCGATAGGCATGGCGCACCTTTGCAAGCAACGAACAATCTAAGAGGAGAAAGTCCATCCTAGCAGGAAGACACGGGGCACAAGGTGATTATTTACCAGTTCACCACAATCTAAGCGTAAGCAAATAGCTCGTATTGACGCCTGATTTTGATTACACTACTTCGGAACTCTTTAGCCAAAGTTTCTTTGCCTCTAACGTACCGGTTTTCGCCGGCCCTGGCTCACGCGGCCGTTAACCGGCTGCAAGAAAGAACGCCATGCCTATCGCTCCCAGTGAGTTTATCCATCCTGCAGATAAAGCCGCTCTTGAAGCGCTCAAGTCGATTCCGCTCTTTACGCCTTGTCTCAAGGCTTTTATGAAGGTCTTCAGCGAGGAGTATCTCTATGGGGTCAACATGGCGCAGAAAATTCGTCTTAGCCCCAAGCAGTTGCCTCGCGTCTATAACCTGCTGCCACCCATATGCGCCACGCTGGGCATTGAGGAGCCGCAATTCTATCTGGAAATGAACCCCGCTCCCAATGCCTATACCTATGGCGACACCAAGATTGCTATCACGCTGACCTCGGGGCTTGTCGAGTACATGGGCGAAGCCGAACTGCGAGCTGTGATTGCTCATGAATGCGGCCACATCCTCTGCCGCCATGTGCTCTATCACACCATGGCGGCGATGGTGACCGAACTGGGCGAGTCGATTTTTGGAGCGATGGCGGCAGCGGCCGAGCCCATCCGGCTTGGGCTACTTTTCTGGGACCGGCGTAGTGAACTCTCGGCTGACCGTGCGGCGGCGCTGGTCACGGGTGGTTCAGAAGATGTGGTGCAGACGATGATTCGCTTAGCTGGCGGCCCTCGCTCCATCACCGACGAAATCGATGTGGAGCTTTATGCTGAGCAGGGCGCAGAGTACCAAAAGCTCAACGAACGTCTCTGGGATAAGGTCCTACAGGGCTTCGCTGTCATGAACCAGGATCACCCCTTCACCTCCGTTCGCACTCATGAAATTCTCGACTGGACAAAGACGGATCGCTTTAGCGAGTTGCTTGCCAATATGCGGGCCGAAGCCTCAGCACGCCGTTGTCCAAGCTGCGGCAAGGTGCTCAAGGGCGAGTGGAGATTTTGTCAGAGGTGTGGCAAGCCGGTCGAGTAGCCTTTGAGCAAATCTGAAATCTATGTTCCGTAGAGGCCTTCATGAACGAGACTCAAGGCCATGGCTTCACAAGGTTTCATGATCAATGATTGACTTTGCCATGAGGATAATACGATCGTGCGGTGGCGGGCGAAGCGGATCGCATCAGCTTCGTGTGCGGTTGTTAGTGTGCCGAATGCTCGCCAAGACAGCGGGCCGGGAAAGATTGCAACAACTCTGGCGAACAGCATTGCTGGCATTGCTTGCGCTGGCCTGTACAACGCCACGGGCATGGGCTGGAGGCCCTTCGGCGCTTGTGCATCTGGCTGAGGAGGAAGGGCCGGTGATCTGGCGTGCGGCCGAGCGCGAGGCGCCGAAGATCGAGCAAGCATTGAGAAAGTATGCTCCAGAGATTTGGCACGCTGTGGCGGCAGGGTTGGGCAAAAGCGCAAGGTGGATGGTGCGCGAAGATAGCGCCATCGCAGAGACGCTACGCGCGATTCGCGGCGGCACTGCCGCGCTCCATCGCACGCCCGTCGACACAAACTATCTCCGCCAAATTGAATCGCACGCCAGAATTTCTTCAGCCTTGGGACATAACGAGAGCGCTGCGCGCGATTATGACGAACTAGCGCTCTATTTTCGATCGCTCAACAGTCCGCAGGGCGACACCGTCGCTGAGCAGTATGCCAAGGCCGACGATTTGCTGGCTGGGCGGCGTAGCGAGCCGACTGGCGTGGCACTTCAAGGTGCGGCGGACAATAGCTTTTCCAGCATCCTCAATGCCCTGCCACACGACGACGCCAAGCTGCTGCACGATTTGCAGAGCTCGACACGGCGCGTCTCCCGTATAGCCATTGCACGTTCCGATGTGCGGCAGTTTGTGGAGGACTTTGGTGAAGGGGCCAAGGCTCCGCTACAAATACTCCAAGGGGTGGATTCACTTGACGGGCAACTGATCGCCAACTGGTTGGCGACGCCTCAGGAAAAACGCATCTTCTTTATTGGTGCAGGCGAGGATTTCGCGCTGATGAAGTCGTGGGCGCAACGCCTCGAAACGGAAGGATATCGCCCGTTCTTCTACAAAATGTGCGAGGACGCTTACGGACGGCTCTGCGAATCCAAGGTGGTCGGCGCCATGTTCGCAACCTCCGGCAAGACCATCGTGATTGATACGCCCTCAGGACAAAAGAGCCGCTATGTTGCTCACGAGGCCAATGCGGCGTATAGCCTTTTGCAGGGACAAAAGCGGGCCCTGTTACTGACGCCATCCCAACTTGTCAAAGCTGGAGGCGCGATTGTTTCCGGGCCGATAACCGTGGCGGGCTTGCTTTCAACCGGGCAGACGGTACGCTATAGCTGGCGCGAAAATGCCATCTATTATTGCTATCGAATGAAGCGAATGGTCTGCGTAGCAGTGACGCTCCTTGTGGGCATTCTGCTGCTGTGGAAACGCCGCCGAAAAATGGAGAAAGCACGAGCGCAAGATGCAGAAAGCAAGTCGCCGTGCGTTGCAGAGACCCTATGAGCCTATTTGATTACACACACATCGTGCCGGTAGTAGTTGCGGATCTGACGCCCGTGGCCCAGTTGGTGGCGCAGCGTTTCGAGGAACGCGGCTTCAGCACACACGTTACCTCCGTGAGTTCTGAATGTCAGGAGATCGGAGTGACGCAGGGCGGGCTCTTCAAAGCAGCGCTGGGATTGAAGACAGCTTTGCGATTGAAAATCGAAACGGTGGGAGGAGCAACACGGATCGACGCCGGGATCGGAATGCTTGAAACGCAGGCCATCCCAGCGGCAGTGGGAATGCTGATCTTTTGGCCGGCGCTCATGACTCAGAGTTGGGGCCTGGTGCGGCAGCATAAGCTCGATGAGGAAGCGGTCGCCTTGATTGAGGCTGCTCTGCGCGAGACCTCGGCTTCGGCAGCACATTTCTGTGGCCAGTGCGGCAAACCTATCACCGAAGGTTCACACTTCTGCCCCCACTGTGGAAAGCCCGTTGGATGATGGGCTATTTGTAACGTTTCGTCGCCCCGAACATGGCACGCGCTGATTAATTAGCCTGCTTATTTCTTTTTCGAAAGAGATTGACGAAATCGCAACAAAGCAAAGGCGGGCCGATGCAGCGTTCTGGGCAACGACCGGGCCACAGTGCCCTCTTTCCACAGAACCTTGAATGGAAATGGTTGGTCGCCGAGGAGCGCGAATACATATGCCATGTAGGAGGGGAGCCGGGGGGCCATTTCTAGAACTTGAGAATGTCTTTGGTCGAATTGAAAAGGAAAGGAACCAAAGGCATCTGCTTCTTCAACATTTGGCTGATCAAGGAAAGCGAGTAATGCCTGCCTCGCTGGGGTCTTGAGGCGCTCTCCCAGCTCCGCAAAGGATATTCCGAGTTCTTCCGCCACGTTGCAGAGCTGATCCACTGCTGCGAGAATGCCCTCGCGAAGATAGGGAAGTCCCCAATCAAGCGCGGCCCGATTATCCTCTTCTGCGAGCACAGGAAGGCTGGAGTGATCAGGATCGGCGTAACTCAAAACACCTCCGTGGTCAGCGGAGGCGAGCATCTCGATCATGGATTCAAACTCCTGCCTGCGTGCAATCTTTTCGTTGTAGTGAGCTATGAATTCGTGCTCGGGCGTGGAAACAGGCGAAGACGAAAGCGAAAGATAGAAGGCCGTAGCCTTGTGTTGCTTGGAGGGAGAATCGATGGAAAGTATGTTGAGCAGGGCGCGCTGCAGATGCCCTCGCCATCCGAGGTCGACGACACCCAGGTGTTCTGTATGCGTTACACCTTGCGAGTCGAGATAGGCCAAAGCACGCCGCCGGGCTTCTGCAGCACGTTGCAAGATCACATCCTGCATGCGCGGATCGCAGAAAAGTTTCCTGAGCCGTTTGCGATGTTTGACCGGCTTATCCCAAGTCTCCTTTTCGAAGCCATATTCCAGCAGGAGTTCAGAAATTTGCAGTGGCTCGATTTCAATGCGTGACAGAATCTGTTGGAGGGCGGTGCTGCGCGCACCGGCGAGCATCCAGCCAAGCGCTGAATCGTCGATCGTGGTTAGTGCGGGAAGATACCAGGCTTGCCGCGAGGCATGTAGATAGGAGCACTGCATCTGAGGAGCGAGTTTGCGGGCGATTTCGAGAAGGATCTGACCGTCGCGCGAGAGGAAATAGAGGTGTGGAATACCGCGGGCTTGTGCGGCGTCCAGAAGCCATGCAACATAAGAAAAAAACAGAGGCGCCACGACCGAACTGCCAATGGCCCACTGCGTGCGCTGCCTCGCCGATCCGCCTGCAAACATCAGCCTTCCAGAACGTAGCGCGCCGGCGATCAAGGACTCTTGATGGTCTCCGGACCCGTAAAACATGCGTTCATAGCGCGAGGGATGGGCGAACGGGCAGAGCTCTGACTTGAGGCCTGCACGTCGTGCTTTACGAATGTCGGAGTGTGGGTTGTCGCCCAAGTGAAGGATCTGGGCAGTTTCAACACCGCGATCCGCGGCCACTATGGGATAGAGCATTCCTCTGAATTTTGTGCGGCCATAGTGGGAGGATGCGTACACCTGCTCGGGATGACAAGGGATATTGTTTGCGGCGACCAGTTGAAGCAGAAAATTTTTGTCGAAATACGTATCGGAGATGATGATTCTGGAAGACTCAGGCAGAGCGTTCCACCGTGCAATGGACTCAGCGACGGGAATGGTGCAGGCACGCTCGGCCAGGAGTTCTGCAGTCCTCGCGACTTCGGCCTCGCTCCCGGTCCAATTGAATTGCCGGGCGAGCGTTTCATAGATCTGTGCGAGAGAAATTTCTTCAAGATTCAGGCGCGAACGTGTTTCGCCGTCAGCTTTGATGCGCGCCTCGCGAAAGGCAGAGGCACTGATTTTGAGCAGACCAATAGCTTGGAGACGCAGCGCAACATCGTAAAAAACGTCATCGGGGAAGAGGAATTTCCGCGAGATTAAAGTGTCGAAGAGATCGAATGAATGCAGGGTGGACCTGTTCGTACTAGAATTCGCGTTTTTCGAAGCCGGTTTCATTCTCTTTTCGGATATTCGCCTTTTTGTTTGACCTTCTTAGAACTACTAGGGTACTACAGCATGCAGACGTGCAAATGACTCTCAGTTACTTTGCTCAGCCTGACATCGCCAGCCAGAACTCCGCTGAAGACAAGACGGTCGCCAGAAGATGCTTACGTTCCGCGGGTGAGCAGACGAGGCATGAAACACGATGACCCACTCAATGCCTGGTTTGGCGGTTTTCGATGACTGCCACATTCTAAGCGCGAAGGCAGAAATCCAGGAGGACGCCATACTGGGCACACGCGCGCTCGGCGACGAACATGCGCGGCGAGCCAAAACGACTTGCGGTCTTTCACCCGCTGGTCATGGAACTAGATCAGCATCCCGAATCCGCCGTTGACGCTCCCAGTAAGTGCGCCACACGGCACACTAAGAAGGGCGCATAATCATGGGGAAGTCAGGAAATGAGGGGACACTCAAGTGCTCAATAAACTTTTGATTGCGTGGTGCAGTTTTCTTGCTCTCTTCTTTAGTTGTCCGCTGATGGCGCAGGGTTTCCGTGTCGGAGTTCAGGGGCAAATCGCCATAGGGAAACTGGGCGAGATGGAGCAGGTGCTATCGCAAGCCACTGCACAGCAAAAGGCCGATCTCCTGGTACGACTGGGCGTCGAGCCGAAGATCGCCGATACCATAGCCGAGGAATTGCGGCCAGATGAAAAGATTGAGCTGCGGTCTGTTCGGGTGCTGCAACAAATGCACTATGGGGTTGCGTTTTTGCCGGGCTTTCGTGGTTGTTTTCTGTACTTGCTGCAGGGATCGGATGATGAGGTGCAAAAACATCCATGGCACGTCATTGACCGGCAGAGCATCGATTGCTGGCATGGAGACAGCGTGCTTGAGTTCCTGCCTTTACGTAGTGCCGACACCGACGACATCGTGGCCCACCACGTTAATTACGGGCACGGTTCAAACTACGTGGAAGATCAGACGCAGATTTTTTCGATTCTGAATGGCAAGCTGGTTCAGACGATGGCCACGCAGGATTTTCTCTCGCAAGGTACGCTGGGAACGGAGGAGGAGATCACCACGGAGTGCAAGAGTACTTTCCTTCCTTTTCCCGATTTTCTTCTAGAAGAGAGCCGAACGACCGCCGTAAACAGTTTCCTTAAAAAGGTAGAGCGCCGATACTGGCGCTGGTCAGAAGAGCGGAAGAAGTTTCTAGCGAGCGACTTTGTGTCCGTTGTCGCGCCAAATCATTAGTCATATCCGGCAAGCGCGCCAAGCCGGCCCAGATTTGTGCCCAGCCTCAGGCATTTTGCCAGTAGCGTAGCATTGCGCCGCCCAAGGCGTCGGCAGAAGCATTGACATGTAATAGATACAAATAAAAACATCTAGTCCTTCCCACAAGAACAGAGGAAAAGGTACTCCCTGCGGTCGATCAGCGAACTAACGTTCGCTCCCATTGGGAGGGCGCTGAGCGCCCCTCCCAAACCCACCCCACCCAAAAACACCTTATCTATGATGGAGACTAGGTCGGCTTTTGTGGTTTTCGATTAAGACCACGCTGGAACGAACATCAAGGGTTTTAACTGGGGTAGCAGTCCTTTTCGAAATTCATTCACATTCTTGGCCACGGCTATTTTTCTCCATAGGCGTCTGTGACGGTTTCTTCTTGTGCTTGCCGCTTCCGCGTCGGTCGTTGAGCGTTTGGCCAAATCTTCGGGAAGAGATACTGCATATTCTCCTCGACGCCTTGCCTTAGAAGGTTATCCAGAGCCAATCTTGTTTTTTCGTCTTTCGCTGCCTTGGCGAAAAGAAGCTGCCCGGTAACAATGGCGCGCCGAGTAGCATCTTTGCGTTCCTGAGCTGATGCGCGATGTACAAGGAGCTTTTGTTGTGCCGCGAGTTTTTGAATCCTGATCTGTAATTGGTCATAGCGTCGTTTTTGTTCAGGAGTCATTTTGTCGATTGCAGCCATAGAGATAAATCCTTTCGTCAATAAGCATAGATAGATAGAAGAGATAAATCATGATGACGAATGTACTGTAGAGTGATTCAAATAAGTCCACTTATCGATTTATAAATTACCTACAATTGATGCTGACACAGAGGCAAAAGTACACCCGCAACAACCTGAAGGGCGCACTTCAAGGTTTCCTTCGGAAACCGTGCGCTCTGCCGAGGGCAGAAACAAAAACAACTGCAATAGCAACTGCAACAACAAAAGCAAGAACAACGGCAACCGCAGAGGCAACTGCAAAAGCATGGCGATCTATCACCTCACCGCTTCCGTAGGCTCTCGCAGCACCGGCCAGAGTGCTGCTGCGAAGTATGCCTACATTAGCCGTGAGGGTCGCTACAGCGAAGATCGCCACGATGTAGAGAATCAAGAGCTTCTCTACACCGAAAGTGACATGATGCCAGCATGGGCCGCTGAGAATCCGGCCCTGTACTGGCAATCTGCCGATCTGTACGAACGCGCCAACGGGCGACTGTTCCAACAGATCGAATTCGCGTTGCCACGCGAGCTAAGCCGCGAGGAGCAAATTGAAGTTGCCCAACAATTCGCCATGGAAGTGACGAATACCAAAAACGGCTTCCTGCCCTATACGCTTGCCGTTCATGCCGGGAAGGGCGAGAACCCACACGCGCATCTGATGATGAGTGAGCGCGTCCATGATGGGAACGAGCGCACCCCGGAGACATGGTTCAAGAGGGCTGCGACGAGCGACAAGGCACCGGAGCTGGGCGGGGCAAAGAAGACTGACGCTTTTCAGGGACGGGAGTGGATTGACCAGGTG
>Ga0207738_100226_pt1 | contig 12759 bp, 17 predicted proteins | sample LuqExpMetagenom9_FD_187767 | JGI IMG/M metagenome (GOLD analysis project Ga0207738, IMG submission 187767) | Tropical forest soil microbial communities from Luquillo Experimental Forest, Puerto Rico - Sample 9 (SPAdes) | ecosystem: Environmental > Terrestrial > Soil > Tropical forest ... | reverse complement strand
GTAAGGCATCGCAAAGAAGGTGCTACCGGCACACAATCAAGTTATATCCAACATCAAGATTTATGATGCAGCGGCCCGGCTCGATTGATCCCCTTCGCAAAATGGGCATGCCATACAGGATGGATTCTGAATTCGCACCAACATACGCAGGATGATCATGAGGCCCAACAGGCAGCTCAATACGCTTCCTGAACGCGCTAAGGTCTGGAAACCGTCTGGTGCAATAAATTGTGAAGGGATTGTGGATTGTCACTGTGGGGGCCATACAAGCTTAAGTCCTTAGCTTTGTATGGCGGGGACGACGGGGCTCGAACCCGCGACCTCTGCCGTGACAGAATTGCAACTATTGTAATATCAGAGAGTTAGCAGATTTCAGGAGCACAAAAAGGAGCCGTAAATAGCGTTCGGAACTGTACGGACAAAATTTGCGTGCCCAAGTTGTGCTCTCGTTTTTTGGCGCGACCTCTGCCCTCCCGGAACAGAAAACGGACAGAGGTCCGGTCGTTGCCACCCGCGAGGGCGAGGTTCAACCTCTAACCGCGCTCATCCGGGCTGGCACCCATCGAGCGACATCAGGAGTCACCATCATGCTACTCTCGACCCCAGGGGCAGCAACTGCTACCCTGTTTTCACCATGACAGCACACGTAAAACTGTTGAAACTCAAAGATGTCCTCGAACGCATCCCCGTATCGCGGACGCACATTTATAATCTGATCGCAGCAGGTAAGTTCCCGCATCAGGTCAAACTTGGTGGCTTCGGAGCATTCTGGGTCGAGGCCGAGGTTGAGGCGTGGATTCAGGGCCACATCGACGCCACAAATCGGGATTTGAATCCACCTGCCTGTACGAACAGTAATACAACCGCGATCACATCGAAACTCAACTGGCCACCTCAGCCGTAGTTCCGTTTCAGGAGCCTACAACTGGGCGGAGCACCTTGAGCCGCACAAGGTCATGATGCAGAACTGGTCGGATCATCTGCGCCAGTTGCAGAGCATACGATTGTGAAGCCCTGCCACGGATTGTTCGCTGAACCATACCAACCAACGAACTCATTCTCCCGCTTGCAGGTGGGACCGACCAACCAGAGGGAGGTTATCTCCGGCGGTAGATTGACGCTGGTTGATGGTGGTTGAAAATCCGTCAATGCCGACCACGGCAGTCCACTTGCTGGGTCGATATAGACGACTAGGGCTCGCTCGGCTGTGCGCGCAGCGGCAAGTTTCCGGCGATTGTCTGCCTTCTGCGCCTCAATGGCCTAACATGGCCAAGGTTTTCATGCGCACCACTTACCACTAAGGTTACCTCTGAAACAAGTGAGGCTGCCGGGGATGACCAGTTTGCCATCTGCATCGACGATGCTATCATCACAGCTTCCTCTCGCAAACTCCACCCCAAATCTGCTCCCCGAGGGTGTCAGGGATCACATCGCTCCAGAGTTCGCTGACGTCGGAATCTCCGCTAGGATTTCCATTCTGGTCGTAGAAAACATTTGAAGTGACTCGATATTTTCGTGACGAACAGTTCAGTTCGAATGCCATCACTGCTGATTTCTTGGTCTCTACGCTTTTCACCCAAATCCGAGGGTATCCAGCCGATACGGACACCGAGGCTTTGACATCGATATAGTATTTTTCCCCACTCACTGCACTGCCAATTGAACGCCAACGCTCAGTCGATTTTTCGTACTCCGGCATTCCGACGAAGATGCGCTGAAAGTCTTCGATTCCGTCGATGTAATCTCCAATGCTCAGATACGTGTTTCCGCGTTTCTCGTACAAACTCTGGAACAGGAATGACACTCCCCATTTACCGTTGTCCACGGTCAGCATCTTTCGGAAGTCCTCTTCTTTTAGCTGCTGCCCAAAGCGACGATGCAGATCCTTCAATAGAACGTCATCTGAGACGGCCCCATATTCGGGGTAAATTCCCCGGAATTGCTGAAGGCTGAGCAAGAGGACTTGGTTTTTCAGATGTAGCTCGATCGCTGTGCTGTAATTATCGATTGCTCGGCGATAGTCCTGGACCTTGACGTAAGCGTCAGCACGGTTCTCATAGAGATTGGGAAGGTAACTGTTTCCTTCATGCTTCAGGCGAACCGCGTCACCAAAGTCTGAGATCGCCGCATAATACTGTCCAACATTTACGTTCGCCAAACCCCTGTCTGAATATGCGGCGGAGTTGTCCGGCTCCAACGAGAGAACCTTTGTATAGTCCTTAATCGCCAGTGCATCCTGCTTCGACTCCAGGTACGCCTCTGCCCGCGATGCATAGGCTGGTTCAAAGGCGTGATCCAAATCAATCGCCTTCGTGAAGAATGGGATCGCGTTCCGATACATCTGATTTCGTGCTGCATCTGAAGACCATGATTTCTTCGTCCAAAACGCAGACTTCATGTGAAGTTCGCCTTGCAAGTAGGGGACCACCGGCGTTTTGGGATTTAAGAGCGCCGCCTTTTGCAATGCACCGGTTGCTTGCGGATAGTAACTCTCATTGAAAGTTGTGAAAAATCTGTAGTACAAGCCTTCGAATGCGACAGGCCGCCAATCGCGCGGTGCGCTGCTTTCCAGCTTATGTAGCTCCGATAGATTCCACGAGCAAAACTTGGAGGTAGTCTCCGGTGCAATGCCTTGACTGTTGAAGATTTTGTCGGCTGAACTCAAGTCGGCCATCATTGCTTTTTCGAGGAGAGAGATCGCGGCTGCGTAGTGGCCTTCCGAATCTTCGATCTTCGCCAAGATCGGGAGCACATCCTTTTCCTCAAACAGTGAATTGGCGTCTTCTCTGTGCGACAAAGCAGCTTCGAAGTCTGCTTTCGCTTTGGGAATGTCTAGCGGGTTATCGCCGCAAGCTTCGATGTTTCCCCTCCAAAAGTAGGCATTAGCATAGGTGGGATATTCCCGGAGAAATTTGTCGAGGATCGGAATGCTTGTGGGATCGTATGCCGCCTTTCCAGTTTTCGTTATGGCTTCATAGAAGGCCGCGTCTGCGGCAGGTGGTGTTGGTACTGGAGTGATCTCGGCGGCCTTCCTCATTTCAGGCGGCTCAAAAGCACCGAGGTCCGACATGGATATTGGCTTCGCTGAGGCCGGGTGTTTGACGGCCTGAGCGATTCCAAATACACCCGAGGCAGCAAAAACCAGCAATAAACCAAAGAGTCTGGACTTCATATACGGAGACCCTTCCAGGAGTAGGCACACAGCCCGAACACCTTATTATAGATGGCGGCATACTAGCAAACAGAAGGCGAACGATCAATTCAACGAATGTGCGAGATGCAAGATCCGGCGCGAAAGTACTCAGAATACAGAGGGATAGCCCTCTTAATGCGTCCATCTCCGTTCCGACCGCGTCTACTACTGCGTGAGCAAACACCTAGACCAGATCGTATGGAAGTCCATCCACGAACGTCCCCTCCCCAAAGGGAATCCGCGTGGCCTCACCAACTACCTGGATTTAGCTCAACTGGTTGCCACTGGTGAGGACTGGGAAACAGCATGGAGTGCGTTCCTGCACGAGTTCATGTTGTTTCGTCAGGCAAGCTTCTTCCAATATCCGCCGCCGGAGAGCTTTTCGCGCGGGTATAGAGCGATGCTCGCAGGCACGGCAGAGGTGCTGTGTGACGAGTTCCAGTTGCCGGTGCCCCTCTGGGTTCACGAGCCACAGTACATCATGCCCGAGCTTTGGGATCTCTATGAGTGGATGTTTACCGGCATGACCGATGAGCAGAACCACAGGAGAATCGAAAGCTCTGATCCGTTGTACTTGAAGCACGGCGTCGTGTGGCGTCGTCGCGATCTCATCACGCTGTAGCCTGCATTAATTCAACAAGCACAAAAGCCCCGAGGCTCATCACCTCGGGGCTCACTGTCTCTCCGTTGCCTTTGTCAGCTTTCAACGACCAACTGCGTATCCTTGCTCTCCATCACCTTCTGCCGAACATCATGAGCCATTATGATGCAGCCTTCGCTCGCAGTGTGATTCATCTTGGCGTTGTCTCCGTGCATCAAAAATTCGCTACGTCCATACTCCTGCGTGCCTGGCAGTGGAGTCAGGTGTGCAGCGAGCGGTCCCTTCGTCGGGTGCGTGAAAAATGTTCCGATCGTGTATGTCCCCCTCGGGATCGGGCCAACGTCAGGTACATCCTGCATGAGCGGATTGTTCAGCCCGGCACTGTGACCGCTGTAGCCGTTGGCTACGTGAATGTTGTTGTGGAGCAATTCGCCGGTACTTTGCTTGTACGCCCAACTCATAGTGAATTCCTCTGATTGACTTCCGCGTTCTGTTGCGACAGACTAAGAGGGAGTCAGTAGACCCGCGTGAGTTGCGCACCCGGGGTTGTGACCAACTACCTTTTCAGCAGCAGTCTGACCAGTATTGCTAAGGATCGCTACGGCTCGTAGGTCGCCCTAATCTACAGACTACGGGCCTAGCGATAAATGACACATGCAGGTGCCAAAAAATCCCGAGCAGCACGGTTGGTGGAAGAACGACCGGGGTGTGTGGCAGGAATCCCCCACCGAAGATGAACTTCGGGAGATGCCGCCCCTGAAGAGGGGTACGCGTCCAATTGCTGTTGGCTTGGACAATTTTCTGAGATGGCGAAGAGAACGGCGAATCTTGTCGAGGCTGGGTGACAGCGATAATCGCGCTGTCTAGCGGACAATATGTGTAACGATCCATGCGATCGCGGTCACGACTAGACCACCTCCGGCAGCGGCACCAATCATCCTGTACTGCCAGCGCTGAAGCACAGCGACAGCCTGCTCGACCCTTGTCAGCCTGCCTGGCTGCCCGTTACCTACCACGGCTTTCATACTTGTTTCGAGCGCGGCGAATCGCTCGCCAGCTTCTTGTTGCCACGCGTAGGTTCGAGCCTGAAAGTCTTGTAGTTTAGACCCGATGGCCTGAATCTCGCTGAGGATTACGCTTTCAATTTGTGGGTCCACGTACATGGCCTCCGTGCTGTTCTGCTTGAGTTGGGGGAATCTTCGTCACTTTCATGAATGTGTGAATTCACACATTCATGAAAGACAGAAAGTTTTCATGAAATATCGCGTAAAGGATCGGCAGGAATCAGACTCCGTCCCAACCGGAAAGCGCTACTCCATCCCATGCGGATACGCCGACTCCATTCCAAGTGAGCGAGTATGCCGGAGGCGCGGCATAGAGTGCGACCGCCCCACATAGCCAATAGCTGACGTTGCTACTGCCCCACGTCACGTTGATGCTGCCAGCCGACGACTGAGACCCGTAGGCGTCAAACGAGCCGTTCCCGATGCCTGCAGATGTGAAGCCGGACGGAGCACTCGGACTTGCGTTGTAAGCGCAAGCAATCGAGTAGATGAAATCGCCGGAATGTGTTGTGGTCATCGCTCCAGCATTTGGAACGGAGCTTGAGCCGGTTTGCGCCGTCGAGACATCCACTCCGCCAACCCCAGACAGTTCGTAGGCGACGGTGTACACGATATACGAGGAGTAGCCTCCACTGAACGTAACCGTGGTCGAGCCTCCAGCCACGCCCTGCGCCAAGCAAATCTCAATACCGTCTGCGGTGTTTATGAAGCCATATAGCTTCGAGACAACTGCGGAGTATGAATTCCCTTTATTGTCTGAAATTGTTCCATCGGCTGCGGAAGGACTCCCTGCATAAACAGCAATCACGAGCAACGAATTGCCGACGGTCACTGATGGAACAGTGACCGTCGCTTTGCTTCCTTGCACTCGCTGAACAACGCTGATCGCCATTACTTCACCGTCCCTACATCGATGCTCGGCGCGATCAGAATCGTGTCAGCAGCCAGGGCTACACCGATTCGCTGAACAAAATGGCCACTCGTAGTGGGAGGGGAAGTCATCACTGCTCCCGCTGTCGCATCACTCACGTACAAAATGTTTCCAGCCGTCCATCCTTTCGAGCTTGCGAATTTGTATACGCCGCTTGTCAGTACCAACGTGATGGATACCGCAATGCCCACAGCAGGGACTGTCGTGCTTGCATCGGCTTTCGCAGGAACAAGTCCGGACGAGGCGACACAGTACACAGAGCCCGCCGTGAGCCCAGTACCGGGAATTGCAGTTCCTGCGGCATTCCCTGCCGTCAGCGCTGAGCCGACCGTGAAGAGAGTATCGGTAGTGGATGCAGGTGCCCCTTGTGGCCCCGTCGCTCCGGTGGGACCAGTTGCTCCAGTCGGGCCAGTCGGTCCTGTTGCGCCGATCGCGCCCTGTGGCCCTGTTGGCCCAATGGGGCCTGTCGCGCCAGTAGGTCCTGTGGCTCCGGTGAGTCCAGCAGGACCGGAATCACCTTGAGGACCCGTCGCTCCTTGCGGACCTGTGGGGCCGGTTGCTCCCTGTTCACCAGGAGCACCAGTCGCGCCCTGTGGTCCTGTCGATCCGGTTGGACCGGTTGGTCCTTGAGCACCCGTTGCGCCAGTGTCTCCTTTGGGTCCTTGCAAGCCTGTCGCACCGGTTGCTCCTGTGGGGCCAGTGGCACCAGGCAGACCTTGTGCGCCGGTCGCGCCAGTTGCGCCTTGCGGTCCGGTCGGACCCTGCACACCTACGGCACCGGCTGTCGCGATCACCTGCCAGTAGGTTGGCGAGAGATCGGGTTCATTGCCGGTTGAATCTGCGATCGCAACGTAGCTCGATCCACTGTACGACACAACGTCATCGGCGGAGTAGGTCGCGACACTGCTCCATGGTCCGCGCCACGTGAGGCCACTCCCACCCGAGCCGCTGCCTGCGGGACCAGTGGGTCCCATCGGGCCGGTCGCGCCGGTGTCGCCTTTTGGACCAGTCGATCCAATTGGGCCTTGTGGTCCTGTTACGCCGGGCACACCTTGCGGTCCCGTGGGGCCTGTTGGTCCCTGTGGACCGACGCTTCCCGTACCTCCGCCACCTTCACCACCCTCAGCCAGGATTCCCCAGTACGCTGGGTTGTCATCAGGTTCAAGGTTCAGGACACCGTTGCCAGTGCAGATGTAGGAAGAACCGGCGTAGAACACAACGTCATAGGCGTTATATGCCGTGAGGTCGGAATACGCTCCACGCCAATACAATCCCTGCGGAATTCCGGAGCCAGATGCACCATTGAGACCGGCGGGGCCTTGGGGGCCGACTGCACCCGCAGCCGCCAACAGATTCCACGCGGATGGATTGCTATTGGGGGGCGCATCGGTGTTTGCCACCGCAGCCACATAGGATGAGCCAAGGTGCGCGACAGCGTCACCTACGTTGTAGGTGTTTGTGCTGCTCCACATGCCTGTCCAATTGAGTGTGCTCATCGTTGCCCTACCTAACGGTTAGTCATCTCAAATGGCTAAGTAGGGCATCCGGCCTATTTGTAGAAGACCATGCCGGTCACAGCCGCTGCGGTTGTTCCGTTCTCTGCGGTTGTCACCGCGAAGCCAATGCCGGAGCTAAAGTTCATCAGGCCCATGGGGGGCGGGTTCATCGTTACGTTGCCGCCTGCCGGAATCAACACACAAAACGCGACCGCCGAGGTCCCCAGTGTCGGTGTGCCTGACAAGTTGAAGAACTCGACATAGGCCGGGGCCGCAGTGGTATTGGTCAGGCAGAAACCGTAGAGATTGCCAGAGGTGCTTTTGATGCTCGCTGCTGCGCCCGTATTGTTGATGAATGTGGAGGACAATGCAGCACCAGCGGAAGCAGATGGGAGCGTAACACTATTGACCGCCATAACCTCGGTGCCGGTTGGAGCCGTGCCGAGCGGAGATACCGCCCCAGCGACAGCCGTGGTGCGATCCGACAAGGTGACGAAGAGCGAGTTAGTCGCCGACTGTAGCCCCCCATTACCACCTGGAGTGGGCCGAAGGGGTAACTTCCAGGATTGATGTTTTCTGTGCAGCCAGGATGAGGTCTTTGCTTCTGCCGTCAGGACTGCGCAGCAGGCCGTAGGCTGTTTTTGCCTTTACTGCTCTTGCTTCTGAATCTCGAAGAGATTCTCGCCAGCAAGCAACAACTCCTGTTTGTTGTTGGCAAGTACGTTGAGACAGGTCTGTTCAGACAAGTACGTTAGACAAGTACGTTAGCGTGCACTGAGTACATCCCTAGATCGGCACTGAGTGCATGACAAGATCGGCACTGAGTGCAGACTTAAATCTGCACTGAGTGCGTCCCTAGATCGGCACTCAGTGCAGACCGGAGAAGGCTCCCCAACTTGTCCCCAACTTGTACTGGCGAGTGATGCACTGTTTCTCCTTATTCTTGAACAAGTTAACATCACTATCGAGCCCAACTACTCCCCCAGCAATCCCCTGGGAGACTCCATGGGGACTCCTGGGGGATTGCTGGGGTTGGGAATGGTTAGTCAGTGATTGCCACGTCTGACCACGCTCTGCCCGACACTTTCTGAATTGTCATAAAAAATTTTCTTTCAACTATTCTGGTGCCCAAAGTAGAAGGAAGTCTATGTTTTCTGTGTCAACCACTGAAGGAAAGCGACTTATGCAAAAATGCAGTGAATTCAGTTTTCTAGCTACCGAATCCTCCTGTGAGGACATTTGGGCGGACAAATGATCCGCATCGGCCTCACAGGAGACGACACGTGAATCAAACACTCACCCGCGTACTGCCCCGCATCTCACCTACCGCTCGCTTAATCGCGTTTGCTATTGAGGCAGCACAGTCACCACTATCAATCGCCACCCTGTCCGAGATGACCGGATCATCACCGGGTGCACTGGAGAAACTTACGCGCCGACTCGTGAAGCAGGACATCCTCGCCAAGACCAACAACGGGAGCATCGCGCTCTACACGTTCGCCACGCCGGAGGCACAGTGATGCCGGAGCAGAAAGAAAAGAAGAAAGCAACACGCGAAACGTCTTGGGGCCGCTGGCAGATCATCGGTGAGTGTCAAATTCCCACCGTCGAAAGAGTGGTCAGTGGCGGTGGTGACAAAGCCTCGGCAAAATCCACTCCGATGTGCGCCTACATCGTCGGCGGTAAAACAAAGTGGATGTCGCCTGCCATCGTGAAATCTGTTCTGCTTGAGCTTGGCCGGTGGGACGATGGCGGATCGCAGATAATCGACAGCGTACCGTTCATTAGTCACAGGACGCAGATACCCGCACGATCCATCGGAAATGCACTCGCTGCACTCCGGCAAGTGAAAATCCTCAAAAGGATTCCGCGCGGAATCCACCAGACTCCGATCTCAGTGTTGGATTGGAACGTGATTGAGTCGCACCGCGAAAAGTGGAAGAGCGAAACGGCCAACACTGATACTGCACCGATTGAGGAGGAGACCGATCCTGTCCAGGATGTGCCGGTGAGTCCTGCTCTCGCGATATCAGATTCTCTCGCGGAAGAAATTCTGGACAGTCCGCTTGCTGAGAAATTGACTCCGGAACAGGCTGCACATCTGGCTGGTGCCATCTGCAAAAAGGTATCCGGCATTGCTCCACTTCTAGCATTTGCTCGACTGTCAGATGTTGAAATCGCGAATGCGTACAAAGCGAACACTCCAGCCGCCTACCTGCGCTCACGGGTGGAGGCGAAGATCCGCGAGATGGCCGAACAGAATGTGCTCACGCCCAATCTCACTGATCAGCAATTGGAAGGGGTGATCGAGGAAGTGGAGAGCGGCGAGCGCGTCGAAGCAGTCTACCCGACCAAGGACCCAAGTACGCACGCCACGACTATTGACGCCTGGACAGACCGCCTGCGGCAATGTGGCAATAACCGGATCTTGGTCGGCACGAGCTACATTAGCCACGACCCGGAAGGAACAGCGCTGATCACACCGCTGGCTCCGATGGGTGGAGAGATGAGACATGACCGCAAGCCACGAAATGCGTGCCTGGTTGCAGCCTAGAGCCGTCGCCGGTGCAGGAGCCTGAGAAAAAAAATCTTCACCGGTGACTCCGACCGCCAATTTTTCTGAGTATTAGGAAGTAAACTACTTCGCTCCGGCGAAGTGAAAGGCAGTCGCGTCGATCCCGGGAGAGATTCTGCAGGCAACCTTGGCCCATCTTGTGTGGTCAGTACCTCCAAACGAGATGCGAGGTCAATTCGCTAACGCCGGTCCCAAAACGATAATCCACCTGCTCAGCGCAATGCAGCGAACACCACGACGTAAGAAATGACCCAACACACAAAAACGCCCAGGCCGGTGACGACCTGGGCGTTTTTTGTCTCGATATTTGAGTGTGAGCAGATTGGGTGATATTCATCCTTCATGAGAAAGCTCATCAAAATCAAAGATGTCCTTGCGCACGTCCCCGTCAGCCGAACGCAGCTTTATGCGATGATTGCGGAAGGGAAGTTCCCACGGCAGGTTAAACTCGGTGGCACCGGCGCATTCTGGGCTGAAGACGAAGTATCCGAGTGGATCGAGCAACACCTTTCGAATCGCTGTTCGAATCCCTACCGAAGACAAGCGCGGGCCACAAAGCGAGGCGTAGGGGCTCCGGACAGCGATTCCTCTTCGCTACCGTAAATCGTCCCCGACCTGCGCGTGTGTTTTGTTTGCTCGAATTTGAATCCAGAGTGCTGGGCCTGTATTACCTTTCATGCCACAGAATTCTGAAAGTGATTTCGAACCCCTTCTCGATCCCAAGCAGGCCGGTGCACTCCTCCATATCCACGAAAAGACCGTGATTCGTCTTGCTAGGACAAATTCCCTACCAGGGATGCGAATCGGAAAGTTATGGCGCTTTCGAGCGTCCCAACTTGACACTTGGCTGGCCTCGCAAATAGAGTTGATCAGCCAGCCTGAATGAGTGCTCGGAGACGCAATGAATCCTAGCACTCAGGATCTCAATACATGCCGCTCCTCCTACCAGGAGGGCTCGTTCGAACGTCGTGCTCGCCACAAGGGTCGCTCAGATGTCTGGGTGTACCGGTGGCGCGAGCGGGACATCAAAGGCAAAAACGTCCAAAAGCGAAAAGTGATTGGAACCGTGGACCGTCTGCCGACGCTGGCCGACGCCAAAAAGGCGACCGAGAACCTCCGCGCCGAAATCAATGCCCGGCAAGAAAACCTCGGGAAGATGACGGTCTCAGAAGCCTGGGGCCACTTCCAGGAACACGAGCTTCGCAATCCCGTCATCAATAGGTCAGAAACCACGATCGTGGGGTATCGCGACTATTTTCAGAATTGCATCATTCCCGACCTAGGACGCCTCTATCTCGCCGAAATAAAGGCTGTGAAGATCGAAGCGTGGCTGGCCCGCCTGACTCAACATGATGGCAAGACACCTCTTGCCCCCGGCACCAAAGCGAAGATCAGAAATCACCTCTCAGCCTTGTTCGCACACCTCATACGGTGGGAGCTTTACGACAAGACGAACCCGATCACGTCAGTGCGCCAATCCGCCAAGCGCCAGAAGACACCGGAGATCCTCGACCTCAAAGAGATTGCCGGAACGCTTCTGAACATTGGGCCAGAAGTGATCCGCGTAATGATGGCGGTCGCGGCAGGATCTGCGCTACGCCGGTCAGAAGTTCGTGGTTTGAAGTGGAAGGACCTTGATTTCGAGAACCTGTGGTTCAACCTCGAACGCGGAATGGTGCGAAAGATCGAAACCCATATGAAGACCGAAACTTCGCGAAAAGGCATTCCGATGCTACCCGAGTTGGCCAGTCTGCTCACGGAATGGCGCAAGCACACCTCGTATCCCAGGGATGATGATTGGGTCTTCGCCAGTCCGTTCACCGAGGGCAAGCGTCCATACTGGGCTGAGAGTGCACTCACAGATCACATCCGCCCGGCGGCGCTCAAGGCTGGCGTGAATAAGCACTTCGGATGGCACACCCTCCGACACTCGCTTGGCACCCTGCTCAACGCGAGCGGTGAGAACATCAAGACCATCCAAGAACTGCTCCGCCACGCGAACAGCCGCATCACACTGGAGTTCTACGTCCAAAGCGACAAAGAAACGAAGCGAAAGGCACTCGCAAATATGTCCGGTATCTTTGTCGTTCCGCAACTCAAGAAAGCCAGCTAAAACCTGCTCCGAAAACACGAAGGCCCCCGAAAATCCGGGGGCCTTCGTCCGTATCGCTCCTGACCTGGGAGTGTCCGAAGCTGTCTGCGATATAGTCTTTGGTGACACTCAGTCAGCATATTACTGGGCTGCAGAAAATATCGTTGTGGCGTTCTAGGAGGCACGATGAAACCGGACCCGGAGTACACAAGAAAACTGCTCACCGCCTTTGAGGAAGTACCAAAACCTACCACAGACATTTTTGACCTTGAAGAACGCGGGCTCGATTATAGTTCGAATGAATTCTTATTCCACATGAGGCTTCTCAACGATGATGGTTTCGTTGTGAGAGAAGACGAAGCGCGTGGTATAGGCGTGGACCGGTCAGCGGACGGCATCTATGCTTGGTCTGCCCTTCCGTTGCGTCTGACGGCTAGCGGCCATGAATTCGCTATGGCCATGCGGAGCGAACTTGGGTTTCAGGCAGTAAAGAAATCTGCAATCTTGCCGGGGCTGAAGTTCATGCGGGACGTTGCAGTCGGAGCAGTAAAAGCCGAACTCATCAAGCACGGCCTTCCGCTCTAGACTTTGTTTCGTCAGATACAACCTTCTCTTTTCCAGAAACAATAAAGCCCCCGATTCTTCGGGGGCTTTATTAATGTCACTTGCACCAGAGCAGCATCTCGGCTATCCTTAATGTGCTCTTTTTGTGCTCTCAAATCTCGCCTAGAAAACACCGTTAAGTTCTTTGTTTTCTATGGCGGGGACGACGGGGCTCGAACCCGCGACCTCTGCCGTGACAGGGCA
>Ga0207738_100225_pt1 | contig 12767 bp, 10 predicted proteins | sample LuqExpMetagenom9_FD_187767 | JGI IMG/M metagenome (GOLD analysis project Ga0207738, IMG submission 187767) | Tropical forest soil microbial communities from Luquillo Experimental Forest, Puerto Rico - Sample 9 (SPAdes) | ecosystem: Environmental > Terrestrial > Soil > Tropical forest ... | reverse complement strand
GCCACCCGGTGAACCCAGCACAAAGCGGAGTTTGCCGTTTTCGAGCACGATGGTGGGCGTCATGGAACTGAGCGGGCGTTTGAAGGGAGCGATGGCGTTGGCTGGCCCCTGGATGAGCCCGTAGATGTTGGGCGCGCCCATTTTCGCGGCAAAGTCGTCCATCTCGTCGTTGAGCAGAAAGCCCAGCCGCCCGGAGGTGACGCGCGAGCCAAAGTTGTCATTCAGGGTGGTGGTAACGGCCACGGCGTTGCCTTCCGCGTCGACCACGGAGTAGTGCGTGGTGTGGTTGCTCTCTCGCAGGCTGCCGGCTCCGCTGGGAGGCGCGGGCAGAAAGCCCTCCGGCCGCTTGAGTTCCGCGTTCGGCGTGGCGCGCTCCGGCTGGATGGAGGCACGCCATGCGGCGGCATAGTTCTTGCTGGTCAACTGCGCCACCGGGATGGTGTTGAAGTCCGGATCGCCCAGGTAGTCGGCGCGGTCCAGGTAGGCGCGGCGATAGGCTTCGGCCACCAAGTGGATCCATGCAGCGGAGCGGTCACCGGCTTTTTTGAGATCGAAGCCTTCAAGAATATTCAGCGTCTCCAGCAGCACCACGCCGCCGGAAGAGGGCGGCGGTGCTCCGATCACCGTGTACTGATGGAAGGAGCCTACCAGCGGCTCGCGCTCCACCACCTTGTAATTGGCCAGGTCTTCCAGCGTGATCAGGCTGCCGCCAGCTTGAAGATCGGCCACCAGTTCGCGGGCCATTTGGCCGTGATAAAAATCTTCGGGGTTGGCTGCGATGCGTGCGAGCGTGCGCGCCAGCTCGGGCTGAACAAACTTTTCGCCAGCCTGGTAGAGATGGCCGTTGCGTTGAAAGATGCGGTGCGAAGCAGGGAACTTGGCCAGATCGGGGTCCTGCAGCTCCGCGGCCTCTTCGGCGGTGAGGATAAAGCCCTCGCGGGCCATACGAAGGGCGGGAGCCATCACGCGCTGGAGTCCGAGTTTGCCGTAGCGGCGCTCGGCGTGAACCAGTCCGGCAACCGAGCCCGGGGTTCCGATGGCTTTATAGCCGACCACGCTCAGGTCTTCGATCACGTGGCCGCTGGCATCCTGATACATGCGCTCGGTGGCGGCCTGAGGCGCGCGCTCGCGAAAGTCGAGGAAAACCGTTTTGCCATCGTGCTGGCGCAGGAGCAGGAATCCGCCTCCGCCCAAATTGCCGGCAATGGGATGGGTGACGGCCAGGGCAAATCCAGTAGCTACGGCTGCATCAACGGCATTGCCGCCCGCCCGCAACATCTCCAGGCCTGCATCGGAGGCCAGATGGTGCACGCTGACCACCATGCCGTGGCGCGCACGCTGAGGCTGCTCGTCCAAATAAGGGATCACCTTGCCGCCGGTTTGCGCGGCTGCTGTGAGGGCCAGGGGGCCAAAGCTCGTGTTACTGAGAAGGAGAAGGGCCAATCCGCAGAGGATCGCCCGCTTAGATTCACGCCGCAGGTCTCGCATCGTTCGTTCGCCTTGTGCTGGTGATGAACGTTCCCATTACGCGGGCGCTCACAACCAGCTCAAGAATAGCGCAGCGCAAATGAAGAACAGAGGGGGAAGAAATGGAACTGCTGTGCAAGGAGTTCCAGTCTATGGGGGGGAGTTCATAACAACTGCCAGGGAGCAAAATTTCAAAGAAGTGATTTTTCAGAGTGCGAGGGGAAATTTTTTGGGCGAGAGGAGGTAATTTTGCTGCTAGAAGGATCCTCCGTCATTCTTCCGATTGCAGCGAGAAGAATGACAGAGGAGGATATTTGTGGCGAGAGTTTTCAGGATAGGACTGCTGTGAGAACGATCAGGAAGAATTAGTTTTTAACCGACATAGCGTCGGAGTTTACGGCTTTCTTGCCTGTAATCCCTTCCAAACCGGCGAGTAAACCTCGATACTCATTTTTGTCTGCTTGAAAGGCAATTCCTCCTTTGGCTCCGTTGTTATCCCAGGTAAGTCCGATGAAGTGTTTCTTTGATTTGGATAAAGCAAGTAGAGCGCCAAGCCCGAACGAGAATACCGCAACTCCAATAGCGGAACCTACGCGCCTATGAACATCTTGCCCATAACTTACTTCTGTAACAGTTGCAGCAGGGATAACCATGGTTTCAGTCTTGCCGTTGAATAAATGTATTTCACTCCCTTCAATCGTGAGACGGAGATCGGTCCCAGGTTTGAGCGCAGGAATGGACCCTCCATCATAGGTGATTTTGTATCCGTTTTCGGATGCAAGTATGCTTAGCGGAAAGATCACACAAAGCAATGCTGCGATGATTTTCTGCATCTTTCACCTTCTTGCTTGGAATGAATTTCTAGTTGGACTGGAATTAGAGCATCGATTTGGTGAAGGTGTCATCTGAATTATTTCAGTAGTGTTTTCCGTAGCATTTACGCGGAGAGAGGGCTTTCTTCTTATAGTTGCATCGTGCGCAAAATCTCTGCTTGAGCAAGACGAAGAACCAAGAGAGCCTGTTTTTGAGACGGAGAATGCGATCTTACCCCAGTGAGTGAGGCAGAGCACAAATACCCCGCTTGCTTTTCTGGCACTTGATGCGACAGGACACTGCTCAATCCGACCTGCGGATGGTAGGGTATCCCTAACGGCTTTCCATGCCGTCTGAGATGAACAAACGAACGCGACGAACGCTCTTGATTGTGGCCGCAGTGCTGGTGCTGCTGGCTTTTGCCATTTTCCTGCGATCCAAGGCGCCGCCGGAGGCCGCGCGGCTGCTGCCGGAGTCGGATGGCATTGTGTATGTGGATGCCAAGCCATTGCGTGCCTTCGCACACAAGAATGTGACTCCACCCCGGTACGAGCCGGAATATCAGCAGTTCATCAACGAAACCGGAATAGACCTGTGGCGGGATATCGATCAGGCGGCCGTGGCGCTGCATGCCATGCCGGATGCGAACGGACCTAACGGTCCAGTGGCCTATTCCTGGGTGCTGGTGGGGCGGTTGACCGGCAAACGGCTCAATAGCTGGCTGAGCGCGCATGCGATGGCTCGCGAGGAATATGGCGGCAACACCATCTACAGCGTGATGTCCGAGGGCCGGACGGTGCGTGTGGCGCAGATCGGCTACGACATGATGGCGGTGTCGAACTATCCGACGGCGGAAAAGATCCACTCCATGATTGATCGGCATCGGACAGCGGCCCTGCCGTTTTCCGGTTCCACGCTGCTGGAGCGCCACTACCGCGACGTGCCCTTGCTGTCGCTGGCCTGGGGCGTGGGCAAAATCGGGCTGCCGTTTAGCGAAAAAGGTTCGCTGGCGATTCTGGGCTACCGTCTGCCATTGGAAGCGGATTCGAATATCGTAGCCAGTGTGCGCTGGGCGGGGTCGTTGCATCTGCGCGTGGAAGAGTTTGCCCCCAACGAAGAGAAGGCGCGCAGTCAAGCTGCCGCGCTGGCTACTCTGCTGACCCTGGTGCGTGGATTCTCTGAGCCATTGGGCAGCAACGCAGCCAACAACGGCCTGCGCGAGCTGGTAAACAATGCCGTCGTGGAGCAGAAGCATGATCGCGTGGTGATGACCGCAACGCTGTCGCCTTCGTTCATCGCCAACCTGACGCAGTGATGTGCGCCGAAGGGTGAGGCGCAACAAGAAAGGCTCCCCGCGGGGAGCCCTTCTTGTTGCACTGGAAAATGCGGATTACATTTTGGGCGGAGTCAGATCACTGACGCTGGCCACTTCACGATAGGTGAGCCGCAGGTATTTGTGCGGGTTGACCGGAACGTTGTGGACGCGCACCTCATAGTGAAGGTGAGGTCCTGTAGCGCGGCCCGTCATGCCCACGTAGCCGATCACCTGGCCACGGCTTACATGCTGGCCGGGCAGGGCGACAATCGACGACAGATGGCCATAGACGGTCAGCAGATCGTGGCCGTGATTGATGACAATCTGTTTGCCATAGCCTGCACCAAAGTTGGCGCCAGTCACGTCGCCATCGGCCGTGGCGCGGACCGGAGTGCCTATGGGTGCGTCGATATCAATGCCGGCATGGAAAGCGCCTTCACCGTTGATGGGATCGGAGCGTCCGCCAAAGCTGGAGCCTACGCGGCCTTCAATAGGCCAGATGGCGGGAGCGTCCGCCAGCGAGGTCCAGTCCCCAACAAAGGTGGGTGACAGGCCGCCCTCAAGGGCGTGGGCGATGCGTCCGCTCATGGCTTCGGCGCGGAGAGCATAGAACTGGTCGACGGAGGTAGCAATCTGCTGCTGGCTGGGTGAATCGGTTTGCGCCAGTGGGGATGGGGCGGAGGCAGCAGCGGCCGTAGCCGCCGGTCCCTTGGCGGCAGCCAGACGGTTCTGGCGAAGGCCGTACAGGGCAGTGACTTCATTGGCCAGGGCACCGAGCGAGGCCACCTGCACGTCACGATCGTGCGCAATCTGGGCCATGTGCTGGTAGTTCTGGCGAAGGGTTTCGCGCTCCGCGCGCACCTGGTTGAAGCTTTCGGTCTTGAGCAGCATCCGGGTATAGGAGCCGGCCAAGCCAACAATGGTGAAGGCGCCCAGCAACGCCGCGGCTACAAAGCCGTAGGCGTAAGGCAGAGGCAAAGGAATCTTGCGAACGCGCCCGTCTTCATCCCTGGCAACGAAAAGAATGTAATAGCGCTTGCGCAGCATGTGTCGCCTTTCGATCCTGCTCCGGGCAGGATCGCAATTTGCCTGTACCACTCGATGGCGTAGAACAACAAAACCCGCCTCCGCGCAAACTGCACGCGTGCGGCCGGGCCCCGGATCAGTAAAACTGTACGTCAAGGCTAACAAACGGCCTAACGCCGGGTCAACGAATTCATGACAGAGCCCAAAGGGTTTTCCCCCATTGGGCCGCCTTCTGGGTACAACGGCTTATGCGAAGAAATTAGCTGGGCACCGGATCGGGTTTACGTGGCGGGAGATCGATCACCCTGTCCTACCCGAATGGCACCGCTCCGGACGGGGTCCGGAACGCGGGGCCCATCCGTGCCCTTGGCTGCGGGCCCTCCGGGCTGGCGCAGCGTTTGGCAACATGTGTCAAATATCGTCACCCGCTGTGGAAAACTTTAGTTTGCGCCCTATGGGGCAGGAAGATTACCTCTCTTATCTGCCCGGGCATTGTCCTATGCTCAATCTATGGCCACCAGAAAACAGGCGGGAAAACAAAAGGTAAGTGGCGAACGGGAGCTGATTACCGGTATACGCAGGCGCGTTGCAGGAATCAGCCCGTCCGCGCGTGGAGCATTGCGTTTGGGCATTGGTGATGACTGCGCGCTGTTGGCTGCGCGGCCGGGAGAGGAATTGGCCGTGACCACGGACCTGTCGCTCGAAGGGCGGCATTTCCGGCTGGACTGGCATCCGGCCGAGGCTGTAGGCCATCGCACTCTGGCCCGGGGACTGAGCGATCTGGCGGCCATGGGCGCCCGTCCCCTGGCTGCGTTTCTTTCGCTGGGATTGCCGCCGGAGCTGACCTGCGCAAAGCGTGGGCAAACTCCATGGATGGAAGGGTTTTACAACGGCCTGCTGGCTCTGGCGGAGGCTCACGCCACGCCGTTGGCCGGAGGCGATCTGGCTCAGGCGCCGCTGGCGTTGGCTGACATCGTTCTGGTGGGCGCGGTGGCATCCGGCAAGGCCTTGCGGCGTTCCGGCGCCCGGGTGGGCGATCAGCTTTATGTGACGGGTAGGCTGGGCGGAGCGGCACTGGGCCTGCAACTGCTTGCCGAAAGCCAGGGAAAGGCGCGCCGTCAGACGCATCCGGAGCTGGAGAGCGCGCTTGGTCCGCATTTATATCCGCAGCCCCGGCTGGAGCAGGGGCAGATGCTGGCCCGCAAGGGGCTGGCGACTGCCGCGATGGACCTGAGCGACGGATTAAGCCTTGACCTGCCGCGACTGTGCGCCGAGTCAGGGGTGGCAGCCGAGGTGGAAGCCGAACAGGTTCCGTGCTTTCCGGGGGCAACGCTGGAGCAGGCGCTGCACGGCGGGGAGGACTACGAATTACTGTTTACGGCCAGTCCCACCGCGCGGCTTCCCCGGTCGATTGCCGGTGTTCCACTGACGCGCATCGGGCAAATAGTGGCGCGGCGGAAGGGGCGGCCGGAGGTGACGCTGTTGCATAAAGGCCGTAGATCCCCGTTCTTAGCCGGAGGGTGGGAGCATTTTTCCGCCTGAACTGCGGGGCCTTCACCCCGTCCAGGCGGGGTTAGTTGGCGGCGGGCATGCGGGTGGCGAGTGGAATTCCCTGCGCACCGGCGTAGAACACAACCAGGACGGCAGGTTCGTCGCCGGCCGTGCCGCGATGGACCACATTGACTGTTTCCGGAATGACCTGTCCGGCGGTAAACAGCTTGCTCGGCCCGTTTTGCTGTTCGACGATGATCTGGCCGGAGACGATATAGGCGGCGTTCGGTACCGGGTGCAGGTGCCAGGGGAGCTGACCGTGGGGCGCTACGGTGATGCGCAGAACGCTCAACTGGGGCGCGCCGCTGGGATAAGCGGTATAGGTGTCGCCGTTCCAGGCCGTCGAGGTGCTCAGCAGGGCCTCGGAGTGGCTGGGCTCAGGCGCGGAATGGGCTACCAGGACCAGAGGCGAAAGGCTGAGAGCGGCAAGCAGCAGCGGCAAGGACGCGATACGGCGCATGAAAGCCTCCAGAAAGTCCGGCAAATTGAGTAGTGGGCCAAGGCCGGATGCCAGACCAAGGCGATTGTATGCCAGTCAGAAATCCGCGGACTGCCGGCGCGGTTCCAGAGCGGGGCATGCGCGGGGAAACAGCGGGGATTTATTGGAGTCGGGGGCCTAAGGGCAAGTTGGGCGACGTACGCGGGTTACGCGGTAAGTACCCGCCGCTGAGCCGGTCCTGCAGCCGGCGGGGCAGTGCTTAAGCCATTGTGTTACCGTGTGAGTACGGCCTGTTGGTTCCTTGAATCCAGGCCTCGCGTGAGTGCATGCCAGAGCAGCCGGAATCGAAAACGACTTTGCCGAAAACGGCCCCGGTTCCGGGCATTGGACGCGTAGCAGCATCCAAGGCCGTGACCGTGGGTCCGATGGCTAATACCCCGGTGCTGATACCCGAGCCGGAGCTGCTGTCCGCGCTGCCTCCCCAACCAGTTCAGTCCCCTGTTCCGCCGCCTTCACCCGACCATGCGCGCATTCCGCACTGGTTGGAGCGCAGTGAGCTGTTTATCCGCGTGATGTTGAGGATGTACATCGGCTTGGCGGTTTGCTATGCGCCCTGGTGGCCGATGGTGTGGGATCGCAATCCGCTGTTCGCGCGGTTTCCTACGCTGGCCATCTATGCCGCAAATGGCGCGGTGCGTGGGCTGGTGTCGGGCCTGGGACTGCTGAATCTCTGGATTGCCTTGCGCGACGTGATTCGCCGGCGCGAGGGCTAAGCCAAGGGCTGAGTCTGGCGTGTTGGCCGGCTTCGGCCCGGACAGGATCAGACCATGGATGAAAAGAAGCAATCTGACGTATCGGCTGGAACGCACGACGCAACCCATCTTCCGGCCGTGCCAGGACGGGGAATTCCACCGGCACTGCCTGCCGCTCCTCTGGCCTATGAGAATCCCACCTTTCTGAACAGCGCCGATGGCCGGTTGATCCGCATTGTGGCCGAGTACGTTGAGCCGCTGGCGCGCTTCCGCCGCGAAAAGATTCGCGATACGGTGGTCTTCTTTGGATCGGCCCGCTTTCATGGACGCGAGGAAGCCGATCACGCGCTCGAACTGCTGGAAAATACCGGTTCGCGCAAGGCCGCGCCCAGCCACGAGCAGCCTGCCACCGCCCCGGCCATTGCCGACGGTACCGCGACCGAATTGCAGAGGAAGCGCGCCGTCTCTGCCGTGGAGATGGCTCGTTACTACGAGGACGCGCGGCGTCTGGCGGCCATGCTGACGCGCTGGTCCATGGAGTTGCCTACCCGCGAGCAGCGTTTTGTGATCACCTCCGGCGGCGGGCCCGGCATTATGGAAGCGGCGAATCGCGGCGCGTGGGAGGCGGGGGGCAAGTCCATCGGCTTGAATATCAAGCTGCCGTTCGAGCAATTTCCTAATCCATGGATCACACCCGCGCTGAACTTTGAGTTCCACTACTTCTTCATGCGCAAGCTGTGGTTTGCCTATCTCTCTAAGGCGCTGGTGGTATTTCCCGGAGGCTTTGGCACGCTCGACGAGATGTTCGAGCTGCTGACCCTGGCGCAGACCCACAAGCTGGCCAAGAAGATCACGGTGGTGATCTACGGGCGGGAGTACTGGAAGAAGGTCTTCAATCTGGAGGTGCTGGTGGATACCGGCGCCATCAGCCCCAAGGATCTGGACCTGTTTCAGTTTGCCGATTCGCCGGAAGAGGCTTTTGCGATTCTGCAGCGCGGGCTGACAGAAAACTACCTGGTGCCGGAAGCTGAAGCCGCTGCGGCTTCGGCGACCGTGGCCGGCAGTGCCGAGAATCCCACCGCCGAGCCCAGCGAAGGTGATCTGATGGCCGGATGGACCTTTGACGACTTCCTGAGTCCGGAGATTGCCAAGACCCGGCGGTAGGCTGCATGGCGGTATTGAACGCGCTCTCTGCGCGAAGACAGGCTCGGCCGGAGGATGATCGGGGATCCGGCCGGGCGACTTCCTGCACGGCATAGGCTGGTTGCGCCGGGAACCGGATCTCTTCCTGTTTCATCCCTCTTTTTCGCGAATTGAAGGGTTATTCGTCCGCCGTTCATCCTGCGTTCACGCGGTTCCGGGGATACTGATGCTGCCGCGCGGATCGGCAGCGAGCGGCAACCGGCGACTCGGACGGCTTCCCCTGTTGGTCACGAGCTCCGGCCGAAGGAGCGATATGCCCACCTCTTCGATCTCCTATCTGTGGCGCGATGGCCTGGCAGCCAAGGGCTACCGGGCTGGCGTTTCACTGCACAGCCACACCAATCAATCCCGCGAGACATTGGATTTTCTGGCCAGCTTCGGCAACCAGTATCCGGTGATGCGTCCGTTGCTGAACCGCTTGGAAGAGCGTTCGGAGCGGATCCACGGTGTGCGCATCGATTACGCGGCCAGCTACTGGACGCCACCGATGACGCCCAAACTGGCCTACGACCTGGAGAGCCGCCAGATTCACAAGCTCGGTCTGGATGCGATGGTCTCCATCACCGATCACGACACCATTGCGGCGCCCATGCTGCTGCGTACGGTGCCTAGCGCGCGCCAGATTCCTGTTTCGCTGGAGTGGAGCGTTCCCTATGGCGACGTGCAGAGCTTCCATCTGGGCATCCACAATTTGCCCAGTGCGCGAGCGCAGGAGTGGATGCAGACGCTGGCGGAGTTTACCGCCAATCCTTCAGGGCCGCGGTTGAATGAGCTGTTGGTGGCCTTGAATGACGAGCCTCATGTGCTGCTGGTCTTCAATCATCCCATGTGGGATCTGTACATGATTGGCGAGCAGAAGCACCGCTTTCTGGTGAACGAGTTCTTGCAAAAGCATGGCGCGCATATGCATGCGCTGGAACTGAACGGGCTGCGCCACTGGCAGGAGAACCGCGAGGTGCGTCGTCTGGCCGAGCAGTGGAATATGCCGCTGATCAGCGGCGGTGACCGTCACGGTGTGGAAGCCAACGCCAACGTGAATCTGACGCGTGCTGAAAACTTCACGGAGTTTGTGCATGAGATTCGCCGCGACCGCGTGAGTCACGTGCTGTTCATGCCGCAGTATGCCGAACCGTGGAAGCATCGGATTTTGCAATCGACCATCGACGCGGTGCGCAACTATCCGGAGTTTCCGCAGGGTTCGCGCAAATGGGATGAGCGCGTGTATCACCCGGATGCGAATGGGGTGGTTCGGCCGCTCTGCGAACTGTGGCCGGAGGGCGTGTCGCCCTTGGCGCTGCGGATGGGAATTGCGCTGGTGCAGATGCTGGGCCGCGCGCCGCTGGCCGGTGGATTGCGGCTGGCGTGGAGCGAGCAGCATCAGTTGCGCCTGGCGCTGGGCGAAACGGAGAGTTGAGAGTCTCAGAACAAAAAATCTGGGAACTCCATGTTCGTTCTCCGCTCCGGGTATACAGCCCGGATTTTGCCCAGGCATTGAGAAGGGACGTTGGCGCGGGTAGCGTGCGCGCTGCAGAATAGAGCTTCCAGGCCTGTGGCGCGCAGGTCTGGCATATCCGTAGTGAGATGGTTCACGCTGTACTTCCTGTTGCCTCTGTACGTTGACGATGACTGCACTTGCTGAAATGCCGATGGCGGAATCTCCTGTGTTGACAAGGGCTCCGCGCGTTGCCTTCTTCCCGGACTCGTTCCATGAAGTGAATGGCGTAGCGCATACCAGCAGGCAGTTTGAGGGCTTTGCGCGGCGTCGCGGCTGGCCGTTTCTGTGCGTGCGGGCGGGAGAGCGCGAGCCTGCCTTGATCGAAGATGGACCGGTGTGGACGCTGGAGTTGCCGCGCGGCATGCTCTCGTTTGCGCTGGAAAAAGATCTGCGCTTCGATCCCGCTTTTCTGCGCCACTTTCCGCTGATCGAAGAGACGCTTGCCCGCTTTCGTCCAGAGCTGATTCACATCACCGGACCGAGCGAATTGGGCATGCTGGGAGCAGGGCTTGCGCACAGCATGAAGCTGCCGCTGGCGGCCAGTTGGCATACCAATGTGCATGAGTATCTGGCGCGCCGCTCGGAGTGGTTTCTGCGCCTGCTGCCGGAGCGGCAATCGGCGGCGACAGCCAAGATGATCGAGGACGTGACGATGAGCGCTGCAGCTTTGCTGTACGCATCGGCACGCGTGCTCTATGCACCGAATCCGGCGCTGTGCAAGCGGTTGACGGAGGTTACAGGCCGGCCCTGCCACATGATGCCGCGCGGCGTGGATGCAACGTTGTTTGCGCCGTCTAAACGCCAGCGCGCAGCAGAGGACGACGAGCTGGTGCTTGGCTTTGTGGGACGCCTTTCCGTGGAAAAGAATGTGGCGCTGTTGGCCGGCATACAGGAGACGCTCGACCGGCAGCAGAAGAAGTTTCGCTTCCGTATTGTTGGTCATGGCAGCGAGGAGCAGTGGTTGCGCGAGCGCTTGCCGCGCGCCGAGTTTACCGGGGTTCTGCGCGGCGAAGAGCTGGCCTGTGCTTATGCCGGAATGGATGTCTTCGTCTTTCCCTCGCACACCGATACGTTTGGCAACGTGGTGCTGGAAGCGCTGGCTTCCGGTGTGCCTGCCATCGTGACGCGCGATGGCGGACCGCCAACGATTGTGCGCAACGGGCTCACCGGATGCGTGGCGGACGATGCGGATTTCGCATCCGCGATCGAAGCCCTGATGGACGATAAGGCACGCCTGCGCGAGATGAGTGCGGCGGCGCGCACCTATGCCGAAAGCGCCAGTTGGGATGCGGTGTTTGAGGGCGTTTATCGCGGCTATGAGCCCATGCTCGCGGAGCAGGCCGCACTCGCCAAAGCCTAAACGACGACGAGCTGTTTGCTCCCGTTGGCCTCAGTTGGCCAGCTTGATGGTGGCCAGCTTTTTTACTCCCGCCAGATCGCGCGCGCTTTTAACCAGGATGCGCAGACCGGTGCCTTCCGGGTAGCGCGGAGCATCGTCGAGTGCCTTGAGCAAGCTTTTGGACAGGTTGCTCTCCCGCGCGGCCTGTAAGGCACGGTCGCCAAAGATGACCGCCACCAGAAAACTACCGTGCTGCGGGCTGAGGTGGAGGATGTTGCGCTTTTTGAGCTTGAGCTTGCAGCTCCATCCGTACTTGGGCGAATAGGATTTCCATTCGGTTTCGGTGACGCCATGCTGTTGCGCCATCCAACCCACCAGTTCGCGCCATGCCGTGGCTGCGGGGCCCAGGGCCTGCTGCACCTGCTCGATGGTGGGCTCGGTGGGGTGACCGGTAAAGGCGTTGGCTGGTTCCATTTCAACCTCTCCTGATCGGCGTTGCGTCCTATGGGACGCAGCCGCAAGCTGTATGCGTGTTCTGGTTTCCCAGTAAAGCACAGTTGGGGGACGCCTGGGGAGGATTTGCCGGCATTCTGGCGAATCGTGGAAGGCGGAGAGTGTGCTCCGGGAGGGCAGGACAAAATGGTGTATTTGCGGCTAATTTAGGGTTCGGCAGAGGGGCCCTGCCGGAGTCTGGAAAGGCTTCTTTCGGGTGCGCTGGATGCACTGGAAGAGGTGCAGGTTTCAGGGGGTGAGAAAGCGTGTTCCAAGGTTTGCTCTCTCGCTCGCTCTGTGCTAACTTAGCTCTTGTGCCGTTGATGTGCGGAGTGAAAGTGTGTCCGCACATTTTTATGCGCTCCGGAGGGTTTTCCGGGTGGTTTTAGGGCTGGCGTAGCTCAGCTGGTAGAGCATCTGATTTGTAATCAGAGGGTCGGGGGTTCAAATCCCTTCGCCAGCTCCACTCAAAGCCCCACAAAAAGCGCGGAAGCGGTTAGAATGAACTGGCGAGTTGTTCTTCGCTAGCTGTCCTTGGCGGTAATCCCTCCCGAGGCGTGGTGCTCCGGCGTACCGGACAAAAATCCGGGCGCAGCGTAATGCGTCAAAGTAGGGTAAACTAAGGGCAGGAAACAATTTGTGCACAGGTGGCCGAGTGGTTAATGGCAGCAGACTGTAAATCTGCCGCTCCTAGCGGGCTACGGAGGTTCGAATCCTCCCCTGTGCACCATGAGAACGGGTTGTGAGGTTCTGGAGGGAGGGCGCGTGAAGCAGCAAGAAAGCGCTCAGAAGCCTGGAGCCGCAGGGTTACACCGTACGGGATCCGATTTGGATCGCAAGTTCTGGGTGGCTCTGGTGTTGTATGCTGGACTAGC
>Ga0207738_100224_pt1 | contig 12779 bp, 4 predicted proteins | sample LuqExpMetagenom9_FD_187767 | JGI IMG/M metagenome (GOLD analysis project Ga0207738, IMG submission 187767) | Tropical forest soil microbial communities from Luquillo Experimental Forest, Puerto Rico - Sample 9 (SPAdes) | ecosystem: Environmental > Terrestrial > Soil > Tropical forest ... | reverse complement strand
CACCGGCCTGTAGCACCGCCACAGCCAACTTCCCGGTCACCAATGTCACGGTCACGCAGACCGGCCCTGGCGCGCTCACCATTGCCTATAGCGCACTGGCCAATGCAACCAGCTACATTCTGCAACGCTCGGTGGGCGGAGCCGCCTACGCGCAGCTCGCCACCGCCACCACCACCTCGTATGTCGACAACGGTCTCACGCCTGCTGCCGTGAGCTACTGCTATACGGTAGCCGCGGTCTTCAGCACCGGCACGGCCTCGGCCAGCGCGCCGGTCTGTAACACGGCATCGAACGACTTCCTGCCGACCAATCTGGCCGTAACCAAATGGGCCTCGGGCGCACTGCGGCTCACGTGGCTGCAAAACGGCAGCGGCACAGATACCTACACCGTGCAGCGCGCAGTCAATGGCGGCACCTTTACAGCACTCACTACCACAGTCACGTTGCCGCAATACGTCGACAGCGGTCTAAACAACGACTCCGACGTGTACTGCTACACGGTAGCCGAAACGCAAAACGGCGTCGCCGGCCCATCCACAGCCGCTGTCTGCAACACGCCGACCGCGCAGTTTCTCACGATTCCGAATTCCAGCTTTGAGGCGCCGAGCATTCCGCTCTGGAGTACCGGGCCGTCCTATCTAACCACCGCGCTCGCATCGTGGACCTTTGTTGGCGCATCTGGAAGTTCCAGTGGGAACAACTCCGGTATATCCAACCAGGTATCTGGAACCTGGGCCAAGGCCAATGGCGGCGGAACAGCCGCGCTGGGTGCGCAGATGGCCTACATTGAAGCAGCAGGCTCAATTGCGCAAACCATCTCAGGCTTCACCTCTGGCCAACAGTACACCGTGCTGGCCTCTGCCTCTCAACGTCAGGTTGTCGCGCAGACCGCGAATCCACTGGCGTATTCGGTAGCTGGCGCCGTGATCGGCACGGCCACACCTCCGCAATCGAATCCCTACTACGTCGACTACGGATTCCGCTTTGTCGCCTCGGACTCATCGCAGACACTCGCGCTGACTGGCACCTCAACCTCTGCCACCAGCGCTGTGCTGGTGGATAACATCCGCATCTTCCCGAGCAGCGGCTCACCGGTCACAGCCACTCAAGCTACGGCGAACATTGCGCTCACCGTAGGTCAGCAGCCGGTCTCAATCTCGCCTGTTACGGGCGCGGGTGGCGCTACGACGCTGTTCTACGCCATCTATCCGAGCCTTCCGGCAGGTTTGAGTTTCTCTACCACTACCGGTTCCATCAGCGGCACGCCCACGACTGCGAGTCCCGCAGCCACTTACACCGTAACCGTCGGCGACAATCAAGGTGGTACCGCTTCAGCCACCTTTACCCTCACCATAAACAGCGCGGTAACAGCAACGGTCGCGAACGCCTCCACCGCGCTCACCGTACAATCCTCCATTACGCCGTTTGCGCCCGTAACAGGCACCAGTGGAACCGCGCCACTCACCTATGCCATCGACCCCGCACTGCCTTCGGGTATCGTCTTTGATACGTCAAGCGGCCTGATTGAAGGCATTCCACTCACCGTGAGTCCGGCCACTGGCTACACCATCACCGTCACGGACAACAATGGAGTTCAAGCGCAAGCGGCAATTCAGCTCGGCGTTCAGGCACTCACTCCCGCGCTCTCGCTCAGTTGTACCGAGACCGTCTACGACGGTCAATCGCACAGTTGCTCGGGCACGGCAACCGGCACGGGCGGAGCGACGGTCAATGGCAACTGGAGCTACTCGCCAACCAACCTCACCGCTGCGGGCAGCTACTCCATAACCGGCACCTTCACCAGCAGTGACAGCAACTACGCGAGTGGTGGCACGGCCACGGGAACGCTGATCATCGACAAGGCAACGGCTGCGCTCGTTCTCGGCGGATTGACACAGGCCTACACCGGCTCGTCGCTAGCGGCCTCGGTCGCCACCACTCCCGCGGGCCTGACCGTCACCACACTCTACAACGGAACAGCAGCAACTCCGGTGACTGCCGGCAGCTATACCGTAACAGCGACCATCAACGAGACCAATTACACGGGCACCACCACCGGCACGCTGGTGGTGGCCAAGGCTGCAAGCTCCATCGCGCTCGGCTTCGCACCGTCTTCCGCATCCACCGGTCAGCCCGTCACAGTAACAGCGACCGTAAGCGGCGCGGGTTCGCCCACCGGCTCGGTCGCCATTTCGTCAGCAAACGGACCGCTCTGCACCGTGACACTCAACGCAAGCAGCATTGGAAGTTGCTCGTTCACACCTTCAACCGCCGGCACATTGGCGCTGAACGCGCAGTATTCCGGAGACACGAATCACGCCGTAAGTTCCCTTGCGCAATCGCTGTTTATCTACGATTCGTCGGTGCAGTTGCAAGCCGCGGCCACGCAGCTCACCTACCCAGGTGCGACCAACCTAACCGCCTGCGTTCGCTCAACTACATCGACCGCCACCGGGGCCATTCAGATCCTCGACGGCACGACTCAGATCGCCTCGCTCAGCCTGCAGGGCGGCGGATGCGCCTATTGGTACATCGCGCCAGGTCTTGCTGCCGGCACTCATCCACTCACCGCGGTGTATTCGGGCGACTCCTCGCACTCAGCCGGCACCTCAGTGCCTATTGCCGCCACCGTTTCACCGGTGGCCGTAAACCTGTCTGCAGCCTGCTGGAACGCAACCGCCGTTTATGGGCAGAGCTATCAATGCACAGTCAATCTCAGCTCGGCAGCCGGCGCACCGGCCGGAGCTATCACATATTCGACCGACGGCAGCGCCGCCGTATCGCTCGCGCTCAGCAACGGCAACGCGCAGTTCACGCTGCCCACACCCACCGCCGGCAACCATACACTCACTATCGCCTATGCCCAGCAAGGCAACTATGCGGCGGCCACCCCGGCAGTGGAGAGCTTCACCGTTGCGCCAGCTCCGGTTGTGGTTTCGCTCACGCCCTCCAGTTGGTACACCAGCGCATCCAGCGGTATCGGCTTCCGCGCAACCGTCACCTCATGGAGCGCTGGAGCGCCAAAGAACAACGGCGCAATCAGCTTTTATGACGGCACAACATTGCTGGCCATGGTCGCTGTCGACGACAACGGCACGGCCTCGTGGAGCACCACCGCGCTCACACCTGGCACCCACGCCATCACAGCCACCTACGCCGGCGGAGCCAACTATGCATCGGGCTCCACCACGGCAACCATCACGCTCACCCAATAGCTGGGAATCTTCCCTGTTCCCACTTTGCAACTTCGAGAGGCTGGACGGATGCCCAGCCTCTCCATCCTTTAGGACGGCCCTCCGCCTCGCAACGCTTTGGGCCGTCCAAGAAGTTGCCTGCCCACCCATGCGACGCCGACCCCACGCAGGAGAAACGCGCACGATGAATCGAAGAAGATTTCTGCAAACCGGAGCCTCACTATCCACCGCAGCACTGCTCACACAACCGGCCACAGCTCTTCCAGACTCCGGGGACCAGGATCGTGTCTACTGGACTTCCCTCGCATCCCGTATTGCGCTCCCTGTGCTCGAAGCCTTATGCGCGCGTAAATTGCGCGCCACCATGCCGGTCGAAGTCCCCACCGGCAATCTCGAAGATCGCCGTCGCTATGCTCATCTCGAGGCCTTCGGCAGGTTGATGACCGGCATTGCTCCGTGGCTAGAACACTGTGCCAGCGACTCCCAACTCACGCCAGCCTGCGCGCGGATCCCCAGCCTTGCACGCGAGGCGCTCGACGCAGCCACCGATCCCGGTTCTCCCGACGCCATGAACTTCAGCTCCGGTGCGCAGCCACTCGTCGATGCCGCGTTTCTTGCCCTTGCTATCGTGCGCGCGCCCGATCAGCTCTGGAAGCCGCTCGAGGCACGCGTGCAACAGAACATTATTCGAGCGCTCCGATCCACACGCGTCATTCTTCCCTACCAGAACAACTGGCTGCTGTTCTCCGCCATGATCGAGACCACTCTTTGCCAAATGGGCGAAAGCTGGGACTCAATGCGCGTCGATTATGCTCTGCGCGCGCACAACAACTGGTACAAGGGGGACGGGGTTTACGGCGACGGGCCAGAACTCCACGTCGACTACTACAACAGCTACGTGATTCACCCCATGCTGATGAGTGTGCTCGATGGGGCAGGCGATACACAACACGACTGGCAACAGATGCGCGGCCGCGTTCGTGCTCGCGCCATCCGTTATGCCGCCCTGCAAGAGCGCGCCATCGCCCCGGACGGAAGCTTTGCACCCGTCGGTCGTTCGCTCTGCTATCGTTTCGGTGCGTTTCATCTGTTGGCCGATATTGCATTGCGCCAATTACTGCCATCCGCCATCGCACCCGGGCAGGTCCGCTCCGCGCTCACTCTGGTCATGCGCCGTATGGCTGAAGCGCCAGGCACCTTCGATGAGCACGGTTGGCTGCGCATCGGATTTTGCGGTCACCAGCCACATCTCGCTGAAGGCTATATCTCGACCGGAAGTTCGTATCTGTGTTCAGCCGCATGGCTGCCGCTCGGCCTGCCGCCATCCGCTCCGTTCTGGAACCAACCGGCCCAACTCTGGACTTCGAAAAAAGCCTGGGAAGGGCGTGACTTGCCAGCCGATCACGCGCTATCAGCAGATCTATGAACGACCACCGGCTAACAGCCGGTGGCTTCAGCTCCAACCCAGGGCTGTCGCCCTGGGCTATTTTCGACCGGCCCCTCCGGGGCCTCAACGTCGTGCAGAATCTTTCGCCGGCAAACATCACCATCGGAAAATTGGATGACCGGCCAAGACCACTTCCGTCGCCTAAAGGCGAGCGGTTTACGGATCCCCTATGGGAGACTCTAAACTGGAGTATCCTCCGTCTCCCTTTATTTACGGCGATGGCGACGAGCATCAGCATCTGACCGCTGTTCCAGCCATCCTCGCCAGAATGTAGCGGCACTCAGATCAGACCTTCAGCCTCGCTCACCAGCGAGATATTGCACACGCCTTCGAGTTGGCATTCGGAGGCGCGATGGATGGACGGATCGTCAATATCGCAGATGATGCGCCGAACACGCTTTACCACATGCTCGTGCCGTCGGCATCACGGCCGAGTCTTCAAACAATCACTGAACAACCCATGGTGGGGCCATGCTGATACAGCTCTGCGCCGTAGCCTCAATTCCAGGCCAAGCATACGACGCTCAATCAGACTATCCAGGAAGGGATACTCGAGTCTGCCTTTCTGGATTCTTGCGAAGTCATCCACGGAGCCTTGGATCAAGACTCCGTGTCGGCCGGGGTGCAGGTCTAGCCCTGGCTAGAATCTGGCGCAAACCGCGTTTCAGCGGATCTAGCGCCGAGTCCTGCCTGCAATCCAGATCAATGGGCGCTTCGGGCTGAAGTCAACAGGGCAGTGCGGAAATCCCGGCAACTCACCGGGCACCAGCCAAATTAACAGTAATGCTTCTCCATCTGCCGAGACTAAAAGCTATGGCCTAGATGAATCGCACATCCATACCAATCTAATTGTTGGCTGATCCCCAATACGCTGCGACAACACGAGGCGGCCCCGCGACATCGTCAATCACCGTGGTCTCCAACACAAACTCCACATTCCGTCTCTGCCATTCCGGCGGAGCGTTACGGATGCCCTGATCGAGTAAGCGAGCATTGGAGACAAACTCCGCTGCGGCCTGAGTCCCCGCACTTGAGATTCCAGCTACGATGACAGTAAATTGACCCGTCTTGGAATTCATCAGCCGACTGACAATCGCGAAATCTTCGAACGATTCACCATGGGCCCCATCCTGGGCATGCCAGACACGGTTGCCCGGGGGTGCCTCACGAATGGAAAAGTCGCCGTTGTCCTCGGAAAAGATGAAGTGCATGTTCGCAGTCAACTGCATGGTCCATTTATTGTTGAAAGCTCCCACGACAACTGCCGGCGAATTGCGCAGGTCCTCGTAGGAATAACTGGACCCAATCCGTACCTGACGCGGCTTGCCGATCGTGCCTAGAAAACCAGAGAGATTGATCGCGGCATAGGAGTCCCCGATCGCCACACCGAAATCGGATGCCTGATACAGATCGCCCCAGGTGATCGCTTCGTTGCTCCCCATCTGGAGCGGGTTATTATCGCGCTGGACTTCGGTATCAAACGATCCCGGATGATACTTTTCATAGCGTCGGTAAACCTCCTGCCCAGGCCGGTAGACAACTGACTTCGATAAGCAGATCAGTACAGGCTGCTGCGTATTAAAAACCGGAGCCCAAAACTGCGAGACAGCCGATTGTTCCTGTTTTCTCTGCTGATGGTACAGCCATACGAGCACCCCGCTCGTGAGAAGCACAAGACATAGACCCGACAATGCCAAGAACCGCCACGATTTCAGCAGATGGCGCCCACGAGGCGGCGAATCAGGAGTCTGCTTGGCACCACGAACCGGAAACAGAGCAGGCGGAATGTTCATTTTTTCGTCAGCCCAATGGAAGGCCGGCGAATACGACCCCACGGGTAGCGCGATTCTTACCCCGTTCTGCTCACTTGCGCCCTGATAGTACTGCTCCAGGCGGCGACGAACTTCGCCGGCCTGCACACGCACAACCGGATCATCCCCGGTTGCATAGTCCGGCTCACGACGGAAGACCTCGGTCCCAATGGTCCGCTCCTTCAACGACTCCGGATGTCCATCGAGTTGTTTTTGGACCACATACGACAAGAACTGCTTGCAGCGCGAAGCACTGGAGAAGACCGGACTCGTCAGAATCCGGTCAAGCTCCTCGAGCACTAGGTGCTTTTGTCCGCTGCTATACACCTGCGACTGCAGCGGGCCGTGAAGATCGGAGGTTGTAACGAATGGCTTCTTCAATCTGGCAATCAACGGTGGAGCTCAAGCTGGTTGTGGATGTTTTGGTACTTGTAATGTTCTGGCGGAGAATCGCCTATTACTGTACTCCGAACCTAACCCCGGGTTCAGCTCTTGCGCCCCTTCTAGATGAGCCTAAGGCAAGATGAGTAGACCGAATCGAGTCATCGTTTGTCAAGACGTTGCTTTCCGGCTCGATAACAGGGAACATCGAAAATGTGCTGAACCAATCAATTCCCCATTTAGCAGCGCACAATCTCATCTGGATCCAGGATTTATACGGTAAAAAGCACGTAATAAATGTGCGGTAAACCCTTGATTCCATATCTCACTCCGGTGTGTCACACCGTAAGTCCACTGTGTCTTACTTATGCCAATTTAAGACCTATTCTTACAGTCCAGGCAAATCGATTTTCTGTTTTTCCGTGACAGTAACAGTTCTGTCAGGCCAGAGATCAATGTCACGCACTCAAAGTGCGTTGGAACCACCCAAGAAACATGTACTTTCTGGAGGACCTACAATGAGGCAGGCATCATGGCCATCGCTGCAAACATCCATCGGTAGGAAGCTGCCGAAATTCTGCAGTCACCTCGCACTATCCCTCTTTACCCTGTTGCTGATTCCCTCAGCTCTGCTCGCCCAGATTACGGCGGGCAGTTTATCGGGTACAGTTCGCGATATCACCGGCGCCGTCATCCCGAAAGCCAGTGTGACGCTCACCAATCAGGCCACCAAAGACGCCCGATCCACATCGAGCAATGGCGCCGGATACTTCAGCTTCGCCGCCGTTCAGGCTGGTCAATATTCGCTGACGGTTCGTGCCGAGGGCTTTGAGAGCCTCAAACAGACTGGCATCACCCTCAACTCCGGCGATACACGCGAAGTTACCGGTATCCAATTGAAGGTCGGCTCGGCAACCCAGACCGTCTCGGTTGCAGCCGACGGCGATCAAATTATTAACACGGATTCCGGAACGCACTCCAACGTGCTTGGTACCCAGGATCTGCAGAAGCTTTCGCTTGAGAGCCGCAACATTTCTGAGCTGTTGAAGGTTCTGCCCGGCGTAACGGCCGTTGCCAACGGCACTTCGGGTGGAAGTTCTGTCGACTTTTCGGCAGTTGGCCCCACAGGTTCTACAGCCGGCGTTGGTTACTCACCTTCCGGTGCCCCGTACCGTGGCGGCACGTCGTTCCTGCTCGATGGCGCCAATATTATTGACCCGGGCTGCAACTGCTGGTCCATCGCCGTCCCCAACCCCGACATGACAAGCGAAGTCAAGGTGGAACAGGCCTTCGGTGCCGACATGCCGAATGGACCGGTTGTCATCAACACCACGTCCAAGAGTGGTGCGGCGGCTTTCCACGGCCAAGCCTACTTCTATGCCCGCAACCAGGTTCTGAATTCCAACACTTGGCTCAATAATCATCAGAACGCGGCACGCCAGCCCGGCCAGTACTACTATCCAGGCGGTAACATCGGCGGCCCCGTCTTCATTCCCCACACCCGCATCGGCAAGAGCCGCAATCTCTTCTTCTGGTTCGGCTACGAGTACTACAAGCAGACTCTGCCCGCGGGAACTCCGCTTGAATCCTACATTCCCTCGGCGGGCATGATGGCCGGCAACTTCACCTCCACCGGTACCGGCAACTCCGCCCTCTGCCCCAATGGCTTCACCGCCGGAGCAACCAACTGGTGCGGTGACCCGACCGGCAGCCGCGACCAGAACGGTGCCCTCATTACCAACGCAGCCAAGGTCCCGGTGGATACTGGCGCGGCGGCACTGATGAAGATGTTCCCGGCCGCCAACGCTGATCCTTCAAAGACTCCTGGCGCCTACAACTACTACCTACCCTACTCGAACGTCCAGAACGGCTACGTTCTGCGCGGACGCATCGACTACAACATCAACGCCAACAACAAAGTCTATGCCACCTTCCAGCAGGGCGCCTCGACGCTGACCAACGTTGCCCATGTCTGGTGGAATCCGAGCAACGCTGTTGCATATCCGGGCGGCGCGATTACGCAGCCGACGACCTCGCGCGTGGCCACCTTCAACATGGTCAACGTGCTCACGCCCTCGCTCACCAACGAGTTTGTCTTTGCCTGGGGCTGGGCAAACGGTCCGTACAAGCCAGGCGACCTGAGCAAGATCTACAACTCTACCCTCGGCTTCAACTATGGAACGGTCTACAACACGGCCTCGCCGGTCGCGCCGTCCATCAACTCTGCTGGCGCGCAGACCTTCCCCGACATCTCCCAGCCCGCCTTCTACAACAAGGACGGCATCTATGTTTCGAAGAAGGCCATTCCCTCCTTTGCCGAAAACCTCACCAAGGTCTGGAAGACCCATACCTTCAAGTTCGGCGCATTTACCGAGTTGGTTGGTAATGAGCAGGGCACGTGGGCTTATCCGAATGGCCAGTTGAACTTTGGCAACCAGGCCTACTCCAACAACGTCACGGGCTCGAAGATCACCTCGGATACGCTGATCGGCGCCACCAACCCCACCGCCAATCTCGTCATGGGCATTGCTTCGAGCTTCAGCCAGAACTCGAACGCGCCCGTGCAGGATATGGCCTATCGCACCACCTCGGCCTACCTGCTCGACAACTGGCAGGTGATCCGTCATCTAACCGTCAACATTGGTGTTCGCTGGGATCACGTCGGCCGCTGGTATGACCGTCAAGGTGTTGGACTCGCTGTGTGGATGCCCGCTCTCTACGCGAGCGACGTGGCTCTGAACCAGACGTCCAAGTCCATGGTTGTCCAGTACCCCGGCATTCGCTGGCGCGGGATCGATCCTGGAATCCCCAACAGTGGCTCACCCACACGGCTAGCCTTCACCACCCCGCGCTTCGGCTTCTCCTACGACCTCAAGGGCGACGGACAGACCGTGGTTCGCGGTGGCTGGGGACAGTACACCTGGAACGATCAGTTCAACGATTATGGTGGCGCGCTGAGCACATCACAGAACATGCAAACCTACAGCTCGCCTGGCAGCCAGGCCATTACGCTCTCTCAGATTGCCCTGCAGACGCCCTCCGGCAACAACATGCCGGCTGGCAGCGTCACCGCCGCCGACTACAACGACTATCTAGTTCCCAGAACCAGCGCCTGGAATCTCACCATCGACCGCAAACTCCCCTTCAAGTCCATGCTGGAAATCGGCTACGTAGGATCGAGCAGCAAGCACCTGCTAATGGGTGGACAGAGCGATGGTTCCGGACTCGGCGGTGCGCAGTTCAGCAACGTGAACAAGATCGCTCGCGGTGGTCTGTTCAAGGCCGATCCCATCACCGGTGCCGCAGCGCCAAGCAATCCCGATAACACCGGCACCTACAACATCAACGACTACTATCCGTATTCCGGTTGCACCGCTTCAGGTAGTTGCTATGGTTACGGATCCAACACGGTAACCGTGCATGAGCACGTCGGCGACTCCAACTATCATGGCGTGCAGATCATCTGGACCAAGTCGCAGGGCAAGCTCAGCTACAACCTGAGCTACACCTGGTCGAAATCGCTGGGCATGATCGGTTCCACACTGGATGCCTTCAATGCGCATGGCAACTACGGCATCCTCTCCATCGATCGACCGCATGTTGTTAACACCACCTACTCCTACGCTTTTGGTGACCTCTACAAGGGACAGCGGAAGATCGTCGGCGAGGTCGTCAACGGCTGGAATATCTCCGGCGTAACTACCTTCCAGTCAGGCGGCAACCTCCAGGCCGGCTACATGCAGAATCTTGGACTCTACATCCAGGACACGAAGACCAGCCTGCCGATGACCTCGAAGCGCTACTTCGGCACCGATGCGAACTCCATTCTGCCGATCAACACCTGCAACCCGAAAAGCGGGCTCAAGGATCGCCAGAAACTCAATCTGAGCTGCTTCACGGCCCCCACGTTCGGCAACCAGGGCTACCGTCAGATTCATCCCTATCTGAGCGGCCCGATCTACACCGACTCCGACCTGACGATCTACAAGACCTTCCCGATTGTCGGTTCGCAAAATGTCGAATTCCGCGCCTCAGCCTTCGACTTCCTCAACCACTCGCTCTGGGGCTTCAGTGGCAACAACCTGCTCGCCCTCAAGTACAAGACAGCCGATGGCGGTCAGAGCTTCACAACCGATGCCGCCACGCTCGGGCTCAGCTCCACCAACCTCTGGGGTGTGATGGATCAGAAGTCGCCTTATTCGGGTGCGGGCTACGCACGCATCATCGAGTTCTCGCTTAAGTACAACTTCTAGCCATCAGCAGAATGCGCGCAGGTGGGGCACCTTCCTCCGCTTCACCTACGCGCATTTCTGTACTCAGTTCCCTGTTGGCTGGATGCAAGCGGCTCGGCCTTTCATACCGCGCCTGCGCCTGTCACTACGTATACCGTCGCGAACACTGTCGGCGACCACTTTCCCTGGAGATGGAATGCTCTCTTTGCATGCTGTTCGAACCTCTCGGCCACGATTCTTTCGCGTTGGCACACTCCTTTTGGCTCTCCTTCTTGGAATCCTTCCAGCTACCATTGGACAGACCAGCACAGCTCCATCTGCGGCCTCGATCGAGAAGTTGCCCAACGGCCTTACCGTTAATCTGGCCGAAGGCGATCTTCGTCTCGAAGTTCTTTCGCCCAGCATGATCCATGTCGCCTTTGCCCATGAACCATCCTTCTTCAATCACCTGTCTTTGATCCGTGTTCCCCCGCCACAAACAGCCGTGGCCTTTCATGTCGAAGAGTCTGCTACCGCATGGACACTGATAACCGAGAGCCTGCGTGTCACTGTCGACCGGGCCAACGGCACACTGAACTTTGCCGATGCTTCCGGTCGCATGGTGCTGGCAGAGACAGCCGGCAGCCGCGAACTGATACCTGCCGAAGTGCAGGGCGAGCACACATTCCATATTCGTCAGCAATGGCAGGGCACCCCGGACGAATCTTTGCACGGCCTAGGTCAGATGCAGCTCGGCGTGGTCGACATCAAGGGCTACGACCTTGATCTTTGGCAGCACAACACCAACATTGTTGTGCCCTTCTTGGTCTCATCCAAAGGCTACGGAATTCTCTGGGATAACACCTCCTACACGCGCTTCGGAGACCTGCGCCCGTTCACCTCCATTCCGGCCGCCAATCTGCTCGATGCGAGCGGAACACCCGGTGCAGTCACCATTCAACCGGCCGATGGTAAATCCGCTTACCGGACTACCAGCATCTCGCTCCATCGTGAACAGAGCGAGGAGGAAAAGAATCATCCCGAACAGGCGAGCAACTTGAAGACCGGACAAAGCTGGGTTGGCTCCATCGTTGCTCCCAGCACCGGTGAGTATCAATTCCAGTCCTATTCGAATGGCGGCATCCGCGTTTGGCTCGATGGCAAGCTCGCGATGGAACACTGGCGTCAGAACTGGCTCGCCGGAATCGACCAGGTCAAGCTCCATCTCAACCAGGGCCAGAAGATTGCTCTGCGCATCGAAACGGATCCCGAGCAGCAGAGCACTATCGACTTCCGCTGGAAGACTCCTCCGCCTTCCACCAACACTTCGCTCTGGTCTGAAGTCGGTGACGGAATCGACTACACCTTTGTCTATGGCCCCACAGTTGAGCAGGTCATCGCTGGCTACAGGATGCTGACCGGCAAGGCTCCCATTCCGCCCAACTGGGCCTTCGGCCTTTGGCAATCCTACCAACGTTACGAGACCGCCCAACAATCACTCGATGTTGTGAACGAGTTCCGTTCACGCAAAATCCCCTTTGACAATATCGTGCAGGACTGGCAATACTGGCACGTCGATTCCTGGGGATCTCACACGTTCGACCCCGAACGGTTTCCCGATCCAGACGCATGGATCAAGGCGATTCACGACCAGCATGCTCATCTGATGCTCTCTGTCTGGGGCAAGTTCAACCCGAATACAGACAACGCAAAAGAGATGCAGGAGCATGGTTTT
>Ga0207738_100223_pt1 | contig 12832 bp, 13 predicted proteins | sample LuqExpMetagenom9_FD_187767 | JGI IMG/M metagenome (GOLD analysis project Ga0207738, IMG submission 187767) | Tropical forest soil microbial communities from Luquillo Experimental Forest, Puerto Rico - Sample 9 (SPAdes) | ecosystem: Environmental > Terrestrial > Soil > Tropical forest ... | reverse complement strand
GCATCGAGGTCATCAGATTCTGCACGCTCACTACGCCCACCACCCGGCCGGCGTCGGTCACCGGAATCAGCGAAAGTCCATGGCCACCGGTCAAGCGGCGGATGATTGCACCCAACGTGTCGTCCGGCCGGGCCACCTGAAAAACGCGGCTCATCACCGATTGCACGTAGCCGTCGCCATCCATGCGTAGCGCTTCCAGAATGCGGTGGCGATTGATGATGCCCACCAGCTCGGAACCGCGCACCACCGGAAAATCCTCCTGCAGCGAGTGGATCGAACGGGCCAGCGCGTCGGCCAGCGTATCGGAAGGCGAGAGGGTAAAGAAGTCGGTCAGCATCACTTCCTTCATCCGCACCGTATCCACCACGGACTGGAAGAAGACGCCCTGATCCTCAATCTGCGCGCCAATCATGATGAACAGGCCGCACAGTCCCAGCCACGGGCTGCGCACCAGCATGCTGCCCAACATCATGGCCAGGGCCAGCATCTGGCCCATGCCGCTGGCAATCCGCGCAGCCGCGGCAAAACCGCGCTTGTGGGTAAAAATGTTGCGCAACAGCCGTCCGCAATCCAGCGGGTAGGCCGGCACCAGATGGAGAATTCCCATAAAAATCTGCATCCACACCATGCTGCGCACCAGGCAACTGGTGCACAGATAGGGCATGGTCAGCAACTGCATCTGCCCGCTGGCCCCGGTGGCAATAGCCGCCAGCGTCAGACCGGTCAGCAGATTGGCGATGGGACCGGCAAAGGCCAGATAGTACTGCCCGGAACCCTCGGCCGCATGTTCCTGGCTCTCTGGATTGGCATAGGCAAAGAAGCTGCCGATGGGCAACATGAGAATGGCGCGCAGACGCAGATCGAGGCAGGCTGCCACAATCAGTCGCGCCGTAAGCCGCACCGCAATGGCAAACAACAGCAGCAGATAGAGCGCAAGGCCCCTCTGCCAGCCATCCGAGCCAGCAATACCGAGAAAGACAATGGCTACCAGGGGAAGAAAAATGTGGACGCGCATTTCAACGCCTGCCCACTGGCCCAAGGGGATCGACCATCCGCGCATAGGTGAATTGTAAGGGGTCAGCCCCGGGTCGCGCTTCGCGTATTCTGATGAACGTGCGAGTGATAGCAGGAAGTTATAAATCGCGCCCTCTCCAGGCGCCCGCCGGCATGGCCACACGGCCCACCAGCGACCGGCTGCGCGAAACCTTGTTCAACATACTCGCCGCCCGTCTGGAGGGCGCGCGCTTTGCCGATCTCTATGCGGGCTCCGGTGCGGTTGGCATTGAGGCACTCAGTCGCGGTGCCGCGCATGTGAAGTTTGTGGAGCGCGCCCAACCCGCGCTGCGCGCCCTGCATACCAATCTGCAGAAGCTGGGCATCCGCTCCGCCATCGCCGTGCAGCCGACCAGCGTACTCAGTTGGATCAAACGCCGCCCCTCAGGCTTCGACATCGTTTTTCTCGATCCTCCCTACGATGCGATGGAAGAATATGAGGCCGTCCTCACGCTGGCCGCTGGAATTCTGGCCGAAGGCGGCATTGTGATTGCTGAACACCGCCGCAAAGACAATCTGGCCATCCGCTATGGCGCGCTGCACCGTACCCGCCTGCTGCAGCAGGGCGATACCTCGCTGAGCTTCTACGCCCTGCAGGCCGACGGCGACCAGCCCGACCGCGGTGAGCCGGAAGAAGACCAGCCGGATGAGCGTCCCCAGAACCAGGACGAAGAAGCAGGCTCTCGCTAACCGGTCGCGGCTTATGTTATCGTTCCCAGTGCCCGCACATTGTGCCCCAGAGAGCATCTGTCCGGGCCTACGACAAGGAGACTCTATGCGGAAGTCCATCTGTACCCTTGCACCCATTGCCGGCCTGGTTCTCTCCTCTTTCCTTCCCCTCGCGGGCTGGGCTCAGAAATCTCCGAGCAAACAGCCGCCCAAATGGTGGATCGGACCGTTCACGCGGCCCGCCAACGCCAATCCCGTCATCACGCCCAATCCCGCCTCCACCTTCAACGACCCGCTGGCCAAGGGCCCGGTGCACTGGGAAGCTCTGAACACCTTTAACCCCGCCGCCATTGTCAAGGACGGCAAGGTGGTGGTGCTCTACCGCGCGGAAGACGATTCGGGCGCCATGATCATCGGCGGCCACACCTCTCGGCTCGGACTGGCGGAGAGCGAGGATGGCATTCACTTTACCCGCCGTCCGCAGCCCGTCTTCTTTCCTGCCGACGATGACGAAAAAGATCGCGAATGGCCGGGCGGCGTGGAAGATCCGCGTCTGGTGGAGGCCGAGGATGGCACCTACGTGCTCACCTACACCCAATGGAACCGCCAGCGCTACGCTGCCGCCATCGCCACCAGCAAGGACCTGATTCACTGGACCAAGTACGGTCCCGCCTTCCAGGGCGCGGCCGAGGGCAAGTACGACCAGATGAAGTACAAATCTGCCGGCATCGTCACCCGCCTGGACCCGGCTAAGGGCCGTCTGGTGGCCGCCCGCATCGATGACCGCTACTGGATGTTCTGGGGCGAAGGCGCTTTGCATCTGGCCAGTTCCAGCGACCTGATCCACTGGACCCCGCTGGTGGACCGTGCCGGAGCGCCGGCCGAGGTCATGACCCCGCGCCAGGGACGTTTCGACAGTAACTTTCCCGAGGTGGGGCCGCCTCCCGTACTCACCCGCTACGGCATTGTGGTCCTTTACAACGGCAAGAATGCGCAGGGCAAGCAGGGCGACAAATCTCTGGGCGCTGGGGCGTACGCCGCTGGAGAAGCACTGTTTGACGGCAACGATCCGGTCCGCCTTCTAGCCCGGCTCCAGGATCCCGTGCTCCGCCCCGAAGCGCCCTACGAAAAAACTGGCCAATACACCTCCGGCACCACCTTCGCCGAAGGGCTGGTCTACTTCCACGATCAATGGCTGCTCTACTACGGCTGCGCGGACTCGCGCGTGGCAGTGGTTACCGCCAACCGGGAATAGGACAAAAACAAAAGGAGCGGACATTCCGTCCGCTCCCGCACCGCACGCTTGGCCAGCCTGTCCATTGGACGGCTGGCCTCTTGTTTTCCTGCCTCTCAGGCCAGCCCTTTCAGTTCCAGCATCAGGTCAGATAGCTTCGCACCTGTGCGCTCTGAAATATCCAGGAAACGGATGCCCACCTCATTCGATCCGTGAATGGCCTGCAGGACGCCCGCCACCCGGAAGGGCATGCCCATGTGATAGAACCCCGCTTCCACACGGGTATAAATGCCTGCATGCACCACCTGATCGGTATGGATCCGGCATCCGCCCAGGCTGAGATCCCGCACCCAGCCGTTCAGCTTGATGTTGCTGGTCACGAGATAAATGGCTGCCGGCATCTCAGTTTTTACGCGGGGATGGGCACGGCGCTCCCGCCAGCCCTCGCCCCGGGACGCAACCTCAGGCTGCTCCAGCACAGGAGTCGGATCAACCTCCGGGACCGGGCTCTCGGTCCAAGTGGACTCGTCCGGCTCCCCTTCCTGCACCGCGCCCTTGCGGATGGACTCCAGCACCAGCGCCTCGTTCAATTCCTGGCGGCGGCGTTCGGGCAAAGGCTCAAAGTGCAACCCCAACCGCGAACCGTCGTTCCATTGCACCACGGAAGTCAGGCGGAAGGCGCATCCATCCAGGTTGAACCGGATCTCCACCAGGTGGCCGGCCCCACGCGGGCAGGGCACGGCGGCGGTAAAACGCGCGCCATTCACGCTCAGGTTCTCCAGTTGTCCCTCGATCTCAAGGTCCCGCACCAGAAAACTGACCGTGGCTGCTACCGCGGTATCCAAACGGTGAGCAATCCGCCGCTCCCGCCCTTCATTCTGCAGGTCTGTATGTTGCCGATCCTCTTGCATTGCCGCTCCCGTGCCCGTGTCGTCTCAGCACTCCCCCGCGGCCGTCACCGGCTAGTGACTTCCGGCTGTTCCCCAGGGAGGTACCCCGGCTGCTACCGCCCCTGCCCTGCCCTGTACGCGGTCGTACACATACCGGTCGCTGGTGGTACCCAACGACTGGTTGAACAGGCTGGCGGCTCCGGCCAGTTGCATCAGCTCTTCACTGAACAAATGGATTGCATGCAAGTCATGGGCCGTAGCGGGCAGCTCAAACTGAGAAGTTCTCAAGAACTTCTGATAACCGCGGTCTTCCAGGCGTGCCAACTCCCCGCCCACCAGCTTACCGGCTCCCACGGCAACATGCACGCCCTCTTCGCCCGGCATGAGCACGGCCGCGATTCCGCCCCGTGTCACCAGCACGCCGCCCTCCAGGCCTGCGTACCGCGAGGTCTCATAGCCGCTCGCCTGGAGCGCCGCCATTGCCTGGTCGAAATCCGCCTGCCGCATCTGTTTGCCCATCGTCACCCTCTCCGGTTGCAGAGCGCGTGCCAGTCAAACCAACCCTGCTGACTCCAATCTCGCATACCGCTGGCTCGCCGGGCAATGCTCGCACCCGTTCGTAACCTAGCGATCGTAACTTGCGGAAACAGGAGTACCCCATGCTAAACCCTCGCACGCCCTGCCATCTGCCTCGGGCGAGACTGCGGGAGTCTCCGCACCCCGCACAGCGCTCTCTGCCCGCCTGCTCCTCCTCACCCGCCTCGTTCATCCCGCCTTGCGACCCGCCGGCCCAATACACGGGGCTATCCTGAAAGCAGAGTGATGAGTACGAATCCCCAGCACACCTCCCCGCATATTGAAGAAGAGTTCCTCCACTCCAACGGCACCAGGATCGGTTTCCGCCGCCTGGGCCAGGGACCGGCCATTGTTTTTGTCCATGGCAGCGTCTCCACACACACTGACTGGATGCCCTCCGCAAAAATCCTGAGCGATCGCTTTACCTGCTACGTGATGGACCGGCGCGGACGCCGTGGCTCCGGCTTCGGCCATGGCCCCTACGCTCTCCAACAGGAATACGCCGACATTTGCGCGGTGCTCGACGTTGCCGGTCCGGACGCCATGCTAGCCGGACACTCTTTTGGCGCCATCTGCGCCATGGGCGCGGCCCTCCAGCGGCCGGTGCCCAAACTTGTCCTCTACGAACCGCCGTTCGCAGTGGGCGGCCCCGTAGCCGCAGCCGAGCATCTGGACAGCTATGCCCAGGCCGTGGCGGCCGGTGAAAACGAACGCGCCATGCAGATCGGCCTGACCCACTTCACCAAGCTTCGCCCGCAGGTGCTGGAAGCCATCCGCACCTCCAAGGGCTGGCCCCGGCTGTGCAACCTTGCGCCCACCTGGACCCGCGAACTGATCGCGATGAACGCGTGCACCTCGGTTGAGCCCTATCGTGCGCTCCGCTGCCCGATCCTGCTGCTGGTGGGCTCCATCAGCCCGGAACATCCCTACCAGGATTCGGCCCGCGCGCTCACCGCGGCTCTCGATACCATCGTGGAAAAGCCGCTCGTGGGCCAGGATCATCTGGGATTGCGCGGCGCACCGGAAGACGTAGCCCGGCTGGTGGGAGAATTCCTGGCCGGCTAGGACCTGCTCCGCCCCAGGGCGTCAAACAAACGCCGCATGAGCAGCGCCACAAGTTGCCCAAAGAAAAAGGGCGCGAGCCTCAGCCCGCGCCCTCGCTTTCAGTTAAAAACTACTTAGCTGCAAATGCGTCCGCTTCCTTGTTCAGCGCTGCAGGGTCGGCCGCATGCTGCGCAATCTCCACCTTGTAGTGGAAGGTTGCCGTCTGGCCTTTCTCAACAGTGAGCTTGAACGGTTCCTGCTTGGCATCGAAGATGTGCCGTCCCAGCGGATTGGCCGCGAACAGCCCATAGCCGCGCGCATGCCAGTAGGTGGGGTAGCCCGGGTTCTTGGGATGATCGAAGATGGCGATGGAGACCACATGATCGCCCGTGTGGCCCGTGAGCGCACACCAGCGTCCACGCGTTGCCCACACCTTGCCGCCCTTCACACCTTCACTAGTCAGGTACTCGCCAGTGGGAGGTGCAACGCCCGGCAGATCGGCCATTGCGGCCACATTGGTTGCCACGCCGTTGGCATCGGTAAAGGTGCCGCCCTTCTCTTCCGGCGACTCCAGCCAGCGGGCCACACGCATTCCCAGCACGCCTTCCTTGTCGTCGTTGAAGGTCACCTTGTCGAGAGCCTTCAAGGCAACCGTCATCTCGATGTACCGGGTACCATGCGCCTCGCTGAAGACGTAGGTGGTGGTCTGCTTCAGGATGCTCTCGCCCTTGCCCGTCACCCAGGTGGACTCGGTTTCCAGAACACCCTGCTGCGCGCCGCTCTGAGCCTTCACGATCTTGTCCATCGTGAGCGAGCCCATCTTTCCGGCATTCTCCGGCTTGATGGCGTCGGAGTTGTTCCAGAAATCGAACCCGTTGGCGTTGCCATAGTTGAACCAGATGCCGTCATGATGCGGGTGATCGGTGCGCTCGCCGGCGCGCGGCTCCAGCGGCCAACCACGCGAAACGGTCACACCGCCCGCATCCACCAGCGGATACAGAACCGGCTTCTTCAAGGTGGTGGGCCAGATGAACGACGTGAACGGCTTGCCGGCAATCGTGATGTCCACCCGGCGAGCCTTCTCGTCCACCTTCAGCACCACGCCCTGCTTGGCTTTGCCTGCGGGCGCAGGCTTGTTTGAACCTGCGCCCTGGGCCACACCGGCAACCGTGCCCAGCACCAGTGCGAATCCCGCAGACCATGCCAGCAACGTGCTAGGCATTCTCATACACCTTGCCTCCTGCCATCACCTGCTGGGTCTTGTCGTCGAAGGTGATCTTCATGCCGGTCTGAATGGCAGCCACGTTCATGCACAGCGCGATGGAGTGGCTATAGCCGGCCTCCGCGTTTGCATTCGGCTCCTTGCGCGAGCGCACGCACTCCATCCAGTTGCGCATGTTGGCGCTGGTCATGGGATCGCGGCCCGTGTTGGCCTCATGCGACTGCTCTTGCGCCTTCTCCACCAGCGAGAGCGAAGGCAGCTTGTTCTCCTTCAGCCCCATGGCAGCAGCTTCCCGCGCGCTGAGTCCGCCGGTGGGCGAAACCACCTGCTTATCCATGTCGATCATGCCGCCGTTGGAGTAATAGAGTTCGCGCACGCCGCTGGCTGAATTGGTGAAGCGCGAGGTGTACTGCACCTGGAAGCCCTTGGTTAGATCGTCCTGCGGACCGTAATCGAAGACCGCAGTCATGGTGTCCCAGTTCTGACGACCATCCTTCCACAGATAGATGCCGCCATTCGCCACGCACGAGCGCGGATGCTTCAAGCCGGTAAACCAGTGCACGGTATCGATCTGGTGCACCAGCCACTGGTCGGGAATACCGGAGGAGTACGGCCAGAAGAGGCGGAACTCGAGATACTTGCGGGCATCAAAGGGAACCTTCGGCGTGTCCTGCAGGTAGCGGCCCCAATCGGTATCCTGCTCCTTGAGCAACGGCACCACATCGGGGCGACGCCAGCGGCCGGGCTGGTTCACGTTCCAGCTCATCTCCACCATCACGATGTCGCCAAATGCGCCCGACTTGATGTACTCGGCAGCCTTCATATAGGCCGGCGTCGAGCGGCGCTGCGTGCCCACCTGCACAATTTTGCCTGTCTTCTTCACCGCATCGCGGAAGCGCCGCGCATGCTTCATGGTGTTGGCAATCGGCTTCTCCACATAGGCATCGCGGCCGGCCTCAACCGCCTCCACGCCGTGCAGAGCATGCTGGAAGTCAGCGGTGGCAATCAGCACCGCGTCCACATCCTTGCGGGCATACAACTCGTCGTTGTTGCGCACGGCTTCCACCTTGCCGCCGCCCAGCTTGTCAATGTAGGCAATGCCTTGCTCGCGGCGCAGGCTCCACAGATCGCTGATGGCCACAAACTCAAAATTCAATTCCTTGTTGTGCTCCAGAAAGGCGGGAATCAACGACTGCTTCATGCGGTCGCCGCATCCCACCACACCCACGCGTACCCGCTCGTTGGCGCCTCGAATGGCAGCATAGCTCTTTGCGCTCGCGGCCAGGGCTGTGGCGGCCAAGGCGGCTCCGCCGGTCTTCAGAAAATCTCTGCGATTGGTCTCGTGTACCATTCTTCGACCCTCCATGGGTTCGTCTTCTCGTTGTTGATCGGGCTGTGTTCGCCGCACGCATCCACGCCATGAAGGGCCGTATCGCATTAGAGACCCCACACCAGGGGCCTGCAGCAAACACCTCATGGTCAGACCACAACCAAGCAACAGTCAAGTGTTCCGGTCACCTTTCTTCGCACCTTGGAGTTTCTTCTTCGAGCCCCTCCAAGTTCCTCAACCGCCGCAGCGAACCACATCGGGAAATCTCCACTCGCTCCAAAAGCCAAAATCGAATACTCTTGCCTTGGACTTCATGAAGCACTTCTACCGCTATTTGCGTATTGCTATCCGGCGCGCCATTGAGCACGACGTGGTCAACACGGCCAAGGCCGCCGCCTACTCCGCCATGCTCATGATGTTTCCCGCCCTGCTAGTGATGGCCGCGCTGCTGGCCCGCGTCGAAAGCGGTCCCACCCTGGTGGGCGAAATCCGCGGTATCTTCTCCCAGTTCCTGCCCGCCGATACCATGGACATCCTGCAGAGCTACATGCTCAGCCGGCGTATCCACTCGGTTCAATTGGTCTTCTCCGCCGCCAGTCTGAGCCTCCTCGCCGGTCTGGGCGTCATGCTCTCCCTTATGGAAGGCTTCCGGCGCGCCTACGAACTCCCTCTGGACGGCTGGGGCTTCTGGGGACGGCGCCTGCGCGCCCTGCTGCTGGTCCCCATCGCCCTGGTGCCCCTCATCATCTCCACCCTGTTCATCGTCTTCGGTCACCAAATCGAGTCCTGGATGGTGCAGAACACCGGCCACGGCGTGCGTCTGGTCGTCGTTCTGCTCTGGCGCATGATTCGTTGGCTGGTTTCGCTGGCCACCAGCGCTTCCGTCCTGTCCGTGCTCTACCACTTCGGCACTCGCCGCACCGAGCACTGGGCGCGCGTTGCCCCCGGCGCCCTGGCCAGCACCGCCATCTGGTTCCCCACCACCCTGGCCTTTGGCTGGTACGTGACCCGCACCGCCAACTACGCCATGTTCTATGGATCGTTCGGCGCCGGCATCGCCACGCTGGTCTGGCTCTACATCACCACCTTCAGCGTCCTGCTCGGTGCGGAACTGAACGGCACCCTCTACAACAGCCGCCAACATCCTTTTAAGTCGCTCTACCAGTAGTGCTTTTTCCCGTTTTGGGCGCACGACGGTACCCTTTGCACCTATATGGAGTGTGACAGCTCTCACCGACCGCCGTTTGGCCGAAACTCCATCATGGTATGGGGAGTTTGTCGCTTTTTGCCATGTACAATGAAACCGGCCCTCCAGAGTAGAGTCCTTAACCAGACAATTCCCCCCGTTTCACCCACTTTTCGATGTTTCTTTGGAGCTTCAATCGATGACGTTCGCAGAATTCAGCCTTTCCGAGACTCCCTCTCAGCGCCGCGCTAAGATCGTGGCCACTCTCGGACCTGCCTCTAACACCGAACCCGTGTTCCGCAATCTTGTCCGCGCTGGCCTCGACGTCGTCCGCCTTAATTTCTCGCACGGCGCGCATTCTGAAAAGGCCGCACTGGTCCAGATGATCCGCAAGGTGGCCCGCGAAGAACACAAGCCCCTCTGCATCCTCGCTGACCTCCAGGGCCCCAAGATCCGTACCTCCGTTCTCAAGGACCACCAGCCTGTCCTGCTCGAAGCCGGCAAGCGCCTCACCATCACCCCTCGCGAAGTCCCCGGCACCGCCGAGTTGGTCGGCACCACCTTCAAGACCCTCGCCGAGAACGTCGAACAGGGTTCCCGCATCCTGCTCTCCGATGGTCTGATCGAGCTCCGCGTCCATGAAGTGATCGGCAAGGACGTGGTGTGCGAAATCATCAACGGCGGCATGCTCGGCGAAAAGAAGGGCATCAACCTCCCCGGCATCCCCGTCCGCGTTCCCTCGCTGACCGAAAAGGACGCCGAGGATCTCGAGTTCGCCCTGAAGGCCGGCGTGGACGCCATTGCCGTCTCCTTCGTTCGTACCGCTGAAGACGTTCGCCTGGTCCGCAACCGCGTGGCCGCTCTCGGTGGCGAAACCTGGATCATCGCCAAGCTCGAGAAGCCCCAGGCTGTCGAGCATCTGGAAGCCATCCTCCAGGTTGCCGACGGCATCATGGTCGCTCGTGGCGATCTGGGCGTCGAAGTTCCGCCCGAGAAGGTTCCCGCCATCCAGAAGGAAATCATCCGCCGCGCTGCTGAGTATTCCAAGCCGGTTATCACCGCCACCCAGATGCTGGAGTCGATGATCGAGAACCCGCGCCCCACCCGCGCTGAGGTTTCCGACGTTGCCAACGCCATCTACGACGGTACCGACGCCGTCATGCTCTCTGGCGAATCCGCCATGGGCAAGTACCCCGTCGAAGCTGTCTCCATGATGGCCCGCATCATCAGCGAGTCAGAGCGTCACATCAAGCAGACCCCCACCGAACCCCGCGTCCAGACCGCTTCGCTCTCCATCGCCGAGACCATCTGCGAAGCCACGGCGCACGCGGCCGACGATCTGGATCTGCGCGGCGTGGCTCTGTTCACTGAGTCCGGCGCTACCGCCCGTCAGCTCTCCAAGTACCACCCCGCAGCGCCCATCTTCGCGCTCAGCCCGATTGAGGTCACCATCAACCGCCTCAACCTGCTGTGGGGAACCACCCCGATCCGCTGCCCCAAGGTTAGCTCCACAGAGGCACTGGTCGATTGTGCCGAGAGCCTGCTCGAACAGCATGGCTACGTGCGCCCCAAGGAAGTGATCGCCATCGTTGCCGGTACCCGCACCAAGTCCGGCTCCACCAACTTCCTTCGCCTGCACGTGATGGGCGAGCACAATCTGGAAGGTGTCCGCTTCTTCGCTCCGCAGGAAGCAGAGAATCAGGCCGTGGATGCTCCCCAGGCTGCTGCTGCCGCTGCCGCTCCTGTGGCCAAGCGCGCGGCCAAGCCGGCGAAGACCGCCGCCAAGGCACCCCGCGCTACCAAGCGCACCACCAAGCGCGGCAAGTAACCGCCTCGCTAACAGCACAAAGCGCCACCCTCCGGGGTGGCGCTTTTCTTTGCCTGGAACCATCTATAGTGCCTGCCTTCCGCATGCTGCCCTTACAGGAAGAAGGAAAACGAACTGTAGACTCGCAGGCATCTCCGTGGAATTGCGCTCGATGCAGCGCGCCGCATCCCGAAGAGATGCACTCCGGCTTCAAGCTTCCTTGGGCCGGTCAGGATTCTCTTCGCGGAACAGGACCTCAATCGAACGGTGGGGTGCAACGGGCTTGATCGTCTTCTTTCCGAGAACGCGCGGAGCGGGCTGGGACGGTTGCGGTGTTCCCTGCTGCTGGAGCTCTTCGGCCTCGCTGGGCCGGTGCAAAAAAGGATTGCCCCAGGCCAGAACGCACAACCAGGCAAGGGCTACGCGGAAGAGGATACGGGGTAGATCGTGGCGGAGAAAGGTCATCTTTTGCCTCCCGGTGGCTTTTAGCCATCTGCCCTACCAGGAGCAACCTGCATGCCAAAGGATTTAAATCATAAGATACAAAGACTTACGGCCCTGAGCGGCTTCCCGGATGGAAAGATCTGCAGGGCCGTACGTGTAAATCTTGCCGGTAGCGGTAAAAAGGTTTTCTGGAGGTATCCGCTCCGCTTCCACGGACTACGTATGAACTCCAACCGAATGTGAGCTTTACTTGTCCTTCAGCTCGTTCAGCTTGTGCGCCAACGCCCACTTCAGCTCGTCTACGCCCTCGCCGGTGACGGCGGAGATGGCGTAGAAGGGCAACTTGCGGCGCTTGGCATGGGCGGTGAGCTTCTTGAGCTTCTCCGGATTGGCGGCGTCGATCTTGGTGGCAGCCACAATCATGGGCTTCTCCAGGAGACCGTTGCCAAAGTTTTCCAGCTCCTTGTTGATCACCTTGAAGTCTTCCACCGCATCCTCGCGGCCTGAAGCATCCGACACATCCACCAGATGCACCAATACCCGGGTGCGCTCAATATGGCGCAGGAACTGCACGCCCAGGCCTTGACCCAGGTGCGCGCCTTCAATAAGGCCGGGGACATCGGCCACCACAAAGGACTGCAGATCCGGCTCCACGCCTACCGTGGCAACGCCCAGATTCGGCTCCAGCGTGGTGAAAGGATAATCGGCAATCTTCGGCTTGGCGGCGGAAACACGCGAAATCAGCGTGGACTTGCCCGCGTTTGGATAGCCAACCAGGCCAACGTCGGCCAGCAGCTTCAGTTCCAGGCGGAAGAAGCGGTCCTCACCCGGACGCCCCATCTCATGCTCGCGTGGAGCCTGGTGCGTAGGCGTGGCAAAGTGCTGGTTGCCACGGCCGCCACGGCCGCCCTTGGCAATCACAACCCGCTCGTCGGCCGTCTGGAAGTCGTGGATGAGTTCGCCGGTTTCGTAGTCGTAAACGGCTGTTCCCACCGGCACCTGCAACGTGACGGAGCTGCCATCCTGACCGGTACAGTTGGAGCCCAGTCCGTGCTCGCCGCGCTTGGCCTTGTGGTCCGGGTTGTAGCGGAAGTGGATCAGCGTATTGTGGCGCTGCGTGGATTCCATGATCACGTCGCCGCCGTGCCCGCCATCGCCACCCGAGGGGCCTCCGCGGGGGACAAACTTTTCGCGGCGGAAGGCCATGCAGCCATTGCCGCCGTCGCCGGCCTTGACGTGGATCTTGACTTCATCGATAAACATGTTTCAAACCAACTTGGTGGGGAAAATCTGCGCCCTGGGGCACACGGCGGCGCTCACGCACACATGCCGTCTCTTCAGTTTACCGGAGGTTGCGGCTAAAAAGGCCGGGAATCG
>Ga0207738_100217_pt1 | contig 13123 bp, 8 predicted proteins | sample LuqExpMetagenom9_FD_187767 | JGI IMG/M metagenome (GOLD analysis project Ga0207738, IMG submission 187767) | Tropical forest soil microbial communities from Luquillo Experimental Forest, Puerto Rico - Sample 9 (SPAdes) | ecosystem: Environmental > Terrestrial > Soil > Tropical forest ... | reverse complement strand
GGTGTACAACAACAACGATTGCGCGGAAGACACCACCCTGCGTGAACCGGATGGCAGCTTCACCTTTCGCCATACGCGTTTCCCTGCCGCCTATCCCAACTACGATTGGGGCATCCTGGCTGCCTGGGCCTGGGGAGCATCGCGCGTAGCCGACTACCTCGCCACCGATGCGGAGATCGACAGCTCCATTCTGCTCATCACCGGCGCATCGCGTGCTGGCAAGTCCGCCATGATCGCCGCCGCCTTCGACGAGCGGCTGATTGGCGCGCCCGTGGTTACCGGAGGGGGCGGCATCGGCGCTTACCGTCTGGTCGGAGCGGACAAGAGCGAAACCCTCGACATGATGGAGAAGAAGTATCCCAACTGGTTCTCGCCCAATCTGCATGAGTTCTGGGGACAGCGCGAAAAACTTCCCTTTGACGAGCACTGGTTCCTGGCCCTGGCCGCGCCGCGTCCCTTCATCGCGCTCGAAGGCGATGCCGATACCATCTCGTTGCCTGCGGCCGTGCGCGCCTCGGTGGATGCTGCACGCCCGGTGTGGAAATTGCTCGGCGTTCCGGAGAGCCGGCTTGCGGTGCACTACTCCCATCATCCGCACGCCTTCACCACAGAAGACTGGACGGCGATGATGGATTTTGTGGAGAAGGAACTCAAGGGCAAGCCCAGTCCGCAGAACTTCGATCGCAAACTGACAATGGAAGAACGCGCTGCTGCCCTTGCGGAGATCCAGGCGCACAGTGCGCCTGCAAAATAGCGCGACTGCCGCAGGCAGTGCGTTCTCATGGAAAGTGCTCCGGGTCCCTCGCGTGGGAGACCCGGAAACGAAGCACTTCAACCCGCGCAGCCATGTCCAGCGCCGAAGGTGGGCTTGAGCGGTTTTAGAGCCTTCCGTAGGGGATCCGTAAACCCCTCGTCTTTAGGCGACGGAAGGGGGGCTTGGCCAGTCATCCAATTTCCCGATGGTGTTGTCTGCCGGCGAAAGATTCTGCAAGACGTTGAGGCCCCGGAGGGGCCGGTCGAAAATAGCCCAGGGCGGCAGCCCTGGGTTGGAGAGCCCATTCCTGCATGCGCCCTGTAGGGGCGCTGCGAAAAAAGCGGATTTGTCTCGGGACGCGTTTTTCCTGAATCGGCCGCACCGCAGGTGCTCTAGCGGGTAAAGCGCCGGACGGAAAGTGCCACGCCGGTATAAACCAGCAACATGCCGCAGAGACAGGCCAGGAAGGCAAGCGCTTCGCCTGCCAGCCCCAGGACCTCGCCTGTATGCAGAAAACGCGCGATGGCACGGGCGCGTTTGCCCAGCGATTGCTCCGCGAAGCGCTCTGTATGGTCAATCTGCCCCTGGAGGCTGAGCACCACCGTATCGCGCCGCGCCGGTTGTGCTCCGTTGCCGCTATCTACCACCACCTGCAGCGTCCGCGCGCCTGCTTCGGGAAGACGCAACTGCAGCGTGCGCCAGTTCGGATCCAGGTGCGCGGCCGCCTCGCTGCTGACCGCGGCAAACACGCGGTCGTAGTCGATCGACGGTGTGGAGTGTGCGTTGGTTTTGCCTTCTCCGTTTGCGCCCTTGGGCTTCTCTCCGCCTTCATGCCCACCGTGCTGTTCCATGGGCCCGCGAGCCTTGGCGGCATCGCTGTTCTTTCCGCCGCGTCCCGCGGGCTCGCCTCCTCGCGCAGGCTGCTGCGGTACGGGAGAACCGGTAACGCGGAAGAGCAGGGCGTTGGCCCAGGGCAAGGCCATGATCACGCCGGTGAGCGCAATCGCTGCCAGCGGAATGGAGAACCAGAGACCAAAGCTGTGATGCCAGTTGAATTCGCGCGCTCGAGCCGTTGCCGCCCAGCCCGGACGTAAGCGGACGCGCAAGGCCTGCGGGGTGAATTTGGCCGGCAGCCACAGCAGCCATCCGGAAGCAATCAGGAAGACAAAGCCCAGGGTGAACCAGCCTTTGACCAGCAGCACGGTTTTGCGGCTTGCTGCGCTCAAACCGAACCAGCGATGCAGCCCGGTTACCTGTTCAAAGAAGCCGCGCAAGCCTGCTGAAGCCAGCCCTGCAATTCTTCCCTGATAAGGATCGGCAAGGTAGATGCGCCCGCGTCCGGCCTCCAGCGCAACAGGTGCTTGCGGATCGGCGGCAACGGTGATGGAGGTAACCTTCTGGCCCGCCTGCTGCTCGACGCGCGCCACCAACTGCGCCAGAGGAAGGCGCGTGGGCGTGACGGTAAGCTTTCCCAGAACGCGTGCATCGGCGGCCGCCAGCAGAGGGCGTTCAAAGGCCAGCAACGCGCCGGTGACGGAAAGCGCAAAGACGATAAGTCCTGCGGTTAGGCCAACAACCAGATGAGGCCAGAAGAGAAGAGCCCGAAGGCTGAATTTGTTCTGCATCGATGACGTTCCTTACTCATGACATGGAGATCTTCGGTTCGCGCTCTGGCCCAACAGCGCTACCGGTTGTGGAAGAGCAGAAGCAAGGGGCCCACTGCTCTTCCTGTTCTAGGAGTGTACGTAGATTGGATGAAGGCACGTTGAAGACAGGTGCATTTCTCCTTGCGCCCTGCAGGCTTTTTAGAACTTGATGCGCAGGCTCAGACGCCCGAGAACCGGTGAGCCGGGCATGATCTGGTAGTCGGATTGCGCTGACAGGTAGTAGCGCACATTGCTCAGGTTCTCCACATGCGCATCCAGATCCCAGTGGCGTGTACGGTAGTAGGCCGTGGCGTCCAGGCGCGCATAGCCGGGCAACTTCACCAGATTGTCGGTGGCGGCATAGCGGCTGTTCATGGCTACCGCGCCCAAACCGACGCCAATGCCATGTGTGACTTCCACCATCTGCCACAGGCTGCCGCTGTTCACCGGGATCAGTTGAGCGCGCTTGCCCTGCAGGCGGACGCCGCTTGAGAGTGTCGGATTGTCGGCATAGTAGGCATCCATCCACGACCATCCACCGTTCATCCGCCAGTGGCGCAGCGGCGATCCGGAAAAGCCCAGTTCGAAGCCGTCCGTGCGCTGTGTGCCGGCGTTGATGTAGATTGTGCCGCTGGGATCGGCCGTGTAGTCCGGCACCTTCACATCGGTACGCTCCAGGCGATAGAGCGCGGCGTTGGCGCTGAAGCGTCCACCCAGCAGCAGATACTTTGCGCCTGCTTCATAGTTGTCGGTCTTCTCCGGATTTAGTTTGGACGTGTTGTTGGTGCTGGCGGCGGTCAGGTTCAGCGATTCGCCGGATGGATCGAAGGTGTGGCTCCAGCTCACGTAATACGTGCTTTCCGTGGTGGGCTGGAAGAGCAGACCCACGCGCGGGCTGGCCGCATTGTCGGCGCGAGCCGTGCTGTTGGCCGGAGTCTTCAGGTCGTGCTGGCTCTGGCGATAGTTGTCAAAGCGTACGCCCACCAGCGCCTTCCAGTGCTTGGCAAAGGCCAGCTCATCCTGCACGTAGGCCGCCACGGTCTGTCCAATGAAGCTGTTGTTGGTGTTGATCACGGTGCTGAGCGTGGGCGCAACCTGCGCGGGATTTTGCAGATCGACGCTGGCCGCCGTGCCGGTGTACTGGGTGCGCTGGATCGACTGATGGCCGTATTCCATGCCGGCCAGCAGCATGTGGTCCATGCCCGGCGTGTGGAAGCGCCGCCATGCTTCGGCCTGATTGAAGTAGTTCTCCTGGCCGGTGGTTCCGTTGTATTCGCTGCGCGTTACCTTGTTGCCGCTGATGCCGGATGGAAAGGTGTTCTGGAAGTTGGTCTGGTAACCGGCATGGCGGAAGACCTCATGGCTCTGCCACCCATGCACCTTGCCATGCCAGTCCAGGGTTTCATCGCTCACCGCGTTGTGCAGGTAGTCGCCCGGTACCGTGCCGCCGGCCAGAGCATAGCCATAGGAGTTGCCGATGTCCACTGGAGCGGGGCGGCCATTCAGCGCCGGAATGCCGCGATCGGTTACGCGCTCATCCCGTAGCCGCTCTACTTGCAGCGTCAGGTCCTGGTCCGGACGCGGATGCCAGCGCAACGTGGGTGCAAAGGCGTAACGGCCCAGGCCAAAGTAATGGCGGAAGCTTCCGCTCCGCTCCCATGCGCCGGTGGTGCGCAGGCCGAGCGTGGAACTCTTCAGCAGCGTGTCAATGTCGCCTTCCACGCGCTTCGATCCATAGCTGCCGCCGGTGGCTGCAAATTCGATCAGCGTGCCCTCATTGCGGGGCTTCTTCGTCACACGGTCCACCAGACCGCCGGAGGTGCCGCGTCCATAGAGCACCGCCGCCGGGCCCTCGACCACCTCAATGTGGTCTGTATTGGAGAGATCGCGGTAGTACGTCGCGTCGTCCTTCACCCCGTCTACGTACTGATCCGTATTCGCGCCCATGCCGCGAATCGAGACTTGATCGCGCCGCCCTTCGCCCAGAATCTGGCTGACGCCGGGGACATAGGCCAGTGCCTCCTGCAGAGATTGCACGGCGCGGTCGCGGAGCATGTCCTGCGAGACCGTGGTCACCGTCTGGGGTAGGTCCAGCGGCCGGATGGGCATGCGCGTGGCGGCAATCTGCTCGTCAATGTGATAACCCGAAGCAGAGACCATCACGGAGTCGGAAGCCTGCGCCACCGTGAGCTTCCGCTCCACGCGCAGATGCGCACCCGCCTGCAGTTCCACCTGTTCCTCCAGCGGAGCCATGCCCGCCACACGAATGCGCAATCTGTAGGTGCCGGGAGCAGCCATCAGGCGGAAGTTGCCTTCCGCGTCGCTGCTGGTTGTGGCCACAACCTGATCGCCTTCCAGCAGCGCCAGCTCGGCCCCCGGAAGCGCCAGGCCCGAAGGATCGTCGATACGCCCTTCCACTGTGGCTTTCGGGGCAGCATAGGCCGCGGCTGCCGGCGCACCCGGCTCCAGATGAGCCAGAAGGGTGGACTGCGCCCTGAGGGCGGGCGTAGCAAGCAGGGTAACTGTGGCCAGGGAGGCAGCGTACCGCTTGAGGAGAAGTAAAGAGCTGAATCGCAACATGAAAAGAGGGCTCCGAGAGAATTTGATTTTGGGTAAAGCTGGGGAAGTTTCCCTGTGCAGATGCAAATCAATTGCAACTGAGAACGCTGAGAGACCCTGCGCAAAGGTTCTGCAATCCCAGTTGCAACTGGGATTCTCTATTTGCAACTGACTTGCAACTACTGATATAAGACTAAAAGAGTCTGATTTTCCCGGCAAGAGACTGAGGGCTTTAACTTAGGCAATTGTGTTGCATCTAGGGGAAATCTGTTGCAGGAAGGAGACACTCCCGTGCCGTTCCCATCGACTGAAACTCCCGGCCGCCTTCAGGCCGAGTTGGCCACCCGCGGTGTGCGCATGACCCGCCAGCGGCGCGCCATTCTGGAGGTGATCGAGACTGCCGACCACCACCTGGATGCCTCACAGATTCAGCGCTGGGCCCAGCGGATTGAGCCTTCCGTGGATCGCGTAACCGTCTACCGCACGCTCAGCCTGCTCAAACGCCACGGGCTGGTGGACGAGCTGGACCTGATGCACGTGGGCGGCGAGGGGCACTACTACGAGCGGGTGACGGGCCGGAACCATCTGCACGTCACCTGCCTCAACTGCGGCAAGGTGCTGGAGTTCGAGACCCCGCACCTGGACTCCATCCGCCGCGAGGTGGAGTGTTCCTGCTGCTTCAAAGTGGAGGTGGCGCGGCTGGAGATTGGTGGATATTGCAAAGAGTGTTGCGGAAAGCAGGCACAGGCCAACGGATAAAGGGCAGGAAGCTCCTGCCCTCTTTCTGTGCTGCGCAAGTTTTTACTCTTGTGTAGAACTGTTCTGGTTTGGCCTGAGCTGGAGGCTTATCCTCGGCTCATTCTTGCATCCGGCAATCCCATGCGCCGCTTGATCTCCAGAATCTCCAGGATCTTTTCGGCGGGGATCGGGTTGAGCGGACGGCCGAGTGCCTGGGCCACCTGCTGCGCGGTCAGCCAGGTGCGGCAGTAGGTTTCGAAGGTCTCCACCAGCCATTCGGCATGGGTGACGGTGTCTGCCCAGCAGAGGATGCCGTGGTTGGCCAGCAGGATGGTGTTGTGGTCGCGCACAAAGGGGCGGATGGTCTCGGCAAAGGCGCGGGTGCCGGGCGTCTCATACGGGGCCACTGCCACCGGGCCGATCATGGTTTCAAACTCCGAGTGGAAACCTCCGGGAGGCGCCGCGCCCACAATGGCAAAGGCTGTGCCGTACGGAGGATGGCAATGCACCACGGCTTTTGCTTCCTGGTTGGCCTTGTACACCTCGAGATGCAGGAAGATTTCGCTGGTCCGCAGGCGGTTGCCGGCCACGATATTGCCGTCCATGTCAGAGAGGCAGATATCCTCCGCGACCATCTCTCCCTTGCTGACTCGGGTGGGAGTGCAGAGCAGGTGGCGCTCGCCCACACGCACACTGATGTTGCCCGCGTTGCCATCCACGTATTCGCGTTCCCAGAGCTTGCGGCCCACAGCCAGTACCTCCTGGCGCAGGGCGACCGCTTCGGGCGAGTTGACCACCTGGAGGGCAGTCAATTCATGAGGAACAGCGTTGTAAGGCTCTGGGGTCTTCCGCTCTTCAGCCAAGAGTCTGGGATCCATCCGCATCCTCGGAGATGAAATGATCTGGGCAGGCATGCGTGCTGCGCTGCTGACCCTAGAATGAGGCCAAATCCTGGCCGGCAGAGTGATCCGGGTCACGCAATGCGCAAGGCGTCCAGGCCTTGCAGCCTTGGACGCCTTGAGGGGGATGAGGTGATCGTGTTTAGCGAACCAGTTGCCGTTGAAGCTCCTCTAAGGTCTGGCCCTTGGTTTCCGGATAGAACATGGCTACCACCACCAGTTGCACCACTGTGGCTGCGGCAAAGAACAGGAACGGCGTGCTCTGGCCAGAGCTCTGCGCCACCACCGGGAAGGTGAGCGCCAGGATGGTGTTCACAATCCAGTGGCTGGCGCTGCCAATGCCCTGGCCCTTGGCGCGTACTGAGGTGGGAAAGACCTCGCCCAGGTAGACCCAGATCACCGCGCCCTGCGAGAGTGCGAAGAAGCCGATGAAGCCGGCCAGCAAGGCAATCAGCAGCGACTGATGCGAGTTGGTGCTGAAGATCCACGCCACTCCGCCCAAACAACTGGCCGTTCCTGCGGCGCCCAGCAGAAGCAGGCTCTTGCGTCCAAAGCGGTCGATCAGCGACATGCCCACCAGGGTAAAGATCAGGTTGGTGGCGCCAATAGCAATCGCCTGCAGATCGCCGGAAAGCTGATCGAAGCCGGCGGCCTTGAAGATGGTGCCCTGGTAGAACAGGATGGCGTTGATGCCCGACAGTTGATTGAAGGCGCCGATGGTGATGGCCAGAAACAGCGGCAGGCGGTACTTCCAGCGGAAGACCGGCTCATGCGTTACGGCATGTTCGCTCTGCAGGCCGGCCTGAATGTCCTTCAGTTCCTGCTCCGGATCTTGCGAGCCCATCTGGCTCATGATCTCTAACGCTTCGCTGGTTTTGCCCTTTGCAATCAGATAGCGCGGCGAAGGCGGAATGCCGAACAGCGCGGCAAAAAAGATGAAGGCCGGTACCAGGGCCACGCCCAGCATCACGCGCCACTCGATGGCACCCAGTTGCGCCAGGCGGACAAAGTAGTTGGAGATGTAGCCAAAGACGATGCCCGTGACCACCATCAGTTGGAAGGTGCCTACCAGGCGGCCGCGCCATTCGGCAGGGGCCAGCTCAGTGATGTACACCGGTCCCAGCACCGAGGCCGCGCCAATCGCCAGTCCACCTAGAAAGCGGGTGGCCAGCAGCATGGGCCAGGCAATCGCCAGGGTACTGCCGCAGGCGGCCAGAATGTAAATGGCTGCGGCCCAGCGCAAGGCGGATCGCGAACCCATGCGTTGGCTCATGACGCCGGCGGCAAAGCAGCCCAGCACGGTGCCCACAGGCGACACGGCCACCGTCATGCCAACCGCCCAGCCACTCAGGTTAAACACCCGGCTCACAACGCCTAAAGCGCCAGAGATCACCACCATATCAATGCCGAACAGAAGGCCGCCAAGGGCTCCAGTCAGCGTGGACTTCATCAGTTTGGAGTTGGGTCGCATCGTAATTTGTCTCTCAAGCACCGAAGCATACTACGCGGACCCATGGGAACGCTACCAGTTCTCGCTCTTCGCGGCTTTCCGGCATTTCTACCCGGAGTGACCAAAGTCGCTGAGCGCCCATCGGCATGGCTCTACTCTGAGTTCACCCCAGGAGGTTTTAAGACAACATGACGACCCCGACCACGATAGATGCCCAGGCCACCCTTGCCGCTATTGCCCTTGCCCAGCCGGCAGTGATCACCACTCTGGAACGCCTCAAGCTCGACTACTGCTGTGGCGGTAACCGCCGCCTGGCTGATGCCTGCGCGGAAAAGAATCTTGCAGTTGAAACGGTTCTGAGCGAGTTGAAGACAGCATTGGGTGATCCCGCCGCCCCGCGCGATTTGAGCAACGAACCGCTCTCCGTGGTGATTGCCGAAATCGTCAACACCCATCACGCGTATGTACGTGCGCAACTGCCGCCGCTCACGGCCATGGCCGCCAAGGTTGCGGGCAAGCACGGCCCGATACATCCCGAGCAGATTGAAGTGCAGCGGATTGTGCTGGCCCTGGCTGAGGATCTGACCAATCACCTGGCCAAGGAAGAGTTGATCCTGTTTCCCTATATCCAGAAGCTGGAACAGAGCCTGAAGGGGAATGGAGAGCTGCCGCATGCCTGCTTCGCTTCGGTGTCGAGCCCCATCTCCGCCATGGAACAGGAACATGAGACGGCAGGAGCGCTGCTCGTCAATCTGCGCGCGCTCACCCATGACTACACCCTGCCGGAGGGCGCCTGCAACACGTTCACCGGTCTCTATGCCGGTCTGCAGGCCTTTGAGCAGGATCTGCACCTGCACATTCATCGCGAAAACAATCTGCTATTCCCGCGCGCCATTGAACTGGAAAAGAGTGTTCAGGTAGAGGCCTGATCGCGGCTTGTTTCGCCTCAAATGCAAATGGCTCCGGATGCGCTCCGGAGCCGTTTTTTTGTGGTGGAGTTTATGGCGGCACGGAATCCAGGTGCGGCCTCTGGGCAGAAAGGCAAGCTGATGCAGGCTGCGAAGAGCGGCAACCCTGCCAGATGGATTTTGCCCTAGATTTCTGCCGGGGTTTGCCCGGGCAGGACAGCCAAAATGCGGCAGCGATGCTTGTCGGCCGCGCTCCAGGCTAAACTCATCTCGCTTTCGATGCAGGCGCAATCCCCGGGCCCGAGAACCTCTTGCATCCCCCCTGCGTCCAGTTGCAGTTTGCCTTCCAGCACGTAAACCACTCCGGAGACCTCCCGCAGATAGTCAGCGCCAATGGCGGGTCCGGGAGGGAACTCGATCATCTGCGCCACCAGACCGGCTTTTTCGCCAATCGCGTTCAGGGGCGTGATTTTGATGGCGTCCGGACCACGGCCGGCGGTTTCAAAGTGCGCCTTGCGGGTGATGGAAAGCTTGTGGCGTGCAGGTTCGGAGAAGAAGTAGCTCATCCCCACGCCGTAGACGCGGCTGATGGTGGCCAGCGTGGGCAGGGTGGGAATCATGCGGTCGGTCTCCAGCTTCGACAGCAAAGCCGTTGACAATCCGGTTTCAGCGGCCAGACGCGACAGCGTCAATCGCTTTTGGGTGCGGAGAGTGCGCAACTTCAAGCCAATGCAATATGGTTCCAGAGCCCATTGTGCATATGAGATTGTCTTCGCCATAAGAAACTCTTTTCGATTCGTTAAATTTCAATTTACTGGGCCGGAAGCCTCGGGGGGCAAGGTCCCGGTGTTTCTATTGTTGACGCTGGTCAACTTCAGAAGTTTGAAGCTTTTTGGAAATCCGATGTCGTCGCCTATAGCCGCCAGCATCCGTCCTGCAGCAGATAAACCCCGGATTTGCCTTGCACGCGGTCAGAAGCAAGACGACAGAGCCACGTCTTCGGCAAGCAGCGGAATTTGTTCTGCAACAGTCGCATTCCTGGGGGGGACCACGCTGTTGCATCTAGCTTTATGACGCAGTCTATCACCGCCGCAATCGGTAACTGTACTCGCGATTACTACAATCGGTGAAAAAAGTCACTACGACATGCGCATAGCACTGAAATCAGGAGGATAATGAGAGAATTCAGGGTAAAAAGCCGTACTAGATTTATACCTGCGGTGGGAAGATACATCTGTTGTTTTCCTTGGATTACCCTCCGGGCTGAGTAAGCGCGCCACAGGAAGTGTGGCCTGCGGCTTAAGTGAGTAAAAGGCCGGCAAGCGAAAACGGCCAGTAAGAGGAACTGCGTTGGCTCAGGATCGTCTTCAGACAACCTACGAGCTTGTGGAGAGTACCGGCTACGCGTTCGGCAATTTTCGGCTGGACGGCGACGGCACACTGCGGCGTGGAACGCAGACGGTTCATGTACCCCCGAAAGAGTTGGCCGCGCTGCGGCTTTTCCTGCGTCATGCCGGAGAGGTTGTTACCCCGGTGGAGTTGCGCGAGGCGCTGTGGGGAGATGTAAACGTTACGGCCGACAGCGTTCCCAAGTGTGTCTCCTCGTTGCGTGCCCTTTTGGAGCCTGACGACTGTATTCAAACCGTTTACAAACGCGGATACCGGTTTTCAGCGGAATTGCTCACGTCTGCCCGGAAGCCCTCCTCCGACGTGCCCAGGCTGGCGATTCTTCCCTTCGCTACAGAGTTCGGAGTTCCTGAACATCTGGGCGGACACGTTGCCGAAGAAGCCATGACGCAGATTGGCCGCATCCGGCCGGCGTTGGCTATGGTGATGGCGCGCGATTCGGTTTTTACTCTGGCGCGCCGGGGCATGACCGCCGTACAGGTGGGCCAGGCAATGCAAGCCGATCTGGCCTTGACCGGCACCATTCGTGCTCTGCCCGCGCACCTGCGCTTCCGCGCGGAGTTGATCCGTGTGGCGGATGGTACCCAGGTATGGGTGGAAGACATGCTTGTGGAACGCAGCCGGCCTGAGGCTCTGGAGCAGGCGCTGGCGCAGCAATTGATCTTCCGGCTTACCGGTTCGGCTAGCGCAGGTGCAGAGCTCTCCCTGGCGGCTTCCGTCGCGGAGTCTACTCCGCAGGCGCCCAACCGCCGTGAAGCCTACGAAACCTATCAGCGAGCCCACTTCGAGTGGCAAACCCTGCAGCGCCACCGCATGCAGGATGGGTTGCAGCATCTGCTGCGGGCCACGGAGCTCGATCCCACGCTGGTGGAGGCGTGGGTGGATCTGATCAATCTCTGCGTGGCGCAGGAGCTGTTCGGTTTTATGTCGCCCACGGTGGCGGGCGAGGTTGCCCAGCGTGCCGTGGCGCAGATTCCCAATGTGGAGATGCGGGCTGAAAAGCTTTTGCCTTGTCTGGGCTGGATTGAGTTTCACATCCACCAGGATCTGGGCGCGGCCCTGCGGCTCTTTTCGCTTTCCTCCCACCTGCCGCACGATTCCTGGGTGACCCGTTGCAGAGTGATGCTCTCGCTCAGCCGGCATCGCTTTGACGAAGCCATTGAGACACTTGAAACCGCCATTGCGCTCGATCCGTACTCGGCCTGGCTGCATGCCCGCATGGCCTGGGCGCTGCATTTGAAGGGCGAGTCGGAGGCCAGTGTCCGGCAGGTGTACCGCGCGCTCGATCTGTTTGCCGAACAGGAAGCCCCGGCGCTCTACGGCTCGCAGATTCTGGCTTACAACGGTGAAACCAAACGGGCCGTGGAACTGGCGCAGAATCTGGCCCGCCGTCTGCCCTACTTCGATCTGGCTACGGCGGCTCATGCCTATACCCTGGCGGTTGCCGGGGAGCGCGATGAGGCTCACATGATTCTGGAGCGTTTGCAGTGGCTTAGCCGTGAGCGGTTTGTGATCAGCGCGTTTACTCCGGCGGTCTGGCTGGCGTTGGGCGACCATGAATCTGCCCTTAACTCCTTGCGTATCGCGGAGAAGGTGCATTGTCCATGGTTCTTCCAGATGTTGGCGGATCCGCGTCTGGCGGCCATTGAGCCCCGGGAGGAGTTCCAGCACATGCGCCGCACGCTGGCCCAGATGGAAGCCGATACCGACTACGATTAAGCGCGAAGGAACTTGCCCTTGCGGTTCGCTTTGTGGGCTGGATCACATGGAACCCGGCCCCGCGGGCGATACACTGCCCCTCGTTGCGCTAGATTGGTTCCAGACCCAACCGGCCCCACCGCTTGCTGCTGATCCTGACGTGCGGTCCTCTGCAATGTCTCCGGCAGTGCCCGGCATCCGGAGGGTTCTTTGGGGGCCCATCAATTTTACGGATTTCCCGGTCAAGAAAGCACCATGATGGAAGTTGAAGCAGAGCTTAGTACCTTGAGCTATTCGCGCGGCCCGGCAAGGCCGCTGCTGGAGTTAACGATTGGCGATTTGCTGACGCGGACCGCCTCGCGCTACCCAGACCGCCTGGCCATTGCCAGCCGGCATCAGGGACGCCGTTTCACCTGGGCTGAGCTCAGCGCTCAGGCCGACCGCGTGGCGCGTGGCCTGTGGGCCCTTGGCGTCCGCCGCGGCGATCGGGTGGGCATCTGGTCCACCAACTGCATTGAGTGGCTGATGATGCACATGGGCGCCGCGCGCGCCGGAGCCGCTCTGGTCAACGTGAATCCCGCCTATCGGTCTCATGAACTGGCCTACACGCTCGAACGCTCGCAGATGAAGGTTTTGTTCCTGTGGCATAAGGACAAGCGTGCCGACTACGCCGAGGTGCTTGGCCGCGCCTGCCATGGCCGTAATCTCGCCCTTCAGCACGTCATCTACTTCGACTCCCCCGAATGGGAGCAGTTGCTCGATGCCGAAGGCCGCCTGCCCGATCATGTGGCGGTGGACGACATCGCCAATATTCAGTACACCTCCGGCACCACCGGCTTGCCCAAGGGCGTTCTGCTCTCGCACCACAACGTGGTCAACAATGGCCAGTTCCTGGCGCAGGGCTTTCACTATACCGAGCAGGACAAGATCGTTGTTCCCGTGCCATTGTTTCACTGCTATGGCTGCGTGATCGGCACCATGACGGCCGTGAATACCGGTGCCGCTCTGATCCTGCCCAACTGGACCTTCGATGCGCGGGCCACGCTCGAGGCCATCCACGATGA
>Ga0207738_100209_pt1 | contig 13596 bp, 6 predicted proteins | sample LuqExpMetagenom9_FD_187767 | JGI IMG/M metagenome (GOLD analysis project Ga0207738, IMG submission 187767) | Tropical forest soil microbial communities from Luquillo Experimental Forest, Puerto Rico - Sample 9 (SPAdes) | ecosystem: Environmental > Terrestrial > Soil > Tropical forest ... | reverse complement strand
GGGTGAGATCAACCAGTTCCGCAGCCTTGCCCACGCCCCGCACGGCCGCCTCCACAACAGCAGCCGGTGAACCGGCGACGGTTACCACGGAGCGATTGTGCGAGGTATCCATGGACCAGTCCAGCAGACGCACGCCATCCACCCGCATGGCCGACACGATGGCCTGCACACAACGGCTATCAACGCCCTCTGAAAAATTGGGCACGCATTCGACGAGAGGTTCGCTCATCGTTACTTCCAATAGGTGTAGCCGATCTGGAACTGCATGCTGGCATTCACACCTGGGTTTTTGTCGCCGAGCGAAGCCGAGGAGATATGTACGGCATTCACGCCGAAGTCGATGGAGCGCTTCGGACGAACGAAGTAATGAAGGCCCAAACCGCCCTGCGGCGAGAAGTTCCACACCGAGGTGTTGCCGCCCACGCCCTTGGCCACCAGAATGTCCGGTGGAAACTTGTGGGTGGTGTAGATCAGCCCGCCGGCGCCCTGGAACCAAGGCTGAATGCGATGCGAGCGGGTCACGAAATTCCAGCGCATGATGACCGGGGTAAGGCTCACGCCGTAGTAATTGCCGCCGGCATACTGATTGATATAGGTGATGCCGTTCTTGACCACGGTTTCCGTATGCGGCGCAGGCGTATAGGCCTGCCAGAGCGGCATGATGTTGCCCGCCAACTCAAACTGCCCGCTGAGCGGCCCGGCCTGTACAACCGGGGTGAGGTTCTTGCCCAGCTCCACGCCCGCAGTCAGAAATCTGAACTGCGAGCGGTCCCCAACACCGTTGCCGTAGTTGACAAAAGGACCGTAGTGCCAGGGCATGGCTTCTCGCGCATGGGCCACGGGATTCGTCTCTGCCGTGGGAATCGGGCTGCTGGTCTGCGACCAGGCCCCTGCTACGGCGATCAGAACAAAGAACGCAATACCTGCTATCCGCTTCACGATCTTCCTTTCAACTACCGGCTTCTGGCGGCTCCAGCTTCAGGACGCCACCAGACTTCATCCAAATCTGCCCACCGGAATCCGGAGGGCGCGCCAAGCATCACCAAAAAAAGACCGCCAGAGTTGGCGGCCTCTTTCTGCCAGCCTCAGGGGCTGTTAGTCTTCGGCCTCGACGCCATCCATATCGAGGTTATGGTAGACGTTCTGCACGTCATCCAGATCCTCGAGCACATCAATGATACGGAGCATGGCGTTCAGGGAGGTGCCTTCCAACTTGGCATAGGTGGAGGCAATCATGGTGACCTCAGCAGCCACGGTGGGAATGTTGGCGGCACGAACGGCCTCTAGCACACCATCGTAGGCACTGGGATCGGTCAGGATCTCCCAGCTATCGCCTTCGTCGTTCAGGTCATCGCCACCTGCTTCGAGCACGATATTCATAAGCTGCTCTTCGTTGGCGGCATCCTTTTCGATGGCGATCAGACCCTTCTTGGAGAACATGAAGCGCACGGAACCGGATTCACCCAGGTTGCCGCCGTTCTTCGAGAAGGCATGACGAACTTCGCTGACGGCACGATTGCGGTTATCGGTCAGCACGTCGACAATAATCGCCGCGCCACCCGGACCGTAACCCTCGAACGAAATCTCTTCGTAGTTAACGCCTTCAAGCTCGCCGGTACCACGCTGGATGGCGCGCTTGATGTTGTCCTGCGGCATGTTTTCCGCTTTGGCAGCCGCAACGGCAGTGCGCAAACGGGCATTGCTGTCAGGATTGCCTCCGCCCTTGGCGGCGACGGCTATTTCCTTCAGGAGGCGAGTGAAAATCTTGCCGCGCTTGGCATCGAGCGCGCCCTTCTTGTGCTTAATTGTGGCCCATTTGGAGTGGCCGGACATGGAAACCTCAATGTGATTGGAAAGTAAAGGCGCAACGCACCACCTTGTGAGTATAACAAACGCAAGATGGGCGGCCGGGAAGAATTGAATCCTGCGCCCATACCCCCAAAAGAATTAGGCTCGGCTCGCGGTGCGCAGCGATTCGCTGCGCAAAGACGGCGAGGCAAACCATCATGCCCTATGCTACGCTTGCAGCCACGCTATGGCTTCTGGGGCATGGCATCCAGCGCAATAGCGTCCCATTTTCTCCAACAACGATCACAGTGCCTCAGTGGGCATTTTCCTCCCGCACAGTTAGGACCAATTCAGCACTGAACACGCGTACAAGTAAGAACAATCTGAGTTCGCGCGCAAGTGGACGCCGGAAGATGAAAGGAATTTGAACGACGTCTGTCTTTTTCCGTTATAGTGATTGTGTGGAACCGGATGCGGCCGGTACTGCTCAGGAAAATTTTCTCTTGAAGACCCTGCGATTCCAGGTTGAAGGAATTGCACGGGGGCTGTGTCTTTTACCGGACGCAGTGCATTCTCGTTTCAAAACCAAACACGAAAAGGCTGCCATGGATACATCGAGTTTTCGTCTACAAATCCCTGAGCCACAGGGGCTGTATCACCCGCAGAACGAGCACGATGCCTGCGGCATGGGTTTGGTCGCGAACATTCGCGGCGAAAAGAGTCATGAGATCATCCGCAAGGGGCTTGAGGTTCTGATCAACCTCACGCACCGTGGCGCAGCCGGATGCGACCCGGAGACGGGCGACGGCGCCGGTATTCTGATCCAGATTCCCCATGTCTTTTTTGCGCAGGAGTGCGCCGAACTCGGCCTGAAGCTGCCCGCAGCCGGCCAGTATGGCGTAGCCATGTGCTTTCTGCCCGTGGAGAAACAGGACCGTTTGCAGTGCGAAGGCATCTTTGAGCGCATCGCCAACGAGGAAGGCGCAACCGTGATCGGATGGCGCGATACGCCGGTGAACGGCGACGCCATCGGCCGTGAAGCGCGCGCCTCGCAGCCTTATATTGAGCAGCTTTTTGTGTGCCGTCCGGTAGGAATGGACGAAGACGCCTTCGAGCGTTTGTTGTACCGTATCCGCCGCAAGACGGAAAACGAGATTGCGAACTCTGACATTGAGGACAAGGAGACGTTCTTTGTTCCGTCGTTTTCGTGTCGCACCATCGTCTATAAGGGCCTGATGCTGGCCCCCCAGATTGAGAAGTTCTACTTTGAGCTGGCCAATCCGCAAGTGACCAGCGCACTGGCACTGGTCCACCAGCGTTTTTCCACCAACACCTTCCCTAGCTGGAAGCTGGCCCATCCCTACCGCTACGTTGCCCACAACGGCGAGATCAACACCATCCGCGGCAACGTGAGCTGGATGAATGCCCGTCAATCCATCTACGACAGCCCGAATTTTGGTGAGAAGATCAACGATCTGTTCCCGGTGATCGTACCCGGCGGATCGGACTCGGCAGGTTTGGATAACGCGGTGGAGTTCCTGTTCCAGAGCGGCCGTTCCCTGCCCCATGTGATGTCGATGCTGATCCCGGAAGCCTGGGCCGGCAATCCGGACATGGATGAAGACAAGCGCGCCTATTACGAATACCACGCATCGTTGATGGAGCCGTGGGATGGCCCGGCGGCCATCGCCTTCACTGACGGACGCGTGATTGGCGCCACGCTGGACCGCAACGGTCTGCGCCCCGGACGCTTCATCGTGACCAAAGACGACATGGTGGTGCTGGCCTCCGAGGCTGGCGTCATCGAGGTCCCGCCCGAGGACGTGCGCAAAAAGGGCCGCCTGCAACCGGGCCGCATGTTCCTGGTAGACACGGTACAGCAGCGCCTGATCTCTGACCAAGAGATCAAGCAAGAACTCTCCAGCCGCCAGCCCTACGCGGAATGGCTCAAGCAGCAGCAGGTGACCATGGACCAGTTGCCGGAGCCTTCGCGCGTAATCGCGTCGAATCCGGAAACCCTGCTCCGCCGCCAGCGCGCCTCCGGCTACAGCGAAGAGGACCTGAAGGTTCTGCTGGCTCCGATGGGCGCCAAGGGTGAAGAACCCATCGGCTCGATGGGCACGGATGTTCCGCTGGCCTGCCTCTCAGACCGCCCGCAGTCGCTGTTCAGCTACTTCAAGCAACTGTTCGCGCAGGTGACCAATCCGCCGATCGATCCGATCCGCGAAGAAATGGTGATGTCGCTGATCAGCTACATCGGCACCGAGCGCAACATTCTGGACGAGAAGCCGGAAAACTGCCACACGCTCAAGCTGCCGCAGCCGATTCTGACCAATCGCGACCTGGAAAAGCTGCGCCGCGTCTCCTCGGGCGATCTGCTGGCCACCACGTTGCCGGCGCTGTTCCGCGCCGCCGATGGCGAACGGGGCATGCGGCACGCGCTGGACGATTTGAGTGCCCGTGCCGCCCATGCCGTGCACTCCGGCTACACGCTGCTGATCCTTTCCGACCGCGGCGTGGACTCGACCTACGCGCCCATTCCGAGCCTGCTGGCCATGGCCGCTGTGCACAACCGCCTGGTGAAGGAAAAGACCCGTACCCAGGTGGCTCTGATCATAGAAAGCGGCGAGCCGCGTGAGGTGATGCACTTTGCCCTGCTGATCGGCTACGGCGCCAGCGCCGTGAATCCCTATCTGGCCATTGAGACGCTGCATGATCTGACCCGGCGTGGTCTGCTGCCGGAAGGCATCACGCCTGAAAAGGCCGAATATCACTTCATCAAGGCAATCAACAAGGGCCTGCTGAAGACCTTCTCCAAGATGGGCATCAGCACTCTGCAGTCCTATCGTGGCGCGCAGGTGTTTGAAGCCGTGGGTCTGAACAAGGATCTGGTGAACGCCTACTTCTCCGGCACGGCCTCGCGCATTGAGGGCGTCGGTCTGGAGGTTCTGGCCAAGGAAGCGGTTCTCAAGCACACCTACGCCTTCCAGCCACTGACCGAGTCGGAGACCGACCTGGTGGTGGGCGGCCAGTACCAGTACCGCTTGAAGGGCGAGTATCACCTGCTCAACCCGGAAACCATCAGCAAGGTACAGCACGCCGTACGGCAGAACAACTTCAAGACCTTCCAGGAGTTCACCGATCTGATCGATGAACAGAGCCGGAACCTGTGCACGCTGCGCGGCCTGATGAAGCTGAAGTATGCCGAGACGGCGATTCCGCTCGAAGAGGTGGAACCAGCCAAGGAGATCGTGAAGCGATTCACGACCGGCGCAATGAGCTACGGCTCCATCAGCAAGGAAGCACACGAAACGCTGGCCATTGCCATGAACCGGTTGGGCGGCATGTCCAACACCGGCGAAGGCGGCGAGGACGAAGAGCGCTTTACTCCGGACGCCAACGGCGACAGCCGCCGCTCGGCCGTGAAACAGGTAGCCAGTGGACGCTTTGGCGTGACCACCAACTATCTGGTAAACGCCGACGAAATCCAGATCAAGATGGCGCAGGGCGCCAAGCCCGGTGAAGGCGGTCAGTTGCCGGGTCACAAGGTGGATGAGACCATCGCCAAGACCCGCCACTCGATCCCGGGTGTGGGCTTGATCTCGCCTCCGCCGCACCACGACATTTACTCCATTGAAGATCTGGCGCAACTGATCTACGACCTGAAGAACGTGAACCCGCAGGCGCGCATCGCCGTCAAGCTGGTTTCGGAAGTGGGCGTGGGAACGGTGGCCGCGGGTGTCTCAAAGGCGCACGCTGACGTGGTGCTGATCTCGGGCGACAACGGCGGCACCGGCGCTTCGCCGCTGAGCTCGATCAAGCATGCCGGCCTGCCCTGGGAACTCGGCTTGGCCGAGGCCCAACAGGTGCTGCTGATGAACGATCTGCGCTCGCGCATCCGCGTGCAGACCGACGGCAAGCTGCAGACCGGCCGCGATGTGGTGATTGCCGCACTGCTCGGAGCCGAGGAATATGGCTTTGCGACAATGCCTTTGATCACAATGGGTTGCATCATGATGCGCAAGTGTCACTTGAACACCTGCGCGGTGGGCATCGCCACCCAGGACCCGGTTCTGCGGGCACGTTTTACCGGCACACCCGAGAATGTGGTCAACTTCTTCTTCTTCATCGCCGAACAGATGCGGCAGCATATGGCCAAGCTGGGCTTCCGCACCGTGGACGAGATGGTGGGCCGTGTGGATAAGATCGACGCCGTGCTGGCCGCCGATCACTGGAAGGCCAAGGGCATCGATCTGGAATCGATCCTGTACGCTCCGACCCTACCCTCGCGTGTTGCCCGCCGCAAGACGCAGCAGCAGGATCATGGCCTGAATGTGGCGCTGGACCATGCGCTGATCGCCAAAGCCAAACCGGCGCTGGAGTCACAGACTCCGGTTACCGGCACCTTCGCCATCCGCAACGTCCACCGCACGGTGGGCGCCATGCTGGGCGGCGAAATTGCCCGCCGTTACGGTTCGGCCGGCTTGCCGGATGAGACCATCCACTTCAAGTTCACCGGCTCGGCCGGCCAGAGCTTGGGCGCGTTCGTCCCCAAGGGCGTAACGCTGGAACTCGAAGGCGACTCGAACGATTACCTGGGCAAGGGCCTTTCCGGCGGACGCGTCATCGCGTACCCGCCCAAGACCTCCAGCTTCCTGCCGGAAGAAAGCATCCTGGTGGGCAACGTGGTTCTGTACGGTGCGACTTCAGGTGAAGTTTTCCTGAATGGCATTGCCGGCGAACGGTTCGCCGTCCGCAACTCCGGCGCCACGGCGGTGGTGGAAGGCGTGGGCGACCACGGCTGCGAGTACATGACCAACGGCCTGGTGCTGGTGTTGGGCTCCACGGGCCGCAACTTTGCCGCAGGCATGAGCGGCGGCTTTGCTTACGTCTACGACGACCAGGGCGACTTCTCCACCCGGCGCTGCAACCGAACCAGCGTGGATCTGGAATCGCTGTTGCTGGACGAGGATGTTTCCAAGGTGAAGAACCTTCTGGAACGGCATCGCGACCTGACCGGCAGCCCGCGTGCCGCCTGGGTTCTGGAGCACTGGGCCGAGGAACAATCGAAGTTCATCAAGGTCTTCCCGCACGAGTACAAGCGCGTACTGGGCGTAGCCCGAGTCGAGTCTGTCTACGTATCGAGCGCAAACAAGTCGCCTCTGTCGGCGGCATCAGAGGTGCAGCATGGGTAAGGTCACTGGATTTCTTGAGATCGAGCGGCAGCAACCCACCAAACGCAAGGTGGAAGACCGTCTGCTGGACTGGAAAGAGCTCTACGAGCCCTTCCCAGTCGAAAAACAGCGCGAACAGGGCGCCCGGTGCATGGATTGCGGCGTACCCTTCTGCCACGGTGGTTGCCCGGTCAATAATCTGATTCCTGACTGGAACGATCTGGTCTACAACAACCGTTGGGGCGATGCCATCCGCCGCCTGCACTCGACCAACAACTTCCCGGAGTTTACCGGCCGTGTGTGCCCTGCTCCGTGCGAAGCTTCCTGCGTGCTGGGCATCAACCAGCCCGCGGTCTCCATCAAGCTGGTGGAGAAGTCGATTATCGAGCGGGCCTGGGACGAAGGCTGGGTGAACCCGGAACCGCCGGAGCACAACACCGGCAAGCGGGTTGCCGTGGTGGGCTCCGGACCGGCAGGTCTGGCGGCAGCGCAGCAACTGCGCCGCGCCGGTCATTCGGTCACCGTGTTCGAGAAGGCATCCCGTCTGGGTGGTCTGCTCCGCCACGGCATTCCGAACTACAAGCTCGAGAAGCGGATCGTGGAGCGTCGCCTGGACCAACTAAGGGCCGAAGGCGTCGTCTTCAAGACCAACGCCCACGTAGGCGTGAACATCTCCGTGGAGACGCTGCAGAACCAGTTTGAAGCCATTCTGCTCTGCGGCGGCTCCGAATCTCCGCGCGATCTGAAGGTTCCCGGCCGTGAGCTGAAGGGCGTGCACTTCGCCATGGAGTTCCTGCCCCAGCAGAATGCCCGTCTGGAAGGCGAAGTCATCGACCCATCGCTGGAAATTCTGGCTACCGGCAAGCGGGTGCTGATCATCGGCGGCGGTGACACGGGCGCGGATTGCCTGGGCACCAGCCTCCGCCACAAGGCGCTGAGCGTGACGCAGATCGAAATCATGCCCAAGCCTCCGGAGCAGCGCGCCGCATCCACCCCCTGGCCCATGTGGCCGCTCCAGCTACGCACCGAAACCTCTCACGAGGAGGGTGGCGTGCGCGATTGGGGGATCAACACGCTCAAGTTCACCGGCGATGCCGAGGGCAACGTGAAGCAGGTTCATCTGGTTCGCGTCACAGCTCCTCCGAAGTTCGAGCCGATCGCGGGCACCGAGTTCACGCTGGATGTGGACCTGGTGCTGCTGGCCATGGGCTTCCTGGGCCCCGTGCGTTCCGGCATGATCGAGCAGTTGGGCCTGGAGCTGGATGGCCGGGGTAATGTGGCCACCAGCAACTTCATGAGCTCGAAGGACGGCATCTTCGCCGCCGGCGACATGCGCTCCGGACAGTCTCTGGTAGTGCGCGCCATCAACGAAGGACGCAAGGCCGCAGCAGCGGTGGATGAGTATCTGTCCAAGCTGACCGTCGCCTCGCCCGTCGCAGAACACGTCCATCCCTAGAACATTTCTATAACCCACACGAACAAGGCCGGTTACCTAATAAGTTTCCGGCCTTGTTCTATAGGAACAAGAGAGCTTGTACCCCTAAAATGTGGACACTGCCAACTTGCACTCCAACAAAAAGATTGCACAATGTTGACGAAAGCCACATTGTACGGCACAGAAGCATGCCTCCCTCTTGCTCAAAAAGAAAGGCCAGACACCCCATGGTGTCCGGCCTTGTCCCATCCAACAACATTCGGTTATGCCGACCAGGTAGCGCTCCGGCTGCCGCGGCCCATGGAAATGTAGCCCATGTCCACGGAAATGCCGCGCACACACTGCAGCAGGTGGTTGGCAATCGAAGGCAGCTTCTGCGCGGTCACGCGGAAGGAGGGGCCGGAGATGGACACAGCCGCCACGGGCTGACGCTGCGCATCCAGAACTGGCACGGCAATGCAGCGGAGGCCTTCTTCGAACTCTTCGTCATCCACGGCATAGCCACGGCGGCGGGTCTTCTCGATCTCGGAGCGCAGGGCCTCAGGCGTGGCAATGGTGCGATGCGTGAAGCGCTCGTAGCGGATGCGCTTCATGATCTCGGCAATCTTCTCTTCCGGCAGGAAAGCCAGGATCGCCTTACCCACCGAGGTGCAGTGCAGCGGATTGGAGGCACCAATACGGGTGATCATGCGGACCGAACGGGTGGGTTCGATCTTGTCGATGTAAATGACACGGGCGGCTTCCAGCACGCACAAGTGAGCCGTCTCTTCGGTTTCCGCCACCAGACGACGCAGATGCGGTTGTGCCCGGTCGCGCAGGTCGTACTGTTCAATGGCGCGGTTGCCGAAGTCGAACAGGCGAAGTCCCAGCCGGAACTTGCCGTTCGGAGTGCGCTCCACCATCCGATGGCGCTCGAGCACCATCAGAAAGCGGTGAGCTGTGCTTTTATGAAGCTGGAGGGAGGATGCCACCTGGGCCAGGCCCAGAGGAGCATCGCTTTCTCCCAGAAGATCAAGGACGGCGAACGCCCGGTCAAGGGCTTGTACTTTATAAGTGCCTTGAGGTGCCGTGTCTCGCATGATGAACCCCTATTCCGCGTAATGACCGCTGCCTCTAGTTTTCCAAAATGCGAAATTCAAGTCAAGGGTTGAAACGATGTACCTCAGGATGAGAAACAAGCAATCTCTACCAGAAGCATACGAGGTTTTCGCCCTCCCGTCTGTATCCAATCGCTGACAAATAGCCATAAATTGCTTGATAAGAGAAGATAGCCGCAAAGAATATTTAGATATCTTCGCTCCAATACGCCTCCCCTTTCGCCCCGCCATAATTTGCGACGGAAAAATATTTTCCTTTTGCAACTGACAAAAAGTTGCCTCTGGGAAACCAAGTTCCCAGAGGCGTAGATGGGGATCCGTGTCTCCTGCACCCGATGAGCGGTGAAGAGACCCCTAGAACTGCAGTTTCGCAGCAAACTGCAGAATGCGCGGAGAACCTGCTCCGGTAATTTGCGTATCTGTCGACTTCAAAGTACTGAATACGCTGTAGTTGGTGCGCGGGTTGTTCAGATTCACGTTGCCAAAGGCATTGAAGGCCTCAGCACGGAACTGGAAGCGAGCCTCATGCACAATGGGAAATTCCTTGAAGAGCGAGAGGTTCGTGTTAACCGTGCCAGGGCCAATGAACTGATTGCGGCGGGAAGTACCGTAAGGATTATCCGTTGCTACGGTGTAGACGGGGACCGAGAAGGCCGAGGTATTCAAGAACGCCTTGATCTTATCGGCGCGCCCCTTGGCATGCGTGTAGGGATCGCCGGTCACGTTGGCGCGATCGTTGTTGGTGCCGTCGCGGTTGGTGTCGGTACCCGAGGTGACCGTGAAGGGGTTGCCGCTAGCCAAGGTGGTAATGCCGTTGAGCTGCCAGCCGCTCAAGGCCTGCCGGCCCACTTTGCCAAGGGCATTCACACTGGGCAGATGAATCAGGTAAGAAGCCACAAAGCGCTGCCGGATGTCTTCGTCCGCAAGGCCGTAGTTCTTCTTCAGATCGTTGCTGTCCACCACCGGAGAGGTGTAGTTCAGCGACTTGGCCAGCACGTAGCTGCCGTTGATGTTCAGATACTTGCCCAGCTTGCCGCGAATGCTGGCCTGCAAACTGTCATAGTGGCCATTCAGGGCAGGAGTTCTCTGGTTGAAGGCTCCAAAGGTCTGGCCGTCGGTAGCGCTGCCGCCATTGGCCGTGGAGCTGCCGGTGTAGCCGGAGTAGGTGCAGGTTTGCGCCACGCTGCCGGAACTGAGAGCCGCTCCCTGGCGATAAGGCTGATAGGGACGGCGGCAGTTGAGCACAGCCGTGGATATGCCGGCATTCGGATACATGAGCGGCGCATTGGAATCGATGTTGATCATGTTGTTGCGTGTCGCGTTGCCCACATAACCGATGCGGAAGGCCATGTTGCTGGTCAACTGCTGCTCGACGGTCAGGTTGTACTCATACACATACGGAGCCGACGTGTTGGGCGTAACCGACTGCGTGGTAGCGTTGTTGGCAAAGCGCGGCGAGCTGGCGTTGTAGATAAACGGATAGGGATCTCCACCGGCACTGGCATACGGAGTTGCCAGGTTGGGCGTGAGATTGACGGTGGTGTTCAACGAGAACGGAAGCTGGTTCATGGTGCCGTAGTTATACTGCTCAATGGTCTGGAAGAAGAGACCAAAGCCACCACGCACGCTGGTGCTACCGTTGCCACGCGCGTCGTAGGCAAAGCCCAGGCGCGGCGCAAAGCTGAGCATGGAAACGTTGAAGATGCCAGGACCGACGCCTTTATCTCCCTGATAGATGAGGCCGACTGGCGCCTTGGGCACCACGGTGGACTGCTGGCCGGCCAGGAAAGTGCCGGAGATGAGCGGCTCGCAGCAATGGGGCATGAACATCTCCCAGCGGACGCCGGCGTTGATGTTCAGTTTGCGCGTGATCTGCCAGTCGTCCTGCGCATAGAGGGCCGGATCGGGGGCATGGGTACGATGATGGACGCTGCTGCTCTGCACCAGAGTGGAGGCCATGCCGAGCAGGAAGTCGCTCATCGCCAGGCCGCCCTTGATGCTGCTGTTATTGGCAAAGCTAAAGGTGCCGCCTGCCGAGTTACCGCCATCCTCGGTGTAGCGATTGAGGATGAACGATCCGCCTGCCTTGATGGCATGACGCCCACGGTTCATCATCACCGTATCGGTAATGCCATAGGCCATTTGCGAAATATTGCTGGGGCCAGCGCCACTGGGGCCAACCGCAAACGCACCACTGATACTGAACTTGGGCGGAGCATAGATGGGACCGCCTTCACCGGCCTGGCTGCCCAGATCGGCCAGGAAGTGGTTGTTGTACATATTCGCAATAACGTATTTGTTGTTGGTGTAGAACACGCGCAGCGAGTTGACCATCATAGGCGTAACGGTCCAATTGTCCGCCAGCACAATGTTGCTCTGGTTCTCGGTGGAGACCATGCCCGAGTAACCCACAATCTGGTTGCCGCCGGTCAACGGATCAAGGCTGGAACCCTGGGTATTGAAGTAGAGGGCTTCGATTGAGTGGTTGCGGAAGCCGTTGTAGTCGATACGTGCGGTGCCTTCGTTGCCGGTGTTATCGGCCGCGGCCTGCTGCTGCGGTGCGATGCCAGAGCTGGTCAGGTGTGGAACGTAACTCAGCACTTTCTGCGCCACCGCATCAAGCGCCGCGGGGCAGATGACCGGAGCCGCGGTTGTGCCGCAGTTATAGGTCATGGAAGTCGTATTGGCGGGAAGAACAGGCTTGGTCGTGCTCTGGGAAAAATCGCCCTTGCGCTCCAGGTCCGTGGGCAGGATGATGGCGCCAGCGTTCACCACTGCGGGCTGATGCAGCAACAGATGCTCATAGGCCACAAAGAAGAAAGCATCTTTGATGCGGGGCGCGGGACCGCCAAAGGTCGCACCGAACTGATGCTGCTTGAGCGGAGAAACCGAGGTTTGAAAGTAGTTCTTCGCATTGAACATGTCGTTGCGGAGATACTCATAGCCCGAACCATGGTAGTGCTGTGTTCCGGAGCGCGTAATCACGTTGGTGACCGCACCGGGCGAGCGTCCAAACTCCGCATCGAAATTGCTGGTGATCACGCGGAATTCCTGCAGTGCATCGGGGTTCGGAGTCTTGTTGCCGCCGCCCTGTTTGTAGGTGTTGTTATAGGCGCCGTCCAGATAGTAGCTGATCATATCCGCCGGCAGGCCGTTGACGCTGAAGTTGGCGCCAGTACGCGATCCGATCATGCTGTCTTTGGAATAGTTGGTGACACCGGCCACGGTCTGCACCAGGTCGTAGGTGCTGCGGTTCAAGGACGGCAAACTCTGGAAGCGAGCCTGCTCGATCGTCTCCGCCAACTGGGCTTCGCGCGTATCCACCATGGTCACGGCAGCTTCCACTTCCACGGTTTCATTCACCGAACCCGTGGTCAGCGTAAAGGCGACGTGCACGTTCTGATTGGCTGAAACGGCAATGCCGGTCTGGGTTTGCGCTTTGAAGCCCTGCGCAGCGGCGCTGGCCGTATAGTCGCCCGGCTTCACCGCGGCGAAGGTGAAATCGCCACTGTTGTTGGATAGGGTTGTCTGCTGAATACCAGTATGGATATCGGAGATGGTGATCTGCGCGCCCGCAAGGACCGCGCCGGTGGGATCAACCACATTGCCATAGATACTGCCGATCGTGGACTGCGCATAGGCACATGATGCACAGCCCAGCACCAGAGCCCACACGAACAGCCACGTCAATTTCTTGGTGAATCTCATAAGCCTCCCAGTTATGCGTCAGTGCACGAGCCATCCTGCAACTGAAGCGGAACTACTGTTTTGTCGTCACCTCTTCTCCCTGCAGTAAGGGAGAAGACGGTTTGAAGCGAGCAAACTGCCAGGGCAATTTGCATCGAAAAATGTAAATGATTACAAATAGCCTTTGAATATAGGCAAAAAAGACTACCCTACTGAAAGGCCTTCCGCAGAGCACTCATTCCTTTATGCTTTACGCGCCGAGTAGTCCTTTTGAACTATTGATTTCGCGCGTTTTCTACCATCGATCCCTGCGCTTTGCCGGCTCGCGATGCCGCATTGCAAGCGGGTGTACAGCGTCTCTGCAGCGCCATGGTTGCCGGCTCGGCGGAGGTGCAATCGCCACCTCTGCACAAAC
>Ga0207738_100208_pt1 | contig 13606 bp, 5 predicted proteins | sample LuqExpMetagenom9_FD_187767 | JGI IMG/M metagenome (GOLD analysis project Ga0207738, IMG submission 187767) | Tropical forest soil microbial communities from Luquillo Experimental Forest, Puerto Rico - Sample 9 (SPAdes) | ecosystem: Environmental > Terrestrial > Soil > Tropical forest ... | reverse complement strand
TGGCGCGGCGGTATTCACCAGCCATACGCCGCGCGTATCATCCTCGTACGGTGGAATATCTTCAAGTCGCGGTGCTTGATAGATACTGGAAGGGTTTCTGCTACCTGGAAAACGCACCGTTGGAACCGGCGCATGACCTTCCACATGGTCGAAAACATCGCCACGGTTATAGATTTCCGTTGCATGCGATTTCCAGTACATCTGCAACCTAGAGGCAACCCACATCGGATCCTGCCGCACGTGCTCAAGATAAGGCGCAAGCTCCGCACGCGCGCGCTCCACGGTCTGTTGCGCATTCTTGTCATGCTCTATCAGTGCACGCATCTCCCGCTGTGTGCCGCCCCCGCGCGCACTACTGCGTGGATGCACATTCGAGAGAGGCACAGGAACAGAAAGGCGAGCATCCTCCGCCGCGCCGGCAAGAGAACAAGGCAGAATCAACATTGCGCAAACAAGGCACAATAAGCGCACAGTGAAATCTCTCTTTCTTGCGAAGAATCGAAGGGTGCACCGGCCGCATATGCGCAACCGGCGCGCGCAAGTTCAACCAATCATTTTCCAGGATTGAATCGTATATTTCGATGAGCCTTTCATGCGGCCACCGTTTGAGCTCCAACTCAGTTCGACGGTATCGGCGCCGTCCTTCAGCACCCAATCCAGCGCCCCATCACCGTAAACGCGCACCGTCAACCTGCGGACCTCTGGTGCATTCACATGCAACCCCACTTCTGCCCATGGAATTACGCTGCCAGTCTTGACGTATACAGCAATCTTCTCCTGTGTCGGCGCAACTTCGATTGTTCTTCCGCCTTCCAGCTTTTCACCTGTCCAGAAGTCATGCCATACACCCCTTGGAAGAACTACTTTCCGCATCTCTTCTCCAGCAAACAACGGCGCTACCATCATACGGTCACCAATCATGTACTGGTCATCAACGGTTTGCAATTCATGTTCGTGCGGCGCATCCATCACCAACGCGCGGAACGGTGGCGTTCCATCGGCTGCATAGTGCGCAAAAGCTGAACGCAGATACGGAATCAACTGCATACGCCAGCCAATGATTTCACGGCAACGCGTCTCGAGATTTTGCCAGTTTGGCACGAGTTGATCGGCGTTGTTCAGCTTGCGATTAAGCTGCTTCCACGGAGGGTTTTTGATATACCAACCGTTCACCATGGCCAACGGCGAAAAGACCACTGTCTGCAAGCGCCGCAGCAAATCTTCTTCGCTCACCGCATCGCGCACCTCAGGACACCACAGCAAGCCGCTGAAGCCCGAGTTCGCAAGTGCGCGAACAAAGTCGCGATGGTTGTAGAGATCGCTATAGAGTACGAAAGGAAACGGTGCAGCCAGAGCACCACTGGAACGCACCAGACCGAAGGTTTGCTGTTTGCGTTTGCGAAATTCGTTCCAAATGGCCATCTGGTAGCCGAGCCCGAAGCTTGAATGCATCTGCTCGCCATCGACGCCCGACGGAAAGGTGCTGGCCTCGGGAAAACTCCATCCCCCCGTAAAATCCGAGTTATCGCACTCATCCAGCTTGAAGCCGCTCACTCCTTTGTCAATGAATTCGCGTCCATGATGCGCACCAAAAGCATCGCGCGCGTTTCCCCCTGCGAAGTCTGGGACCAGTCCACCCCACACACCATAATTGCCGACGTTAGACTGAAGCGCCGTAAACAGAGGCGATGCAGGATGCGTATATGCGTGCTCCCACAAGTTCACCTTGTAATTGAGTTCCTTCGCCCGCGCCAGGAAGCGTTCCGGCTCAGCAAAGCGATCACGATTCCACTCGAACGTGCACGAATACGCATGGGTCTGCCATCCAGGTTCGAGTCCCAGCACATCGCAGGGAATCTTGCGCGCACGGAATTCTTCAGCAAGCCCCAGCGCAGTCTGCTCGGTCGAACGCGCATCTGCCCGATACCAGAACCCCAATCCCCATTCGGGAACCTGCGGCCCGCCACCGGAGAAGAGGTTATAGCGGCGCACTGCATCCACCATTTCAGGGCCGGCAAAAAGATACACATCCACACCAGCCGCGTGCGGAATCTCCACCGTGATGGTGCCTTGATCGTGATTACGCAAATTATGCGTGTAGTTGGGATCGGGCGGCTCACTGGTGGCTTTCGCCACAGCCTGCGTAGGCTTGGGCCGCGCGTTGCCAACGTAGAAAGTCGCGTAGCGCGCCGTATCGATCAGCACGCCAACTCCACTCGTCGTCACATAGAACGGAACCGGCGCATGCGAATCGCCGGTATCAAACTTTGGATCGGCATTCACGCGCATCGTCTTCTTCTTACCACGCTGCGCAAAAGAAAGCATCTGCAAACCAAGTCCGTACACCTGTTCATCCGGATGAAGCGGCAACTCCACCTGGCATCCACGCGCCGTAACATACCCGTTAATCGAATCAAGTGGCGGATTCTCCACCAGAGGAAGCGAAGCCAGTTGTGCCTGCAAGGGATCCACCATCCGCGCTGCAACTGGAGTAAAATGCTCAGGCGTTGCCAAGCGTGCGCGCCAGATGCCGGGTGCAACCTTGGTCCACTGCATCGCAGTAGCAGTTCGTCCTGCCCTTGCTCGCCGTTCTGCAGGTTTTTGTATCTCGCTTTCAAGCAGCGCAGGCAACCCGGCAGTGCTTGCCAATAGTCCCTTCGCGATCATGCGTCGCGTCAATTTCATCCTGTATTCTCTCCCGGCAACTCAATTCGATGTGCGTAATGGCTATGATTCAGCCGTTCCGCCCGCTACGTCTAGATCAACTACTGCAAACGGATGAAGTCATGCTGAGACTCAAAGCCTGAGGCTCAAAGATGGAAACGCTGGCCAGCCCGTCAGCGGACATGGCCAGCGCATCCAATGCGTCAACTACCAGCTCAGGCGGCCATCGATTTGAATATATCGATTGCCTTTGTTGCCGTTACCCGAGGTGCCGAACTGATACAAACCGAAGTACCCGTCGGTTGTAGAAGTGCCGAACCCGGAGGAAGTTTGCTGCAGATGGTTCAAGGCGTTGAATGCGTCGATGCGCATCTGGAATTGCGTACCCTTCACCAGTTTGAAATTCTTGCTCACGTTCATGTCAAGCTGGTTGTTAGCACCATAACGCACGCCGGAGTACACAATGTTCGGCGTAGCGCCATAGGTTCCCACCTTGATGTAATTCGGCGTCGAACACAAGCCAGCGGTAACCAGTGGTTGCGATTGAGCAATCCAGGCAATAGCGCCGGTATTGGGGTCGGTAGTGGCCACGCAAGGCTTCATGCGCTGCACGTAAGAGTTCGAGGTGGACGACTGCATGCCAGAATACCAGGTATTCGAGTTGCCACCCCAGAACCTCTTGCGCGGCAGAAGATGACCGCCATTGGCCTTAGTATCGATGATCCATCCGCTCATGCTTTGCGGAAGACCGCTCTGATAAATGTAGACGCCGCTCACCTGCCAGCCGCCCACAGCAAGGTCAAGCACGCGCGGCATGTCCGGGAACAGGCCTTTGCCCTTCGCAATTGGCAACTGATACACAGCCGCCACGGCGATGCGGTGCGGTGCATCGGTGCTGGAGATGGTGCGTGACGGAATGCGGTTGATGGTATCGGCATAACCACCGGCAGTCATCGCCTTGGAGTAGCCATAGGTGACGTGCGTCGTCAGGCCATGCGCAGTGCGGTGATCGTAGATCACTTCCAGCGCGTTATACCAGGTCTTGGCGCCGTTGAGACGGTTGGCGGTAACGCTGGTAAAGATTGGATAAGGACGCGTGAAGTTGATCTTCTGAATGGTGCTGCTGGTGTAATACGATCCCGAACCAGCAAATGCCGACAGACCATAGAATGGGTTGCTCATATAGCCAAGCGAGGTGCTGGTGCAGTTGGTTCCAACACCACCGCGCAGCGGATCGCAGGCCGCCTGCGCCGACGAACTGATGTGGTTGATGTCATCCGAGTAGGCCATTGAATAGGAGCGCGTGCCAGCGTAAGAAACTTCGACAGTGTCATGCGCGGTGAACTGGCGCTGAATCCCGAATGAGCTTTCCAGCACCTCGCCGGGATGATAGTTGCGATTCTCGTAAGAGATCGACTGTCCTGCATTGGTGGCGAGGCAGGCCTTGCTATCGCCGCTGCAGTTGCCCTTGGCGGTCTGGAACGACGGGAAGGGATTGGCCATATTCCCGGCAGGGTTAATGAGTGTGTAGGAACCAAGCGACGAAGTTGTGAATCCACTGTAGCCGGTCGAAGTCGCATAACCCAACTGGCTCGGTGAATTCTGATTGCCCGTGGCCTGATCATTAAACATCAGCCCCATGCCGCCGCGGATCACAGTCTTCGCGTTCAGGGTGTAAGCAAAACCCACGCGCGGTCCAAACTGCCATAGCGTGTGATTGTACTCCCATTCGGGGTTGCCACCCACACCGGCCCAGGTGGGTCCGCCCAGCAAAGCACCACTTACAGGCAGACTTGTCAGGCTCACCTGGCTGCTGACCGGGTTCACCGTTGTCGTGTCAAAGGTTGAATTCAGACGATTGAAGCGATCCTTGAGACCGGCACCGGGATCTTCCCAGCGCACGCCCAGGTTGATGGTCAAATTGGGACGGAATCTCCAGTCATCCTGGAAGTAAAGCGCTCCGTAATGCGACGAGTAGTAGTTGCTGCCCGCCGTTGTCGCACTGGTTGCGCTGCCGGAAAGACAGGTCTGCTGCGCAAGACCGGTACTGCAATTATCCCAAGTACCCAGCAGCATCGATGCAATCGAGTTGCCGCTGTAGTTGTTCGTGTAACCGGTGTTCGATTTGTAGCCCACTGTGCTGGTAACGTTGGCGTCCCACTGCTGCGTCCACGAGTTGGAGACGTAGAGATTGACACCATTGCCGCTGCTGCTCTTCTGACTGTACTGCTGGAAGCGCACATCGCCGCCGAAATGCATCACGTGCTTGCCGTGCGTCCAGTTCATGATGTCAATCAACTGCATGGCGTCATCGCCGCGATAAAGCGTTGCCTGCGAGCCGAGCGTGGTGAAGTTCGACATCACTGTGTAGGGGAACCGCTTGAAGTACGTTCCGCTGGTTGCAGCGAAGGCCGAGGTAAAACCAAGGTTCACCGGATCGTAGCCACTGTCCGGACCCGTCGCGTCGCTCTCCAGTGCCGTGGTGATCAATCCGCGAAAGGTGTTAACAAAGTTCGAATTCACAGTGTGCGTCCAGCTCACGTTCAAGCTGGGATAGCGATAGTTGGTGCCGTTGTAATGCGCAATGTTCACAGCCTGATTGATGCCAGGATGCGCTGAGTTCACATCATTACGCGCAAAAGCGTTGTTGGCCTGCGCATAGAACTTCCATAGCTTGCCGGTAACGCCGAAGGTATCTTTGGCGCCCACAACCTGATCGAACTTCACCAGGTAGGTCTTGTTGTCACTCCAGCCCGGCGCGCGCCCCACGTAGTTCACAGCGTATGGATTGGCGGTGCTAGCGGTCGGCGTCTGGTTGGGCGACGGATACCAGGAGAGAATTGCCTGCGCAACCGGGCTCAGGCGCGACGTTGGAATCACGTTAGGCGTGCCTGTCCTGACCGGGTTACCCTGCGGACCCGGTGAAGAGCCAGCACCGTATCCAAACTGATAACGGCACACATGCGGATTGCCCGCGGCGTAGGTGCCGGTGTCGGTATTGTTCGCCGTGCAAGCTGCTTCCGTTGCAGGATCATAGATGGCGCCATTATACGCCGCGCCATTCACGGTAAGTCCGAGCAGGCTGCTGAAATCGCCTTGTGCCATTGCAGCAGTTGGCACAGTTGCCGTGCTGGTGCTGGCGCCGTGTGCGCCCAGATCTTCATACAGAATTGTGAAGAACGACTGCCGGTTTCCGCCCCACAACTTCGGCACCACAACTGGACCATCCAGCTCAAAACCATACTGATTCTGCGTGCTGGCTGCCTTGTTGTATGCGGACAGACGGCCCTTGAGCGAAATGTACGCGTCATTGGTGGAGCTGTTGGCATTCAAGAAGGAGCGCTGCAGATACTCCCACGCGGCACCGTGCAATGTCTTGGTACCGGTCTTCAGCGTCATGTCAATCTGTCCGCCGGGTGAGCGGCCGGCAGCGGCGTCGTAGGCGTTATCGGTAATCTTGAATTCCTGCAGCGCCTCAACCGGCGGCGCAAAAGTGTAGTGCTCAGGGCCAGTCTCACTCTGGTTGCTGACGCCGTCAATGTTGAACTCCACGCTGGCGCCATGAATGCCGAAGGTCTGCGCACTCTGGTTTCCAGGGCTGGTTCCCGTGGTGGTGCTCATAAAGCCCGGAGCTAGATAGGCAAAGTTGAACGAGTTGCCTGCATTGGTAGGCAGTTCCTCAATGCTCTGGTTGTCGAGCACCAGTCCGCGATCCGCTTTGGTGTAATCCAGAATGGTATCGGAGGCATTGACGGTAATGGATTCGGTAACGTTCCCAGGTGATAGCGAAAAATCCACCCCCAGCGTCTGGTCTGTCACCAGTTTCAGATTCGTTTTTGTGACGGACGCGAACTTGTCCGCCTCGGCGCGAATGTCATAAAGCCCCGGCTGCAGAAACGGCACAGACCAGGTTCCACCCGATGTGGTTATGGCAACCTTGTCCACGCCAGTGCCATCGTTATGAACCGTCACCTTGGCATTCGGCAGGGCCGCCCCGGTATGGTCGGTCACCATACCAGAGAATCCTTGCGTAGACTGCGCAAAGCCGCGCCCCGCCAGGATACAGAAAACACCCAGCAGAAGAACGGCTGGCCATCGCGCCCATCTCTGATAGAGAGATCCAGAACTGCTCTGTTGCATCACAAACTGCCTCCTTAAAGAATTTCCCGTCGCCAGATCCACAGAACCCATGAACACCAGCCTGCAAGTCTGCACGACGTGCTGCGTGGCCCTGTCGATTTGCCGCTTCCAACATTCCGGGCGGCAACCACCGGACCACAGTTCATCCGCTGCTGGTTCAAGCCGCGGACTCTCCACGTCCTTACTCCGCGCATGGTATTCCTCAGAAAACCCTGCGCAGCCTTCCGTCGGTTGGAGAAGAGCCACAGCACACGACGCCATTCCTGCATCGGCCGGGTCAGTAGAAATCTGGTCCCACAGGTCGTTGCAAACCTGCGAATTTCCCGAAGCACGATACAAACCACTCCTCCAGCGACAGATGGCAGCATCTTTTTTCGTATCAATGGCAGGCAAGTTAATTCACGGTGGCTCAATCATGTGGTCAGAGAAGTTGCCCACATCAAAATCCGGAAGGACCCCGCAGAAAAGAGAACGGATTGCCTGGGGCATCCTCGTCTCAAGTCCACCGCCGACACGATTGCACCTTTCAAAGCAAACAAAATAAAATATTTACGAGATAGCCTTCGAGCGGCAAGAAGTACGGGGTCATCGTAGATATAGGCTCTATTCCTGGCGGGTATCCGGTCAAATTGCGGCCATTCTTAACCGTTAAGAGGGCAAATTCCCCACGTTTTCTGGGGCAGGATGAGCGGCATCCGGAACCCACATGCCGATGGCGGCAAAAGGATGTTACCCTTATCAGCATTCGAGCAACTACAAGCATCTATGACGACACCGACAATATCCAAAGAGAAAAGCTTTTCCGGGATACTCAGCCCGGACCATTGCTACGCTCTGCTTGAAAGGATCGGAACCAGCGCCCATTTGAAGCGTGCGCCCCGGCTGCGCGAGTTCCTCGATTACGTCGGCCGCCGTGCCATCAACGATCATTGCGAGCACATTCACGAGCAGGAGATCGGCGTTCAGGTCTTCGGCCGTGGCCAGGGATACGACACCAGCGCCGACAATATTGTCCGTGCCAATGCGACCGAGCTACGCAAGCGCGTCGAGGCCTATTTCGAATCTGATGGGGCAAACGAACCGCTTCGCATGGAGATTCCGCGCGGTAGCTATGTGCCGGTCTTCTTTGAGGCGCCTGCTCCCTCCGCCTCTCCGCTGTCTGAAGTTCCTTCGCCCATTCCCGTGCAACAGCCTGTCGTGGAGAAGGCCTTCGCCTGGCGCAGATGGCTGGTCGGCGGCATCCTCTCCGCGCTGCTCATCGTTTCTGTCGCACTTTGGCTTGAACTCCGTACCCTGCGCACCACCCTGGCCCCATGGAAGCACCAACCGCACATTGCCGCCTTATGGAGCGAATTCACGTCGCCGGTCCGAGCCAGTGACATCGTGATCTCCGACCAGGGTTTCATGTTGGCGCAGAACCTTTCGAAACATGCCTTCACGTTGGATGAATATCTGAACCATAGCTATCTGGCCCAGTTGCAGGCCGGAACCAGGTCGCCCGAGATGCAGTATGCGCTCGAAGTCATTGTTCGCAAAAACATGTCGTCGCTGAGTGAAATCCGCATCGGGCAGCGGATTGCCGCGCTCGATATGACCGCCAGCAATTTTCGCATCTATAGTGCGAGGGAGTTCACGCCTCCGCTGTTCGCGCGCGACAACGTGATTCTGATTGGCGGCCCGATGTCGAACCCCTGGTATCAGACCGTCAGCAGCAGGCTGAATTTTTACCATGCCATCGACGCCAATCGTCAAAGCCCGATCATGAATCGCACGCCTGCGAACGGAGAACCCTCATCCTATGCCGCAGCATCGAATCCGGTCGGCTATTGTGTGGTGGCTTATCTGCCCAATCCCAACAATCCTGGCAAGCTGATCATTATTGATGGCACCAGCAACGAAGCCACGGAGGCAGGCGGAGCCTTCCTGCTTTCAGAGGCGCAGTTGTCCAACTTCCTTACCAAAATTCACGCCAGTTCCCTTCCTTATTTTGAAGTGCTGCTGCAAACCTCGCAGGCGTCGGATACTCCGATCAGCAGTACGGTTGTTGCCTACCGCATTCACGCGGAAGGCAACTAGGTTCATTGCGCAGAGTTCTAGCTGCCTGCATGCGCACAATGAATCCAGCTCGATCATCCAGGCGTCCTACGGCGCAGCAACCGAGCGCAGTGTAAAGGGTCGTACCTCGCTTTTGCCCTCTCAACGGTAGCCGGGCTGCATGGGACTAAAATGCGCGGATACGTGTCGACGTGCCTTCTGAAGTCTAGAAGATGCCACTCCTCCAATTCGCGTTCGCCGCGGAACCAGTTCAAACCAGCTAGAAGAGCTGCCGGCCATTTCCGCACACATGCTCGTAGTGCAGACGACAGCAACTGGCAGTTGCCGGTGCGCACATGCCTATTCCTAGCCAGCAAGGCTTCTTGCTCATGCCGATTCCTGCGTTCGTGGTATCGCGTGAGCGGCCCCGCGCAGCACGCCCTGTTCTGGAGCGCGTAGCCCCTAAAAACAAGAGACGAGCACCAAAACCGGCTTTCTTGTTCAGCATTGCTACGATAACGCGCACGATACCTTTAACGCTACCTGTAAGGTAAAAGTTGTTTGCAACAATGATTTCCCCGCGCAAAACAATCATACATATCAATAAGTTGCAGAATCATCTCCGATGCAAACGGTTAGTCACTTGTCCGCGCCTATTTCGCGTTCGTAGAGTGGCGGACCAGTTCAGTCTTTCCTTGTAAGAACCGGCAGAACGGCTGCCAGAATGCCTGTTTTGTGAAAGCGGATAGAGCTGCCTGCGGCGAAAAGACTCCGTGGAGAGAGCAGCAACCGTGGCTTCTTCGGTTCTTGTGACGGAACTTACTTTCAGACGAGAGGTACAGTGACTTGCGATCAAGAATTCGAAGCATCAATTTAATCTTTGTCGCACTATGGGGAGTACTGGCTCTATGTACAGCCCAAGTGACAACGACGACCATTGTGGGTACCGTTTCCGACATAACCGGCGCTGCCCTGCCCGATGCAAAAATCACCCTCACGAATGTCGATACCAATCGAGTTCAGGAAACGGCCTCGAACGGCACAGGCGCATACCGCGCAGATTTGCTGCCGCCGGGCAACTACTCCATCGCGGTTGTAGCCGTCGGATTCCAAAAATATGTTCAGGCGGGCATTATGCTGAAACCCGGCGAAAGCGGACGCGTCGATGTGAAGCTCTCTCCGGGCAGCGTCAACCAAGTTGTCGAAGTGACCGCCGATGCCACTTCCGTGAACACCATTAATGCTGAAATTGGGCAAACCGTAGACATGCATCAGATCCAAGAATTGCCCTTGGTGAATCGCGAGGCCTATGGCCTTCTCGATTTAACCCCTGGCGTACAGACAAATAGCGGCAACGGAACAACACCCAACATCAGTTTTGGTGCGCCGACGCAGGTAACCACCATCAACGGTGGCATGGATCAAGGGCTCGGTTCAGTGAACTATTACCTGGATGGCGGGCCCAATATGTCTACCATTCGCAATTCCGGCAATCTGCTGCCGAATCCGGATGCGCTTGAAGAATTCCGTGTCCAGACCAACAGCTACAGTGCTCAGTATGGGCGCTTTGGTGGCGGCATCATCAACACCATCATCCGGTCTGGTACAAATGCTTTTCATGGCGTAGCTTTTGAGTTTCTCCGCAATGACAAGCTGAATGCCAACAACTGGAATTCCGTTCTTGCCAAAGCGCCGCTCCATCGCAATCAATTTGGGTTTACGCTGGGCGGACCCGTCATCAAGAACAAAACCTTCTTTTTCACCTCCTACGCGGGCCTGCGGCAAACCACAAGCTCCTTACTCAGCAGCGCGGTTGTGCCAACGTCCGCGGAGTTAGGCGGCGATTTCAGGGGGTCAGCCAAAATCCCCACCGACCCGTTCAATGTGGTGAACAAGGTTGCTCAGCCAATCTCCTGTAATGGTGTGGTCGGGGTACTCTGCACAAGCAGGATGGACCCTGTTGCGAAGGCGCTGCTGGCGTATGTACCGGCTTCCAACGCATCTGGAAATCACTGGCAAGGAAACGTAACTTCCCCCTACGATACGAACGAGTTTTTGGTCAAAGGCAATCACGATCTGATGGCGAATCACCGTTTGTCAGCGTTGTATTTCACCACCAGCGGACGTTATGCCGTCAACTCGGGTGGCAATATCTCCCCCTACTCCACGACAACGTATACCTGGCGTCAGACGAATGCTAATCTCACGGACACATGGACCATATCGCAGAACATGGTGAATCAGATATGGGTTTCCATGACCCGCATGATCGGCAACCGGCAGAGCACGGCGGGAAAATCCTTAGCTGATTTTGGTTCTACATTTACCCCGCAGGGCGGTTCGTATCTGCCGAACATCAGTGTTACGGGCTACTACACTCTCGGCAACCAGATATCAGCGCCCGGCAACAGCTCCAATTATTATGGCCTGCGTGATCTGATCACCTGGACCTTGGGACGCCATTCGGTCGTATTCGGTGGCGACATGGCTCTTGATAAGGTGAATCAGAATACCCTGCTCTCGAACTACGGCTCAGCCTCCTTTACAGGAACCATGACAGGAAATGGCTTTGCGGATTATCTGCTAGGAATTCCTGCGAGCTTCCAACAAGATTCGCCGGCCGGGGACGTTCAGGTCAGTTGGGATTCCGCGCTCTTTGTGCAGGATGATTGGCACGTCGCCCCACGCTTGACGATCAACCTTGGAGCACGCTGGGATATTCAGACACCTCCGGTTTATCCAGGAACAGACAACGAGTCAACCTACGTTGCCGGGCAGCAGTCCACCGCACGTCCCAACGCTTTACTCGGGCAGCTCTTTCCAGGAGATAAAGGCGTGACGCGGGGTATTATCCCAGTTCGTCTTGGACATTTCTCCCCGCGCATCGGTTTTGCTTTCGATCCGAAAGGCGATGGCAAAACCTCTGTCCGTGGCGCATTCGGCATTTTCTGGGGTAGCATTTCCAGCACAAGCTGGAACAACGGTGCCAGTGCGGAACCATTCGCCATTCGACAAGTCTTCAGTAATACCTCCAGCACCACGGGAGCAACGTTATCGAACCCGTATCGCAACTTGGCGGGCGGCAATCCCTTCCCGTATCGCGGCGGCACGTGGGTTAAAGGAGGTGCGATCAGTCCAACGCCTCTCGACTTCAACTGGCCCTACACCTACCAATTGAATTTTTCGATTTCGCGCCAGTTGACCTCCAGCCTCAATGTGATGGCCGCATACGTTGGCACGTTGACACACGACATGCCCTACGGAGTTGACATCAACTATCCGCTCACCACCTGCCAGAACAATTTGTGCACAGGACCAACCAAGAGCAACTCCCAGTTGCGCCGGCCGAATCAGGACTTCGGAAGCATCAGCATGGACTACTCCAACCGGAATGCCTTTTATCATGGCTTCCAGCTTTCCGGGAATCAGCGCATGAGTCGCCATGTGAGTGCGAGCACCTATTACGTTTTCAGCAAGACGCTTCAAAACGTTGCGCTCGGCGGCTCTGGTGTGGGCGGGTCTGCTCAAGATTACGCCAATCTGGCAGCAGAAAGGTCTCGTGCAAGTACGGACGTTCGCCACATGTTCCGCGCGGCAATCGTCTTTCAGCCGGACTACTATCAAGGCAAGAATCGCGTAGTGCGCGCAGCACTGCTGGGATGGACCATTTCACCCATCGTTCGCCTGCAGAGCGGCAGCCCCTTTACAATCGCCAACGGAGCCGACGCCAATCTGGACGGCAACAGCAGCACCGATCGTGCGCAGTTGATTGGTAACCCGCACATCTCCAATCCAAGTGCGTCAATGTGGTTCAACACAGCCGCATTCTCGCAAAATGTTGCCGGCACAGTCCCCGTTGATGGGAATACGCCGTTGAACTTTCTCGATGGTCCCGGCAAGAAAAATATGGACCTCGGCCTATCAAGGACGTTCAACCTTCACGAAGTCCTCAAATTGCAATTCAGAAGCGAAGCAACCAACGTCCTGAACATCGTCAACCTGAGCAACCCCAGCGCCACAGTTGGAACAACGACCTTCGGGACGATAACTTCGGCGCAGAGCATGCGGCAAGTGCAAATGGGCTTGCGCTTGTCTTTCTAAGAGCCCGTTGCAAAGCACCGAGAGATGAGGCTTTCTGATTGCAGCGTGCGAGTCATTCTGAAATTCATTTGTAGGAGAGATGCAGAATGACTCGCCACTCGGTGGACACTCGACGATTCGAAGGGTTCAGAGGGCCAATTCTTTGCAACTTTAAACGCCGACCAACTCTCCCGCTGGAGAAGACAACCTTCTTGCAGTTCAACCTATTTTTTAGGACAAAGACCATGATGGCTCTGACACTTCGTAAATTTCTACTCCATGGATGCCTTGGCTTGCTTGCTGCTTCTGGTGTGGCGCAAATACACGTATCGCCGGATGGTAATGATGGAAATCCAGGCAGCGAAACCAAACCGGTTCGCACCCTGGGAAAGGCTGTTGTTCTAGCGCGCGCGATGAAGCAGAAGGCCGCGGGCGACACTTCCATCATTCTTGCTGGCGGCGTGTACCGTCTGGACCAACCATTGGTTCTCACGCCCGAAGACTCGGGTGCGAAGGGCCATAACCTGATTTTTGCGGCAAAGACCGGCCAGCAGCCCATCGTAAGCGGTGGCACACAAATCACCGGTTGGACGCTTTCCGACCGAACCAAGAACATCTGGACGGCAAGCGTGCCGGCCAAATTCGCAGCCTCGCGTCAGCTCTATATTGATGGAGTGCGCGCCAGCCG
>Ga0207738_100207_pt1 | contig 13607 bp, 12 predicted proteins | sample LuqExpMetagenom9_FD_187767 | JGI IMG/M metagenome (GOLD analysis project Ga0207738, IMG submission 187767) | Tropical forest soil microbial communities from Luquillo Experimental Forest, Puerto Rico - Sample 9 (SPAdes) | ecosystem: Environmental > Terrestrial > Soil > Tropical forest ... | reverse complement strand
CGCACCAGATCGCCTGCGATCAGCGTGCGCGCATCGGCGAGCAATTCGGCGGGAGCCAGTTGGATGCCTTCGCCGCGCAATTGCTCTGCCACGTCCGGATGAACCATGCGCACATGCAATGCAGCCTGCTGTTGCCCGTGCGCGCAGATGGCTTGAGTTTGTGCAGGGCCGTACTGCCGCACCCATCGCTCCACAAGCCAAGCGGGATGCGCAAAGGCATGAGCCAGATCTGTGGGAGTCACGGCTTCCGTCTTTTCCTGTTCGGAATGGTTGTGCGCAGGTAGAGCATCCGCTTGTGCCTGAGCTAGCTTGCGGAGCACGGCATTCACCATGCGTGCGGCAAAGCTGTGGCCGGCCCGCTTCACCAGTTCCACGCATTCGGCAATGGCGGCGTGGGCGGGGATGCGCTCCATGCGCAGCAACTGCAGCGCGCCCAGGCGCAGGGCAATGCGCACCTCGGTATCGAGCTTGGCATTGGGCTTGGCAAGGTATTGCTTCACTTCGCGATCCAGCGCGATCTGCCAGCGGAGCGTGCCGAGAACGAGTGCCGTGGTCAGATTGCGGTCCACCGGCATCATGCGGCTCACAAAGCGCGCGCGCAGCAGATCGTCGGAGTGAGCCTGACCCTTTTCTACCTGGAGCAGAATGCGGAAGGCGGCTTCGCGTGCGGGAGAGAGGTTGCCCATGATTTAGCCGAGCCTGGTGTCTGCGGCGAGTTGCGTGCCGCGCAGAAAGTCGGCGGCCAGCATGCGTTTCTTGCCTTCAAGCTGAATTTCGATGAGTTCGAGCCACGTGCTCTGCGCGCCAGCAGCGTAGAGCTTGCCCTGATTTAGATGGAGCAGGGCGGGGGCAGCATGGGCCGGGGCAGAGATGGCTGCCGCGTCCACTACGGCCATGGAGTGCACAATGAGCTTTTTGCCGTGGAGTGTGGTCCAGGCTCCGGGCCAGGGCTGAAAGCCCCGCCAGCGGTCGTAGAGTTGTTGCGCGGAGCGCGTGGCAAAATCCATCTGCGCATCGTCGCGGGTAAGGATGGGAGCCAGCGTGGCCTGGGTGTGGTCCTGCGCTTGCGGATGCAGCGTGCCGGCATTGAGTCCGGCCAGTGTTTCCACAAGCAACGGCGCACCCTGCTCCGCCAACGCGAGGAACATATCGGCGGCGGTGGCGGTGGGTGGAATCGGCAGAGATTGCTGCAGCAGGATGGGTCCGGTGTCGAGGCCTTCTTCGAGCAGCATGGTGGTGTTGCCGGTAACGGCATCGCCCATGGCCACAGCCCACTGAATGGGCGCCGCGCCGCGATACTTGGGCAGCAGGGAGGCATGCAGATTGATGCAGCCATGGCGTGGCAACGCCAGCATCCACGGAGGAACAATGCGGCCGTAGGCGACCACCACAATAGCGTCCGGCGCGATGGCTTCCAACTGGGAGCGGAACTCCTGGTTGTTCTTGATCTTCTCCGGCTGTATGACCGGGATGCCGTGCTGCTGCGCGCACTGCTTGACCGGAGGTGCGGTCAGCACGCGGTCGCGGCCCACAGGGCGGTCCGGCTGCGAGACCACGAGGGGCACACTATGGCCGGCAGCCAGAATGGCTTCCAACGTGGGAACGGCGAATTGAGGGGTGCCGCAGAAGACGATCTTCATGGTGGGTCTCCGGCTGATCTTGATTCCAGGCATTTCAAAAAAACGAGAACCCCGGAGAGCCCGTCAGTCTATCGGGAAGAAGGTTTTGTCCCGTCCGAAGATGGGTTGATTCTGCCGCTTACCAGTCGCCGTCTTTCTGCAGCTTGCGAATGCGGCGGAGGCACATGGAACGCTTGAGCGAGGTCATGCGCTCGGTGAACAGCACGCCATCCACGTGGTCGATCTCATGCTGGAAGCAGCGCGAGAGCAGGTCTTCGCCGTCCATCTCAAACCATTCGCCCTTGGCGTTTTGCGCGCGAACGCGCACCACGGCATGGCGGACCACCTTCTCGCGAATCTCAGGAAAGCTGAGGCAGCCTTCTTCTTCGTAGATGCGGCCTTCATGCGAGATGATTTCCGGGTTGATCAGGACGATCTTCTGCTCGGGGTCCTTGCCCATGCTCAGGTCGATGACGACCAGACGCTTGGAGACGGCCACCTGAGGAGCGGCCAGTCCAATGCCCTGACCGGCATACATGGTTTCAAACATGTCATCGACCAGCTTGCGCAGGTCACTGTTGAATTCAGTTACCGGCTCGCCGGGCCGTGACAAAACGGGTTCGGGATATTTGACGATTTTCAGGATCATCGCGAGTTGCTAGTAGCTCCGTATCTGTTCGATGTAGCCACGGAAATTCCGTTGCAATTCCACAACCGAATCGCCGCCGAATTTGGTTTGCACAGCTTGAGCGAGGGTGAGCGCAACCATGGCTTCGCCCACCACACCTGCGGCAGGAACCACGCTCACATCGGAGCGCTCATAGCTGGCCGCGGTTGGCTGGCGATCGGCAAAGTTCACTGAGGCCAAGGGTTTACGCAGTGTGGAAATGGGCTTCAGGTAGCCGCGCACCACAACGTCTTCCCCATTCGTCAGTCCGCCCTCAATGCCGCCGGCATTGTTGGTGGGGCGGGAAAAGCGGGTGGGCGTATGGCCGGGGTCGGCCTCCCACTGGATGGGGTCGTGGACCTGGGAGCCAAAGCTGGAAGCGGCCAGAACGCCATGGCCAATCTCCACGGCCTTTACGGCTTGAATGCTCATCACCGACTGTGCCAAAAGGCCGTCGAGCTTCTCATCCCAATTCACGTGAGTGCCCAGTCCGGCGGGAACGCCGTGCGCCACCACTTCAAAGACGCCGTTGACGGTGTCGCCGGTGCGGGAAGCGTGTTCCACTTCTTCCTTCATGCGCGCTTCGGCTTCGGCATCCACGCAGCCCAGAACCACTTCGTCGCGGGCGGCCAGGTCAACAATCTCTTGCCAGCTTGCCTGCCGGGTCAGCTCGGCCCGGCCCACGCGGACCACGTGGCTCAGCACCTCAATGCCGAGGGTGCGCAGGTAGAGCTTGGCAAAGGCGCCGGCGGCCACGCGGCTGGTGGTTTCGCGGGCCGAAGAACGCTCCAGAATGTAGCGGGCGTCCGGAAAGTTGTACTTGAGTGCGCCGGCCAGATCCGCATGTCCGGGGCGCGGCGAGGCCACGGCCTGGTGCTTGGCGGGATCGCCAGCTTCAACCGGAAGCTTTTCTTCCCAGTTCTTCCAATCCCGATTCACCAATTCAATGGCGATGGGCGAGCCGATGGTTTTGCCATGACGCACGCCGGAGAGCACGTGGGCCTTGTCGGTCTCGATCTTCATGCGGCCGCCACGGCCATAGCCTTGCTGCCGGCGCCAGAGCTCGCGGTTCACAAACTCCAGATCGATGGGGACCCCGGCCGGAAGTCCGGAGACCAGCGCCGTAAGGGCTTCGCCGTGGGATTCGCCTGCGGTGGAGAAACGGATCATATGACTTTGATTGTACCGGATGGAGAAATGGCGCTCGCGAGCAGGTATGGAGATCGGGCGATCTGGAGCAAGCGCCGGTGCGGGAAAGTTTTTTGGGACGGACTGCTCCAGGACCGGCACGCTGCGGGCGCATTGCCGGTTCCCAAAGTGCAGACATAAGAGGCAGCGGGGAACAGGACAAGCCCATTCCCCGCTGTTGGTTGCCGTGCGCGTGGTGCGGCGCGTAGACGATAAGTTCTTTAAATCCCCGCAGGAAGCTGCAGGAACTCAGCCGGTGCAAGGGCCTTGGGGGTCATGCGGGCGCACAAAACAGCGCCCTTGAAAGGCGAGATGCGATTGATGCGCATGCCGACCGAGGTGTGGCCGGGGAGGTGGGGCTGATAGGCGATTTCGCCCTCGCCCTGCAGGGCCGAGCCCACGTAGGCACGCAGCAGCTTGCCGTCGAAGACCAGGGTGGCGCGGTACCACTTGCCGAGCGGGAAGAGTTTTTGGCGATCAATGATGGTCAGGCCGTTCTCTCCGCTCTTTACAAAGCCATCCAGACACCACTGGTTGCCGATGACGCGCAGCTCGAAGAGCATGCGGCCGTCGCCATCTTCGCCGGTGGCCGGGTTCTGCTCCTGCAGGTGGAAGAAGCGCTGTTCCTCGTCGCCACCATCGGGCCGGAAGACGATTTCCCAGGTAAACGTGGAGGCTCCGGCCAAGGGATGTACGGGTAAATAAATGACTTCGGCCCCGTTGAACTGAATGGCCTTGCCTGCCGGAGTGTCAATGAGCGCAGGTGCGCCGACCACCTCCACCGGATGACCGGCGATGGTCTCAAGACTGTCAAACTTCCATGTGGTGGCGGAATTCATGCTTCCCTCGGACGCATCCATGCAGGCCGCGTCATGTGAATTGATTTCTTCCAGTGTCGAACATTGTGGCGGGGAAGGACAAATAGGCCCGTACCACCGTTCCGCTGGTTTTACTTTTCCTTGGGCACGGGTAGGAACTCGCTGGGGCTCAGGGCGCGCGGAGTCATGCGGGCCACCAGCACCGTGCCCTTGAAAGGAAAGACTTTGTTGATACGGATGCCGACCGAGGTGCGGCCACCCAGCATCGGCGTCAGGGTAAAAGCGGCTTCACCCTGCAGAGCATTGTTGACGTAGCTGCGCATGGTCTTTCCGTCGAAGACCGTCACTACGCGGTACCAGCGGTCGGCGGGAAACAGGTGCTGCTCGTCGCAATTGAGGATGGTGGTGTGGCTGGCGGCGGAGGAGCCATGGCTATCCAGGCACCACTTGCCGTCGTGAATGCGGATTTCGGTAAGCAGGCGGTTTGGCGAGTCCTGTCCACTGACGGGGTTCTGTTCCTGCAGGTGGAAGAAGCGCTGGGCCTCGGGGCCGTCGGAGTCGGGGCGGAAGATGATTTCCCAGGTATAGGCGGAGGCTCCGGTGAGTGGATGGGTCTGGAGAAAGAGCCCGTCGCCTTTGCCGTCGAACTCCACAGCCTTGCCGAGTGGGGTTTCGATGAGTTTGGGGTGGCCGAGCAGCTCCACCGGGTGGCCGCCGATGGAGCTCAGGTTATCGAAACGCCAGGTTTCTGCTGCCGGGGTTTGCGCAACCAGCGCGGGTACGGCAAGGGACAGAACAGCCAGGAAGGCAGGATAAAGACGGCGAAGCTGCATAAGGGTGGGTCTCCTTGGCCGGCCGGCTGGCGACAGGCGTATGAATGCGATGGAACGCCCTCATCCTACTGCCCAGGGAGGGGAGAAACAAGCGTGGAGTCACACCAAGGAGCTGCTCCAACCCTCCAGGCAGAACGCCGGGGGCCTGGCGGACACGGAGACGGACAGAGAAGCGACGAAGCCTGTAAGACAAGTCCTCTAGCAGACGTTTCTCGGGAGCAATTGCCGTTATACACTGCTTTTGAGATGGAAACCAAAGGTTTGGGTACGGCATTGGTGACGCCCTTCGGGGCGGATGGACTGGTGGACGAAGCGGCGCTTCATTCGCTGGTGAACTGGCAGATTGAAGCAGGCGTCGACTTTCTGGTCGTCTGTGGCTCAACGGGTGAAGCCGCTACGCTGGATGAAGACGAATGGCTGCATGTGGTTGAGCTGGTGGTGGCCGCCGCGGCAGGACGTGTGCCGGTGTGGGCCGGATGTACGCATAATTCCACCCGCGCGCTGGTGCGTCAGGCTGCCAAGCTCAAGCAGATACCGGGTGTGGCCGCCGTGCTCAGCGCCAATCCTTACTACAACAAGCCTTCGCAGGAGGGCCAATTCCAGCATTTCCTGGCGCTGGCGCAAACCGTGGCTCCGCTGCCGGTGTGCGTGTACAACGTGCCGGGCCGTACCTGCGCGAATCTGGAGCCGGAGACGGTAGCCCGCTTGGCCGCTGCCGCGCCCAACATTCAGGCCATCAAGGAAGCGAGCGGCAAGCTGACTCAGATCAGTGAGTTGGTGCATACCCTGCCGCGCACGTTCCGCATCTTCTCAGGCGACGACAATCTGGCGCTGGCCGCCATGAGTGTGGGAGCTCATGGCCTGATCAGCGTGGCCTCGAATGAGATTCCGGCGGAGATGGGCCGCATGGTGCATGCCGCGCTGCAGAATTTTTGGCCGGAGGCGCGGGAACTGGAGCGCCGCTACGGGCGGCTGCTGGATGCCAACTTCTGGGAGTCGAACCCAGGCCCGGTGAAGACCGTGCTCAACCTGATGGGGCGCTGCTCGGAAAACGTGCGGTTGCCGCTGGTTCCGCCCACGCCGGGAACGCGTGCACGCCTGGAACGGCTGGCTGGCGAACTGGGATTGCTCAAGCACGTGGCTCCGCCCGCCGGACTCCGTTCGGAAGTCTACTAGCGGGCAAGGGAGCAGGCGCTTCCCGATGAAAGCCGCTGCGTGGCCGTGTTCTGTGGGCTATGTCTGCTTGAGAATGCCCGAAGAGCGTAGCGTCGAAGGACCGTTGTACTGCCGCGCGAAATAGTTTTTTAGCTGCTTGAAGTGCGCTTCAGTCTGGACCATTCGGCCTGCGGCGAAGACAATGAGGAGCGTGAGAGCGCGGACACCTTCAGCCCAACGGCTGGAATGCGGTCCGCGCTCTTTTCTTGTTGAGGGGAGAATCGAGATGAGCAACGCACGCTGGGCATTGCCGTTCTGCCTGCTGGTTCTGGGCTCTGGTCTGGTTTTGGGGCAGACCTCCAATTCGCCGGATCGCGACGCGCTGAAGAAGATTGCGCCTTCCATCTCCGGGCAGCGCAACGGTGTTTTCATCGAGCCGGATCCGATGGACTGGGCCGATCATGCCGGCTACACGGCGCTCTTTGATGGCAGGTCGCTGACGGGCTGGGATGGCCAGCCGGGTACATGGAGCGTGGAAGACGGAGCGATTGTAGGCACGTCGACGCCGGAGCACGTGGCCGGCAACACCTTCCTGGTGTACAAGGGCATAACCGCGCACGATTTCGATCTGAAGCTTGAGATCAAGGTGGAATGGGGTGGCGGCAGCGGCATCCAGTACCGCTCCAGTACGGGGATTCCGCCCGGCCGTACGGCAGGCAAAGGTGAGCCGCCGCTCGATCCGCGCTGGGTGATGATTGGTCCGCAGGCGGATTTCTGGTATCCGGAGAGCCAGCGGGCCAAGGAGTACAGCGGCCAGCTCTACTCGCAGAACACCGGCCTGGGTATTGTGGCCTGGCGCGGTCAGGTGGTGGCAATGGAGGCGGGACGGTTCCAGCGCGTAGTGGGTGCGATTGGGGATCGCGCGGAATTGGGCAAGGTGGTGCGGGATGGGGAGTGGAATCAGTACACGATTCTTGCCCGCGGCGGCGTGGTGATGCACATCCTGAACGGACAGCTTCTGGCCGTGCTGATTGACGACGATCCCAAGAGTTCGAACAATGCCAGCGGGTTGATTGGCCTGCAGATTGAGAAAACTCCCTGCAAGGTGAGCTTCCGCAATCTCTGGCTGAAGAAGATCAATTAGGCACCTGCGGTGCGGCAGACGCGCTTCGCGCATGGCTGCTGCATGCTCGCTAGGGTTGCGCTAACGCACGTGACAACCCTGGCGACAGGGTTCGTGGTCCTACTCTTTTTTGCCCCAGGTCCAGTAGAGGCCCAGATAAGCGTAGTTCTCGGTTTGCCCGGCCAGGGTGTGACCGTAGGCTGCCAGTAACTGGTGGTTGGGATTTTTGAAGTGGTAATACATGCCGAGGTCGGCCATGGTGGCGGCCTGGCTCTGTGGCGCGGCTTCGCCCTCTGCGGCATGCGCAAAAATCTCGGTGCCCAACTCCAATCGCTCTGAGAATTTGCGTTTGACCAGCCAGCCCGTATAGGCGTAGTTGCGGAATCCTTGCTGCTGGTTCACGGCATAGCCGGCACCGCCGTCGAAGAGCCACGCTCCCTGATTTTTCTGCAGCCAGAGGGGCAGTTTGTACCAGGTTTTGCCGTTGCCCAGTCCACGCGTGTCGTCGCCGGTGGATAACTCGATCATGGTGAAGGTGCCCAGTTGCGGAAAGTATTTGCTTTCCTTGAGGAGGGCGAGCTTAACGCCGAACTCCATGTCAGTGAGTCCAAAGGTGAGCGGACCCTGGCCCTCGGGTGCGGAAACGGCACTGTTCATGGGAGCCGAATTGCCCAGGGGAAGAATGGCATGCAACTGCACACGCGGCAGCGCGCCCCAGTTGAATTCGAAGGCTGGCCCAGTGGAGTTGAGCGCCACAGGCGTTCCGTCGACTGCGCCAAAGACATAGAACTCATAATGCCCGAAGTCGACGGGAACCGGGTCGTCGGTTTGGAAGGGCGGCCCTTGCGCCAACAAGCATGGCGCGGCAATCAGCAATGTCAAAACGGACAGGAAGCAACGGAAGGGGAATTTCATCGGCGCTCCGGTTCGGCAAGATGTCAATGCCTCCTGCCGAAGAGGATTTCCGCGGGCAGGAGGCATTGCGCGAGCGGAAAACTACGCCAGCGACTTCTTGACCAGATCGCTGACGACGCGGCCCTCGGCGCGTGCGCCGGTGGCGGCAATGGCTGCTTGCACGGCCTTCATCACCAGGCCCATTTCCTTGGGGCTGGGTTTGTGGCCGAGAGTGGCCTCAACACCGCTAACGGCCTCAGCCACCAGCGCGGCCAGACCGGCCTCATCGAGAGCCTTGGGCAGAAATTCTTCGACAACCACGATCTCGGCGGCTTCCTTGGCTGCCAGTTCCGGACGGTCGCCCTTGGTGAACATATCGATGGAGTCGCGGCGCTGCTTGATCATGGTGGCCAGCACCTGCTCGCCCTCGGCCTGCGTGAGGGGTGCGCGCTTGTCGATGGACTTGTTCTTCAGCGCGGTTTTGATCAGCCGCAGTGTGCCGGTGCGCTCGGCATCCTTGGCCTTCATGGCCTCCACCATTTTCTTTGAGACCAATGCTTCCAGTTCGCCTGCTTCACTCATAGGATTTCCTTCCCTGCGGGTAGAATGGGGTCAATGTGCGATCCGGGCATCTTCCCCGCGGACGCTGCCAGTCGGCTTGCGCCCCATCCCGGTTCCACATAATTATCAATGCTCACGGTGCCTTTCGTCCCAACGGGATGGAGCACGTACGGTCCGTTCTCAGGATCGCATTCGAGGTGTATGTATGCGTTTTGCGCATTTGTTGAAGCCGCTGATGGCTTGCTGGTCACTTGTGATTCTTTCTGCGCTTGCCCACGCCGATACGGTGGAGATCAAGGGAGGTGACCACTTGACCGGAACCGTGGTCAAGCTGGAGGACGGAAAGCTGGTCTTCAAGACTACGTATGCCGCCGATCCCCTCACGATTGCCTTTGATCATGTGCTCAAGTTGACCCTGGACAAACCCATGATCCTGAGTACGGCCAAGAACAAGCTGACGGTGAGCGGATTATCCGCCGCGGACAAGCAGCTTGAGATTGTGACGGCCGCGGGTACCACAACGCTGGCTGTTGCCGAAGTGAAGACCCTGCGCAGCACGGCCGATGAGCTGGCCATCCAGAAGGCGCTCAAGCCTAACTGGAAACATGGTTGGACCGTCAATGCCAACATGAGTTTTGCGCTGGCGCAGGGCAATGCGCAGACCGAGTCGATTGGCGCCGGTTCCAATGCCGTGCGCGCCACGCGGAACGACAAGACCACGATCAACTTTTCCACGCTCTATGGCCGCGACAATCGATCGGACGTGACCATCTCTGACACCACGGGCGGCAGTCTGCGCTACGACCGCAACATCAACCCCAAACTGTTTGCTTATGGCTCGAGCGATTTCCTGACCAACGGCCTGCAGAACCTGGATCTGCGCTCGATCCTCTCAAGCGGTTTTGGCTGGCACGCCGTGAAGGACAAGCAGCAGACCCTGGATGTTTTCGGCGGAGGCACCTGGACGCGTGAACAGTATTCCGCCAGCACGACTACGGCGGCTACGCTCAACAGTTTCGCTGCACTGAATATGGGCGAAACCTGGAACCGCAAACTGGGCAAGCCCAGCGCGCTGACCGAGCAGACCACCTTCTATCCGAACATGAACCAACTGGGCGAATACGAAGTCCAGTTCGCGGCCGGGCTCACCAGCAAGCTGACGAAGCTGTTCAGTTGGCATCTGAACCTGACCGATACCTACACTTCGTTTCCACCCGTGGGAACCGAGAAGAACGACATGGTCTTTACCACCGGCATCGGGGTGACGTTCTCGCGGCCATAGAGCGTGGAAGGCCTGGTTCCATCTTCTTCGCGCTCTTCAAGGCGCGGGCAGATTGCCAGGCGCATCCAATTAGGCAAGGGGGAGACAGATGACCAAGCCCATGGATGCGCTCTCTGCTTCCATGTTGATCGATCAAAGGATCGAAGAACTGGGTGATTGGCGCGGCGCACTGCTCGGCCGGGTACGCGGCCTGATCCATGCCGCCGACGCAGAGATTGTGGAAGAGTGGAAGTGGCGCGGCACTCCGGTCTGGTCCCATGCGGGGATCGTCTGCACCGGCGAGACCTATAAAAATGTCGTCAAGCTGACCTTTGCCCAGGGAGCTTTTCTGCCGGACCCTGCCGGCTTGTTCAATGCCAGTCTGGAAGGCAACCTGCGGCGCGCCATCGACCTGCATGAGCAGGATCACCTGCACGAGGACGCTCTGCGGGAGCTGATCCGTGCTGCGGTGGGCTGGAATCTGAAGCGGAAGGCCCCGACGGCCGGAGCGCGCAGGAAAACGGTGAAATCGTAGCGTCCGAATCCAGCACACACTCTCATTAGAAATGCCCCTCTTTTCAGCCCCAAGCCGGTTTCTGGGAGAGAGCGGCAAAAGAATTATTTTGTTTTGCTGATCACAAAAACCACAAGTTTGTGTATTCTGTGATTGGCGGCCCGGCCCCTGTGCCCCGCGCCACGAATTCTGGATCCAAGACGAGGAAAATCATGATTCGCAAGACGCGCCTTTACACTCCCGGCCCAACGCCTCTGCTTCCTGCTGCCCAGTTCGCTATGGCGGCGGCCGATATTCACCATCGCACCCCTGAGTTCCGCGCTCTGTTTGCCAAGGTGATTGAGCAGCTCAAGATCTTTGTTGGCACCAAGAATGATGTGCTGTTGTTGTCCAGCTCGGGCACCGGCGCCATGGAGGCTTCGGTTTCGAACCTGACCTCGCCGGGCGACAAGGTGCTGGTGTTGACGGCCGGCAAGTTTGGCGAGCGCTGGGTGGACCTGGTGAAGGCCTTCGGTTGCGTGGTGGATGTGCTGGAGAAGCCGTACGGCACCACCTTCACGATCGACGAGGTGAAGGCCGCGTTGAAGCCCGAGCACAAGGCTGTGTTCATGCAGGCTTCGGAGACTTCGACCGCCGCTAGCCACGATGTGGAAGGCGTTGCCAAGCTGCTGCAGGGCACGCAGACCATGCTGGTGGTGGACGGCATCACGGGCCTCGGCACGCAGATCATTGACGTGGATGGCTGGGGCGTGGATGTGCTGATCGGCGGCTCGCAGAAGTCGCTGATGATTCCTCCGGGTCTGGCGTATCTTTCGGTGAGCGAGCGCGCCTGGAAGGCGATGGAAGCTTCCAAGAATCCGCGCTACTACTTTGATCTCCGCAAGGAGCGCAAGAACCAGGTGAAGGGCGAAACGGCCTATACGCCTGCGGTTGCGCTGGTGGCCGCCATGGGTGCTGCTCTGGACTACATTGCCGGGCAGGCGGATGGCGATCTGGAAAAGGGCCGCATTGCGCTGATCCACAACGCACAGGTGAATGCCAAGGCTACCCGTGCCGGACTTGTGGCTCTGGGCTTCACGCTCTTCTCGCCGGATGCTCCGTCGGCTGCCGCTACGGCCGTGGCTGTGCCGGAAGGCATGGACTCGGGCGCGGTGGTGAAGACGCTGAAGTCGCGCTTCAAGCTGGTGACGGCCAACGGCCAGGGCTCCATGCAGGGCAAGATCTTCCGCGTTGCCCACCTGGGCTTCTTCGACTATCTGGACACCGTGGCCATGCTGGGCGCGATGGAGCACATCGCCAAGGATGCGCTGGGACTGCCGGTGGTCTTCGGTCAGGCCGTAGCCGCCGCGCAGAAGGTGTTTGTGGAAGAGGCGGGACAGTAATACCAGTGGACAGGGATCAGTGTTCAGCAGGGGTTTTGTATCCCATGCCTGAGCACTGATCGCTGGCGGCTGATCACTTGGAGTCTTCATGGCGGAACTTACATTTGCCGAGAAACTGCTGATTGCGCGCAAGCAACTCGGTCTCTATCAGTACCAGATGGCCGAGCGGCTCGGTGTGCATGCCAACTCGCTGACCAAGTACGAAAAGGGCGAGGGCAAGCCGCACACAGCCGTTGTGCGCATGTTCGACCTGCTCTGCGAGCAGGAAGGCATCCGGTTTGACGCGTATGAAAGCGCGGAGAAGGCAAAGGAACAGAAGATGAAAATCGTACTTGCAGAGAAGGTCTCCCCTGCCACTCTTGCAGTATTCCAGGCCGAAGCCGGCTGGGAGGTCCTTACCCACGATCAGTTGCCGAATGGTCTTGAAGCAGCATTGGCCGATGCCGACGGCCTGGTGGTGCGCTCGGCTGTGCAGGCTTCCGATGCGTTGATGGAGCATGCGCCGAATCTGCGCGTGATTGGCCGGGCCGGTGTCGGCGTGGACAACATCGATGCAGAGGCGGCCACGCGTCGCGGCATTGTGGTGATGAATACGCCGGGCGCCAACGCTATTGCCGTGGCTGAACTCACGTTGGGCCTGATGCTGGCCATGGGACGCAAGCTGGTCAAGGCCAACGCCACTCTGCACGAAGGCAAGTGGGAGAAGAAGAATCTGCAGGGCAGTGAACTGCGCGGCAAGACGCTGGGCATTCTCGGTCTGGGCCGCATCGGTTTGGAAGTTGCCAAACGCGCTCGCGTCTTCGGCATGGAGCTTGTGGGTGTGGATCCGTTTGTTCCGGCAGCCGTGGCGCGCGAAGCGGGCATTGCGCTGGTAACGCTGGAAGAGCTGTTTGCCAAGTCAGACTACTTGACCCTGCACGTGGGACTTACGCCGCAGACGCAGAATGTGATCAACGCCAAGTCAATTGCCAAGATGAAGAAGGGCGTGCGCATTGTGAACTGCGCCCGTGGCGAGTTGATTGAAGATGCGGCACTGGTGGAGGCCCTGAAGAGCGGCCAGGTGGGTGGCGCGGCGCTAGATGTTTTCACCAAGGAGCCGCTGAAGGACTCGCCTTATTTTGAGCTGGAGAACGTGATCCTTACGCCGCATATCGCCGGATCCACGGCGGAGGCGCAGGAAGCGGTTGGCATTCAGATTGCCCGTCAGGTGCGCGATTATCTGAAGCTGGGCGTGGTGCAGAATGCCGTGAATTTGCCCTCCCTCACGCACGAGGAATATGTGGTGCTGGCGCCCTACATCGATCTGGCCGGACGCATGGGCTCGTTCCTTGCGCAGGCAGGCAAGAGCGGCCTGGAAGCCATCGATCTGGTGTACAGCGGCAAGCTTACCGATACCAAGACAGACCTGCTCCGCAACGCTGCTCTGGCTGGGTTGTTGGAGGGCTTGGAGAATGTGAACCGCATCAACGCTTCCAGTGTTGCGGCGGATCGCGGCATTCGCGTTCATGAGGAGAAGGAAGAGAGCCACCGCGGTGGCGCTGCTTCCACGTTGACCATTGTGCTGCATGCTCCGGCGGGTACCAGTCGCGCCA